>SESA01000030.1_pt1 | contig 108574 bp, 86 predicted proteins | sample 3171451 | NCBI WGS metagenome assembly SESA01 (sample SAMN06051862, study PRJNA518727) | freshwater metagenome | biome: subpolar coniferous forest; feature: holomictic lake; material: water; isolation source: holomictic Lake 227, 8 m depth | place: Canada: near Kenora, Ontario | collected...
GGAAGGCGAACATCATCTGAACGGACACAACCTTGGGAAACTGATCCATGGTTCCGGCAATCCCGGCAAGAATGGTATCAATGATCTTTCCATCAGTGGCAATGATCAGCATCCCGCGGGTAAGACCGATGACGAAAGCCGCAGTCATCATGTCGCGGGCCCCATCGAGAAAAGCAGCCACAGTAACATGGGAATTCAGCCGGTAAACCAATGCCGTAAGGACTCCCATAAACACGAACAATCCGGCAATTTCATTGATATACCAGTCCCACACATTGACTCCGACGATGAGCATCACGATGGAGGAAAAGAAGATGATCAGTACCAGTTTTCTTTTAAGGGTCAACACAAGATCTTCTGCAGAATGATAGGCTGTAAGATCCCTCTTTTTGTCAATTTCATAAACCAGGCTTTTTTCCGGGTTCTTTTCGATCCTCCGTGCATAGAGCATGACAAAGATGATGGCGGCTGTCATGAGGACAAGCCAGACGACAAGCCGGTATTCCCAGCCGCTGAAAATCGGGATCTCCGAGATGCCCTGGGCGATACCGATGGTGAACGGGTTGCTGAATGCACCTGCAAAACCTGAAGCAGCACCGATAAACGGCATAGCGATCCCGGTGAGCGAATCATATCCCATGGCGATGGCAAGGGGAATGGTGATCAGGATAAAGACCATCACCTCTTCCGACATGCCAAATGAAGCGCCGGCCAGAGAAAAAAGAAACATGATAATGGGAATGATGAATCGTTTGATGGCCGGATTCTTACGGGTGGCTTCGAGGACTCCTGCCAGCCCGGCATTGATCGCCCCGGTTTTGCTGACAATACCAAAAGCACCACCGATAAGCAGCACCAGGGCGATGATCTGTGATGCCGACATCATGCCTTTGATTGGAGCTGTGAAAAGTTCGATAAACCCCTGGGGGTGCGGATCAACCTTGTGGTAAGTTCCCGGGACCACAACCAGCCGGCCATGGTAATCCTGACGATCAAACTGCCCGGACGGGATGATCCAGGTCAGAATCAGAAAAAGGATCAGGATAACTGAAATAATGATCAGGGTGTGCGGCATTTTTTTCTTTTCCATTATCTGGTCTGTTAAAGGGTTGAAGGGAGACGGTGCAAATTTATCCTAATTTTTTTATCTGTCATTTTTTTGCTTTTTCTATTGCCTTTTAAAATTTACTTTTTTCTTTGGATTTACTATATTTGCATAAACAGAAGTCAAACCAAAAACAAAACCCTATGAAAAAATTTTTACTTTTACTTGCAGTTTTGCCGCTTTTTATTGCAAACAGCTATTCCCAGGCATCCTTTGGGACGGGAGCCCTTACGGTTGAAGTAGATGAATATGGCGGCATTGCCCTTTTATCAGCCGATGATGTATATCAGCTGTATCGCGCTGCGATTTTAGTCGGATCAGCTCCAGATGCTGTATTTGACTATAAAACTGATGCAGATGTTCAGGACCCGACTATCCTGGTCACCAATCCCACTTCGAGTGATTTTGAAATCTATGGCGCCTATAACAACGCCTATTCTGGATTACCCCCCGATGTAATTGTAAAATTGAATGCCTACGGATGGAATAATGGAGAGTACACCGTTGTTAAATTCAACATTCAGAACACTGCATCAACCGCAATCGATGCATTGGCCGGTTTGGATATTATTCCTTACTTAAACGAGGAATATGGTTTCGATTCTGTATCCTACAATAGTACTGCCGGGGTCATCCGTTTTCACCGTGGTGCCCAAGTAAATATGGGAATGAAACTCCTCTCGGCAACCATGACATCCCTTTATTCCTTTGAATGGTATGATGCCTATGAAGCAGATACCAGTTACTGGAACTGGATGACTACAGGAGAATTACAGCCCTTGTATGCTTCACCAACTGCTGACGGCCCCGTTACAATTACTTCGCAGGGCCCGGTTGCCCTGGCTGCAGGACAAACATTTAATGTATATTATGCATTGGCACTCGGAGCAAATGAGCAAGCCATGTTGGCCAACATTTCTTCAGCAGTGGTAAAGTATCAGACATTGATTACATCCGTTGATAATATTAAACCCTCTGCAAATGCTTTCAACCTTGGCCAGAATTATCCCAATCCATTTAAAAATTCAACTGAAATCAGTTATCAGTTACCTGATGATGGTTTTGTAAGTCTGAAGGTTTATGATGTAATGGGAAATGAAGTAGCTGCTCTGGTAAATTCAACCCAGACAAAAGGTTCGCATTCCATTCATTACAATGCAAATGGCTTATCCAGCGGAGTTTATTATTATACGATCAGGTTAAATGATCAGGTTAAAACGAATAAAATGTTCGTGATTAAATAAACGGAATGTAAAATCAATTTTTTCCTGGTACGTTGCAGGGATAAAAAAGAGAAGGCCGCCTCAATTGGGCGGCCTTCTCTTTTTGTGTATTAATGCTTAGAGCTTAATCCACACAACCTGCATGGCATGCGGGCTGACTCCCGTAATCCAGTCTTCGGGGCTGGATCCATCCAGGTTGGCCCGTATGATCTTCCCGTCAGCAGCTGAGTTTGAAACTTTGTACCCCCATATGAGTTTATCCCGCTTGGTGTCAAGGGTGATTCCCCAGGTGGCTTTGGCCCCGAATTCACCAATCTTGGTGAAGGCAGTTCCATCAAGGTTGCACATGAAAACTCCATTTTCCGGGGCCACTGTACCTGCGGAACCATACAGGACCAGGTAGGCTTTCCCGTTCCTTAAATCCAGCTCCATTGCAGTTCCGTCCACATCGGATGTTCCGGGGGCATCGATCGCTATTTGCGTGAAATCTGTCCCGTCAAAATTGACCGACCAGAAACCACCCAGGTAATCCGTTTTATCATTGACAAGGTAAATTTTGTTGGTGGCAGGGTCGTATTGCATGTCGATTGGGTATTGCGGTTCAAGCGGTCCGCCATTCATCGCGATGAATAATTCAGGGTTGGATCCATCGAGGTTGGCCCGGTAGATTCCCCCGGTGCGGCCCCAGTAAATCTTATCCCCAAGAACGAAAATGGCCTCAGCATCCCCTATGATTTCCTGCCCGGGAACATTGGCATCCAGAATTTTCTGACCATCGGTTCCATCGGCATTATACCGGTAGATAGCCTGATTCAAATAATCAGTAATGTAAACTTTCCGGGTGGCGGTGTCAACGGCGATTCCATATGGCCTTGTCATGTCGGCTGGCACGAAGTCCTGGATCAGCGGCGGGGTATCATCAAGAACCACCATATGGGCATTCCCTATGGTTCCCCGGGTGGTAAAATAAAATACCTGGGTCAGGCCGGCATTGGGGTCTTTGACATTTACAACCAGTGTTTTGACCAGCTGGTTGTAATAGACAGAATTTTCACCTGTGCATGTAAGTTTGACACTGTATAGTCCAGGTGTTGCATAAGTAATCTTCGGGCTGACCTCGGTCGAGGTCTGGCCGTTTCCGAAATCCCATAAATACCCGATGGCGTTCAGGGATGAGTTGGTAAATTCAACTTCACATGGTGCATAGCCCTTGTTGGTGACAACATAACTGAAATTGGCTACGGTACTGGCAGCAGGGGTGCCCATGTCCTTCTTCTTGCATCCTGCTCCCATGGAGAGGATGAACAAGCCCGAAATAAGATATAACAGATTTCTTTTCATATTTTTCTACATTAACAGATTGGAAATGATCAATAACCGGGATTTTGAGTCATCAGATTGTTGGTTTGAAGCTCAGCGAGCGGTATCGGAAAGAGGGTGTAATTCTCTGAGATTCCCAATACGGTGGTTGCTCTTTTTGTCCTGACCAGGTCGGACCATCTTTGGCTTTCAAAGGCAAACTCATGCCGGCGTTCGTTTTCAATCGCCAGTTTCAGTTCATCATAAGTGGTGGCAGTTGTCGGAGCCAGGCCTGACCGCAGCCGCAGAACATCGATATCACCACGGATATCTTCGATATTCCCGTTTGTATAGGCCTGTGCCTCGGCGCGGATCATGTACATTTCAGCAAGACGCAGCACGTACACCCGGTCGGTTCCGGAGGTGTAGTCTTTGTACTTGATTCCATAAGGCAGATTTTTCTCATCAAATGTAATGGACGCGTTAAACCTGACCGTATCGGTAGCCCTGAAACTCTGCACAAATATGGGAGGAGGTGAAACTTCATACCGGCCGGTAAGACTGACTGGAAAGAAATACTGGGCCAGCCGGTTATAGTTCTGGGCATCAAAAATCACTTCAAAAATGGATTCGGTAGTATTTCCGTTGAACAGGTCAATATAAGCCGGGGCCATGATAAATCCGCCATTGTTGATCACTTCGTCAGCCTTTGATTTGGCAAGCGCTGCAATGGCCGGATCGTTCTTATAGTGGAACTGGGTGAGATAGACTCTTGCCAGTAAAGCCGTCGCGCTGAAAGAGCTGGCCCATCCGAGTGGCCTGGAGGCAGGCAGGATTTTTTCAGCTTCAACCAAATCAGCAATGACCTGGGTATAAACTGCATCAACAGGGTTACGGGCCTGGTTAATATTACTCAGGTCAAGCGTAGGCTGGGTTTTAATGGGGATGGCCCCGAAATAGTTCATTAGGTTGAAATGGGATAATGCACGGAGAAACAGGGCATCACCTGTATACAAATTCCGCTTTTCAGTGCTCATCTCAATGGTTCCAATCCGTACAAGGACATTGTTGACCCTGTTAATGCAATCGTAGTTGGAGGTCCATATTCCATCGATAATGGCATTGTCGGAGGCAATGCCATTGTCGCCGACTTGCTGGTAATCACGGGTCGTTCCGGTCCATGCGAGGTTATCGGCTGCAAGATCTTCAACAATAACATGGTTGCGGCCGTAATTGCCCACATCGTGGAGGGAATAATAGGCTCCGCTGATGGCCTTATCCACGCCTGTTTCATCGTTGATGGCCTGATCAGCCGAGATGGAGGCCGTTGGCTGAACATCGAGCATCTTGGTACAGGACACTGTTGCCAGGGCGAAAACAATCAGGATATATATTACTTTTTTCATCTTTTTCAGAATTAAAGGTTAAAAAACAAAACTCAAACCAACCAGGACAGTGCGCGATTGCGGGTAGGTGAAGAAGTCTGTCCCGATGATGATATTGCTCGAACCACCATAATAGTTCACTTCGGGGTCCATCCCGGTATAGTTGGTGAAGGTGTAAAGGTTCTGGATCGTAGCATATACTTTGGCCGACTTCATGCCGATTTTCTTGATCCAGTCTTTCCTGAAATTATAGCTCAGTGTGATATTCTTTACCCTGAGGAAAGAACCATCTTCGATGAACCGCGAAGATTTATAGGAGTCACCCTCCTTGGGAAACTGGGTGATATCACCTGGTTTCTGCCAGCGCCCGTTCATGCGTGCGGTTTGGTTGTCTTCCCCTGTTCCAGATTCAAGGTAGACCAGCGTTCCGTTGAAAATTTCATTTCCGTACACTGCCTGGAGAAAAATGGAAAGTTCAAAGTTTTTGTAGCTTAACACATTGGTAAATCCGGTTGTGAAATCGGGGTTCGGATCTCCGGTCTTCATCCGGTCAGCGGAGGTGATGATGCCGTCGTGATTGACATCCTCATAGATCAGGCTCCCGGTCGTTGGGTCAACACCCAGGCAATTGTATCCGTAGAAGATACCAATTGGCTGCCCTACCTCCACGCGGTTGCCGCCGCGACCCATGTCGTCGATCGGCTGATCCTGGTAAAGGCTCAGGACTTTGTTGCGGTTCATCGCAAAGTTGAAAGAGGAGGTCCAGACAAATGCCTTGTCGATGTTTACTGTATTCAGCACCACTTCAAGCCCCTTGTTCTCCAGTTGCCCGATGTTGGATGAAATGAGATAAAAACCGGATGAAGCAGGAATGGGCCGCTCCAGCAACAAATCTTTGGTGTGGTTGTAATAAACATCGAAATTGAGGGTGATCCTGTTCTTGAACAACGACAAATCAAAACCCAGTCCGGTTTGGGTCGTAGTTTCCCATTTCAGGTCAGGGTTGGGAAGCTGGGTGGGTGCAATACCGGAGTTGCCTCCATAATTGTATCCGGCCCCGTAAAGACCCAGGGAGGCAAAATCACCAATTCCGTCATTCCCGGTAAGCCCGTAAATGGCCCTGATTTTAAATTCATTGATCCATTTCACCTTTTTCATGAAGGGCTCTTCCGACATACGCCAGGCAAATGATCCTGCCGGGAAATAACCGTACTTGTTGTTGGTGCCGAATTTTGAGGACCCATCGGCACGGGCTGTCAGGGTAAAAATGTATTTGAACTTATAATTGTATTTGAATTGGCCGAAGTAAGAATTCATAACGCGGTCGAGGGCCGTAGCGGAAGCTGCCCGGATGGTTCCGGCCGATGTCAGGTACTGGAGATTGTCATTCGGAAAGTTGATGCCTTCGATATAGGTGGTCCGGTTGGCATATTTCTCAAAACTCTGACCGATCAGGACGTCGATGTTGTGCTTTTCCTTGAATTCATTGATATACTGGATCGTGTTGTTGGTCGTGAGATTGCTGGCATAGCTGGTTCCCTCGATCCCCAGGCCATTGTATTTTTTGCCCTGGCGCGTGGTGGTGGGATCGTAACTATGCTCCCTCAGATTGTATATGTCGATCCCGAATTTGGAGGTAAAGGTAAATCCATCCAGAAATTTATATTCGACGTAGGCATTTCCACCCGTCCTGTTGGTATAGGCGTTATTGATAGAATTCTTGGCAATGGCTACGGGGTTTGCATAGAACATGGACTCGTCGTATTTGCCGTTTGCATCAAAAACCGGATAAATGGCAGGAATCGACATGGCATTAGGCAACGGACCGTTCAGGGTAGCATCACCCTCCACCCGGGCATTTTTGGAATAGGTAATGCCGGCACCTCCGCCGATCGTGAGGTTTGGCAGGATCTTATAATCCGCATTCAAACGGCCACTGTAGCGCTGGTAGGATGTCCCCATCACAACACCGCCCTGGTCATAATAGTTCCCGGAGATGAAGAGCCTGAATTTATCGCTTCCGCTGCTGACCGAAAGTTCCGTGTTCGCAGTAGGCGCAGTTATCAATATCTCCTTCATCCAATCGGTATTGATTCCCTGGACATTGGTCCCTTTGTATGCATTCCAATCGGAGGCGCTCATCATCGGGATGATCCGCTCCTTTGGCAGCGTTTGCCATCCGTAGCTGAGGTTCAGTGAAACATCCGTTTTATCGCGGCTTCCCTTCTTGGTAGTGATCAGGATAACCCCGTTGGATGCGCGTGCACCATACAACGAAGTGGCGGAGGCATCTTTCAGTATGGTCATCGTTTCAATATCATTGGGGTTGATGTCGCTCATGGCATTGATCTCCTGCCCGCTCATCCCAACCTGGGAGTATTGTCCGGTGATGGCCGGAATCCCGTCGATGACAATCAGGGGCTGGTTGCTTGCGTTGATGGAACTTCCTCCCCTGAGCTTGATCATGTTCTGACCACCGGGAGTTCCCGACTGCGTATTGACGGTAAGCCCCGCTGTTTGACCCTGTAAAACACCATCGAGGGTGCGGACGGGCATGTTTTTTATCTCGTCTTCATTCAACACCTCAATGGAGCCTGAGAGAAGTTTCTTACTTGTGGTGCTATACCCGACTACCACCAGCTCTCCGAGTGCAATATCCTGGTCGCTCAGCTTGACATTGATCACTTTGTGCCCGTTCACCGGAATTTCCTGGGTCTGCATTCCAACAAAGGAAAAAACCAATATCCCTTTCGATGGAGCCAGGAGTGAATATTTTCCGTTGATGTTGGAAGTAGTTCCTTGTGTACTCCCTTTGATCAAAATGGTAACTCCCGGAATGGGGGAGTTATCATCAGAAGCAGTGATCGTTCCGCTTACAGGGATATCCTGTGCAACGACCTGCTGAAGGAGAACACCAAACAACAATAACAAATAGTAGTGTTTTTTCATACAATGAAGGTTTGGTTAGTATTTATTCTTTATGGGTTTTACAGAAATAATAACCGGGATGATGTCCATCCTGATGTTGGTTACGGTATAATGATCGCTGTGGGGCTTTTGAGGATAAAATGATTCACTTGAAGGGGATTTGCTCAGGGAGACCTGAAATCCTGAGACGGGACTGATAAAGGTTATATTTTGAACAGTATCCGTTACTTTGTTATCGGCCAGGTGAATGGTGAGGAGATCGCGGAAGGTGGCTGGGCTGGCTGATAAAACTCCCTCCTGACCGATATACTTTTCGGTGTGTCGTTCTTTTCCCCTGGTTGATTGCTTTCCCTCGGCCGGGGTAATGATCCTGGTATTGAAATCATAGGAATCGCCCTCTTCGAGATAGCTCAGCAGGATGTTCTCAATGAGGGGCAACTTCTGAACCTCCGATATCCGGGCATCCGCTGTATTCAGGATGGTGACTCCTGCGGCGCCAGCCACAGACATTTTGTTTTGCTTGCTATTATATATAAGTGCTGTGTTCTCATCAACCCCAAAACCCTGAAGTTTCCCCTTTTTATTATTCATCAGGGTCATGGAGAGCCTCCCGAAACGTGCCCTGGCATTAAAATGCTGATCGACTACCCCGTGAGGGAAAAACCCAAGTCCCCTGGTTACCCATACCCCCTGTCCCTCCGGGAAATCATCGCCGGTATAATCTGTGATCAAACCATGGGTAAGGGCTGCAAGGCTGGTACCTCCCCCGATCATCACTTCGCTCATGATTGCCGCGCCGGCACTGGTGCCTCCAATCACACCTCCCGACCGGTATACATCCCACACTGCATTCAGAACCGGAGTATGACTGCCATCGGCACGGACGAGGGTCTTCATGGTTCTTGCCTGGTCGCCGCCTGAAAACCATACTGCGGTACATTTCCTAACAAGTTCAGCTACTTTCGGGTCATTGCCGTTGTCCTTCCATTCCGATTCATTCACATCTTTGGTACTGTCATCATCCAGCACGGCCAAAGGAGCCACGTAAATGTTGCCTGGTTTAACACCGTAGGATATCAGGATATTCCTGAAATACACGTATGACTGCATCGGAGTTCCGCTGGCAGAAGGGATTACAGTGAAAGTCGCCTTTTCGGCTCCCCCGGCAAGACTGATAAGTTGCTGAAAAACGCTTTTGTTGTCGGCTTCAAGTCCTCCCCCAACGATTACGAGGTTTCCGGATGGAGCTGTCTGGCAGGATACTTCTGCTGCACAGAATAAAACCGTTAATACGGTTAGAGTACGGAAAAATTTCATGATGCAGATGATGTTACAAAGCAGGTAGGGTGTTTCAAAAGCGAAAATATAATAATTCTCTGGAAACAAAATGGTATGGTGAAAATTTTTCTCAACTTTGCCTGATAAACCTTTAAACCATGCTGACACTTTTCAAAAACGCGCAACTTTACAATCCGGACTATGCCGGTAAAAAAGATCTGCTTACCGGGGGTAAAACGATCCTTGCAATAGGAGATTATATTGACCCTCCGGGGGGAGTGGAAGTAAATATCATTGATTGTGAGGGGCTGATGCTTGTTCCCGGGCTCATTGACAGCCATGTTCATATCACAGGCGGCGGGGGTGAAGGCGGCCCTGCAAGCAGGATGCCCGAACTTCAGCTCAGCATGATGGTCGAAGGGGGCGTCACCACTGTGATCGGGTGCCTTGGCACCGACGGAATCACCCGGACCGTGGAAAGCGTACTGATGAAGGTTAAAACCTTGCGGGCACTGGGTGTTTCTGCCTGGATGTACACAGGAGCTTACCAGGTTCCCTCCCCCACCATCACCGGGGATATAGCAAAAGATATTGCCCTGTTCGAGGAAATCATTGGTGTTGGCGAAGTGGCCATCTCCGACCACCGTTCTTCGGTACCTTCCATTGCGGAACTTGCGCGGATCACTGCCCATGCCCGCGTTGCAGGGATGATCGGGGGTAAGGCCGGGATCGTCAATATGCATATGGGAGATGCCAGGGATCCTTTCAGGCCTTTGCATGAGGTGGTTGCCTCCACTGAGATGGGGTACAGGCAGTTCATCCCGACCCATTGCAACCGTAATCCCTATATATTCGAAGATGCAAAGGAGTATGGGAAGAAGGGCTTTGTGGATATCACCACCAGCTCCTATCCGTATGACATGGATGTAGAGATAAAACCATCGGTGGCGGTAAAACAACTCCTCGCAGCAGGAGTCCCGATAGAACATATTACTTTCACCTCCGATGGATGCGGGTCTCTGCCAAGTTTCGACGCTGAAGGAAACCTGGTGAAAATTGACATGGGACTTCCCTCTTCTATTTTGCGGGAGATCAAAGAGGCCGTTTTGATCGATCAGATTCCGTTGGAAACCGTTTTAAAAGTGGCCACCTCAAATCCTGCCGATATCCTGAAATTACATGGCAAGGGTCACATAAAGGAGGGGAACGATGCCGACCTGCTGTTGCTGGATAAAAAATTCAATATCGTCCACCTGATGGCCATGGGCAAGATCATGAGCTGATGAAAAGCTCTTTCCTTCCCCTCTTTTTCATGTGTTTGTCACGGATAACCTTGCAGTCACAACCTGCCTCCCATTCCGGACCTGCACCATACTGAAAACCCAGCAGTTAAATCTTCTGAGCCACACTCCGCACGGTAACATTGTCAAGCACCCTCATGTTCACCTCCACCCCGATACCCGGCTTGGTAGGAACATCCATGGTGCCATCCTTGTTGACCAAAAATTCGGGTTCCACGATATCTTCCTTGTAGTAACGCTTGCTTGCAGAAATATCGCCCGGCAGGGTGAAATTGGACAGGGATGCCAGCGCCACATTACCGGCCCGGCCGATCCCTGATTCGAGCATGCCTCCGCACCAAACCGGGATGTTCATGCTGGCGCAGTAATCGTGGATAAGTTTTGATTCCGTGAAACCCCCTACGCGACCAGGTTTTATATTGATCACCCGGCAACTGTCGAGTTCGATGGCAGCACGTGTATCATCAAGGGAATGGATGCTTTCGTCAAGACAGATGGGGGTCTTGAGTTCACGCTGGAGCTTTGAATGATCAAAAATATCCTCGTATCCCAGTGGCTGCTCTATCAATACCAGCCCGTAATTGTCCATCTTCTTAAAGATGTCGATATCCTCAAGCTTATAGGCTGAATTCGCATCAACCTGAAGCATCGTCCCCGGAAACTCCTTCCGGAGCGCATCCACAAACTGCAAATCCAACCCGGGGGCTATCTTGATCTTTATCCGTTTATAGCCTTCTGCAAGATACCCTTCAACCTTTTTGATTAACCCTGGAACCGAATCCTGGATACCAATGCTAACGCCGACGTCAATCTTTTTGCGCGTGCCACCCATCATCTGTGAAAGTGAAATTCCCCTGCTCTTTGCAAAAGCATCCCACAAAGCGGCTTCAATGCCGGCCTTGGCCATCATATGCCCGCGGACCTTTGCATAGCCGGCAATTGCTTCATCTACACTGTTTAACTCTTTGCCCAGCACGGCTGGCATTAAAAAATCCTGGAGAATATGCCAGGCGGTTGGCACCGTCTCATAAGAATAAAACGGGGTCCCCTCCGCTACGCTTTCACCCCAACCGGTGACGCCGTCAGCATCCACCCTGACAATTATATGTTCTTCATCATATTCGGTTCCCATCGAGGTTACAAAAGGGCTTACCAGGATCATTTTGACATGTCGGAGTTCAATTCGTTCAATTCGCATATGATTTTAAGTTTAAAAGGATTAAACAATATGTTGAAGCTATTTCTTCATTACGCGTAAAACAGGGTAAGGTTGTCCGATCTTTAAGAGCGGAGCATATTTTTCATAGGTGATTAATCCAAGTGTCGATTTCGGTTCAAGAGCCAGCACCAACAGATCTCCTTTCATCTGAGAAGTCGGGATGAATATAAAACCCGGACCAGCTGGCAGCTCCTTAAGCACATTCAGCACAACCTGTGGATTAACCGTTCTGTCTCCTTCAAAATCGAGGGAATCAAGGGCGGTGATTGCATATTGTCCTATCTGATATCCTGAGATGTTTTTAAGGGGCACAAGTTTAAGTGCATGGCGGCCGGCCCATTCCACAAGGATGGTGCAATCTTTGGGGATCAGGTACCCCAATGGTTTCCGGATATCATACAGCGATTTGACAACAGGACGGTAATCCTTTACCGTGACAACCGAATCTTTCCCTGAAAAATAGGAAAACAGCGGGATCTTCAGTAACTGGCCGTTGGCAACATGTTCCGACTGAATGGAGATCTCCTGGCCGGTTTCAGGGGAGACTAATTTCTTTCTTTCACCATCAACAAGCGATTTGACCTCTTTATTGTTTTTATAAATATACTCCAGCAACCCGCGCATACCGGTCATCTGCCCGTTTGCCCGATGCTGCATATTTTCGATGGAATCATCCTTGCCGTTCATCCCCTCCTGAATGAAAGAAAAGGTACCCTGGATCCCGAAACTCTGGCGGCCGTCATTGATATCAAAGGTGCTGTGCCTGATATAGTCAAGTTCCGGTGGTCCGCCTGGACTATAGGTAAAGGAGGAAAAATTCCTGGCTTTCAGATACTTGAAAATGAACGGGAGATATCCGTTGTTGGATAACTTCCGGATTTCTTCCGCTACATTGATGTTGGTCGTGGCCCCCACCGTGATGTCGAAATTCTTTCTGTATCCGTATTTTTTCCATTCGTCGCCAAAGGGCCAGTATTCATGCACATCCATGGTCACTTCGAACTGGTATCTGTCAAAAAACTTGTGCAGGGCGATGGTTTCAGGTTCGGTAAGGATCAGGTGGTTCCGATTCAGGTCCATTCCGTTTGCGTTGCGCCTTTGATTTAATTCCGAACCGTCGGGATTTACCTGCGGAACCAGAACCAGGTCGATTTTATCAAAAAGATGCCGGTTTTCAGGCTTTAGCAACTCCCGGGTGAGGAGCAGGATCCCCTCTTTCCCCGATTGCTCATTTCCATGCTGCTGGGCAAAGATGAGTACTTTTATTTTTGTGTGATCCTTCCCCACCTCTGAAGCTGAAAATTTCAGCGCATAAAGATTCCGGCCCTTTACCGATTGTCCGATGATCTCTGTTTTCAGAATTTTTGATTGTTTTTCAATAGCCTGAATATAGGAAGTAAGCTCATCGAAGGAGGTAAGCCTGGTGAAGTTGTTTTTCACCGGAGGAGGAATGGGGGCCTGGGCTGAAACAAGGGTTGAACAGAGCTGGAAGAGGGTTAGGAATAAAATTATCGGCTTCATCTGAGAGATATAAGGGTTCTGCAACAGCTAAATTATAAAAAATATCAATGATCAACCCTCTACTGGTTGAATAGCCGCTCAATGGGTAATGTTATAACAATTACCGGAATGAATTGTTTCGGAATGGTTAATCTGGCAAAAGAAAATTATTGCGATGGCCGATTAAAGGCAATAAAGCATTGAATACATTCAGGATGAAGGGTTTATTAAGGCTAATTGATCTTTATAACCTTCTCCGTCGTCATCAAATTACCAGACTTCAGCCGACAGAAATAGATGCCTGCCGGCAGATTGACCATGTTTTGCGTGATTTCATGTACGCCTTGTCGCTCAAATCGATTGGTAAGAACATCTATCTTGTTTCCTGTTATATTATACATTTCAAGGGTAACTAACCCATCCTCCACCGTTCTGTATTTTATTTTTACCTGCTGGGTCACCGGGTTAGGAATGATGCTGAGTGAACAGTCATTGTTCCCGTTCAAAGTTTCAACACCCGTTGAGTTGACCTTGAATTTATACAGGAATTTATAAATGGTGGCATCCGAATAGGTCATCATACATTTGTTTTCACCAGCCAATAAATAGACGGAATTATCTTCCCCTGCTGAAACTGCCGCCCATTGGGTAGGTATTGGAAGAATCTCTTCATTGGTCCAGGTATTGGTCCCGATATCATAGATCTGAACATTTGAAGTAGCCGTATTCACGGGAAAAACAGCACCCCCAAAAACATAGATTTTATTTCCGATGGCGGCAGCAGCGGCGCCAAACCTTGCATAAGGCATATGCTGTTTGGTTTCCCATGTATTTGTCGCAATATCGTATACCTGCAATAAATCAACACAGGTATAGGTATTATCAACTCCCCCGATCGCATATATTTTACCGTTCACTGCGGCACATGCGATCCCGGCTGCGGGATGAGTGATTGGGGCCAGGGTGTTCCATTGATCCGTGGCAGGATCATATACTTCTGTAGGAAAACTTGGACTTGCATGCATTCCGCCAACAATGTAAATTTTATTATCTACTACGCTGATGCCAAAACAACTGCCCGTAGTCGGTTTGGGCGCTTTCACTGTCCAGGTATTAGTCGACGGGTCGTAGGCTTCATTCGCATCAGATAAATAATCACCATAACCGCCTCCGATAGCATAAATAATTCCATTCACCTGGGCAACACCCAGCATCATCCTGGGAAATTGCATCGATTGACCCGGATTCCAAGCGCCTGATTCCGGATTATAAATCTGGACATAGGCTTCTCCATATTCATTCCCATGCATGGTTTTATCGGTCCCGCCAATAGCATAAACCTTGCCACTGCTGATACAGGATGCGTGAGCGGCACTTGGATAGATCATGTCATTCAATTTAGTCCAGGTATATTTCTGGGCCTCTCCCCGTGAAATAATGAAGAAGAATAACAACGTGAGAGCAAAAAAACCTGAAAGAAATTGTCTGTTGTGTGTTTTCATAACCCGAAGTTTTAAGGTTGATCCAACTTCAAAGTTATTAACGGAACTTCCCAGTCGCCTTACCCACAGTTTCTTTTTCAGGATAAAAAATAAAAAATGCTGGACTATTGTTTCAACCCCTTCCCTTTTGTTTCAGGGATTATTCCGGCTCCCTTTTCTTATTTCAGTGGGAGGATATCCAAACTCCAGGGCAAATACCCTACTGAAATAATTGGGATCGCTGAAACCTGTGTCATACGCAATTTCTGCGACCGTCTTTGATGTGCTTAAAAGCAGTTGTTTAGCTTTAGCAAGACGGAAATTCCGGATTACATGTGAAGCCGGTTGACCGGTCAAAGCAATGAGTTTGCGGTGAAGCTGAACCCTGCTGATCTCCATGGCTGTATACAGATCTTTTATCCCGAACTGCTCACTGGCAAAGTTGGTTTCAAGGATTTTGTGGATCCGCTGCATGAACATTTCATCGGGACCGGATGCCGGATTGTTTTCCAAAGCAGGCTGGATGCTGTATTTGATGCGGAGTTTTTCCCGCTGAATGAAAAGATTCCGAAGGCATGCGAGCAGTTCGTTTTTATTGAAGGGTTTAGTCAAATAGGCATCAGCGCCATGTTCCAAACCTTCAATTCGTGATGCCTGGTCAGCACGGGCAGTCAACAGTACGATGGGAATATGGCTTGTCCGGAAATCCTGTTTCAGGTTGCTGCAAAGTTCAAAACCATCGATTCCGGGCATCATCACATCGGAGAGAATGAGGTCGGGCACATTTTCCAATGCTTTCCGGATACCTTCTTTTCCATTTACGGCAACATTCACATCAAAGGTGTTGACCAATATCATACTTAAGTAACGAATCACATCCTGGTTGTCTTCGATGATAAGCAGGTGGGGGCGGTCGTTGGTTCCTTCTTCAGAAAAGGACCATCTGGCCATAGAAAAGCCTTCATCATCCATCCTCGCTTTTTCATGTGGGATAACCTCCTGCATCACGGCATTGTGTGTGACCGGTAAGGTGATGATGAATTCCGAACCTTCACCTGGTTGGCTTTTTGCGGTAATTTCACCGCCCATGAGTTTCACATATTCACGCACCAGGGTAAGACCGATCCCGCTCCCTTCTTCATGGTGAGAAGGGTCATTCCCCGCCCTGTAGAAGCGTTCAAAGATGCTTGATAGATGCTCCTCCGGAATCCCAACGCCGGTATCTCTGACCCGGATTACAGCTCCTTCACCCGGCAGGAAATTTACTTTAAGATAAACATCTCCGTTTGCAGGAGTATATTTTAAGGCATTGGACAAAAGGTTACCTATGATCTCCTCCATTTTATCCGGGTCAAAATCCATGGTCAGTTCATTGCAATCCGGGAGAAAATGCAGCCGGATCTGCCGGTGGAGGAAAAGTCCGGAAAAGGAACCTGTCTGGAAACGAAGAAATGCTACCATGTCGCTTTGAACAAAATGCAGGGGCATGGAACCGGCATCCATTCGGGAGAGGTTGAGCATCTGGTCAACAAGCTTAAGTATGCTTGTGGTATTGCGAAGGATCAAATCGGTACGTTCCCTGCAAAGTTCCTCCGGATTATCCCTGATCATTTCCGTCATACCCGATATTACAGTGAGGGGTGTACGGAATTCATGGGCAATATTGGTAAACAACCGGGTCTTTAATGCATCCAGTTCCTGGAGTCGTTCTGATTTTGCCTTTGCTATTTCAGCACGTTGTGCAAAGATGTAAAACACGCTGAAGAGCATGAAAACGGAGATCCAAACGGCGTTGATCACGAAAAATGTAACATTGACCGCAGGTGATAATTCCGGCGTGGTGGTCAGCCAGGGGTGAAGAATCCCTTCCAGTAACAGGGTTACCAGATACACACAAAACAGCCCAAGTGCCATTTTTTTGGTTGGAAATGCCATGGAATACACCACTGTTGCCATGCCCACAAAAATAAGTCCGCCGGAATGGGGAATCCCGCCTAAACTCAAAATTGTAATAAAGGTAATGAGAAGCACAAAAAGCTGTCCGACAAACAGAAACCAGTGAACCACACGCCGGACAATTAAAAAAACCGAAAAGGTCAGTGAATAGTTGATGATCAGGCAGATGCCTGATATAGTCATGATTTTCAGGTGCATCCATCCGGTGATTACCGTCAGTACAGCCACCATAAGCAGTGTGACGGTAAGAGAAAAAAGGAAGTTTTTTTTACCCTTTAATTCCTCTTCTGCATCACCAGGGAGAAAGACCAGTTTTGTTCCCAGCCGGTCCAGAAACAGGATACTTTTCTTGATCATTTCCGTTCGTTATCCTCTCAAAATTACAAAATAAATAATATCCAATATCCTCTTCCCCGTCATCTTGTTTCTCAAACAGAAATTCTTTCTACTTTTGCGTGAATCTTTTAACAATCAGCTAATGGAAAAAATTCTTGTCATTGGATGCTCCGGACAGATCGGATCGGAGCTCACACTCGCACTACGAAAAATTTATGGGGAATCAAGGGTCATCGCAACCGATATCCGCCCTGCCCCGCCTGAAGTGAGAGGTTCCGGCCCGTTTGAAATCCTGGATGTGCTTGATGCTTCAAAGCTTCAGCTGATCCTTGAACATGAAAAAATTACCCAGATATACCACCTGGCTGCCATCCTTTCGGGCAATGCAGAAAAACGCCCGCTGGCCTCCTGGGACATCAATATGCGCAGCCTGATGAATGTACTGGAGCTGGCACGTGAACTGAAAATTCCTAAAATATTCTGGCCCTCTTCCATTGCCGTTTTTGGCCCATCCACTCCCCGTTATGACACGCCGCAATATACCATCATGGAACCAAATACGGTTTACGGTATCAGTAAACTGGCCGGTGAACGGTGGATTGAATATTATTTCAACAAATATGGGGTAGATACACGCAGTTTACGTTATCCCGGACTGATAAGCTACAAGACAGAGGCCGGCGGTGGAACTACGGATTATGCTGTTGAAATTTTCTATGAGGCCATCAAAAACAAAAAATACGAATGTTTCCTTGGCCCGGATTCAGCTCTTCCGATGATGTTCATGCCCGATGCCATTCATGCCACCATCGACCTGATGGAGGCTGATGCATCCAAACTGTCGTTGCGTTCAAGCTACAATGTGGCCGGTATTTGTTTTACCCCGCAGGTCCTTGCCGACGAGATCAGAAAACACATTCCGGATTTTGAGATCACATACAAGCCCGACTTCCGCCAGGCTATTGCCGATTCATGGCCGGCCTGCATCAACGATGATGTCGCCAAGAAGGATTGGGGGCTGCATTATGAGTACGATCTGACCAAAATGACGGAAGTCATGCTGACCGAGATCAGGAGAAAACTTTCGTAAGGCACGGGTCAGTTACAAACTAAACGATGCTGTTAACCAGGTCAAGATAACCCGGGTCCAAATCCCTGAAAATATCCTTTTCAAGATCAGTAAATTGCTCTTTGTCTTTTGCAAACTGTATTTTTCCGTCGCGTAAAAGATGGATAAAATCGCAGATGCCTGTGAGCGAACCCAGGATGTGTGAAGTGATGATCACCGTATTTCCACGTTCTTTTAACCGGCCGATGATCATGGTGAGTAACCGGGATGATTCCAGGTCGAGCCCGTTGAAAGGTTCATCAAGGATTACAAGGCTTTTACCTTGTCTTAATACGCCTAAAAGAGCAAGTTTACGCTTCATCCCGCTTGAATATCCCTCTATCAGGTGATCAAGCGGAAGCCTGAACATCCGATTCCACTCATCGATACCCGGTACATTCTCAGGAGACCTGAACAAACCAAGGTATTCCCGTCCGGTAATAAAACTGTAAAAGAAATTTTCTGTTTCAAGGTAGGCAAGATCGGTTCTTTTAAGCGGATTCCCTGCAAGTTTCATGGTACCGGCCTGGGGCTTTACAAATCCCGACAAGGCATTCAGCAGGGTCGTCTTTCCGGCACCATTCATTCCTACAAGCCCGTGAATGCAATGTTCTGGCAGAGATAATGACAGCCCGTCAAGTACCAGGTGTTTGCCATACGAAATGCTGAGATTTTCAATTGTGAGCATCCAGGTATATTTTAAGGTTTTTACTTGCTCCCGCTGCCAGGAAGAGATTGAACAACAATATAACCAGTGCCACCGGAAGGATCACTGAGACGATGACGGCCAGGGTGGTCAGCATCTGGTGGGCCCCTGAAAATGCCCCGGGCCGGTATTGATAATATTTCAGCAGGATCGTGAAAGTTAACAGGTTCAGCGTCGCCAAGAAATATCCCAGGATCAGCCACCGGTAATCCTCATGAATTAGTGCAATGCATATCAGCGGAAAAAGGAAAACTGCAAAACATCCCGCATGTTTAGCTGTTTTTTGCAGGAGGTATTTCCATGAGCCGGTGTTTCCTGAAGCAATCATATGCCAGGGTTCATATTCGGAATAGAAAGAGACGAAAATCAAAGTCAGAAAAAGGAGGGAGATCGCCGAAAGCAAGATCTGGTAATACCCGAACAGTCCGGCAATATAGAAAAGAATCACAGCGATCAGGTTTTTCCGGATTCCGCTTTGCCATTCGAACATGCCTGCAGGAACCATCGGGAGCTTTACTGTTCGTGAAACACGCGCCTTCAGGGTCGGAACGAAAAAAGTTATCATCAAAATGCCAAGAGAGAAAACAAGGGCATGTGCCAACAGCGCTTTATACAGCAACAACCCTGTGATGGGAAGGGTGAATAGAAAATACTCTGCAAGGTAAATGGCCTGCGGTTTCGGAAGGATGGCTGTAAGGAAATAATAATCCCGGCGCCTTCGGTGGAGCAGCCATAGGATATAAAGTGCAGCAGCTGGTATTGCTAGCGACCAGGGATGAATGGCAATACGCTGAACCAGCATAAGGATGATCAGGGGCAGCAGGACAACAACAAGAAGGAGAACCCTGAAAATCCCTAAATCTCCGGATCCCCGGTAAAATTGAATAAACCTCAGCCGGATCAGTTGAACCACCATGAAAAAATCAGTTTTTAACCTCCGCTCAAATTCAACTTGACTCATTCCGTCACGTGCCACGTGCCATGGCTTATTCCGTCACGTTTAGCAGCGGAAAGCACTCCTTCAGCCTGACTCCCTTTTCAGTATTCTCCACGGTACAGCATTCATGATACAGGTCGTGTTCAAGGAATAGCACATATCCGTTTTGTGCCGCTTCGGCCATAAAGGCCTCCTTTTCCTTCAGGGTGATCAGCGGGCGGGTATCGTAACTCATGACCCATGGCAGGGGAATGTGTGCGGCAGAGGGCAGCAAATCGGCCATGTAGACCACTGTTTTATCCTTGTATCTGATAAAGGGGATCACCTGTCCGTCGGTATGGCCGTTGAAAAGTCGAACCGAAACATTTGGGAAGAGCTCGGTTTCCCCATCGAAAAGTTTAAGTTTGCCCTTTTCTTTGATAGGTAAAATATTTTCCTTGAGAAAGGAGGCTTTTTCACGATTGTTCGGACTGGTGGCCCATTCCCATTGCTGACGACTCGTGTGGTATGTGGCATTTTTAAAAGTAACCTCGTGGTCAGTTTTATCTGAATTCCAGCGGACAGCGCCACCTGCATGATCAAAATGCAGATGGGTCAGAATCACATCGGTGATATCCTCTGTTGTAAACCCGAAAGAGGCAAGTGATTTTTCAAGCGTATCGTCTCCGTTGAGGTAATAATTTGAAAAGAACTTTTCAGTTTGCTTCCCGCCGATGCCGCAGTCGATCAGTATTTTACGGGATCCATCCACAACCAGCAAACAGCGCATCGACCAGTTGCACAGGTTGTTTTCATCACAGGGGTATGATTTTCCCCAAATAACCTTAGGCACCACGCCAAACATAGCCCCGCCGTCGAGTTTCAGATTCCCGGTGTTTATGGAAAACAATTTCATGTGAAGATCAATTTAATTCAACGCCTTTTCCTGACCATCCCGAAATGGTAAATCAAAAATCGTACGACGTAACTCGCTAAACGTATTCCTGCACCTCCATCTCGCCTTTCAGAACGCGAAGGGCATTGCCTGCCATGGCCTGGAGTTCGTTGTCGCCGGGATAGAGGAATATCGGGGCAAATTTTTCCACATGGTCAATAATATGGTGTACAACAAACTGGCTGTGGGCAATGTCACCTGTGATGAGGATGGCATCCACATCACCCTTTAATACGGCAAACATTTCACCGATGCATTTTGACACCTGGTAAGCCATCGCCTCCATGATCAGCCTGGCATGTTCGTCGCCATGATTGATGCGACTCTCTATTTCATTGATGTCCCTTGTTCCCAGGTAGGCATTTACCCCGGCACAGTGTGTAAGCAAACATAACATTTCATCAAGGGTCTTGGTCCCGCTGTAGCACATCTTTACCACGTCGCCCATGGGCAATGACCCGCTTCGAACCATTGAAAATGGCCCGTCGCCTTCAAATCCCTGGTTCACATCGATCACCCGGCCGCGATAATGCGCCCCGACGGTGGTCCCGTTTCCGATATGTGCCACGATGAGATTCAGCTCCTCATACTTCTTCTTATGGGTTTCAGCATGCAGTTTGGCAACCGCCTTTTGGTTGAGGGCATGGAAAATTGATTTCCGTTTGATCTCCGGTGCACCCGTGATCCTTGCCAGCTCATGAAACTCATCCACCACGGTTGGGTCGGCGATCATGGCCCGTGCACCCGGAATCTCTGCCGCAATGGCATCGGCCAGTAAGCCGCCGATGTTGATGATATCCTGTCCGACGGGACTGTGCGACAGATCCTTTTTCAAAAGATCGTTTACCGCAAAAACCCCTGACCGTACCGGCTTGATCAACCCACCGCGGGAAATCACGATCTTCAGTTCATCCATGCAGAAATCGTTTTTCTTGATCTCCCTGATAACACTCTCCTTACGGAACTGAACCTGGTCATAGATCGTTTTGAAAGGTGAAAGTTCTTCGGCCGAATGTTTCCGGCTGATCATATACAATAGTTTGTGATTCTGGTAGGCAGATATTTGCGTGAGCCAATCCTTGGGATTGACAACCAAAATATTAAACTCGGTCATATATCGGATTTTTACGTTTTACATGCTGCGGCGATACTGTCCTCCAACTTCGAACAGGGTATCGGTGATTTGTCCGATGGAACAGACTTTGGTCGCCTCCATCAGGCTTTCAAAGATATTACTATTTTTTATTGCCGCCCTCTTCAGATTTTCGATCATCACAGCTGAGGTATCTGCATGTGTTTTGTGCAGGTTCTCCAGCATGCTGATCTGGTATTGTTTTTCCTCCTCTGTAGCCCGGATCACCTCTCCGGGTAAAACCGTAGGAGATCCTTTGCTTGAAAGAAAGGTATTCACCCCGATGATCGGGAGTGTTCCCGTATGTTTCAGTGTTTCGTAATAGAGACTTTCCTCCTGGATGCGGCTGCGCTGATACATGGTTTCCATCGCACCCAGCACTCCTCCGCGCTCCGAGATCCGTTCGAATTCCAGCATTACCGCCTCCTCTACCAGGTCTGTGAGTTCTTCAATGATAAAGGCCCCTTGCAACGGATTCTGGTTCCTGGCGAGTCCCAGTTCATTGTTGATGATCATCTGGATGGCCATGGCGCGGCGGACCGATTCTTCGGTAGGCGTGGTGATCGCCTCATCGTATGCATTGGTGTGGAGCGAATTGCAGTTGTCATAGATGGCATACAAAGCCTGCAGCGTGGTTCGGATGTCGTTGAAATCGATCTCCTGGGCATGCAGTGACCGGCCGGAGGTCTGGATATGGTATTTCAGCATCTGTGACCGCAGATCAGCCTTGTATTTGAACTTCATCGCTTTGGCCCAGATAATCCTGGCTACCCGTCCAATGACAGAGTATTCCGGATCGATGCCGTTTGAGAAAAAGAATGAAAGGTTGGGTGCAAATTTATTGACATCCATTCCCCTGGAAACATAATATTCGACGTAGGTAAATCCATTGGACAGGGTGAAGGCAAGTTGTGAAATCGGATTGGCGCCTGCTTCGGCAATATGGTAACCTGAGATGGAAACGGAATAAAAGTTCCGGACCTTGTTGTCAATGAAATACTGCTGGATGTCGCCCATCATTTTCAGGGCAAAGTCGATGGAAAAGATACAGGTGTTCTGTGCCTGGTCCTCCTTGAGGATATCGGCCTGTACGGTTCCGCGAACCTGCGCCAGTGCATCTTTTTTAATCTTTTCATATACCTCGGGCGGCAGGACCTGGTCGCCGGTTACCCCGAGGAGCAATAAACCCAGCCCGTTGTGCCCCTTTGGAAGAGCACCCTGGTAACGGGGCCGCCTGGTCCCCGCTTTTTTATAGACAGCCGCTATTTTTTTCTCAACCTCCTCAACCATGTCATGCTGACGGATATATTTTTCGCACTGCTGATCGATGGCGGCATTCATAAAATAGCCGACCATGGTTGGCGCAGGACCATTGATGGTCATCGAAACCGAGGTGTTCGGATCGACCAGGTCGAAGCCGGAATAGAGTTTCTTCGCATCATCAAGGCAGGATATGGAAACGCCGGCATTGCCGATCTTTCCATAAATATCGGGCCGGATCCCCGGGTCAAATCCATACAGGGTGACAGAATCGTAAGCTGTTGAAAGCCTTACGAAGGGCATGTCAAAAGAAACATAATGGAACCGTTTATTGGTGCGTTCCGGGCCTCCCTCCCCGGCAAACATCCGCGTCGGGTCTTCACTTTCGCGCTTGAAGGGGAAAACACCTGCCGCATAGGGGAATTCACCTGGCACGTTTTCACGCAGGTTCCATCTTAAAATATCGCCCCAGGCTTCATACCTCGGCATGGAGATCTTCGGTATTTTAAGCCGGGAAAGTGATTCGGTGAATGTTTCAACTTTAATCTCTTTTCCCCGGACCTTATAGGTGTAAAAATCATCTTTGTATGATTTAACCTTTTCGCTCCAGTTTTTCAGGATCTCGTAATTCACCGGATCCAGTTGTTTCAAGGTCTGCTCAAACAGCATATCCAGCTCAAGCAGCATCCCTGTTTTATTACAAGGCGCACTGTCGGTATCACTCCCCCTGGCGGCTTCAGACGGTCCGGTTCGCAGGGCTTCGATGGTTTGGGCGATTCCGTACAGTTGTTGGGCAACCTTCGCCTGCGCTGTTGTCCAGCTGTTGTAATTGTGCACTGTTTCGGCAATTTCCGTCAGATAGCGGGTTCTTGATGGCGGAATGATAAATATCTTCTCCGTCATTTCACCCCGGAATTCAAACAGGCTGGGCAAGGCGATTCCGGTCCTGGTCCTGACGGTCTGGATCAGTGCCCTGTATAACTCATTCACCCCGGGATCATTAAACTGCGATGCCACGGTGCCGTAAACAGGCATCTCTTCCACCGGCTTTTCAAATGAACGGTGGTTCCGCTGGTATTGCTTCTTTACATCGCGCAGGGCATCGAGGGCGCCGCGTTTATCAAATTTGTTGATCGCCACCAGGTCGGCAAAATCAAGCATGTCGATCTTCTCAAGCTGGCTGGCTGCTCCATATTCCGGGGTCATCACATAGAGGGTCACATCGCTGTGATCGACGATTTCGGTGTCGGATTGCCCGATACCTGAAGTTTCAACAATCACCAGGTCAAACCCGGCTATTTTTGTCACATTGATGGCATCTTTCACATATTTCGAAAGGGCCAGGTTCGATTGCCGGGTGGCAAGGGAACGCATGTAAACCCGCGGATTGAAGATGGCGTTCATCCGGATCCGGTCACCAAGCAAAGCCCCGCCTGTTTTACGTTTGGAGGGGTCGATGGAGATGATGGCGATCATTTTATCCTGCAGATCGGCCAGGAACCTGCGAACGATTTCATCAACAAGCGATGATTTTCCAGCACCACCTGTTCCGGTGATTCCCAAAACAGGGATTTTTTTTTCTGCTGCCTCCTTTTCGATTTTCTCAAATAAAGGTTTGTTCTTTTCGGGGAAGTTTTCGGCGGCTGAAATCAGTCCGGCAATTTCCTTGAAATCCCTGTCCCTGATTTTTTCCAGATGAAATTCTGACTGATCTCCCACAGGAAAATCACACTTCATCAGCAGGTCGTTGATCATTCCCTGCAGGGTCATTTCACGGCCATCGTCGGGCGAATAGATCCGTGCAATCCCATATTCCTGCAATGCCGCACTTTCCTGGGGTAAAATCACTCCGCCGCCACCGCCAAAAATTTTGATATGCCCACAATTTCTTTCCTTCAGCAGGTCGAGCATATATTTAAAATACTCCATGTGTCCACCCTGGTAGGAGGTGATGGCAATGGCCTGGACATCTTCCTGGATGGCGCAATCGACCACCTCCTGCACCGAGCGGTTATGGCCAAGATGAATCACTTCGGCCCCGCTTGCCTGAAGTATCCGTCTCATGATGTTGATGGCAGCGTCATGTCCGTCGAACAGCGAGGCAGCGGTCACGATACGGATGTGGTGTTGCGGTTTATAAACTTCAGGAGAATCCATTAAAAAATAATTTGGAAATTTGAAAATTTGAAAATTTGAAGATGTAAAGATTTTAAGATGTGAGGATAAAATATTTTTCTCAATATTCTCAAATTTTCACATTCCCAAATCCTCAAATTCTCAAATCATTATATGTTTGCAATCGCCCTTGATATGATCATCAGCTGAATTTCACTCGTCCCTTCATAGATCTGGGTTAGTTTTGCTTCACGCATCAGCCGCTCCACATGATATTCTTTCACGTAGCCATATCCTCCGTGGATTTGAACGGCTTCGGAGGTCACGTACATGGCGGTTTCGGCAGCCCAGTATTTGGCCATGGCACTGGCCGTGCCGTAAGGTTTTTTCTGATCTTTCAGCCAGGCCGATTTCAGGCAGAAATAACGGGCAGCCTCGATGCGCGTGTGCATCTCGGCCAGTTTGAAGGCAATGGCCTGGTGGTTGATGATCTCGGTGCCGAATGTTTTACGGTCTTTCGAATATTGCAGTGCGCGCTCATAGGCTCCCTGGGCAATCCCCAGTGCCTGGGCGGCTATGCCAATGCGGCCTCCTTCCAACGTTTTCATCGCAAATTTAAATCCGAAGCCATCTTCTCCCAGCCTGTTTTCCTTGGGAACGATCACATCCGTAAACATAACGGAGTGTGTGTCGCTGCTCCGCATGCCCATCTTGTCTTCGTGGGGGCCCAGGGTTATGCCGGGTGAGTGTCGGTCAACCACAAAGGCATTGATCCCCTTATGTCCTTTTTCAGCATGAGTTTGTGCGATAAGCACATAGGTGGATGCTGTATTCCCGCTGGTGATCCAGTTTTTAACGCCATTAACCAGATAGTGGTCTCCTTTGTCGATGGCGGTTGTTCTTTGCGAAGTGGCATCCGACCCTGCCTCCGGTTCTGATAACAGGAACGCACCGATCTTTTCTCCACGCGCCAATGGCTTAAGCCATTTTTCCTTCTGTTCTTCGGTCCCAAAGGCCTCAATTCCGTAACAAACCAATGAATTATTCACCGACATGATCACAGAGACCGAACTATCTATTTTTGAGATCTCCTCCATCGCTAAAACGTAGGAGATCGTATCCATCCCTCCTCCATCATATTTCGGATCAACGAGCATTCCCATGAAACCAAGTTCAGCCAGGGCCTTTACGTGTTGTGTCGGATATTCAGCCTTGGCGTCCCGTTCAAGGACATCCTTAATAAGTTCGCGCTGGGCATAATCCCGGGCCGACTGCTGAATCATGATCTGCTCTTCAGAAAATTCGAAATTCATGGTTCTAGGTTATAAAATATTAATTTTTAGTTACTTGTACTGATCTGAATACAAAAATACGAAAAAACATCTATTTTTTCAATTTTGACAAGACTTTCGTAACATCTACCGTTGAATCCTGGTTATTTATTTTCACCTCAAATCCGCGTTTTTGAAAAACGGAGATCATACGCTTATTATCGGTAGTGGTTTGGGCGACAATTTTCTTCAGCTTTCCCTGTTCAGCCACCTCGAGGCAAAAATCGGTGATGATATTTCCAAGATCTTTCTGCTGCCAGGCATCTACGATTAAAATGGCATATTCAACCGTTTCATGATCCGGATCAGCAACCAGGCGGCCTACCCCGATCAGTTTTTTATGTCCATTCTCTATGATTTCAGCCACGATGGCTATTTCACGGTCATAATCGATGTAACAATACCGGGTAGCCACTTCGTGTGTTTCCCAGTGAAAAAAATACCGGAACCGGTTGTAAAGCGATTCCTTGGAACAGGATCCCAGCATCTCCAGCCACAAGGGTTCATCTTCGGGTTTGATCGGGCGCAACAGCACTTCGGTACCATCCTGCAGCGTAGTCGATTTCACCCACTTTTCAGGATAGGGATGCAGGGCTAGATGGAAATAGGGATCCTCTTCGCGCCATGCTGCCTCCGGATCCACAACAATTCTCGCATCCAGGGCGATCACATCATCCGGGGTCACCAGCAGCGGGTTGATGTCGAGTTCAGCGATTTCGGGATAATCGGCTGCCATATATGACAGCCTGATCAGGACCTGGATGAGTTTATCAATATTTTTGGGTGGCGTTCCGCGGTACCCCTTCAGAAGGGGAAATATTTTGAGCGATTCGATCATGTGGCGCGCCAGACGTTCGTTCAATGGGGGAAATCCAAGTGCTTTGTCACCAAACAATTCGGCCGTGATCCCTCCCATACCTACCATCAGGACCGTGCCAAATACTTTGTCTTTTTTAATGCCAAGGATCATCTCAACAGAATCTTTGTAAGAGGCCATTTTCTGGACCGTTATCCCGTCGATGTGCGCATCCGGGCATTTGGTCCTGGCCGATTCCATGATCCGTTCAAATGCCGCCCTCACCAGTTTCTCCGTTCCCAGATTCAGCTGAACACCCCCGACATCCGACTTGTGGGTGATATCGGGAGATTGGATCTTGAGCACCACCGGATACCCGATGCGTTCTGCAATCCCGGTTGCCTCCTCCGCAGTGGAGGCCAGGTATGGTTTGGTGGTGGATATACCGAAGTTTTCAAGAATGCTTTTTGACCTGTTTTCAGCCAGTATTGCAGGCTGGCCGGTTATCATCTCTTTGAATGACGCGCGGAGCATCTGCCGGTCGTGGGCGAATTCAACCGGGATATCCTTGGGTGTTTCATACAGGGTTTCCAGGTTGCGGTTATAGGCCACCATGGTCATGAATGCCCTGATGGCCTGCTCGGGCGTTTTATAGGAGGGAATTCCGTTTTCAACCAGGATATCGTCGGCTTCATGCATGCTTTTTCCACCCAGCCAGGCAGCCAGTATCGGCTTTCTGGAACTGTTTACCAGGGCGCTGATCTCTTTGGCAGTTGCATTTGGATTGGTCATGGCCTGCGGGGTCAGGATAACCAGAACGGCATCCACCCCCTTGTCGGCAAGCACAATCTGGGTCGCCCTGGCGATCCTTTTTGCACGGGCATCTCCCAGCACATCCACGGGGTTTCCATGGGACCAGTAGGCCGGAAGATTTTCGTTCAGCAAATTCATCGACTCTTCCGAGAGTTCTGCGAGAACCCCGTTCGCGGCAATGAGTGCATCGGTGGCCATCACCCCCGGACCGCCCGCATTTGTCACGATTCCAAGCCGGGGGCCTTGCGGAAATTTACTTCGGCCGATCAGTTCAGCTACACTGAAAATATCCCCGATTTCATATACCCTGGCCAACCCGGTCCTTTGAAAAGCAGCATCATACACGGCATCTTCAGAGGCCATGGCACCGGTATGCGAGGCAGCCACCTGGGCTGATTCAGGAAATCGACCGGCTTTGTAAACGATGATGGGTTTTTTTCGGGCAAACGCCCTGGCAGCTGTCATGAATTTCCGGGGATTCTGGATCGATTCGATATACAGGATAATGCAGTGCGTGTTCTCATCCTCACCAAAATAATCGATCAGGTCCCCAAACTCAACATCGATGCTGTTGCCGATGGAGACGAACTGCGAAAAGCCTATTTTTCCCTCGATGGCCCAATCCAGAACGGATGTGCACAAGGCCCCCGACTGGGATATAAAAGCAATATTTCCCTGCTTGGGCATGTAGGCTGCAAAGGAGGCATTGAGCTTCAGCGCCGGAACGATGATCCCGAGACAATTCGGCCCGATCACACGCATCCCCTCATATTTCCTGATTTCGTTCTTGATCTCCTCCTCCATTCTTTTCCCCTCTTCTCCGATCTCCTTGAATCCTGCCGACATGATGATGATCCCGCGGACGCCAAATTCGCCGCATTCTGTAATGGCTGACAAAACCTTTTCTGCGGCCGTGCAGATAATCGCCAGGTCGGGAACTTTCGGAAGCACGCTTACACTGGTATAGCAAGGGATCCCCATGATCGCTTCATTGTCGGGATTGACCGGATAAACGACTCCGCGAAATCCTCCGCTGACAAGGTTGATCAGGACTTTCCCGCTTACGCTGTTCGGATTTGTGTTGACCCCGATCAGGGCAACACGCTGGGGATTGAAGATGTTGTTGAGTTTGTGAATATTCATGATAATGTCAATAGGAAATTAGGGGGTGCTCACAAACACCCTGGAAAAAGAGCAGATTGTGAGTAAATAGCGAAACAGCAAAACATGGTGTTCCGGCAGTGACAAAGTTAGATGAAAATTCCGTGATTAAAAGGTTCGTGAGGCGCTTTTACTCTTCTTGGATAAGGCTTTTTTCAGGATCAGATAATCGAGGTAATAAAGCACCCTGACCGAAAAACTGTTTGTTTGCGGAGCGCTGATTGTTTTGCTGAAATCTGAAAAATAATCATAGCTGATCTGATCCCCCTGTGTCAGAATATTGTTCTTCCAGACAAAACTCAGCTCGCTCCCCGGCGCAAAATACCAGATGAACTGGAGATCGACCGTGAAGGCGTTAAAACTGATGTTCGGATTTTCGGCATATACAGTGTTTTCAAGGGTGCCCTCTGTATTCAACTTGTAATAATCAAAGTAATCGGCCTGCGACCAATAATGCCGGGCCCGAAGTGTCAGGGAGGCTTTATTGTTGAAAATGTACCTCGCGCTGAGGATGTTGTTGATGGTCTGAATATCACGGCGTCCAAAGTAAATGACCGGGTTGCCGGTTGTGTCGTAAATGGTGTTTATCCAGCCATAATTGTTCATGTCCTTTTCAAAATCAATGCTCAGGGTGATCGAAAGCCGGTCGCTGATCCGAAGCCGGGGCGCAATGCCGACCACGAAGGCAAAATTGTTATTCCCTGGGCTGTTCCTGATTTCCAGGGTCTGTTCATAACGGAACATCTTCCGGATATCGGTCCCCGCCTGCCAGTAAAATCCATAGTTCAAAGGCGTCTTATAGTCCCATCCCCAAACCCTGGGTTCATAAAAATCATTAAAGCCCAGCGGCTGAATATAGAATGCTGCTGTGTTCACCCATTGGTTGATGAATTTTGTACTGTTGGTTACCTGGAACTGAAGCGTTTTAAACTTGTTTGGCTTGTACAGGGTCGAATAATCCGTGGTAAATGAATTGAATGAACTGAGTATTTTCCCAACCGGTTCGCGTATGGAGTAAGATAATTCCAGGTGATTGAATACCTCATTATTATACAGCAGGAACCCCATATCGTTGGGATCATAGGTGTCGCCGGTCTCTTCACGCGTAAGGACATACTGGAATTTCCCGCTGGGTTTGGAGACGGATAGGATATACTGGTGCCCAAAATCGGGGCTGCTGTTAAATTGATATTTCTGGCTGACATTCAACCGCCCCTGGAAGGAAAAAGTATTCTTTTTATTGCACAGCTTCACCTCTGTCCCGGTAACATTGGCACTGAAACTATTATCAGGGATCCAGTAATTGGTATTGATTAGCGTGACATAGGAGTTGTTTTTCAGGTTCTGATCAAACACCAGCACATTATAATTTGTAAACGGCTGCGTCATGATCCTTCTTGAATTCCCGGTGATGGTATCTTCAAGGATGCCCCATGTATTGGTGGTCATCCCATTGAACAATCCGATTCCAAGACCCTTTGCATTTCTTCCGGAGATTTTTGTGGCATTGATGATGCGGGTCTCTTCGGGATTCCTGGTAACAGTTTCATTATTCCCGGCACTGTCATACGGGGCATAATAGTTTCTGGGGGCACTCCCGACCCGACGGGTGTAAAAGATCCCGCATTTGTTAAACATCTCGGTGCCTTCACTGAAAAACTGACGCTTCTCGTCATAACGCACCTCAAAGGGAGTGAGGTTAAGAATCTGGTCATCCGACTGTACCTGCCCGAAATCGGGGATCAGCATCATATCGAGGGTATAGCTGTCGTTGAGTCCAAGTTTAAGATCAAGGCCCCCCCGCGCATAATAGGACCAGTTTTTCAGGGTGGCATCTTTTTCAATATAACCGGTAACGTACGGTGAAAAGGAGAGACGTAACGGGGCATCCACGTTTCTCATCCCCGTAACGGTACCATAAAACCTGAATATTTCACTGCTTGTGTTATCGACAAAACTCCAGGTTGAGTATTCCTGGTACCGGTATAGATTCCGCCACATGTTGATGCCCCAAACCTGGTTCTCCATCTCCGGAAAGCGCAGGGCTGAATAAGGAATCTTCACCTCCGCGACCCAGCCGGAATCGTTCACCCGGGTGGCGCTTTCCCAAACGGCATCCCAATTGTAATCCTGGCCAACGGCCGAATATTTGCAATCGCCCTGTAAGTTTTGCGGGCTCAGCTTGAATTCATACATGTTCAGCTGGTCGTTGTAAGGCAGGATATCAAAAGAAATATAGTCGGTGGCAAGTTGTTCAATTTCATCGCGGCGCCCCAACTCCATCCGGATACTGTCAGGCGAAGGATCAAACATGATGGCGCTGATGTAAAGGGCCATGTCGTCGTAGGCGAAACGAACCTCGGTTTGGAAAGTGGGGGTGGTCCCATTCCGCGGCGAATATTCCACAAACTGCCCGGCAACCGGAAGTGTTTTCCAAAAAGGTTCATTCAGGATGCCATCGATTTTTGGCGGATGGACAATGCGCACCGCCTCAATGTTTTTTCTCCCGAGCAGGGAGGAATCCAACCTGACATTGGAAGATTGGGCGCGTATGAGGGTAGGAAAAAATCCACACAGAAGACAAATCAGAAAAATTCCAACCGTAGATTGCAGAATATGGAGCGAAGCCCACTGTTTCATAGAGTCTAAAAATAAATCAGAAATCAATGATAATAAAAACAATTAGACTATCCTGTCATCCTGATCGGTATTTCAGGATGTTTTCGTGTTATCCTGTGCTTTTTGGTATTTCCTAACTCGGCAGAATGTCGTTTCTTTGCATCCGTTGTGAGAAAATAAACAGTATGAAAAAATCAATTTTACCCATTGTCCTTGTTTTGCTTTGTACATCAACCCTTTTATCTCAAAATCCTGAGCCGAAAAAACCAGTATTCGGCATCACCTTTTCAGGATATGTAAAGACCGATCTTTTCTTCGATTCACGCCAAACTGTCGGACTTCGTGAGGGTCATTTCCTGTTATTCCCCGAAAATGAAAAACCGGATGCAGAAGGAAATGACATAAATGCCAAGGCAAACTATAATATTTTATCCATCCAGACCCGCCTGGCGGGGACCATCACCGCCCCGGATGCGCTGGGTGCAAAAACCTCCGGGTATATTGAGGCGGAGTTCTTCGGGAATATCAATCCTGCGATTAACTCCTTCAGGTTAAGGCATGCCTGGGTAAAATTAACCTGGCCGAAAACAGAACTTTTGGTTGGTCAGTGGTGGCATCCCATGTTCGTTCCCGAATGCTCCCCTGGCACTGTATCTTTTAATACCGGGGCCCCCTTTGTGGTTTTTTCCCGGAACCCGCAGATCAAGCTGACCCAATCGATCGGAAAGGTCAGGATTGCCCTGACAGTGCTTTCGCAGGTTGACTTTGTCAGCGACGGCCCCGACGGTCCCAATGCAAAATACCTGCGCAATTCTGTGTTGCCCGAATCCGACCTCCAGGTGCAGTATGCGACAAAAAATGATGAAAAAGGAACTGAACTGATCATCGGTGCGGGAATAAATTACCAGCTGCTCACCCCGCGGCTGTCGACTTTGGTCACCCTGACTCCGGCATACGACACCGTGATCAACAACCTGGTTTTTCATCACGATGCGACAACCTCATCTTACAAAGTCAACACAAAATCGGGCAGCCTGGCCGGGAACCTTTATGCAAAGCTGAAGTTGAAACAGGTCACCCTCAAGGCTGGGGCCGAATATGGCGGAAATAACAATGCCTACACGATGCTTGGCGGGTTTGCTGTCAGGTCGGTCACGGATGCCGAAAAAGGTTTTGTCGACTATGTAAATGTCCGTTCCTTTGCTGCCTGGGCAGAATTCCATACCAATTCGCTGAAGTTGCAACCCGGGTTGTTTATCGCCTACGGAAAAAATCTTGGCTGCAGTGAAGAGGCCATCGGGCCCTATTATGCCCGCGGAGCCAATATTGACTATGCCTACCGGATCTCGCCCCGGCTGGTATTCAACATCAACAAACTCAGGCTTGCCGGTGAACTGGAATACACGGTGGCCGCCTACGGAAAAACGACATCAAAGGGATATGTCTCCGATTCGAAAGAGATCGGCAACCTCAGGATCTTACTGGGGGTTTATTATTTTTTCTGATAGTTCAACTATTATTTAGATTGTAACATCTTACTTTTTCCCTGTTTGAGTGATTAAGCAGGGAAACGAACCAAGAGAAAGAATTGGGTATAAAATACCGGGATCAGGGTAAAACTGAGGTTTTCACAAATGGGGATAACCTCACTCCATCTATTTAATTTGGTACGTCGCCGGATCCAGCGCCCTGGGGGTCCACATCTTCAAAAAGGTGACCACCTTGGCCGTATCATAGCCCTTCACCTGGCAATGTTCGAGAATACCCGAATCCTGTATGTGCAGTTGCTTCCCTTCACCATTGAGAACGACGAATACAGGATACCCAAACCGGTTGGGATATTCAAAATCACGGAAAAGGTTATTATCCCTTTTCTTCTTATCCTGCGGAACATTGAGCAGCATGTAAACATAATTGGCCTTTAACAGGGAATCAATGGGTTTCGCACCATTGGCCATGTTGTGAAACCGTATACACCACGGGCACCAGTTGCCCCCGAACTGAATCAGCACATGTTTGTTCTCTTTTTTCGCCTGGGCAATCGCTTTTTTCAGGTCAGCCCGTGGATCGGCGTTCTCATTATAGGGTTTTGTTGTCTCCTGAGCGAAGAGAGAAAGGGTGAAAAATATCATTAAAACTAAAAACGAATACCTCTTCATAGATTACCTTTTTGGATGGTTAAAAACTAAACAGGATAAATAACTGTTACAAAAGTAAATACTTAATGTTCATATGGGCCGAATGAAAGGAGTTTAAAAAGGTAATATTTTCTTACCCCGCGCCTCCTCCAGTACTTCTGCCATGGCCAGGTATATAGCCGATAGTCCGCAAATGATCCCTTCATACCCCGCAATGGTCCCTATTAGAGACGAACCGCTCCAGTCGCGTATGGCAAGCAGGAAAAACAGGATCCAAAGGGAAAGAAAAATGAACTGAAGGCAGACACTTTTTCCGAAAGTACCTATCCACATAAAAAAGGTGAATATCCCCCACATGAACAGATACCAACCCATGTAGGCCTCTTCTGTCTTGATTCCTTTTCCGGCACTCATTTCGGGCAGGAGCCATAGGGCTACCAGGGTGAGCCAGAACATCCCATAGGATATAAAAGCGGTCATTCCAAACGTATTCCCCTTTTTGAATTCAAGAATTCCTGCAATAACCTGGGCGATGCCGCCGTAAAATATCCCCATGGCCAGGACCATGGCACTTACCGGGAAAAATCCTGCATTGTGGATGTTGAGTAATACTGTAGTCATCCCAAACCCCATCAACCCCAGGGGTGCCGGATTGGCTAATTTTTGTTCCATAAATCTGAGTTTTTTCGAATAAAAAAATAGCTGGTAAGTAAAATAGCGAAGTAGGGGAAATTTCCCCACCCCGCTAAATCACTATCTCATTACCTCTGTTTTACATCCCATACCTGTCAATGATCTCCTGCTTGCTCCTGCCGAGAATATCATATTTTTTACCCACCTTCCTGAATGCATCCAAGGCCTTTTCAAGATGATGGATCTCATGGCCTGCAGAAATCTGGGTGCGGATCCGAGCCTGGCCCTGCGGGACGACCGGGAAGAAAAATCCGATGGCATAAATTCCCTCATCATACAGGTCGCGCGATACATCCTGTGCCAGTTTTGCATTGAAAAGCATTACCGGAACAATCGGTGTATCTCCTGCCTTGATGATCAGTCCGGCATCAAGAAGCCCTTTACGCCAGAAAGCGGTATTGCTTTCAAGCTTGTCGCGACGGTCAGTGGAGGCGGAAAGGATTTCCAGGACTTTGATCACCCCGGCTACTACCGGAGGTGCGATGGTGTTGGAGAAAAGGTACGGACGAGCCTTCTGACGGCACATCTCAACCAGCTCCTTACGGCCGGAAACACATCCGCCGGATGCACCTCCCAACCCTTTGCCAAAGGTGGTGGTGATGATGTCGATTTTCCCCATCACGCCACAGTGTTCATGGGTGCCACGACCGGTTTTCCCGATAAACCCGCTGGAATGGGATTCATCCACAAAGAGCAGGGCATCATATTTTTCGCACAGTTCAACCATTTTATCCAGTTTCGCCGTGTCGCCATCCATGGAGAAAACACCGTCGGTGATTACGAGTTTCAGGCGTTTGTCGTTGTGAAGCTGCAACTTCTCCTCCAGGTGTTCCATGTCGGAATGCTTGAAGGTGTCGTGCATGGCGCTGCACAAACGGATCCCATCAATGATGGAGGCATGAACCAGCCGGTCGGAGATCATCACGTCGTCCTTGGTCAGAACGGCTTCGAACACGCCGGCATTGGCATCCATGCAGGAGGGAAAGAGAATGGTGTCCTCCGTTCCAAGGAATTTTGTGACCATCTGTTCCAGGGTGCGGTGAATATCCTGTGTTCCGCAGATAAAGCGGACAGACGACATCCCGTAACCATGTGAATCGAGGCCGGCATGGGCCGCTTTAACTACTTCGGGATGACTCGACATGCCCAGGTAGTTGTTGGCGCAGATGTTAATGACTTTTTTAAGCGGGGCCCCGGCCGGAAATTCAACTTCGATGTCGGCAGCCTGAGATGAATGAATGAAACGCTCCTGTTTGAAAAGGCCTGCATCTTTGAGGCCGGTCAGAATGTCGGAGTACATCCCGCGGGTTGTATTGGAATAAGCCATGTTTACCTCCTATTTTATATATTCCCTGACCAGTTTGCAAATCTTGTTCACCGAATCGAAAGCTTCCGGGGTTGCCTTATCATCAGGAATTGAAATGTTGTACTTGTTTTCCAGGAACCGCTTGAGCGAAACCATCGAAAAACTGTCCACAATGCCTCCCGAAATCAGCGGGGAATCGTAGGTAAGTTCAGTGTCATCTTCCACGTATTCTTTGATCACATAATTTTTGATAATTTCCTGCATTTCATCCATGATGAGTTTCTCCTATGTTATGGGTTAATTGTTTGTTATGAACCTTTTCTTGTTCAAATTTCTATTATTCTATTGTTCCTTTATTCTAATGTTCTATTGTTCTACTGTTCTGATATCCTCTTCCCCGCCCCGCCTAATCGTTTTCCAGGGTTGACGTATCCCCGATCTCCTCTCCCCACTCCTTCGCATGGAGGATGCGGCGCATGATCTTCCCGCTGCGGGTTTTTGGCAGGTTGTCGATGAATTCGATCTCCTGAGGCATGGCCAGGGGTGACAGTTTCTTGCGGACAAAATTCATGATGTCAAGGTCGAGATCCTTACTTCCCACAAACCCCGGTTTGAGGGTAACAAAGGCTTTCACCACCTCCATGTTCACAAAATCGGGCTTTGCAACCACGGCCGATTCAGCCACAGCCGGATGTTCCAGCAATGCAGATTCTACTTCGAATGGGCTCACAAGGTGTCCTCCCGTGTTGATGACATCATCATCCCGCCCTACAAACCAGAAATATCCCTCATTGTCAATGCTTGAGCGGTCGCCTGGCAGGTACCATCCGTTCTGGAATTTCTTTTTATAGGTCTCCTCATTGCGCCAGTATGTGCGCATCATGGATGGCCATCCGGGTTTGATGGCAATCAAACCGATTTTTCCCGATTCGCCAAATGGTTCGTAGGTTTCTGCGTCAATAACGGTAGCGGTAATTCCGGGGAAGGGTTTCCCCATGGAACCGGGTTTTATTTTCATCCCGGGGAAGTTGCTGATCATCATCGACCCGGTTTCAGTCTGCCAATAGGTGTCAAGGAAGGGTTTGCCAAATATCTTTTCCGACCAGATCACCGCTTCGCTGTTCAATGGTTCTCCTACCGAAGCAAGGTGCCGAAGTGAGGAAAGGTCATACTTCTTTATCACCTCGTCTCCTGCTTTCATCAGTGACCGGATTGCTGTCGGAGCCGAATACCACATGCTGATCTTGTGCTTCTCAATAAACCGGTACCAGTTGTCGGCCGAAAATCCGGCATCCAGAACGCATTGGGTCACCCCATTGCTAAAGGCTCCGATAATCCCATAGGAGGTCCCGGTAACCCATCCCGGATCGGCCGTGCACCAGTAAATATCAGAACCCTGCAGGTCGAGTACCCACCTGGAGGTGAGATATTGCGAAATAAGTGAATAATGAACATGCTTTACCCCCTTGGGCTGGCCGGTGGTCCCCGATGTATAATGTAAAACCGACGGGGATTCTGCATAGGTCGGATGTATCTTGAATTTTTCGATCTTTTCAGCTTTGTCCATGTCGAAGGCAACTTCGCGGTCGAGCAAAGGCTTGGCCGGATCGGCATCCACGATGATCAGGTGTTTGAGATAGGGCATTTTGTCCATGATCTTCCGCACCTTGGGGGCATGTTTCTTCTGGGTGATGATGGCCGTGGTTTGTGCATTGTCGAGGCGCACAAACAGGGATTCGTCGCCAAAAGCGGAGAACAGCGGTTGGGCAATGCCACCCATCTTCAGGATGCCGAGAAACCCAATATACAGCTCCGGTATCTTGTCCATGAAGAGACATACGCGGTCCTCGGGCTGTACCCCCAAATCCCGCAGAAATTGTCCTACTGTATTGCTGTTGAGCCGAAGATCGTTGTAAGTGTAACGTTTTTCATTGCCGGTTGATCCCTCCCAGATCAGGGCTGCTTTATTGCCAAAGCCTTTTTCACAGATCCGGTCGGAACAATACCAACCGATATTGATGACGTCACCCGGCACATAATCCAGCTCCTTTTCAGCAATGTTCCAGTCAAAGTTTTTTATGCGTTCCTCGTATGATCCGATATTTGACATAGTTCTGGAATTTAGAATGTGAGGATTTGAAAATGTGAGGATTTGAAAATGTCTGCAGATATTGCTCCGTAGGCGCAACATTTTAAAAGTGGTATGAGAAAATTTGCAAATTGTTTAAAAAGGTTCCTTGACATTGGGATTTGCAATTTCACATTCGAGTATTACAATAGCAGTTGCAAGTTCTTTTAGATGCGATAAAGATACATGTATTTTTGAGATTGACAAATCGGTGGTCAATTCTTTTGCTTTACCGGAAACCCGGATGAATGGCTTTCCAAGCTCGTCGTGGTATACCTCAATATCACCGAACCGGATGCCAAACCGCCAGCCGGTTCCAATGGCTTTCAGGAACGCCTCTTTGGCTGAAAACCGTGCGGCATAATTTTCATACTTATGCTTTTTTGTTTCGCAATAGGCAATCTCCTCCGCTGTGAAAATTTTATCCCTGAAACCGATATCACGCTGCATCACTTTCTCAATGCGCGCCACTTCAATAATGTCGGTTCCTATGCCATAAATCATAACCTGTGCAAATTACAATTTCTTTTGAATCTGTGAAATGGTCCGGGCCGATTATAATGTTTCCTTTGTTTTTGTCCACTTTATCTTTACTTTTATCCGGTCAATCACGCTTCATATGAAAAATTTATTGATCCCTTTTCTGTTTTTCTGGGTCAACCTGGTTGCTGCCCAGGATTACCAGAACCTCTGCAGCCCCGGAATTACCCTTTTCCAGGGAAACGACGGGTACTTTAAAGCCTTCCGGCCGGATTCGCAGGAGCTACCGGGAAACTCCGATACGATATTCTATTCTTACCGGGCAATCCGTGATTCGATACTGTTCTCATTCGACTGCAGAGACACCTCCAACGGAGATGCTTTGGGAAGGAAAATATGGAAGCATCACGACGGCTGGTTCTGGTTCTTCAACAAGCATAATGACACCATTAAGCTAAATACTCTGGCCTCACTCAACGAATCCTGGCAATATTGTCCGCTTCCAGGCAATGGCTATCTGCAGGCGACTGTTTCTGCGATCATGACTGACAGCGTTGCCGGAACCACCGATCAGGTAAAAGTGATCACTTTCCAGGCTAAAAATGGTGCAGGAAACAACATATCCTCCATCTTCAACCAGAAGGAGATCAAACTCAGCCAGCATTTCGGACTGTCAAAGATGTATGACGTTTATTGGACTCCCTATGATACCCTGAATGTATTGCTGATCGGAAAAACAACTCCCATCCTGGGCATTCAGCCTTTTACCTGGGCTGAGGTTTATGACTACAATATTGGCGACGAATTTCATTATTCAGGGCGCGATAACTGGGTGGGAGGCGGAGGCATAGAATGGAAATCCATTAAAAAGATTCTGGGGAAAACCCTTTATGGCAGTTCCGATTCAGTTCATTACCAGGTGGAGGTGTGCAAAAAAATATGGTACCCGGTTCCACCGCCCAATACAAGTTCAACCTACGACACCCTTGTTGAATCCTATAATTTCAACCAGCTTTCGGCCGATTCAACCCTCAATATGCTGCCGGATGAATTTAAGAGAAATGAGATGGGGGCGGCAGCCTATTCACGCAAATTCAGTGATTTCAACCACAGGCAGGCCCAGATTTTTAATGTCAATGGATCTCAGTGGGATTGGAACAACAGCTGTTTCAGCGATCCTTTTGAAATTTATGGCCCAATTTCCGATTTTGTTCCGGGACTGGGGTTGACAAACTGGATCTACCAGGTGGCGGATATTTCAGTAGAAACACATACCAGCAACCTGGTCTATTTTAAAAAAGGGACGGAAGTCTGGGGAACGCCGGTCTCGACCGATTGTTCCATCCTGCTCGGCACCGGTGAAAAGGTGATTTCTCCCGTATCATCCATCGAGGTATATCCGAATCCTGCCGAAACTGAGGTCCGGATCAGGTTGAACAATTTCAGCCCGGATGGAAATTTTCACTTTTCTCTTTATGACTGTTCGGGGGAAAAGGTAAGGGATGGAAAACTCTCAGCAAATCCGTTCCTTTTCAACCGCGACGACCTCGCCCCCGGGCTTTACCTTCTCATTGTCACCGATGGGGACGGGAGAATCACCGGAAATAACAAAATCAATTTCAGGTAGCAGCCCTGGCAGCCTTCCAGCCTTTTCAATAGCCAAACCTTAGCCTTCCGGGATAAGAACGTCTAAGTATTTCAACATTTTCGGTTTTTGGTATTACCTTTTCTCCTTAAACGGATTAAGCAATAAATAGAGTTAATAACGCTTAAAATTCGTTAAAATGAAAAATCAAGATTCTTTACCAGCAATTCCTGATGAAACAATCATCAGTAAAATCCACCAGATCAGGGATCAAAAAGTGATGATTGACAGGGATCTTTCAGCCCTTTATGGAATTGAAACGAAAGTGTTAAAACAAGCTGTTAAGCGCAACATTGACCGATTTCCTGAGGATTTCATTTTGAAATGACAGGGGAGGAGTTTCAGAATTGGAGGTCACAAATTGTGACCTCCAATTCTGAAAGGATGGGGTTACGTTACGCACCATTCTGTTTCATAGAACAAGGCGTAACCATGCTCTCCTGCATTTTAAACAGCAAAAAAGCGGTTGAGACCAACATACGAATTATCCGGGTCTTCACGAAAATGCGTGAAATGCTGTTGACCCATAAAGACATCCTATTGAAACTGGAGCAGTTCGAAAAACAGCTTGGGAAAAACAGTGAGGATATCCTGATGATTTTCAAAGCCCTCAGGCAGTTTCTAAATCCACCGAAGGAACCCAGAAAGCAAATAGGATACAAACGAATGTCGGAAGAGTAGTTGGAGAACCAAATGCAAATCGTAAATCAAAAATCGTAAATTATATGGCTCCCAGTTTCTTCCCTACCTTTCTGAACTTATCCAACGCAAAGCCAATCTGTTCCATGGAGTGGGCTGCGCTGATCTGTACCCTGATGCGTGATTTTCCTTTCGGTACTATAGGATAATAGAACCCGATCACATATACACCCTCTTCAAGCAGGGCATTGGCAAACTCCTGCGAAAGTTTGGCATCATTGGGCAGATGACCGAAAAGTACCGGGACGATGGGATGAATTCCAGGAACAATCCGAAATCCGAAATCTTCCATTCCCTTCCTGAAAAGTTTGGTGTTTTCAAACAATTTATCGCGGAGGGCGGTGGTTTCAGAAAGCATGTTCAGCACCTCGAGGGTTGCACCGGTAATGGCGGGCGTCAGGGTATTGGAGAAGAGGTACGGTCTTGAGCGTTGGCGAAGGATCTCTACGATCTCCTTTTTTGCCGAGATGCACCCGCCGGAGGCACCTCCCAGCGCCTTCCCGAAGGTGGTGGAGATGATATCGACCCGCCCCTGGGCATTGCAATGCTCAATGGTGCCTCGACCGGTTTTTCCAACAAAACCCGTAGCGTGGGAATCATCCACCATCACCATGGCATTGTATTTATCCGCCAGGTCGCAGATCTTATCCACCCTGGCAATGATGCCATCCATGGAAAACACACCATCGGTCACAATGAGCTTAAACCGTGCCTGGCTGGCATCCTGCAAAACCTCTTCGAGGTCGTCCATGTCGTTGTTCTTGTAACGGAATCGCTGTGCCTTGCACAGCCTCACCCCGTCGATGATCGAAGCATGGTTCAGTTCGTCGGAAATGATGGCATCCTGTTCGCCCAGCAGGGGTTCAAAAACGCCGCCGTTGGCATCAAAAGCGGAGGAATAAAGGATGGTATCCTCCATGCCCAGAAACTCACTCAGCTTGGCCTCCAGGTCCTTGTGAACCTGTTGGGTACCACAGATAAAACGAACCGACGATAACCCGTATCCATACCTGAAGAAGGTGTAGTTGGCTCCGGCCATCACCCGGGGGTCGTTTGAAAGTCCCAGATAATTGTTTGCGCACATGTTCAGCACCTTCTTGCCGTTCGTCTGAATCTCAACCCCTTGCGGAGTGGTGATGATCCGTTCAGTTTTATAGAGTCCGTCGTGATGAATTCCTTCGATTTGTTTTTCCAGATGTTGCTTGAATGCTCCGTACATAATGATGATCGTATTTGGGTTCCCTCAAGGATCAAAAATATCAGATATCTGATGGCATTTTTAACTGAAGAACCAGTTTTAATGCATGCAAAGGTACGATTGTCCCCTGGTTTAATAAAAGTTTTTAAACTGAAATTCTGGCAGCCGGGGATGTTTCAGCCGATCTGATTACTTTTGTAAAAAAATTGAATCTCCTAAAATTCTAAATCATGGAAAACTTCACAGCATATAACCCGACCACCCTGCATTTTGGCAGGAATATTCTATCCACCCTCCCGGCCATCCTGAGAGAATATGGCGACAGGGTCCTGCTCGTTTATGGGAAAGGATCGGTTAAAAAAAGTGGCCTCTACGACCGCATTATCCCTAATCTCAGGCAAACCGGATTTCATCTTTTCGAATATGCGGGTATCAGGCCTAATCCCGTGATCGAGGATGTTGACGCAGCCGCAGCACTTGGCCGACAGAATCACGTCGATGTTATACTTGCCGTTGGGGGTGGAAGTGTCATCGATTCGGCTAAAATCATATCGGTGACCATCCCGGTTGATCACGGAGGATGGGATTTCTTTTCGGGGAAAGCAAAACCTGTAACAGCGATTCCTTTCATTGCAATTCCCACACTTGCAGCCACCGGTTCGGAGATGAATCCCTTTGCCGTGGTTTCAAACCATGACCAGGGACTAAAAGCAGCATTTGGCGGACCCCTGACCTTCCCAAAACATTCATTCCTGGATCCAGCATTGACGATTACGGTTCCAAAAAATCACACTGCCTATGGCATTGCCGACCTGATCGCCCATTGTTTCGAAGCCTGGTTTGGAATTGGGGAGACAACCCTCACCGACCGGTTCGTCATCTCCATCATAAAAGAGGCCATGGAATTCGGACCAAAACTGCTCGATGACCTGCATAATTACGAATACCGTGAACGGATCATGTTTGCCGCAACCATGGCGCTGAATGGCATGACCATGTATGGCCGCTCTACAGGCGACTGGGGCGTGCACAGTGCCGGCCATTGCCTTTCACTGCTCTATGATGTTCCCCACGGTGCTTCACTGACCATTATTTTTCCGGCATGGATGCATCATTTCAAGGGTCAGATCGGTAACCGGATTGCACAACTTGGCTCAAGCCTGTTCGACGAATCACTGACAGCCGCCGAATCCATTGATCGCATAGAAGCCTTCTTTAAATCGCTTGGATGCCCAACACGCTTATCGGATATGAACATTCCTGGTGATCTATATCGACCCATCTTTGAATCAATGATTCACAGCAAGGTGAATGGCGGAAATATGAAGATGAAGGAAGAGGATTACGAGAAACTGATAAGGCTTTATCTTTAAATTATCCCATTGCCCTCAAATTCAGCTTCCTTAGCTTTGGAGCGAACTTCGATGTAGCTCCCACGATCCCCAGGGTCATGATGCCCCCGAAAATGACCGACGGAATGAGTCCGAGGAGTTTTGCTGCAACACCCGATTCAAAGGACCCTATTTCATTGGAAGAACCGATGAAGATGGCGTTGACGGAGGCTACGCGGCCTCGCATTTCGTCGGGGGTAATCAGTTGCATGGCCGTGGCGCGGATGATCACACTGATGTTGTCGAACATGCCGCTCAGCATAAGCAACCCGAGGGAGAGGTAAAAATTGTGCGAGAGGGCAAAACAGATTATGCTCAGTCCGAAGCCGGCGACCCCGATCATCAGGTACTTCCCGGCATGGATCATCGGAGGCCGGTGCGCCATCACAAGCGACATGGCCACCGCTCCCAGCATGGGCGCTGCGCGTAAAAATCCAAGCCCCTGCGGACCCACCATCAGCACCTCCGCTGCAAAGATCGGAAGCATCGCGACTGCACCGCCAAAAAGCACCGCAAACATGTCGAGCGACATCGCCCCAAGTAAAACCTGGTTTTTGAAAACAAATTTCAATCCCGACGAAAGACGCTGAAACAGGGTCTCCTCCAGCATGGATTGGGGTATTGGCCGGTTTTTCACAACGGTGAGCAGCCCGAGGGCAATAAGTAAAAAGAATAGCACGCTCAAGTAGGCAACCCGCACGCCAAAAAAACCGTAGATCAACCCGCCCAGCGCGGGGCCGGTGATGGCAGCAATGTGCCATGCGGTGCTGTTCCAGGTAGAGGCATTGGTATAAAGATGCCTGGGAATCAACTGCGACATAAGGGCGATGATCGAAGGATAGAGAAACGCCCGGGATACACCTGAGATCATCACAACGAGATAGATCGGAAACACCCCGAAACTTGCAATCACTCCGAGAGATTTAATTGAAAATAGAAAAAGCAAAGTGGTCCCGACCAGGAACAACAGGGTAAACCAAAGAATGATCCGTTTACGGTTATAACGATCGGCTGCATGACCTGCGAATAGTGCCGTTGCAATGTTTGGAAATGCTTCGGCCAACCCGATCAGTCCAAGTGCCAGAGGGTCTTTGGTAAGTTCATACATCTGCCAGCCCACGATGAGACCCTGCATCTGGAAGGCAATGGTGGTGAAAAACCGGAATGTCAGAAACAGCCTGAAATCGCGTACTTTGAGTACCGCATAGGCGTCATGTTTGCTCGAAAGCGCATCGGCTGTTGCCATTTCTGATGTTCGTATTCAAAAAAACCCGGCCAATTGACCGGGTTTCTCTTGATTTCTGAATTGGGTTATTCTTCGTCTTTTTCCTGGTCTTCGTATGCTTTCAGCAGTTTTTCCTGGATGTCGGCCGGAACCTGTGCATACTCAGCATACTTCATGTTGTAGGTTGCACGCCCGCTGGTGATCGAACTCAATGCGGTGGAATAACGGTTCATTTCGGCCAGAGGTACCTTTGCCATGATCTTCTGGTAATTTCCTTCGCTGTCCATTCCCATGATGATAGCGCGGCGACCTTGCAGGTCGGTCATCACTTCACCCATTTTATCTTCGGGCACAATCACCTCCACATCATAAATAGGCTCCATGATTTTAGGCCCTGCGTTTTTAAAAGCTTCCCGAAAAGCGTTACGACCGGCCAGTTTAAAGGAGATTTCGTTGGAGTCGACCGGGTGCATTTTCCCGTCGTAGACATTGAAAACAATATCACGGGCATACGAACCAGTCAGAGGACCCTCTTCCATCTTTTCCATAACTCCCTTGAGGATGGCCGGCAGGAAACGGGCATCAATGGCTCCACCAACGATACAGGTGTTCATCTGCAGTTTTCCTCCCCATTCCAGGTCGATCACATCGCGGCCGCGAATCGGGAATTCAGTCTGCTCCGTCATCCCATCTCGATAGGGCTGGATCATCATGTGAACTTCACCAAACTGTCCGGAACCACCGGATTGTTTTTTATGACGGTAGGTTGCTTTTGCTGATTTTGTGATGGTTTCACGGTAGGGAATCCTCGGTGCATAAAATTCCATGGGAATCTTCTCGAGATTTTCCACATGCCATTTGGCCAGGTTAAGATGCAATTCCCCCTGTCCCTGCAGGATCATCTGCTTCAGTTCGCGGGAATAACCCATGATGAGCGTAGGATCCATCTTGGCCAGTTCGTTCAGGATGCCGTTGATCTTTTCGTCATCAGCTGTGTTCCTGGCCTTCACTGCCGTTCTGAATTTCGGGTCGGGATAGGTGATGGGTTCGATCACATCATCCGGATTCTTTAGAGAATTCAGCGTGTTGTTGGTAAATGAATTTTTAAGTTTGATGGTGGCGCCCAGATCTCCGGCTACCATCTTTTCTACCTTCTCCCTGTTCTTCCCATTAATCACGAAAAGCTGTGAAAGACGCTCCTTTGACTGACGAACAGGATTGACCATATCCATGGCTTCGGTAATTTCACCTGCGTATATTTTAAAATAGGAGATCTCTCCAAGGTGCTGTTCAATTGAGGTCTTGAAAATAAAAGCTGAAGTCGGTTCAGTCGATTTACACGTTAAAAGTTTACCTCCTTTTGTTTTGATGCCAGGCATTTCATTGGGGGCAGGAACACTGCCGGCAAAAAATTCAAGCAGGCGGCCAACGCCGATATTGTGTTTGGCACATGAACACAGTACAGGGAAAATGGTGCGGTTGATCAAACCGGTCTTCAGTGCCTGTAACATCTGCTCTTCGGTAAGGATCCCTTTATCAAAGAATATCTCCATCAAAGCTTCATCCTTGGATGCAAGTTCTTCCATCAGGGCAGCATACATCTCCTCAGCCTTGTCCTTTTCGCTGGCAGGGATATCTGAAATCTCAGGTTTTCCTCCGCCGGCAGGATATTTATACTGCTTCATCTTCAGCAGGTCGATGAGGGTATTGAACCCGGCCCCGGCATTCACGGGATATTGCATCAGGGTGATATTCTTTCCGAACTGAGCCTTCATCTGGCGAAGGGTTTCATCAAAGTTGGCATTCTCCTGATCAAGATGGTTCATCACAAAAATAACCGGCGTATTGGCCCTGGTTGCATACCGCCATGTGATCTCGGTTCCAACCTCCACACCATTCTGTCCGTTGACCAGCATCACCGCTGTGTCAACTACGCGGAGGGCAGAAATCACCTCGCCGCAAAAATCATCGAAACCCGGGGTGTCGATGATGTTGATCTTTTTGTTGTCACAAAGAGTATATAATATGGTGGCAGACACAGAGTTCTGGCGCTCCAGTTCTATCGGACGATAATCGGAAACGGTGTTCTTATCTTCCACTGATCCCCTGCGGCTGATAACGCCCCCCTCAAACAGCATGGCTTCGGCTAACGTTGTTTTTCCTGATTTTGCCCCTCCTATGAGGGCGATGTTGCGGATTTCGTTGGTTTGGTATACCTTCATGGCAGTTAAGTAATTATATATGTGACTGAAAAATAATATTTTCGTGAAAGGGCGACAAAAATAGAAATTATTATGCAATTAACCAAGCCCCGTGATGGAATTACGAATGATGAATTACGAATTAAGAATCAATCTATTATGCAGTATGGAACAAGCTTCAGAAGGGCTTCATCTCCGCTTTGATTTTTTCCCACCGTTCGGCTGTCATTTTTGATCCCATGAACTCAATGACATTGCCGGCAAGAAGAGCGCCCAATTCACCACATTCCTGCAGCGGAAGGCCTTTTGACAGGCCAAAGAGAAACCCGGAGGCATACAGGTCTCCTGCGCCAGTCGTATCCACAGGAGTGACATGGATGATCCCGATTTTATGCGTTTTGTCGCCGGATTTCACCAGCGAACCATTGCTTCCTGTTTTAACAACCGCGATTTCAACCAGTTTGCTTATTTCATTCAGCGCCTCTTCCGGCTCCATTCCGGTCAGGGCCCTGGCCTCATCTTCATTGGCAAAAACGATGTCAACATATTCACTGATGATCGACAACAGGAATTCTTTGTTGGCCTCCACGACATTGTAGCTGGCCATATCCAGTGAAACCATCAGGCCATGCTCCTTGGCTTGCTCAACAGCGCTTCGTATCAGTTCGTGGTTCTGAACCAGGTATCCCTCAATATGAAAATAGGAATACCCTTTAAAAATGCTTGATTCGTCCTTCGTCATTCGTCCTTCGTCATTCATTTTTCTGGGTTCCAGGTGTTCTGCAGAAAGTTCGATTGCTGCCCCAAGAAATGTTGCAAAGGTGCGTTCTGAATCTGGTGTTACCAGGGCAACTGAGCGTCCGGTCTCTTGTCGGCTGTGGATCATATGGGGATCAACTCCCGCCTTGATGAGGTCACGCACGAAAAATCCGCCAAGTTCATCTTCGCCGACCACCCCGATATAACCTGCTTTGGCTCCCAGCATGGCCAGGCCATGAATGGTATTGGCTGCTGAACCTCCGGCCGAATGGCTCCTTTTGTACTCTTTTAAAGCTGAAAGCACTGCATTGCTGCGGTCCATATCAACCAGCTGCATGCTCCCTTTTGGTAATGCCAGAAGTTCAAGGATGTTGTCATTTTCAATTGGAATCATGATGTCTACAAGGGCATTGCCCATGCCTAAAATCTTTTTCATCTGTCCGTGTTTTTTATTGTAAACCCGCTGTATAACATGCCCGTACTAACAGTGATTTGGAAAAATGCAATAGTAAAATGGGTGTTTCACAGCACTGAATTAAAAGGATCACAAAGTTAATCATTTTCCGACTCACAGGCAATTGCTTTGGTGGCGGACAGCCGTTTTCCGCCCTGTTACAGTTTGGGTTCCGGATGCATACAAAAGGGGTAAAAAAAGTACCAGATACTTATTTCTGCAAAATTAAACGTAACCCTATGTACATAAGCCCCGTACAAAACGAAAAAAGACAATATGAAAACGCGCATCATTTTATCTCTGGCCATGATGTTTATCTTTTCGCTCAGTGTTAAAGCAGTGGACGATGATTGCCCTTGCAGAAAGAAAAAAATTGTAATTGTTGAGGCAAAGAAAAAAGTGGTTCCTCCCCCGGTACGAAAAGTGCAACGTTCAAACGTGTTGTTCGAGGATACTCCCATTGTATATGAAAATCTTTGCAAAGGGACGGCCAGGGAACGCGTCAATGTGAAGGTGAGAATTATGCCGAACCCGGTGCTGAAGTATATCAATGTCATTTATGATACCGAAAACGGACAGAAGGTTAAAATTGAACTGCTCTCCTGCCAGGGTAAACTGATCAAGACCCTGTTGAACCAGGTAGTATACGGAGAGGGACCAAAGGAAAGCACCTTTGACATCAATGGGCAGGTTGGCCGTGGAGATGCCTATGTGAAGCTTACTTCCGGGATGATTACCAAAATTGAAAAAATATTTATTCTTTAAAGTTAATACCCCTGAAATAAGTACCCATAGAAAAAAGGCTGCTCTTCGGAGCAGTTTTTTTTGTCCACATACAATATATTTTGTCGTTTTTCGATCTTATTAAGACTAAATACATTTTGTATGTTTGCAAAATATGGTTTGATTATAGTCCTATTCTCCCTCCTCACTATTTCAGGGTGTACACAGGAAGAGAAACCGACTGCGAATAAAAATAATAAAAAGATGCAATTCAAAAAGTTAACTCCGGAAGAAGAACGGGTGATCGTTTATAAAGGAACCGAGGCTCCCTACACCGGCATCTATGAAAATTTTAAGGAACCTGGCACCTATGTTTGTAAACGTTGTGGTGCTCCGTTATATCGGTCTGCAGATAAATTCGATGCGAATTGCGGGTGGCCCGCGTTCGACGACGAGATTCCCGGTGCCGTCAAGAGGGTTTCCGACTCCGACGGAATGCGCACTGAAATCCAGTGTGCTGCCTGCGGAGCGCATCTGGGCCATGTGTTTTTAAACGAAGGATTTACCCAAAAAAATGCCCGTCATTGCGTGAATTCCATCTCCCTCTCCTTCGTTCCCAAAGTACCGGTTTCCATTGCTGACACAGCGATCTTTGCGGGCGGCTGTTTCTGGGGCGTGGAATACTATATGAAGAAAATCAAAGGGGTCATTTCAACGGAGGTGGGATATACGGGCGGAAAAACTGAAAACCCGACTTATCCCGAGGTTTGTACAGGTAAAACGGGTCATTATGAAGCCATTGAAGTGGTGTTTAACCCGGGTCAGACCTCCTTTGAGGAGGTGGCTAAGATGTTCTTCGAGACCCACGATCCGACTCAATGGAACCATCAGGGGCCTGATTGGGGTGAGCAATACCGTTCGGCTGTGTTCTACCGCGATGAAGACCAAAAATCAGTCACAGAAAAGCTGATCAAACAACTGAAGGATAAAGGATTTAACGTGGTAACTCAACTGATACCTGCAAAGAAATTCTGGAAAGCGGAGGACTATCACCAGGAATACTATGACCACAAGGGAACAACCCCCTATTGCCATGGGTATGTGAAGCGGTTCTGAGAATGACGAATGACGAATGACGAATGACGAGTGACGAATTTCTTACTCCACTACTTCATCACTCCATTACTCTGTACTCTGTTACCTTGTTACCTTGTTACCCTGTTACTTTTTTAAAAAACCCCTCCCTCACCAGCGTTTCCATCTCTTCAATCCGCTCAAAGTTCCCCCACTTGAAATTTTTTCTTCTTCCATTGGTGTCCCACGAATAGACGTTGAGGAACATCTTTCCAAAACTCAGGTGACGTGAGTCATAATATTTGGCATAGGCCACCTGTTCCCCGGTTTTGATATCATTGCCAATAAAGGAAAATTTCATGTGAAGCAGTGTCCGGTTGGTCAAGGCATCGCCAATTGCTTCGCGCAGCGCCCGGGTGTTCCCGACATCAAGGTTGATGTCGTAATACAGGATCTTTTCCAGGTCGGGCAGATCCTCCTCCATACGGAATACCCTGATCCGTGAATTGTTTTCAATGATCCAGGCCTCAAATTTACTTTTCAGATCGATGATGTCACGCCCTTTATTTCCAACCCGCAGCGATAGGAAATATTGACCTTTCCTGAAGCGGATGTAAACTTTTTTCGTGGTAAAGACATCCTGGGGCCGTTTGATTACGAAATAGACCAGGAACCCGGAAAAAATAGATGTAAAAAACAGCGAAATGGTCGATTGGATCATCACAATCTGACGTCCGAGCTGGGTTATGGGGTGGATATCTCCAAACCCTATGGTATGAAAGGATACAATGCTGAAATAAACTGCCTTTTCAAAGTTTATTTTTTCGGCATTGACATCGCCGATGGTTTTGGAATAGGGCGTCATTTCAATACTTCCGGTTACAAAGTATATCCAGGCAAACCCAAAGATAAACAACATGTAAATGCCCAGTGAAACCAGGATAAATACCAGCACCTCCCGTGTTTTAAAGCGAAAATTCATATTTTCTTCTATATCCTTCGTAAAAGTAAACATTAAATTCCGTTTAACATGATCCTCCCTGCCCAATCAAAAAACATGGCCGATTTATAAAAATGTCTATATTTGGGTTCTCTTATCAATCCGGAAAAAATGGTACGAATGAAATGGTTGCTGGTTACTTTGATCAGCCTGTTTTTATTGAATCAGGGTGCCAAGGCTCAAACGCTCGACCTTCGCGAAATCTGTCATTTAAATTACAGAACCGACTATACTTCCATTGCCGACCGCAACAAAGATGACCTGTTTCCAAAGGGGAACACGTTGGGATTTGTACATTTCTACCGGGGAATCAGCCTGCTTCGTCAGCGATCGTACCGTGAATCTGTATTCGATTTCAAACATGCCCTGACCGATACAACAGTTTCCCGCTCTCTCTGCAACCTCTATCTCGGGATTGCCTTCATGCAGCTCAACATGCCCGACAGCATCCTGTTGATGTACAGCCAGGCCATGAAGGTTCCGGTATCGGAATTGAAGAAGCCTGAATTCTGGGATAATGCAGAATATCTCAAAGACAACACCTTTGGAGCATATCTCATGGGAACCGACAATGCGCTTCACCATCCGGAAGATTCTCTTCTGACCGAAGCGCTGTTCAACTATGCCATCAAGGATCAGACTTTTTACGATGCCTGGGTAAATTATGGCTGTTATTCCTACAACATGATGCGTTATGCGAAGGCGATCAGCTATTTGTTAAAGGCGCGTGAGCAGGATAAAAAAGATGACAGCACCCTTTTGTTGTCCATGGGATATCTTTACCGGCTCGTAGGCGACAACACCCAGTCGATCAAATCGTACGACCTGTTGCTGTCAAAAGACAATGACAATGCGGCTGCTTACAATAACCGGGGGTGTGTGAACGCATACCTGGAGAAATATCCGCGTGCACTCAGCGATTTGGGAAAAGCCCTGTCAAAAGAAGATAAAATGATCGAGGCCTACTGGAACCGGGGAATGATCTACCTGAAGATTGAAAAATTTGAAAATGCCGTTGAGCATTTCACAAAGGCAATCCAACTGCAGCCCAATTTTGGTGATGCCTATTACTATCGTGGCTTTGCAAAAAAGGCGCTCGGCGACCTCCCAGGTTCGGTAGCAGATTTCACTACAGCCTTGCAGCTAAAGAAGCGATAATCATTTCCTTGTGGTATATCAGAAAATAGGTGTACCTTTGCACCCCCAAAAAATAATGCTGATATGCCATTAAACAAACTTAGAAATATCGGAATTGCAGCGCACATTGATGCTGGCAAAACCACAGTTACCGAACGAATTCTGTTTTTTTCAGGTACCAACCGTAAGATGGGTGAAGTCCACGACGGTGCCGCCACCATGGACTTCATGAAGCAGGAACAGGAGCGAGGAATTACCATTGCCTCTGCTGCCATTACCTGTGCCTGGAAAGGACACCAGATAAACCTGATCGATACCCCGGGACACGTTGACTTCACCATCGAGGTGGAGCGTTCCCTTCGCGTGATCGATGGCATGGTTGCCGTGTTCTGCGCCGTTGGCGGTGTGGAGCCCCAGAGCGAAACGGTGTGGAACCAGGCCGACCGCTACCGTGTGCCCCGCTTTGCCTTTATCAACAAAATGGACCGTACCGGCGCCGACTTCCCTGCCGTGGTTGCCCAAATGAATAAATATCTTGACGCCAATGCCGTTCCTTTCCATGTTCCGATAGGTGCTGAAGAACATTTTACCGGAATTATCGACATCATCTACCGGAAAGCATACATGTTCCAGGAAATGGAGCAGATTGAAACCGAAATACCGGAAGAATACAAGCAGAAAACCGAAGAGGCACGCGCCTGGGCAGTCGAAAAACTGGCAGAATTCCATGACGAGATCATGGAGCTGTTCATGGAAGACAAGGAGGTCTCTCCTGAATTGATGAAGAAAGCATTGCGTGAATCAACCCTCAAACTCCTGATCACCCCTGTATTCTGTGGCGCTGCCTACAAAAACAAAGGCGTTCAGATGCTGCTGGATTCTGTGGTTGACTATTTACCATCTCCTATTGATGTTGGAGCCGTAACAGGCACCGACCTGGATGATCCTGAAAAAATTCATACCTGCCACCCCTCACCCAAGGAGCCTTTTTCAGCCCTTGCGTTTAAACTTATTCATGACCCCTTTGTTGGTCAGCAAACCTTTACCCGTATCTTTTCAGGTACCCTCCGAAGCGGGATGCAGGTATACAATGCCTCGAAAGGCAAACATGAGCGGGTAGGCCGCATATTCCGGATTCATGCCAAGGACCGGGAAGAGATTTCAGAGGCAGGCCCCGGCGACATCGTAGCCCTGATCGGCATGAAGGTGACCAAAACCGGCGATACCCTGTGCCAGGACGAACACCGCCTCCTGCTCGAATCGATCCACGTTCCGCCCAGTGTTATTGAACTCAAGATTAATCCACTGAAACGGGCCGACCAGTCAAAACTGGGAGAGGCTTTGCATAAACTGGCCATGGAAGATCCCTCCTTCAATGTTCGTTTTGATGATGAAACGGAAGAAACGATCATTGCCGGGATGGGCGAATTGCATCTCGAGATCATTGTTGACCGTTTAAAAACTGAATTCAAGGTTGAAGCGATCGTGGGCGAGCCAGCTGTGGCCTTCCGTGAAACCATCACCAGTGAAGTTGAAACAAACTACAAACACTCCAAGCAGACCGGGGGAAAAGGTCAGTTTGCCCACGTGCTGATGCGCATGGAACCGAATGAAGGGAAGGGATATGAGTTCATTGAAAAAATCAAGGGTGGAAATATTCCCGCAGAATATATCCCATCGGTGAACAAAGGAATCCTGAAAACCCTCGAACGCGGGGTCATGGCCGGATATCCGGTTGTTGACGTTAAGGTTGTTTTACTCGATGGAAGTTTCCATCCGGTCGACAGTTCCGACATGGCCTTCCAAACCTGTGCATCCATCGGGTTTAAACAGGGCTTTATGAAAGCTGATCCTGTATTGCTCGAACCAATGATGAAGGTGGAGGTGAACACCCCCGACGAATACATTGGGGAGGTGGTTGGAAATCTTAACCGCCGTCGCGGAAAGATTGAAGCGATGCGCCGTTACCGTAAGGGATCACAAAAAGTCAATGCCTATGTCCCGCTCATGGAGATGTTTGGTTACGCTACCCAGTTACGCAACATTTCAAGCGGCCGCGCCAACTATTCCATGGAGTTCTTCAAATATACTCCGCTGCCCAAAATCTTGCAGGAAGAGGTTTTAAAGAAAATCGCCGACGAGAAAAAGGCAGCAAAATAGGCCTTATCCTCTTATAAAATGAGGCATCTCAACGGGAATCCCGAGCGAAAATTCGATGATGCCCCTGAATTCGCCGTCACTGAACCAGGGTGACTGGTATACGATCTTCTTCTTTCCCATTTTCTCAATGGTGTAAATATTCTTATTCCCGGTTCTCATGATCTCAAGGATCTTTTTCCGGGAATCCTCTGAATGACACTCCAGCAAATCTCTCCCAATGAGATTGATTCCTCCATCCTTTTCATAATGGGCGATGGCCTTTTCGTTCATATAGATGATTTTTCCCTGTGCATCGCTGACAATCACATTGCCATCAAGCTTTTCTATCCATTCCATGGTTTGAATTTCCTGTAAAATTAGAGACTTTTAGTCGACAGATTGCGGCTGTTCGTCCAATTTCATTCATATATTTGTAACGGTTACGCGTAAATTCAATCTAATCAGGAAAATTCACCACAATGGAACCTAAAAGATTATATCGTTCAAAAATCGACCGCGTACTTGGCGGCGTTTGCGGAGGCCTGGGAAAATATTTTAACATTGACCCGGTATTGGCCAGGGTGCTCTGGGCCGTTTCCTTTTTTGTAGGAGGTGTAGGCTTTCTCGCCTATATCATCGCCTGGATCATCATTCCTGAAGAGCCTGTTTCCTGAAGTAAGTGTGAAACATTCCGTCGCTGCCGGTTTCTGAATGTGTTTCAAACCCGGCTGCCGTCATTTTCTCGATCATCGGTGCAGGAGGAAAGGGGGTGATTATTTCAAAGATTTCACCCGCCTGCAATGCAGTACATTCCTGCTGCACCTGCTCCAGCGGATGGATGCCCTGGGCCAGTAAGGGTCTGGCGTCGAGGGTAACCTTGATGTTTTCTTTCTTCAACCAATCGGGGACTGACATGGGTTTGTATTTATGATTTTTTTCGTAAAACTTGAAAATTATCGCATTCAGCTATTTTTTATAGGAAAGAAGCCGTTGATCCCCGCTGATCGTTCGCTTTTCAGTAAGATCCTGCGACATTTCCAGGGTGCCGAGGTATTCTCCATTTTCATTTCTCAGGGCAAAATATTCAATGTGAATAAATTTTCCACCCATCTGGATCCAGAAAGGAGCGCTTTCGGCCTTGCCATTCCTGAAATCACGGATTATCTGGTCAACTACATGTACGCTTGAAGGCGGATGGCACATCCGTACATCGCGTCCCAGAATGGCCCGGTTCCGGTCGAATATCCGCTCCTTTCCCTGTGAAAAATACTTTACCTTATCATTCCTGTCTACAAAGGTGAGATCTACCGGTAAGGTGTTTAGGATCGCCAGAAGTTCTTCGGAGGTGAATTTTCCGCTTGGGAGGGTGATACTTCCCGCTTCAGCCAATGTCTCTTCAACAACTTCTGCTCCCTGTGGTTTCCATGTGATTTTCGGATCGTACAGGCAATATCCTATTTCATTGGTTTGATTGTAAATCTGGTACCAATCGGGGTCTGTCAGTTTATCGAGCGTCATGGGAAAAAGGATCTCCTCCTCCTTCATAATCATATCGGTGATGGCTTTGGCTGCCGGATTCAGGTAGAGTTCTACCTTCATCTGCATCTGTTCAGGGCTGAAGTCGCCGGGCATGTTCAGGGCATTGATCGCATTCTTAAGCAGATCGCGGGTTTCATCATGTTTGCCCCACATAACCTTTGGGGGACCCGTGATTCCGTATTTTTCCAGAAACGGGAACAGCAGGTTTTCCTTACGGCGGTAGTGTTTATCCACATCCATCAGGCTGTTGAAAAGAGCTTTCAGGCTGTTGAGATACCGCTGTTTTCCCGGTCCCGATCGTTCTGATTCGGTCTGGCTGAATAGCTCATGGAGTTGACTGACTACCTTTTCCAGTTCCCTGTTTTCCTTTTTAAAGGTGTCGACTGGGTGCCCGGGGGCCACAATTTTCATTCCCGAAAGGTCGATATGGCCCTCCAGCGCCTGGCTGTGAATGTCGCATAACCGGAGCACCTCGGATTCGGGAAGGCCTTCGCTGATTAATTCCTGTTCAACTTCGACCACCTCGCCATACGGTATTTTCGTAAGCAGTTCAATCATGCGTGCACGCACGGCCTCCGGGGCCACGCCTTCATGCAGCTGAAGGATCATATGCTTGAGCATCTCCTTCCTGCTTTGGGAGTTGTTGATCAGTTCGCTCATATTTTACCTTTATCCTTTAATCATGGTTAACACCATCTTAAACTTCTCAAGCGCATTAACGGCATGGGGAATTCCCGCAGGCATGATGATGGTTTCGCCGGTTTTTAAAATAAACTGAATTTCGTTGATAATTACTTCGGCCTTTCCTTCAATGACCTGTAACATGGCATCATACGGCGCAGAATGGGTGCTCAGGCGCTGCCCTTCATCAAATGAGAACAGGGTTACTGTTCCAACAGGGCGGTCAATGATCCGTTTACTGATGATTCCCTCGGAGGAGTAATCCACCTTTTCGGGGAACCGGAACACGTTGGAGTGTTCGAATATGCTCTTTTCCATTATAAAAAATTTTAATTTATTATATCCATTCTTCTTCAAGTACCTCCCCTTTCAATGAGACAATCGACTGTTTAATGGGAATATTCCGGCCTGCATTGCTTCGCGCGGTCTGAGCCATGTGCAGAAGTCCGCCGCAACAAGGCACCTCCATCATTATCACCGTGAGGGAGTTGATTTTTGTATCAGCGATCATAGAGGTCAGTTTCTGAATGTACGATTCCTTATTACTGTCCAGTTTCGGACAGGCGATGGCAATGGATTTACCCTTAAGGAACCGGGTATTAAAATTGCCCATGGCAAAGGCAACACAATCTGCAGCAAGCAAAACATCTGCATTTTTAAAGTAGGAGGCCTGGGGGTTGAGCAAATGCAACTGAACGGGCCACTGACGGAGCTCGGATGATACCTGCGGCACAGATGCAACTGTCGTTAAAGGTGCGGCGGCAACAGATTCTTCACGGAAATCCCTGCTTGCCGATCCGGGACATCCGCATTCTCCATGAGAATGATTCTCTGATTTTTCTGGACTCATCATAATGTTGTTTTCTTTTAAATAATCTATGGCCTGTTGTAAAAATTCAGTCTCGTTATGATTACGCAGATGTTCCAGGTGCGCCAGGATGGTATTTCTTCCTTTCGGCACCAAGACCTCCATCACCTTTCGTTCATCATAGGGCTCAGCCTCGCGTTCAATGATTTCAATGGCCCCCTCCGGACAGTGACCCAGGCAGGCCCCTAAACCATCACAAAACAAATCACTGATCAACCTGGCCTTACCATCAATAAGCTGCATGGCTCCCTCATGACAATTGGGAATGCAAATCCCACATCCGTTGCATTTTTCATCGTCAATTTGTATGATCTTCCGCTTCATATGTTATAGGTGTAATTAGGTATCTGATTGCTTCTTTAAGGATAAAAAAATTAGAGATAGGATTGTAATGTCTGTTCCATCAAAAACTTTTTGAATTCTGCTGTGAGCTTGTTTACCACATTCCCCATAAGGCATCGGTCAAAACCACAGAGGTCATAGGATAACGGACATTCACCCACGTCAATCTGGCCTTCAATGGATTGATAAATATCGAGCAAACTGACATTCTTCGGTTCCATTTTCATCGAAAATCCGCCTGAAGGTCCGCGCACAGATTTTAACATGTCATTCTTTACCAGGCGCTGCAACACTTTGGCAATATGGTTCTTTGAAAATCCGGTAATTTCGGCGATCTTTACCGCATTGATACCGTTGCCTGACCGGGCAATGATCACCATGCTGTGTATTGCAATGGAGGAGGCTTCGGAAAGGGCGAAAATCTTGGACATGTTTTATTCTGGTATTTGAATACGCAAATGTATATATTTTATTAATCCACCCAACATGTAACGAAAAAAAGTTACTTTTATTGATCTTTTACACTTAATATGACCCGAATTATCTCCAGTTTACAGAATCCGCTCGTCAAAAATGTTCTTTTGCTTACCGAAAAGCCCCGCATCAGGAAAGAGCAGAAACGATTCGTAATTGAAGGTCTGCGTGAAATCAGGCTCGCACTAACGGGAGGCTTCCGAATGACCGATCTTTTTTATTGTCCGGAGATAATTTCTGAATCTGATTTGCAGTCATTGAATTTCCAGTCCGAAAACAATGACGCTCTGGTCGAGATAAGTGTTGATGTATTCAACCGGATGGCCTATCGAAAGGACAGCGGGGGGGTTATAGCACTGGCTGAACCCCGAAGACTTGGCTTCAGCGATATCCCGCTTAAGAAACAGCCGCTCCTGCTGGTTCTTGAAACTGTTGAAAAGCCTGGGAACCTTGGCGCGCTTCTCCGCACTGCAGATGCTGCCAATCTCGACGCGGTGATCATCTGCGATCCGCAAACCGATATCTATAACCCGAATGCAATCCGGTCGAGCATCGGGTGTATTTTTACAATGCCCGTTGTAACAACCTCATCTGAAGAAGCGATCCAATGGATGCGTTCTTCCGGAATAAAAATGTTCGGAACGGCTTTGACCGCAACCCATCATTATCATGAAACCAATTTCAGCCAGCCAGCAGCCATCATCATGGGCTCTGAAGCTTTCGGCCTGAGTAAGATATGGATGGATGGATCTGACGATCTGATTAAAATTCCCATGATGGGCAAGATCGATTCCATGAATGTTTCAGCTTCTGCCGCCATCGTGATTTTTGAAGCCCTCCGCCAAAGAAATTTCCGGTCGCATTGATTGTTCCTGATTCCACAATTCTGAAAAGTGATCCCCCCGCTTATCCCCCGGTTATTTATACTTCTCGTCTCCGGATTTAAGTTCGAGAAACCCTTTTGGCATCTTGCTTTTAAAATCGATCAGGTTGCCGGTGACAGGATGGCGAATGGAAAGATAAAAGGCATGCAGCCTGATGCGTCGTTCATATTGTGAATCAGCGCCGTATCTTCGGTCACCCACTACAGGGCAGTCCATTTCAGAGAGATGGACGCGGATCTGGTTCTTTCGCCCGGTCTCCAGCTCTACTTCCAGTAAGGCATAATCGGGGGTGCGGTCCATTACCCGGTAATGGGTGATTCCCAGTTTAGCCCCCTCCTGGACATTAACCGAATGAACACGCTGGTCATGTCCTTCAACCAGCCACGACCGGATGGTTCCTTTGTCCTCCTTTGGCTGTCCTTCAACCAGGGCATAATATAACTTTTTTGTATCCATCCAATGATTTTTGATCTCCTCCTGCAAGGCTTCGCTTTTGGCAAAAAGGAGAATCCCCGAAACTTCGCGGTCAAGCCGGTGAACCACGAAAAGCCGCTCCTTCCCTTTTGAATTTTCTTTGACATAGGCCTGCATCAGCTGGTAGAAAGAGGTGCCCCCGAGACCCCGGTCACCGATGGTGAGCAGCCCCGCAGGCTTAACTGCAACAAGGATGGCATCATCCTCAAACAGTACCTGGTATGGAGGCTTAACCTTGTTGATCCTGACGGCCTGCCTGACATATTCCACCGTGTCTCCCTCTTTGAGCATCACAGCCGGATTGGTAGTCATCTTCCCGTTTACACGAACATTGCCATGGGCAACCCTTTGTTTTACAGTCGTTTTTGAAGCTGTTTGAAATGTCTCAAGCAAATGCTCCAGCAAGGTTCCCGCTTTTGTTATCTTAACTTTCATACGATTATTTTAACCTGATTTTCATCACGACAGGTTCATGATCTGAATATTCGAAACCCATCGGAATCGTTGAAATATTTTTCACCTCCACATTATCTGAAACAACAAAAAAATCAATAATGGTGGTTTTTGTTTCCCCTTTTCGATATCGGATATCTGTGTAACGGTTTGATGGAGCCAGGGAATCATAAACGAAATTCCAACCCCGAAAGTAACTTCCGGGAATGGGAGGTTCGATCGTGGTCACCAGATCGCCCTGATGAATGGTCCTGACGTTGAACCCCCGTGGATTGCTGTTCCAGTCTCCCCCTGCTATTACATAATTCCCACGTTCATTCTCCCCGTTTATAACCGAATCAAGCACATGAAACTCTTTTTCACGCAAAATCCCGGTTGAATCATAGGCTGAATTGTGGAGGTTCATGATGACCAGGTCTTTGCCGTTGTCAAGCCTGAACCTGAAAAGCATATAACACCGTTTAAGCATTACCAATCGCAGCGGCCAGGAAAAATCCGACCCGTAATATTGAATTGTTGCCTCATCGGGGGGTATGGATGAAAACGTTACAAGACCTGCCTTCACTTTTCCCATGGGATCTGTAAGCGGAAGCGGCACAAACCTGCAATCATAATTTTGGGCAAATCCATGATAATGTTTTGTCAGTACCGAGGACAAATCTGTGTATTCATCCTGATACCAGTCCCGTTTCGAACAGACATCAACCTCCTGGAGAAAAATAAAATCTGCCTCCTCCTGCGCCTTCAGCACTTTTTTGATGCCCTTGAAATAATGCAGGAATTGCCAGTAAGGAGGCCTGTTCATCATTCCCCCGTCATAAAAAAAGTCCATCTCTCTGCCCAGACCGGCATACCCGATGTTCCATGTCATCAGGGAATACTCGCGCCTGGAGGGCTCCTTTGATTTTCCGGTTCCATCAATCACTGCTTTTGATTTTGATACCGGAGAAAATTCGGTAACCGTTAAAAACAGGATGAAACTCAAAACGCTTAAGAGGAGAAGGCCCACAAAAGCACCCAGGATCCGGACGACTACTTTAACCCATTTTGGCATCTGGTGCGGATAAAAATCGAAAGTACACATTTTTTTTTAACTTTACCTTTTCAATTGTTCAATCTAGCCTTACCCAATGCCTATTCTCGGGTCTATTATCAGGAAAGCATACGAACTTCGCCAGTTCCCCATTGACATCATCAGAGTAAACCCTGTCGTTGAACAGAAAAAGGTATTGAAAAAACTGCTCATGCGAGCCCAGGACACTGCATTCGGGGAATACTTTGATTTCAGCAGAATGGTCTTCAGGCAGGATTTCCGTGAGCAGTTTAGCGCCACTGTTCCGGTTCACGATTATAGTTCAATGTTTAAAAACTGGTGGTACCGGAGCCTTAACGGAGAGCCCTACGTTACCTGGCCGGGAAGGGTGAAGTATTTTGCCTTAACTTCAGGGACTTCCGAAGCCTCCTCCAAACACATTCCTGTTACCGCCGAAATGTTGCGCGCAATCCAGAAAGCAAGCATCCGCCAGCTTGTCTCGGCCACCAAGTATGACTTCCCCGACGAATTCTATGAGAAGGGTATTTTAATGATTGGTGGCAGTACCCACCTTCGTTACAACGGCACCTATTATCAGGGCGACTTGTCGGGGATTACAGCATCCAGCATCCCTTTCTGGTTCCAGCATTTCTATAAGCCCGGACGACGAATTTCACGTGAGCAGGAATGGTCAGTCAAACTGAATGATATCGTCCGCAATGCGAAGAGCTGGGACATCGGGATCATCGTAGGAGTTCCGGCCTGGATCCAGATCATAATGGAGAAAATAATCGATTATTATGGGGTTAAAACCATCCATGACATCTGGCCCAATCTTTCGGCCTATGTTCACAGCGGCGTCTCGTTTGACCCCTATATCCGGAGTTTTGAAAAATTACTCAGCCGCCCCATCCTGTTCAATGAATCCTATCTCGCCTCCGAGGGATTCATCGCATTTCAGCGTCCCGGTAACCTGAAAACCATGGAGATGATTCTGGACAATGGAATTTATTACGAATTCATTCCCTTTACCGAAGAAAACTTTGATGGGGAGGGAGAATTGAAACCGAATCCTGAAACATGCACCATTGAGCAGGTAGAGGAAGGAAAAGAATATGCCCTTTTGATATCAACCTGTGCCGGTGCCTGGAGATACCTGATCGGGGATACCCTTAAATTCATCTCAAGGGAACGCTGCGAAATCATGCTTACCGGCCGCACAAAGCAGTTTATCAGCCTTTGTGGGGAACACCTTTCGCAGGACAACCTCAACCGGGCCATCCGTATGTTCCAGGATGAATATAACGTGAAGATCAATGAGTTCACCATTACCGGCATCCGATATGGCAATCTTTTTGCCCACCAGTGGTATCTTGGGTCCGACGACAACATCGATCCGGTTCTTGCCGCCTCCAAACTCGATGAATATCTTAAGATTTTAAACGATGACTACCGGGTTGAACGCATTGAGGCCATTAAAAACGTTTCAGCAGATGTATTACCTTTGCAGGTGTTTCATGACTGGATGAAGATCAGGGGCAAAGAGGGAGGCGCACACAAGTTCCCCCGTGTTCTGAAAAACGATCATCTGGAACAGTGGAACAACCATATTCGTTCATACAAAAGCAAGACAAATAATTGAGTTCTGTTTTACATCCTCTGTTTGAAGGCATTATATTAGGCCTTACGGTTGCCATCTCCCTTGGCCCGGCACTGTTTGCCTTGTTACAAACCAGCATCAAACATGGAATAAAAGTTGGGATTTTCCTTGCAGCCGGAATCTTCACCAGTGACCTTACCCTGGTGGTCGGATTCTATTTCGGAGCAGCACAGATAGTCACCGACCCAAGGTATCACCTGGTACTTGGAATTATCGGGGGTGTGGTGATGACCATTTTCGGGATTTACACCTTTTTCAAAAAAGTTCCGCAAACCGAACAGGTTGAAGCCATCAATGAAATCAAGGTAAAGAAAAAAGGACCCTTCCCTTATTTTTTTAAAGGCTTCATCCTGAACCTCGCCAATCCGTTTCTTTGGGTATTTTGGATTACTTCGATGCTTGCGATCAACGCCACCTACGGTGGAGATCAGAAATCGGTTGCCCTGTTTTTTGTCGGGAGCCTTTCTGTGATCCTGATGACCGATATTTTAAAGGTTGTGCTTGCCAATAAAATCAAAATTGCTGGAAACCCCCAGGTTAAACTGTGGATGAACCGCATTGTCGGCCTTTTGTTCATGATCATCGGAGCTTTTGTGATTTCCGGTTCTCTGCTTGAATACTTCCGGGGAATCTCTTTGCAGGTTCCTTAAATTCCTCCGGCTTTACTCCCAACTCATCCCGGCCTCTTCAGAATTTGTATTGGTTGATTTGCTATTAAATCGACTTGATCAGCTTTTCAAAATCTGCCTTGAAATTGGTGCCGATCGGGATCAGCCGATCTTTGATTTTCACATGGTTCCCTTCGATCAGATCGACCCTCGACAGGGCAATGATAAAGGATTTGTGAATGCGCGGAAACAATTTGGCCGGCAGCAGGGTCTCAATGTTTTTCAATGACTGGTAACTGACGATCATTTTGTCGGTGGTATAAATCTTAACATAATCACCCAGCGCTTCAATATAAAGGATGTCATCAAGCGTAACCTTGTAGGTTTTTTTGCTCGATTTGATGAAAATAAAACTCTCTTCCGGCTTCTCCTGCGCTTTCATTTCAAAGTGAGGAAATTCCCTGCTTTTCAGTAAATCCTCAGCCTTTTGGATAGCTTTATAAAACCGGTCAAATGCAATGGGTTTCATCAAATAGTCAACCACGTCCAATTCGAATCCCTGGATGGCAAATTCAGCATAGGCCGTTGTAATGATCACCAATGGAGGATTTTTTAAGGTTTTGAGAAAATCCATTCCGCTTAACCGGGGCATGTTGATATCCAGGAAAAGCAGATCCACCTCCTGATTATGCAACACATCAATGGCCTCGATGGCATTACTGCATTTTGTTACGATCTCAAGGAAGGGAATGTTCTCGGCATAACGCTCAATGACCCGCTGGGCAAGGGGTTCATCGTCAATGATCAAACATCGTATATTCATACTGCAATTATGGTTAATGCCACATGATACAGGGATGCTGTTTCCGTGATTTTAAGTTCATGGCGTCCCGGGTAAAGTAACTCCAGTCGTTTTTTAACGTTTGAAAAGCCAAATCCACCGGAGGATTTCTTTTCAGCATAGGGGTCCACCTTGTTTTCGATCATAAACACCACCCGGTCTGTGTTCTCCAGATTAAAAACAATATGAATGTATGGATCATTCTTAATATCCTTCGAACCATGTTTAAAAGCGTTTTCAATAAAGGCAATGAACAGCAGCGGGGCAACTTTCAAATCAAAATTGACGCCCCTGATATCAAAACTCACCCGCATGTTTTCATCTGCGCGAAGCCGCTCCAGGTAAACGTAACTTTGCAGAAACTCGAGTTGCTTTTCCATCGGAACCAGATCATCCTTCGACTCATAGATGATATACCGCATCAGGTCCGAAAGTTTCAATATCATTTCAGGCGCTTTATCCGATTTGTCAAGACTAAGCGAATAGAGGCTGTTCAGGGTATTGAAAAAGAAATGAGGATTTACCTGCGCCTTGAGTGCCCGGAGCTCAGCTTCGATTTTTTGCTTTTCAACCTCCTTCATCTGAAGTTCAACATCCTGTAATGTAATGGAATCACGCATTACCTCCAGCAAAGTTGATACAACAAGGAACAATAAAATCAGAATAAACTCTGCAATGAATTCCGTTAGAAAATTTGGATGTGACCCTCCTTCAAAGAAGTAGGTGATATAGTAATTTAATAGGATAAATAGAAGAATGTTGGCCAGTTCAAGGGTAAAAAACAACAGGAATTTCCTTTTATTGAAAAAAGAGGGGATCAGCCACAGTAAGTTTATATAAACGGAGATCGCAACAATGACGACCGTTATCAGGATGCTGACCGACATCTGAAAGGTGATGCTGTAAAAATTAAAATCACCCCGTGTGTAAATAAGGGTTACCGTAAATAAAACGATGCTGATAAGCCAGAACAGGGCATGTTGGATAAGGACATGACGTTTACCTTTATGATACAGGTCGATGAGGTTCATTGAAATGAAATTTCCGCAAATGTGCATATTGATTTTGTGATTGTCAATTTTTTTTGATGTCCTTGATGAAAAACAGGCTGAAAGGCGCTCTTTTAACCATGAGGGTGCCTGTGTTTTACCTGCTGAATTAAAGTGATCATCGAGAATATGACTCGTTTGTCAAATAAATTGGCTGAATGGTTAAATTGTTGCTAATATTGCCGCTCTCACTTAATTTATTTTGTGACTTAAAAAAACAGCTCATTATTCTCCAAATTTAACAGCCTGTCTTTATGAAAAAAGTATCAATTAAATTGAAATTTGCCCTGATGGCCCTGGTTTTTTGTTTGACTACCGGATCATTCAGTTACGCCGAAAACCCGCCCGATGAAGGAATGTGGCTTCCGCTTTTACTTGAAAGACTGAATTATGTCGACATGCAGAAAATGGGTCTTCACCTTACGGCTGATGAATTATACAGCATCAACAACAACAGCCTGAAAGATGCAATTGTCGGGTTATCTGCCAATGGCGGGGGTGGAGGATTTTTTTGCACGGCCGAAGTAGTCTCCGATCAGGGATTATTGTTCACCAATCACCATTGTGGCTATGGCTCGGTTCAGGATCACAGTACGCCTGAACATGATTACCTGACCAATGGTTTCTGGGCAAAATCAAAGAGCGAAGAGTTGTCAAATGAGGCCATGTGTGCTTCATTTCTGCAACGCATCGAAAATGTGACCGATTCAATTATTCCTTTCCTTTCCGATACAATAAAAGAGGCTGATCGTGTAAGCAAAGTCAAGGAGATTTCAAACAGGATTAAAAAAAGAGCCGAAGAGGGAGGTAAATTCGAAGCTACGGTAAAAGCGTTTTACGGTGGAAATGAATATTACCTTTTTGTGTTCAAAACCTATAAAGATGTCCGTCTTGTTGGCGCTCCCCCGTCTTCCATTGGAAAATTCGGCGGAGATACGGATAACTGGATGTGGCCCCGCCACACCGGCGATTTTACTATCTTCCGTATTTATACCGATCCCGAAGGGAACCCTGCAAAATATTCAGAAAAGAATATCCCCCTGAAACCGGCATACCATCTTCCAATCAGTCTTAAAGGCATAAAAAAGAATGATTTTGCCATGATCTGGGGATACCCCGGATCAACCACGAGGTATATGACCTCTTATGGAATTGAATATAATCTGAGCGTGCTCTATCCGACCCTGATTAAAATCTTCGGGAAGGAACTGGAAGTTATGAAAGATCGGATGGATGTCGATAAGGCTGTTAAAATTAATTATGCTGATGACTATGCCGGAATCGCCAATACCTGGAAAAACTTCATCGGCCAGTCCCGTATGCTGATCAGGAACAAAGTGGAGGATAAGAAAAAGACCATTGAAGCTGAATTCATTGCATGGTACAGCAAGGATCCCCAGCTGCAGAAAAAGTATGGGAACGTATTGAATGACCTTCAGAAAAATTATGCAGCGATGAAAAAAATTGCCATCCCCTTCTTTTATGCCAATTTGGCTGGCATGGGGCTGGATGTAGTTAAATTGGCCAATCAGTTTGACGGACTTCACAGTGCTCTTGAAAAAAAGAATAAAAATGCGGTGAAAGAGGCCCAGACCAGTTTAAAAACTGCTGTTAAGGACCAATTCAAAGAATATGATCAGGCCATTTCAAAGAAAACACTGGCCGAAATGCTTCGCATATATGCACAGGATGTTTCCAAGGCCGAACTGCCCGGAATTTTTCAGGTGATTGAAAAAGATTATAAAAATGATTTCACAGCCTTTGCCGATGCCGTATATGAAAAATCAGTTTTTGCTTCTCCCGAAGCTGCAAATAAATTTATTGACGACCCCAGCCTGAAAGCCTTTAAAAAGGACCTGGGCTGGCAACTTGCCAAATCAATGCAGGAGGCAATGGGGAAGAATGCCGCAGCCTACGGAACAGCAAGAGGCAATGTTGGTGTTGATAACAGGATGTTCATTGCCGCAATTAGGGAGATGAATCCGTCACTGGTAAAATATCCCGATGCCAATTCAACCATGCGTATGACCTATGGGAGCGTACTTGATTACTATCCGGCCGATGCAGTTCACTACGATTATGAAACCACCTTGAAGGGTGTCATGCAAAAGGAAGATCCAACCAATGATGAATTTATCGTTGAACAGAAACTGAAAGATCTGTTCCAGGCCAAAGACTACGGACAATATGGGGAAAACGGCGAGATGGTTGTTTGTTTCCTCACCACCAATGACATCACCGGCGGAAACTCGGGAAGCCCTGTCATCAATGGCGATGGCCAACTGATTGGCCTTGCATTCGATGGGAACTGGGAAGCCATGAGCGGCGACATTATGTTTGAACCCGATATGCAGCGTACAATCAATGTGGATATCAGGTATGTTCTGTTTATTATTGACAAATTTGCAGGAGCCACCAACCTGATCGATGAATTAACCCTTGTAAAATAATACCCTTTTTAAACTAAAAGAGGCTGTTTCAAATAATCCGAAACAGCCTCTTTTTTATGTACAGCTATTTCCCGTTTGCATCCATTTGGATACATCCCAGGCTGATTTGTTACATCATACGTTGTTTTTTTCCAGTTTCGCCTTTGCAGAAACGGAAAAGTATATTGCTGCAAAAGCAAGACTGATCCATATTCCGGCCGGGAAAATACCAACAATGAAACAAATCAGTCCCCCAAGGGCGACAAAGAAACTTACAATCCCCATCAGAAAAATAGTTCCTGTAAAACCTTTAGTCATATTCCAGCTTTTCCTCACGGCATCAACGGCCTCCATCTTTTCATCCATTACCAGATAGGGTACAAAAGCGAGTTTGCACGCAAAAATAATTCCCGGGACAATTAACAAGACCATCCCCGCCCCTACAATGAAAAAAACCAGGACGTTGGCTAGAAAAATATTTCCAAATGACTGGTAGGCGAAAAAAATGTCCTGTACCCTGAAGGATTCACCTCTCACCGCTTTAAGATAAACCCAGGATGCGCCATAACTGATTGGCATTAAAACCAGGATACCATATACGAAATTGAACAAACCTGTTGTAAAGGTCCCGAAATAGGCCATGTTAAACATCGTGTGGGTCAGTCCCATGGGGGCGGAAAGGAGAATTTGAATGAACAATACCAGCAGAAGTTCCGGAAAGTTTTTTTTCAGGGTCTCCCAGCCATGACCGAATGAACCGGAAACAGTTGGTTCCGGCAACAGGTTGTTGTTACCATTTTCATTGTTTTGTAAGTTTTCCATACATTTGATTTTTTAAAGGTTAAAAAATTACAACTTCTGTCTGTATAGCATTTTATTATCCGGATCAGCCGGTTCATCATATAAATAATAAACGTAATCCTTGTAAACCCTGATTTTTTCAGGAAAGTAGTGAAATAGTGTCAGCCTCTTTTTTAACACCCCTGTATTAATCTCAATCTCATAAAGTCCATACTGGCCATTGGAAACAAAGGTTGAATAGGCTTTTTCCGTTTGTTCATCAATTAAAATATCCCCGGTCCACCGGCCATCACTGACCCTATCAGTTTTCAGTGCAAGTTTATAGGAAAAATTTCCCTGAGAATCATAAAACTCAATCTGGCGGTCAGGGGTATTAAAAATGCAGATAAAATTTCCGAATTTATACAGAACTGTTTTAATCGGCCGGTAAAGAATTTTGTGAATATAGTTCCAGGTTACAAAATCGTCCCTTGAAATGGGAGGACGATCCTGCATAAGCAATGCAGCTTCGTCGGCATTTCTTCTGACCATCTTCATTTTCTTTTCGTCTTTCACTTGTGTTATGGCCTGTTTTGCAAAGGTTTTTCTGTTTACTCCATAATATTCAACTCCCAGTCCCTGGTCAGTGAACCTCTGAAAATACAATATCTCTCCAGTGGCAGCAACACAGTTTTTAAGCACATTGTCAAACTTTTTCAGGTTGACAGGATAGATCAAATGGAATTGCTTGGCCTTTCGGTACACCTGATAACCAGTATCATGGCCTAAAACATGCAAAACACCCAGGCAGTCTTTAAAAAGCCTGACCGGGGTGAAAGTAAAAGGCTGGGATGTTGCGACCGTATCTCCTGCCGTGTTTTTACAAACCAATTCGGCACTCGAAACCCGCTGTTTGAATATCAAAAGGTAAACCCTGTTGCTGTCTATTTCATAATCAAGCACTGCATAATGTTCATCTTTAAAGAATGCCTCATGCACGCTGGCCTTGATCTCAACCTCCTGCAATTCCATAATTTCATGCTGAAGATATAAAGTAAGGGAGAATGAAGTTTCATCGAGAAGGATGGTTTTTGTTTCAAAACCAACGCAGCTCACAACCAGTGTTGCCGGAATGCTGTCAATGAAAAATGAAAAGGTCCCTTTTTTATCTGTTACCGTACCTACCCGCGATCCGGCAATGGCAAGGTTTACATCAGGAAGGCCGGCCTTTGTTAAACCGTCAAGGACCTTCCCGTAAAAAAAATGATATTGTCCATTGACAACACCTGAAAGACAGGTAAGCAGAAATATTAAAATAAATATCCTGGAAGGATTGGAAACCGCTGATCTCCTGAATTTTATTTCATTCATGGACGGATTGACATATTTCTAATTTCAAAGGTAACTTAAAATTACTCATTTGATTCCGGGAATTAAACTAAAAACCTCCCTCTTTTTACCGGTATAATTGCATGCATGACCGGCCATTCAACCGATATGATCGATTTGACGGCTTTTCTTTTGGTTTTATGCTACATCTTATGTTAATTTGTATTTGAATTTCAATAAAATGAGATGAAAAAAAGATACAAAATCCTGATCCATGTCGCCTTCTGGATATACATGTTCAACCAGATTCTTCTTTCTGTTGCCATGCTTTCAGGAAAAGACTACGACCCATACCAGGAACTGACAATATACCCGTTCACCAGTTTTATTACATTCTATTGCCTGTATTTTATATTTGGTATGTTTTTCACCAGGAAAAATAAACTGGTTCCGGTTCTTTTACTGATCTCCGTTTTCGCGATCCTTGTTCCATTACGCGTTGGCCTTGAATATTGTTTTTGGAAATACATTGGATATCCGCATCTTAAGAGTCAGGAATTGCTGAAAGTCGGGGCCGACTGGTGGTTTAACTCTCTCCGCCTTGTGATCATTTACGGAATCTACGCCCTGCTGATACAACTTGCCATCGGATGGTTTGAAACCCAGAAACTCAGATCGGAACTGTTGGTTGAAAAGCAATCCGGCGAGTTGGCCCTTCTGCGATCGCAGATAAATCCACATTTTTTATTCAACACCTTGAACAACATTTATTCGCTGGTCTATAAAAAATCGGAAGATGCTCCTGAGGCAGTGATGAAAATGTCGGCCATCATGAGATACATGTTATACGATGCAACGACCGACAGTGTGTTGCTTGAAAAAGAGATCGAATACCTGAAAAGCTTTATTGAACTCGAAAAACTTCGGATCAGGCACAAGGATTTTGTCGAACTGAACATCACCGGCAATGTGGAGGGTCGCACCATTGCCCCCATGCTTCTGATCCCGTTTGTCGAAAATGCATTTAAACACGGCAGTAAAACAGTGACCAACCCTGGTATCCGGATCTACTTAACGATTCTTCCGCAGGAGATCCGTTTCGGGGTTCATAACCACCTCCGTAAAAACATTACGGCCCAAAAGGACCAAACAGGCGGAGTGGGGCTGAACAACATCCGTCGCAGGTTAAATTTGCTTTACCCCGGCAAACATATGCTCGAAATTACCACCAATGAAAATTCATTTAACGTTCAATTAATTCTTTCTGCATGAATATTAATTGTATTGCAATCGATGATGAGCCCCTGGCCCTTGATATCATCAGGGACTATTGTTCGAAGGTCGCATTTCTGAACCTTCTGAAAACATTCGACAATGCCATTGAATCCATTGAGTATATCCGCTCAAACAAGGTAGATCTTATTTTTCTGGATATCCAGATGGAGGAACTCACCGGAATCCAATTGCTGAATGCTTTGAAGCATCGCCCTTTCGTGATCTTTACAACAGCTTATGAACGATATGCCATTCAGGGTTTTGAACTGGATGTGGTGGATTATATGCTGAAACCGATCTCATTTGAACGGTTCATCAAAGGGGTCAATAAGGTATTCGAGCGAATGCAGCTGGATCCCGTGGTCAAGCCGGAAGCCAATAAAACAAAACCTGCGGAACCATCCTTCTTCTTTGTTAAAACCGAAACCAGGATGGAACGGATCGAGAACAATGATGTGTTATACGTCGAGGGGATGGGCGACTACTGGCGGATAGTAACTAAAACAAGAAGAATCATGACCCTGATGAATGCACGCAAGCTCGAGGAAGTATTGCATGAACCCCAGTTTTGCAGGGTTCACAAATCTTTTTTCATTGCCTTGGATAAAATCGAATCCATTGAGCGTAACCGGATTAAAATAGCAGATCAGTACATCCCCGTCAGTGAAACTTACCATAAAGCATTTTTTGACCTGATCGAACGAAAAAAACTGGCCTGACTCAGGAAACCCAGTCATAATCCATTTGCTTACGGGCCAGATCGATGCGTTTAACTCTGATTTTCAGCTTGTCTCCAAGTTTAAACCGATAACCATGGCGCTGTCCGATTATCTGGTAATTCTCCTCATCCAGGTAGTAATAATCATCCTCCAGGTCGCGAAGCCGGATCATTCCCTCGCATTTTGTGCCTATGATTTCCGCGAAAATGCCCCATTTGCTCACTCCTGAAATCAGGGCATCAAACTCCTGCCCCACTTTATCAAGCATGTATTCCGCCTGCTTATACTTGACCGACATTCGTTCTGCATCAACGGCCCTGCGCTCCATTTCCGAAGCATGCTCACACATGGGTTCATATACCTCTTTTGAAACTGAAGGGGCGTTGTGCATATAATCAAACAACAACCGGTGTACCATCAGGTCGGGATACCGGCGTATCGGAGAGGTGAAGTGAGAATAAAACTGAAATGCCAAACCATAATGACCGATATTGTTTGTAGAATAATAGGCCTTTGACATAGTACGGATGGCAATGGTTTCAATCATCGTTTCGGTGCCGGTACCCTTGATGTCGTTGAATAGCTTGTTAAAAGAATCGGCCAGTGATTTTTTTGAACTGATCTTAATTTTATAGCCGAGGCGCTCAACAAACTGAGTGAAGTTTTCCAGCTTTTCCGGGTTGGGTGTATCGTGAACCCGGTAGACAAATGTTTTCACTGTTTGATTTTCTCTCTTTTTCCCGATAAATTCGGCCACCTTCCGGTTGGCCAGCAACATGTAATCTTCGATCAGTTTGTTGGCATCTTTCATCTCCCTGAGGTGAATGCTGAGCGGCCTTCCCAGATCATCCAGTTTAAATCTGACCTCCTGTGTTTCAAAGTTAAAAGAACCCTTCTGGAACCGCTCCTCCCTCAATTTCAGGGCTACACCGTTCAATACTTTGATTTCGGAAGCATATTCACCGGTTCCCGACTCAATGATGGCCTGCACCTCCTCGTATGAAAACCGACGGTTCGACCTGATCATGGTTTTGCCAAACCACTCGGAATAAATTTTAGCCTTTTCGTCCATTTCAAATACGGCTGAAAAGCACAATCGGTCTTCATCCTGTTTCAGAGAACACAACCCGTTCGATAACCGCTCGGGAAGCATGGGTATGGTTCGTCCAACCATGTAAACCGACGTTCCGCGTTCGACCGCTTCCTCTTCAATGGCCGACCCTGGTTTTACATAATACGACACATCGGCAATGTGCACCCCGATTTCCCAGTGCCCGTTATCCAGCGACCGGAATGAAATGGCATCATCAAAATCCTTGGCGTCCTCTGGGTCAATGGTAATGGTGAAAACCGGCCTGAAATCCCTGCGCTTGCTGATTTCTTCTTCTGGTATCGCATCCGGAAAAGCGGCAGCTTCTTTCTCTGCCCTGGGGGAAAAGGACAACGGGAAATCAATTTCTGCCAAAATCGACTGCATCTCCACCTTGTTATCCCCGGGTTTGCCAAGAACCTCTTTTACCTCCCCAAAAGGGTTTGCCGACTGGGTGGGCCATTCGGTAATTACTGCCACTACCTTCTGCCCGTTCTTAGCCCCATTGAGTTTTGAAATGGGAATGAAAATATCAACCGGCATGGTGGTGTTATCAGGCTTGAGAAATGCAAAATTCTTGGAGGTTTCGATCGTTCCCACAAACTGCTTTTTATTCCTTTTGATAATCTCAGCAATTTCCCCCTCCAGTTTATGCCCCTTCCGCCTGGGGAAAATATAAACCTTAACCTTGTCCCCATGCAAGGCGTGATTTGTATTCGTTGCACCAATAAAAACATCTTCTGTTTTGTCATCAGGAATCACGTAGGCCTTTCCAGTCTGCTTCATATCCACAGTCCCCGTGACTGAGGTTTTTACCTCCTTTTCATACTTCGGGCTTTCGCGGTTAATCTGGTACTTTCCGCGCTTGCTCATGGCAAGTTCCTGGTTCTTGAATAGTTGACCGATGATCAGGCTGATCAGGTCCTTGCTGGCGCGATCCTTTATGCCAAGCCTGGCTGCGACCTGTTTATAATTGAAACTGCTGTAAGGGTTATTCAGAAAAACATCCAGAACCGATTTTACAAAGGTGTTCTTCTCGACACCGCTAAAACTTTTTTTCTTCCCCATAAAATCAATATTAACCTTTTCAGAGTGATTATTTCAACATTGTGCGCATCAATGCCGGTCTTCTATCCCGGTATAGCGGCCAGCAACATCCTGGTATATTCCGACTGCGGGTTCAAATACACCTGGTCGGCTTCCCCCATCTCTTCAATAATTCCGTTTTTCATCACAATGAGCCGGTCCGACATGTATTTAACTACTGAAAGATCGTGTGAAATGAAGATGTAGGTCAGGCCAAAATCCTTTTTCAGATCATTTAACAAATTTAAAACCTGTGCCTGGATGGAGACATCCAACGCCGAAACAGATTCATCACAAATGATCAGCCTGGGTTCAACAGCAAGGGCCCTGGCAATACAGATCCGTTGCCGTTGTCCGCCCGAAAATTCATGGGCAAACCGGTAATAGTGCTCCGGCTTGAGGCCAACCTTCTCAAGCAGTTCCATCACCCGGGCCTTCCTGTTGACATCATTACCATGCAATTGGTGCACCTTCATGGGTTCAAGAATTGACGGGCCTATCGCCATTCTTGGATTCAGCGAGGAATAGGGATCCTGAAATATGATCTGGAGATCCTTGCGGAGCTTTTTTAATTTGCCGGCCGTCAGCTTTGTAATATCTTGATCCTGATAGATGATTTTTCCTTCGGTGGCTGGAATTAGCTCAAGAACCACCCTGGCCAACGTGGTTTTCCCGCTTCCTGATTCCCCCACAATACCAAGTGTTTCACCGGGATAGACAAAAAACCCTGCTTTTTCCAGTGCGGTAAAAGAACCAAACCGTTTGCCGAGATTCTCAACTTCCAGAATGGGTTTTTGTGCATATAACCGGGCATGTTCCTCCTTTCGCTGAACCGGAGTCACCACTTGCCGGGATTCATTATTTCCCTCGCTGATAAATTTTTCAATGGTCGGCAGCCGTGCAAGGCGGACATCAAGTGGTGGCCGGCAAGCCAGCAACCCGCGGGTATATGGATGCTTCGGTGATCTGAAAATATTGGTGACCGTCCCCTCCTCGACAGCCTTCCCCTTGTTCATCACCAAAACACGGTCTGCAAATCCATTTACAAGTCCCAGGTCGTGGGTAATAAACAGAATGCTCATTTTCCTCGATTCCTGGAGATTTTTCATCAACTCAAGAATGGTCTTCTGCACGGTGACATCGAGTGCGGTGGTTGGTTCGTCGGCGATCAGAATGTCAGGGCTGCAGGAGATCGCCATGGCGATCATCACCCGTTGCTTTTGTCCGCCTGATAGTTCATGCGGATATGACTTTAAAACTTCAGCCGGCCGCGGAAGTTTAACCTCATTAAAAAGATCAAGCACCTTTTCACGGGCCTGCTTTCCTGAAAAACCCAAATGAATCTTCAGACTTTCCATAACCTGGTCTCCGCAGGTAAATACCGGGTTCAGCGAGGTCATGGGCTCCTGGAAGATCATGGAAATAGAATCTCCCCTGAGCCTTTGCATGTCGTGTTCGTCAAGCTTTAGAAGATCCCTGGCCGGGTTTTCACCTTTTCTGAAAAGGATTTCCCCGCTTGAAATCTTACCCGGGGGTGTGGGAATAAGTCGCAAAACTGCCAGGGCCGTTACCGTCTTTCCGGACCCCGATTCCCCAACAACTGCAAGCGTTTCGGCTTCATTCAACTGGAACGAAACCTGGTCCACCACCTGCTTCATTCCCTGGTCGGAATCAAAACTAACCGATAAATTACGAATGTCGAGTAAAGGAGTGGACTTCATTCTCCGGGAAAATTTTAATCAAACCTACATGATTTTTTTCAATGTGGGGTGGATGTTGATAAATTACCCGCACGGAGGTCTCACCTTTTCACTGTTTTATTGATTAACCAAAAACATTGCTATGAACTATATCAGCGATTTCATCTCCCTTGTATTTCCAAAAATTTGTGCAGGATGTGGCAACAGTCTTTGGAAACAGGAAGAGGTTATTTGCGGTTATTGTGAATTCCATCTTCCCAGAACAAATTTTCATTTTGACCTGGAAAATCCGGTAACCCGGCTTTTCTGGGGAAGAGCCTCCATAGAAACAGGGGCGGCATTTCTCTATTTCAACAAAGGGAGCAGGGTTCAGCGATTGGTCCATCAGTTGAAATACAAAGGGAAAAAAGAGATCGGAATTTTTCTGGGATCACAATATGGCCAGGTATTAAAGACCGCGCCGGGATTCATTACCGCAGATGCCATAATCCCGGTTCCCCTTCACAAGAAAAAATATATGAAACGGGGCTACAATCAAAGCGAACAGTTTGCAAACGGACTGAATGCATCAATGAATATTCCCGTTGAGAATCATCTGCTGATCCGGAATAAAGCTACCGAAACCCAAACCAGAAAATCCCGGTTCAGCAGATACGAGAATGTTCATGAAACCTTTGCCGTATACAACCCTGAGAATTGGAAGGGAAAGCATCTGATGCTGGTGGATGATGTCATTACCACGGGAGCTACGCTTGAATCCTGTATTCTGGCCTTGAACATTATTCCTGACGTGAAAATCAGTATTGCATGCATTGCCACAGCCATGCTATAGTTTTGCTGCGAGAATGGCCGTCTTTTTAATTGTTCTTATAGACCCGTCCGGGTGAGTGATTTCAATCAGCAAAACATAATAACCTATCGGTGCCTTGCTTCGTGATGCTGTCATCCCGTCCCAGACGAAAACTCCTTCACTGCCTGACAGGATATTGTTTGCCAGTTGCCTGATCAAACGCCCCTGGAAATCAAATACCCGGATATTCACAGAACAATCCGGCTCTCTTTCACGGATGATGATGTTCAGCAAATCGTCGCGTCCGTCATTGTCGGGAGAGAAAATTTCTGGTTCAATGCTGATTTCCTGATCTGTGGCACCGGAAGTGGGGCGATGAGAGTTTTGGTAGCCCGGCGTGGCAAACCCAACTGTCTCCGCCGCCGAATGCCAGTTGGTTTTATCATCTGACGGCAGATCCGGATTCGTGCGTTCCAGTGAAACGCCCTCCCTGGTAGCCAATAAAGGATAATGCATTTCTGGATTATACAGCATTTTGTCAATGATAACCAGGTTGTCTTTCCTCGCAAGAAGTACCGTCCCGGTATCATCTCCGAATGCCGGGAAACCGGTCATTCCTACAATGTTTTGCGACGACAACAATCTGTATCGTTCACAAATATCCGCTGGTTTGGAGGTCAAAGCAATATAATCTCCGGGGAACAACAGGTATCCTTTCGTCATCAAAGGGATTGAATTCGGGAGCATTCCCCCGGTGGTATCGCTGTCGGACAATACCAATGAACGCATATCTATGATTTTTTCCGATCGGTTGTACAACTCTACAAATCTGGCTCCTCCGTTGGCAGGATCAGATAAAAGTTCATTGATGACAATATCGTGACAAGAAACAGTATCAGGAATGGCAAACCGAAGTGTTGCCGTTGAATCACATTGGTTTCCCGAACAATCTTTCTGGCCTCCCGTTATATGTAGGAAATAAGTTACGCCTCTTTTAAACATCGTATTCAATAACAATTTTGCTGAAGAGAAATCCGGTGAAACCGGGATAACCTTGTCAGGGTTTACCACTCCGGCAGGGTAGTCCTCGAAGGGGCTGATGGACCAGTCCCTGACAGATTCCAATGAGCTGCTATCCATTGCTTCGGAAAAATAAACCGTCAGGATGGAAGTATCTGAAACAATTGCTCTTACCGGGCAGGGTGCCTTCACATCGGGATTCGACCCTGAAATTGAATTGCCCCGGCCCGGAGTTCCGCCGGAGGCATCAATGGAAGCATTCCAGTTTTCACCGCAACCACATGGATTTAACGGATCAATCATCTCCAGCGACCAGCCTCCCTCCTCCTTAAATGATCCCTGGTACCAGTCGGGACTGTAAGAAACAGAATGGATCACATGGTTCATAGAATCTTTCAGGACAAGGGTGGTTCCTTCGTTCGACAGGGAAGAGGAGGAGGTAAATAACACGGCACAGGAAGCATAACTTAAATAGACAGAGTCTTTCACTATGAGCAAAAATCCTTTGGGGGGCAGGATCATTGATTGGAAAACCTTTGAATAGTTTCCATAAGCGATTTTCCAACCTTTCAGATTAACCGGAATGGTGGTTCGGTTGAACAACTCAATATACTCGATATTTGGCAAATCAACCGGGGGATCCGGGTCTGCCATGATCTCATGAATAAGAATGTCATTGGATTTGGCACGATAGAAACAAAGTTGAAGTGTCGTATCGAATAGACGGTTCCCCGATAAATCCCGGATGTTCTGAATACGCAATGAATCAAACATACCCTCTGACAGGAACTCCTGAAAAAACAGGTTTACGCAGGATGGAATATGTAAATCAATCCTGACTGAATCTGGCCTGGCTCCGGTCGTAACCATCAGGTAATTTGACGAATTTTCTGCATCTTCTTTTAAAATGGATTCCGAAAAACTCAGCCTTACTGTGTTAGCTTTGGGCATTTCCTGTGAAAGTATTTTCGGTGGAATGGTATCATGAATGACCGGCCCTATATAAAAGTCGTCAAAAATATATTTCGTGGCATTGCTTGAAGTATACCGGCATAGGATACCAAACCACCGGGAGGATTGAAAGGTATCATCAAAAAATGATCCTTCAGAAACATAGTTGTATCCCCCGGTGGTGTCAACCATTGCATCCCACCATCCATCTTCATTGCGAATAATTTTTACCCGAAGGGTATTGGCAGAATGAACCGTTTTATACGATTTGAAACTAAATATCTTATCCTTTTTGGTGCCTGTCTGCCTCACGACCGAAATAGAATCATCCATGCCGCCAACCTGGAGAAAATAACCATTCAGCTGTACCTGAAGTGCGCTGGTATCAGAGGCCAGGTAAATCCTGGCAAAATTGTTGGACGAAGTGTTGAATGCCAGCTTTATCATGAAACTCCATTCGGTGTTGGTCATCCGTGCATTGTGGGTTACAAGAACTGAAGTATCGGTTCCGGTAGAATGAAGTTGGAGCTGCCGCGCAGAATTGACTTCAAATTGTGCTATATCACCTGTCCAGACTGGGTTTTCCGTGAAGTTCCCATCCGAAAAATCATCTTTGACCTGGCCTCTGGCTGTGTCAATAATGAAAACACAACAGACAATACATAAAAAAAACGTTTTCATACCTGATCTTTTCTGCTTAATCAGGAATTAGACAAAAAGTGACCGGTTTTTTTAAGAAAATTCAAATTCGTCAACCATTTCCTTCATCGCTGTTTAGCTGTTTTTCCTATATCTTTGCAAAAAATATTGATTATGAAACTGGCAGTTGTCGGCGCAACCGGGCTTGTTGGAAGAGAGATCCTCAAGGTCCTTGATGAACATCATATTTATCCTGACCCATTCATACCTGTTGCCTCTCCTAAATCTTCAGGACTTCCGCTGACCTTCAACAACCATCGTTATTTTATTCACACGCATGAGCAGGCTATTGCCGAAAAGCCGGATGTCGCTATATTTTCGGCAGGAGGGGCCACTTCAAAGGAATGGGCGCCGCGATATGCTGCCGCAGGTATTACGGTAATAGATAATTCGTCAGCATGGCGCATGGATCCTGAGATTCCGCTGATAGTTCCGGAAATCAATGCATCCATCCTGACCAGGAATCATAAAATTATTGCAAACCCGAACTGTTCGACCATTCAACTGGTCCTGGTCCTGGCTCCCCTTCATGCAAAATATAAAATCAAACGGATTGTGGCAGCCACCTACCAATCGGTGACGGGTACCGGCGCCAGGGCTGTGAAGCAACTTGAAAACGAACGAAAAGGGATTCAGGGCGAGATGGTATACCCGTACCCGATCGATCTGAACCTTTTTCCCCATGGAGGTGATTTTCTCGAAAACGGATATACCTCCGAGGAGATGAAACTGGTCAATGAAACCCATAAAATACTCAATGATTATTCGATCAGGATCACAGCCACCATCGTCAGGGTTCCTGTGATGGGAGGACATTCTGAAGCCATTAATCTGGAGTTTGAACGTGATTTTTCAGTCGACGATATTTTTTCCATTTTTAATAATTCTCCGGGAATTATTTTGCGTGATGATGTTAAACACAATATCTACCCAATGCCGCTGGAGGCTGCCGGCAGGGATGAGGTTTTTGTTGGCAGAATCCGCCGTGATGAATCGCAGCCCAACGCCCTGAACCTTTTTATCGTTGCCGATAATCTGCGCAAGGGGGCTGCCACAAATGCCGTACAGATTGCCGAATACCTTCAGTTAAAAAATCTGCTCGGCAGTTGATATATCTCAAGTTTCCGATTGATAAAAGTGATAGAATAAATTGCTTTATATCAATTTTATGTTATCTTTGTCTGCCTTTTAAAAAAAGGTAAAGGGCAGTCATCATCAATGGTAAACAAAATACAGCATACTTCCAATTGCACAGATTGTAACTGCAAGGCTTCCATTTTTAATAGTTTGAGCCCCTTTGAACTCGAACTGATTAACGGAAGCCGGTTTCAGGTGAATTATAAAGCTGGAGAAATTATTTTCAAACAAGGCACTCCGTCGCCCTATTTCGTTTGTATCACCTCGGGGCTTGCCAAAATTTATATTGAGGGTTACGGGAAAAACCTCATCCTTGCACTGATTAAACCTATTGATTATATCTTCGGCCCGGGAATCTATGTGGATAACCGTCACTATTATTCTGCTGCTGCTGTTGAAGATTGTACAGCCTGCCTTGTTGACGTAGCTGTTTTTAAAAAACTGATTCGCGAAAATCCTGATTTTGCTGAAGAATTCATTAAACGGGTTTCGCTTCAGTCGATCTTTAACTTCGACCAGGTGATCAGCCTCACCCAGAAACAGATGCACGGACGCATTGCTGATGTAATTTTTTACCTTTCCGATAAAATCTATTGTCAGAATCCTTTTGAAATGACCATCTCCCGCCAAGATCTGGCCGATCTCTCGGGCATGTCAAAAGAAAGTGCCATCAGGATCTTAAAAGAATTCAAAGAGGAGGGCATTCTGACAACCTCCGGGAATACCATGGAGATCCTGAATATAAAACAACTTCGCCAGATCAGTGAGACAGGCTGATAAAGAATTCACAGTCGCTTCATTTTTCTTCCTCTTTTCACCTGTTTCAATTCCGGAATTTTCCAATTACATATATATCTATATGATGATTGATATATGTCAACGAAGAATTGAGATATATCAGTTATTATATTAACAAATCTCACCAACTTATTAACAGAGTCCTTGATAATCTTCGATATTTTTGTTTCCGAAACAATTTGCACAAGTTGTCAGCTGCATAAACGTATTTATTAACAAAAACTGTATGAGTATGAAAAATTTACAAAAGTTTATTTTCGCTGCGGGAATGATGATCGCAGCAACCTGTTTCTTGTTTACCTCCTGTACCAAGGAAGGCCCACAAGGCACACAAGGTCTTGCAGGTAAAGATGGAACAAACGGAACAAACGGAACCAATGGGAAAGATGCCAATGAAACCTGCAAAATTTGTCATACCGCTACAATGGTTGACAGGATTGCAGTAGAATTTCAAATGGCAAAGCATTCATGGGGAGCTGCCGCATTCGAAGAATCAGGAAATGCCGGTTGTGCGCCCTGTCATGAGCAAAAAGGCTTTGTTTATGTTTGTCAGAATAACACCTCTTCCGAATTCGCTTTTAGCGGTGGAAAATGGGTAAATAAATATGCTGCTGACGCTGCCAATGCATTTGGTGAAATCGGTTGCTGGACCTGCCACAGCAGCTTGCATACCACTTATGGGGCATCAGATATTGCACTTACCACTACAGCTCCTATTTCCATGACCATGTGGGCAGGGGCCAAAACAATTGATCTGCCCGCCGATAGCGGAAGTGGCAATTTATGCGCTAAATGTCATCAGCCACGCCCTATGACTTGCGGATACGATCCGGCCGGCAGAGTATTGAACTATGACTCCCTGAAAAATTTCCCCTTGGCTATCCAGTATGATTCAACTGCCGGGGTAACAAATCACGGTGTGAAACCTTCTTACAGGACGCACATTCATTATGGCGCCGTGGGTGGAGTATATGCAGGGGTTGGTGCAATTGAATTTCCAGGCACAATGGCTTATGGCAATTCATACCATACTACCCATGCTTCCTGCGTTGATTGCCATATGGCAAATCCGATGACAGGTATTGCCGGGGGTCACTCATTTAATGTCAGGAATGCGAGAGAAGCTGCTTTGGGTAGTGGTACAACATGGAATTTTAATGGCTGTAACGTTACGGATTGCCATGCAGCCGACCCATTAAGTAAAACCCATGCCAAATGGGTTAACACCAGAACTACGGTTCAAACATTGCTGAATCAACTGGCTGACAAGATTAACGCTGCCGGTGGTGGACATGACATTCTGCACAGGGATGCCTCCTCATCAAATTTATGGTGGGGTTTGACCACAAACAATTATGACGGCTACCTTGATATCTATGACGCAGCTTCAAATCCAGGTGGATATTGGAAAATGAGTGGACAATCACAACCTAAATTCCCAAAATTATTGAATGTTCAGATGGGTGCCATTATCAATTTCCAGTTCTGCTTAAGAGAATACAGTCTGGGTATTCACAACACTTCCTATGTAACAGCCCTTATGACCAATTCAATCAAAGCATTGAACGACGCCGGTCTGTAAAAAGGTATATGATCAGAAAAAAGGCTTCAGTAATCCTGAAGCCTTTTTTACGATTAACAAATAATCACCAGTTTTTTGCTTCACAAGAACCAATAATTAGTGAATAATTAATCCTCAACAAAAAAAATTGATTATGCAAATTAGAGCGTTGAAAAAAGTGATCACAATTCTATCTGTGATTTTTATCCTTTCTGCCTGTTCAAAGGATTCCATTGTGCCTGATCCGCCTACACCTCCTCCTCCTCCTCCCGTGCCTGGTCAAATAAGTTATGCGGGTGAAATACAGCCCATTTTTACAGCAGATTGTATTCGTTGTCATGGGGTGGGAATGGTTCCTCCGATTTTAGTAGAAGGTAAATCCTACCTGTCGTTGATGAATACGCCCGATATGGTTATTGTCGCAGCTCCTGGTAATAGCATCCTTTACCGGAAAATGTCCTCTGGAGGTAGCATGGCAGCATATTGCACAAAGGCAAATGCCGATTCAGTTTACAAATGGATCAGTCAGGGAGCTAAAAACAATTAATTGATCATTCACCTTAATACTTAATGGAAATGCATAAATATACTATGGGTAATATGAGACGATTATTTCTCGGTTTCATCTTGATGATGAGTAGTGTTGGCGTGGTTTTTGCACAGGACTCGATTCCGGCTCAACCCACCCGGAAACCTTTGGAAAAGGCTCCTTTTGAAAGCGGTTATTTCATTGCAGACAAAACCGTCTCGCTTCCTCCTGCAAGAACCCTTGAAGCAGTGATCCAACACGACTTTGGAACGATTCAGGAACATTGGTCCGACATTTATGGACTATGGGGGTCTTCCAATATTCGGATTGGGTTAAATTACACGATTACAAAAGATTTGCAGGTTGGGTTCGGAACAACGAAGCTTAAAATGCTCCAGGATTTCAGCATAAAATATATCATTGCCCGCCAACGAAAAGGTGGTTTCCCGCTCACAATCACCTTTTATGGGAATGTTGCACTGAATGCAAGCAATAAATCCACTCTTGGAAATAATAAGTTAGCATCAGATCTCGATTTTAACTCTATTGTAAAAGATACAGCTTTCCAGAGAAGTATCGCAAATCAGGTCATACAGAACGATACAAATTATGGTTTAAACTATATTACCTACAACCAGGCAAGCGGGCTTAACGGGCACAATAATTCAGATCTTGGTTCTTTGTTTGACCAAACTTTTAAAGCATCCTACAGGTTTTCTTATTTTGCCGAATTTATGTTCGCACGCAGGTTTTGCAAAGAGTTTTCAGCCCAGTTGGGAATTTCTTGGGTACATTACAATCTTGTTGATTTTTCCGAGATGAGTAACAATCATGTCAATGGCATGATAAATGACAACATCAACATTTCCGGAATTGGTAAACTCAAAATTAGTCCGCAAACTTCAGTCATGTTGAGCTATTCTCAATCCGTCTTCACCTATCTGAATACCGCTCCCTGGCCTAATATGGGTATTGGCGTGGAAATTTCAACCAGCACCCATGCATTCCAGATCTTCCTGACAGCTGCCAATGGGCTCATCCCCCAGGAAGTATCGATGTATAATCAAAACAATTTTTATAATGGGGCTATTCTTCTTGGATTTAACATAACCCGATTGTGGACCTTTTAAAGTTCATAAAACCAAAAATAAATTGTTTAACTAATTAAACGAATAACTATGAAAACAACACAAAAAATCGCAACGATTATGGTTACTGCACTTATTGCTGTGGTATTCCTCTTTGGCAATGCAGTTCAGGCACAGGCAAAAGCAAAACCATGGCCGGTCCCTGATAAAGACAAAGCATTGAAAGCACCTGCAAAGGCAGATGTAGCTTCCGGCAAAGACCTATGGGCAAAGCATTGCAAATCATGCCACGGAAGTAAAGGATTGGGCGATGGTCCAAAAGCCGCATCCTTGAAGACTTTCCCGGGCGATTTCTCATCAGCTGCCTTCCAGGCTTCTACTGATGGTGAAATTTTTTATCGTACCGATAAAGGCCGCGATGAAATGCCGGCATACGAAAAGAAAATTCCAGAAGCAACCGATCGCTGGGCCTTGGTTGCTTTCATGCGTACACTGAAAAAGTAACTGCATGTTGATGCTCAAATGATTCACCAAATGGGTGTTAGCGGGAAATCCCCTGTTGGCACCCATTTCTTTTTCTATTACAACCCGATTCACACGCCACAAACAATACTATGATTCATAAAGCAAATATCCGGCCTGCATGGGTCGTACTCGTGTTGCTATTGCTTTTTACCCTCGCTTTTACCCTGGTAAAAACATCAGACTCCTCCCCTTCAAAATCAGTCCAGCCTGAACAGGAAAAGCCGACCATTATAGATCTTTCAAAGTTTAAAAATGCAACAGAAAATGAAAATTGCTTAAAATGTCACGGCCAGTCCAAATACACCTATGAAAATCCGGAATCGAAAAAAACCGTAACCAAGCGGATGTATGCTGAACTGGTTCTGGATCGCAACGTCTTTTATGTTTCAAACCATCGTGAGTTCAAATGTACCGATTGTCACTCCGAAGATTATAGCACCTTCCCGCACGCCGGAAACCTGCGTATGGAAGCCAAAGCCAACTGCATAGATTGCCATGGCGGAGATGAAAAATATGCCAAATTCAAATTTGAGCAGATTGAATCGGAATTTCAGGCCAGTGTTCATTCCGAAAAACATAGTCAGGATTTTACCTGCTGGATGTGTCACGATGCACATACGTATAAGATCAACGCCCGTACAAATGAAAACCTTAAAGAGACCATTACCTACGATAATCTGATCTGTCTCAATTGTCACGGGGATGTGAAAAATTATCAGTTGCTTACCAATAAAACAAAACCCAATATCCTGCAGAAACATGAATGGTTGCCAAATCAGGCTTCTCATTTTACCAATGTTCGTTGCATAGAATGCCACGCTAAAAATGAAGATACTTTGGTTGTCGCACATCATGTGGTATCAAAAAGCCAGGCTGTCAGGAAATGTGAATCCTGTCATTCCAAAAACTCTATTTTATATGCCTCCTTATATAAATATAAGGTTAGTGAGAAAATTCAAAAGGAAGGAATTATTGTTGGGCTTCTTACAGGAGATGCAACCAGTATTGGTCCCGATAAAAGCAACACACTGAATATCATCAGCCTGGTAATTTTTGGATTTACAATTCTGGTTATTATAATCCATGCTGTATTTCGCATTAAAAAATTAAACTAACTATGAATCATCACACTGAACCACTCTATTTGTATCCTATATGGATCAGGATCTGGCATATGACAAATGCCCTTCTCTGCCTGATATTGATTATAACCGGTTTAAGTATCCAGTTTTCGAATCCGGAGACAGTCGTTAAATTCAATGCAGCAGTATCTGCACACAATGTCGCCGGAATAATTCTGACGATCAGCTATGCTGTATTTTTCCTCGGCAATCTCTTTACGCCCAACGGAGCCTCTTATGTAATTCCTGTTAAAGGATTCCTGATCCGCCTTAAAAAACAATTTATCTACTATACTGTCGGTATATTTCAAAGGCAAGATCCCCCTTTTCCAGTAACCGAAGAGAGTAAATTCAACCCATTGCAGCAGGTTACCTATGTCGTGCTGATGTATGGATTCGTGCCCTTTGTAATTCTATCAGGCTGGGGTCTTCTATATCCGGAAATCACCGTTAACAGTTTTATCGGATTCAGCGGCCTTGATCTCACCGACCTCCTGCATATCACTGCAGGTTTTACCATCAGCATTGTCATGTGTGTGCATGTCTATTTCTGCACCATTGGGAAAAAACCGCTCAGCAACTTTAAAAGCATGATCAATGGTTATCATGAATCTCACTAAATTTTAATAACGTGGAAGAAGAATTGAATCAAAACCAGAAAAACTCACGTCGTCAGTTTCTTAAAAAAGGTCTTATTGCTGGTGCCGGTGTTGCTGTGGGAAGTGGTCTCATTACAGCATACGTCGATGCTACGGCCAGTGAAACAGGAGAAAAGGTAAAGGTTCTTACTACCGACGGTGAAATCATGGAGGTGGACCGGGGTTTGCTAAAGCTCCCCAGGGTATCACGCCAGGAGTCACACAAAGGAATTCCCGGTCGTAAATTTGTGATGGTAATCGACCTTGGAAAATGCAAAAACGCAAGAAAATGCGTGGAGGCATGTCAAAAAGGACATCATCTTCCCAAGAGCCAGGAATTCATGAAAGTCTACCTTCTTCAGGATTCTGAAAAAACTGCTCCTTACTGGTTTCCTAAACCATGTTTTCATTGTGACAATCCTTTGTGCGTGAGCGTTTGTCCGGTCGGGGCAACATATAAACGAAGTGATGGCATTGTCCTGATCGACAATGAACGCTGCATCGGGTGTAAATTCTGCATGACCGGATGTCCCTATTCAACCAGGGTGTTTGCCTGGAAACATTACCCGGAATTTGATGAAGATAAGGAACCCTACTCACCTGAGGCCAGCAGCCCTGGTAAAGAGGGGACTGTTTCAAAATGTGATTTTTGTCCGGATCTGATTCGTGTCGGAAAAATTCCATATTGCGCCTCTGCATGCCCGATGGGGGTTATCTACTTTGGAGATGTCGACGAGGATACCGTAACAAATGGAACCGAAACATTTCAATTCAGCAAGCTCATCCACGACCGTGCCGGTTATCGCTATCTTGAAACATTGGGAACCCGGCCTTGTGTTTATTACCTTCCTCCCGTTGATCGCCAGTTTGAGGTTGACAGGGGGTTTGGCGACCTGGAAGAATCGGTGAAAGAAAGATATAAAGATACACCATACAGCAAAAAAAATAAACCGTAATCATGGAACTAGAACAAAAAAATCCATTAAGGGAGTTTGCCCCGCAACTCGAGCGGACAAGCATACAGGGATATGTCTGGATCATCTTTCTGCTTATGGTGATCGGGGTTGGCTTTTATGCCTTTCTTCAACAGGTTATTGATGGGCATGAAGTTACCGGGATGCGTGACAATGTAGTCTGGGGTGTCTATATTGTCAACTTTATCTTTTTTATGGGTATCAGTTATGCCGGTGCTTTAATTTCCGGGACACTTCACCTTTTTAAAACCCCATGGCGTAAACCCATTATCCGAATGGCCGAATTTATTACGATAATCGCACTTTTAATCGGACCCTGTTTTATCTTGCTTTGCATCGGCCGTCTCGATAAATTATATTATCTGGTTCTTTTCGGCAGGATCCAATCCCCGATCACCTGGGACGTTATCGCTATTTCAACCGATATTTTCGGGTGCTTTATTTTCCTCTACCTCTCTCTTTTGCGTGACCTGGCAACACTCCGCGATTATGAATTGCTTCAGCTTCCAAAATGGAGAAAAAAATTGTACAAAATGCTGGCACTTGGATATACCGGTACGCCTGAACAACAGCAGCGCTTAAACAGGGCTTCCGACATCATGGCGGCCATGGTCATTGCCATCGCGATCATCGTATACTCTGTGTTGGCCTGGATTTTCAGTGTAACCCTGCAACCTGGCTGGCATAGCACCATTTTTGGCCCCTATTTCGTTATTGCAGCAGTCTATTCAGGAAGTGCTGTGCTGATACTCTGTATGTGGGTTTTCAGAAAAATATACCATCTTGAGGAATATATTACAAAAAAGCATTTCGTGGCCGTTGGTGTGATCATGCTTGTTCTGGCTGCATTTTTTGGCTACTTTACTTTCAGCGATTACCTCACCAAATGGTATGGCTCAGAAAAAAATGATGAATTGCTTATACAATTGCTTTTTAAAGAATTCTATTGGCCCTTTATCATTTCAAATTATATTGGAGTATTGCTGCCTCTTGTCGTGGTTGGCATCGCTAAATTCAGGACAATAACAAATATTACCCTCACGGCCATCGTTGTTGTCATCGCATTGTGGCTGAACCGCTATCTTATTGTTGTTCCAACCCTTGAGTCGCCCTATTTACCCATCCAGGATTCACGTCCCGAATGGCTGAATTATTCCGCAACCTGGGTCGAATGGAGCCTCACTGCAACCGGGGTTGCTGTGTTTTGCCTCCTTTTCACCGTGGCTTCCAAATTCATAACCATTGTACCTGTTTCAGGATTAATAAAGGAAGAGAAAAAGGAAGACGTTTTAATTTAATTTTCACCGGAATTACTCAAACTCCCATTATGAAAAGAGTTTTCACGTTTTCAATATTAATGATTGCCGCAATATTCCTTGTCCTTCAGCCAATGAACTCCTTTGCGGATGAAAAAACCGATACGGTCACTGCACCTCTTGAATCCCGCTTAAAACTCGATTATTTGTGTGTTTCCGATTCGGTGCTCTTAACAGCGAACGTCAGCATTAAAAAAGGAGAATCGACACTTAACCTTGAAAATGCACCGGTAACCTTTGCCGCATCAAACGGGGCAACCTCCAAACAATTGGGAACGGCGAAGACCGACCAGGAGGGAAATGCAGTCTTTAAAATATCCTGTTCCTCATTACCGGCAAATAAAGAGGGCGTGGTTGAATATGCTGCAGCATTTTCAGGAAACAATAAGTATCCTGCGGCCCAGGCCACCGTCAATGCAAAACCCGCTAAAATTCGTCTTTTTTTCAGCATTGAGGACTCTCTTCGGATATTAAAGGTGACCGCAACCCAGAAAAATGAAAAAGGAATTGAGGTGGCCATTCCAAAAGAAACTGTGCTGGTTTATATTCCTAGATTGTTCAGTTTGTTGAAAATAGGTGAAATAACATTAGACGAAAATGGATCTGGAACCTTCGAATTTCCAAAAGAAATTGTTGGAGATACTTTGGGAAATCTGGTTGTAATTGCTAAAATTGAAGAACATGATCTTTTTGGATTTGTTCAGGGTCAGAATATAATCAACTGGGGAGTTCACAAACAATATTACAAGGCGGAAGTGCCTTCCCGTGAGCTGTGGACCCCGATTGCCCCCATGTGGATGATTATTACACTTCTGGTCATGCTCGCTGGTGTATGGGCCCATTATGCCTATGCCGTCTATGAACTGATTATGATCAAACGCCTGAGTAAAAAAAATAAACCACTTTTTTAGTTTGGATTGTTTTTAGCGATAGATTTGTTTTACCATGAGCCTCCCGTTAAATTCACCCAAAGTGCTGGAAGCATTGTCGGCCGGAAATGTCCGTGAAGCCAATGAATTGATGGACGCTGTGTATCTCATCCATGCCCTGGTTGTTCATGGTAATCACCTTGGCAGAACCCTGGGTTATCCTACGGCAAACCTCGAACTCCTGAAGAATAAACCCTTTTTACTGGCCCATGGAGTTTATGCCGTAAAAGCTGAATTCAACCATACTGTTTATAACGGAATGGCCAATGCAGGAGTTCGTCCAACCATCGATGGAAAAACGATGACAATCGAAATAAATCTGTTCGATTTTTCAAGCTCTCTTTATGGGAAAACCCTTATCGTTTATTTTATTGACCGGATCCGTGATGAAAGAAAATTCAATTCCCTCGATGAATTGGTTGCCCAAATTCATTTAGATAAACAACAGGCTTTGAAACTACTTTCCTGATTCACTCATCCTGATTCCGACACCCAGCACACCCTCGGTGAACAACCGGGGGGTTAGGTTTTCAATTTCAATTTTTAATATCCCCTTTTTCGAAAGATACAGTTCCTTTTTTAACAGGATAGATCCTTCACAGGAGTCTTTATAGCATTCAATGAGGAAACTTCCTTCATTGGATTTTACCTTCATCTGGTATTCATGAATCCGCTCCTCTCCTGCTGGGGTATTCATAATCATATTGAAATCAAGGGTGTTATACTGAAAGTCGGGGGTAAACTTGACAAACAGGTAGAAGTTATAAGGCTTCTCAACATTTTTTATAGGTATCTCGAAACTGAGTAAATTAAACCGGGGCCAGCTTTTATCAGGGAATTTGTGGTATATTTCATATACGTCATTCTTTTTACAACCATATCCCCCCATCAGAACCATGATAATAAAACCACAAAGGACCACCTGCTTGAAGAAAAGTTTCATATCGTTAATGCATTTCATTGATTGGAATTTTTATGATAAAGGTTGTTCCGTGCTGTTCGGTGGAGCTGAAAGTAATTTCACCCTGCATCCCCGTAACGATACTTTTTACAATGGCCAGACCCAGTCCCATTCCTCCTGATTTCGTTGTAAAATCGGGCTGAAATATTTTACCGGCCCTGTCTGCTGAAATTCCGGAACCGTTGTCGGAAATGGCAATAACCCATTTTTGCCCTTCCTTAGATAATACAATTGAAATCTTACCCATTGAATCATCCCCGATGGCCTGAACAGCGTTGTTCAGCAGGTTGGTAAAAATCCGGATTAGCAGGGCTCTGTCTGCGAAAATAATTGGATCATCGGTAGTGAATTTGAACTCATATTGGATTTCTGAAGAATCTTTGTACATTGAAAGTACAAACTGAATGAGCTCTTTCAGGTTAATCCACTCGTTGATTGCGGCAGGCATTTTGGCAAAACTGGAAAAATCCGAGGCAATAGCCGACAATGTTTCAATTTGCTCAATCAGGGTTCTTGTAAAGCGTGCCATCCGTTCATCCATATCCGGGGCCTTGTCGTTCCATGCCTTTTGAAGGTACTGGGCGCTGAGTTTCATGGGTGTAAGCGGATTCTTTATTTCATGTGCTACCTGCCTGGCCATTTCACGCCAGGCGCTTTCACGTTCCGACCTTGCCAGAACCTCTGCACTTCGCCCCAATTCATCAATCATCCTGTTGTATTCCTGGACCAACTGGCCGATTTCGTCCCCGTGTTTCCATTCAATTTTGTCATTTACCAACCCCAACCGAAGCCGTGACATTTTATCAGACAACATGGATAACGGGGCAGTGATGTAATTTGAGATCAGGATGGTTATAAAAACACCGAATAATAACAAAAGGATATAAATATTTAAGAAGGTTACCAGGAAGGTGGAAATTTCCTTTTTTAGTTCATCCTGTCTCGAAAAATAGGGAAGATTGATATAACCTAACAGGTGGTTCTGATTATTGTATAGCGGGAGATATGCGGAACTGAACCGCATGTTCCCGATCGACTCATTGTGAATGTATGCCGATCCTTTCTCTATGATGAGCTGTTCAAAAGCCTCTGGATTCATTCTTTTTGAGACCAGACCCTCTTCAAATATCTGACCACGGCTGGATGCCACAAGGATTCCCTTTTTATTATAGAAATTAATATCGCTGAAAAAAACATTGGATAATTTAATCAGGAAATCCTCAAGCTCACTTTTGGAGATGCTTTGTGCTTCGGGGAGATTACTATATCTGTGTTGTATTTCAACCTGAACAGAATAAGCTTTTTCCTTTAAATTGGCTAAATTCTTTTTCGAATTAATATTTATAATATTGATAATCTGAACGATACCAATAACTGCCAGGGTGACAACCAAAATACCAATCAATGAAGCGTGAAGACGGTTTCGAAGGTTCGCTGAAATAATCTGAGGATTGCGCGGATAATATATTATGATGAAGATAAAAAATGAAATGATCGTAAATAAAATTAAAAGGTAAGAGAACGGGGAGATCCTGGTAAGAAAAAACTCATCGTTTTTACTGATTAGCAAGGAATCTGATTCGTTTATGAAGTAATGATAATGAATCATCTGATCCTCCTTGAAAAACAGGTTTTTCTGAGAAAATCCCTTATAGCAGTTTAGCTCTATCCTGTAATTATATGAACCAACACTGTGCACCAATCGCCCATTTTGATATAATCCGTAAGAATAATCCGACAAGTTCGGAAGATCAATCCTGGTGTTGTCCATGAGCAACCCCGGATAACCAGGATCCGGGTAGGTATTCAATAAATTAAATTCAAGGATCAGCGACTGGTGGTCTTTCAGGGGATTCCCCTCCCTGTTTTCGGAAAGAATGGCCAGATAATATTCTTTACCCAATCCGTAGTCCAGGAAAAACAGGTTTGGGAGGGATGTTGGCTCCCCGTAATCCCTGATTATGCCACGAAAATACAAGCCACAGTTTATCAGATATCCCTGTGGCTGAATCCGTAGTTCTTTTAGTGAATCGCAAATGGTGATCTGCAGATCGTATTTTTTCCAGTAATCATTGAAGTAAATATTTTTAAGGTAATCCAGGAAGTTTTCCTGGTTCATTGTATTTCCGGTTGGCTTTGGCTGTAAAAAGGCCTTCACAATGCTATCCTGAAGAAGTTTTCGTTCAACCTGTTCAAAAAGTACTTCTGTTACAGGATTCCTTCGCGTGGCCAATTTTAATGCGAGTAAATTAATCTTTTCCTGCTCCTTTCGGGCATTTGCCCTGTTTAGAATAACCGTTGCAAAAACAGCATAAAAGCATAAAATAAACAATAAATTATGAACCGATAAGGATCGGGCATTTAATTTCAAATACCAGTAAAAACCAAAATAGAAGTAAAAAAACAAAAGATAAATAATATCAATTTTTCCATAAACCGACAAAAAAACAAAGCAATAAAAAACACCGGAAATAATCGCTGAAAGGCTTAGATGTTTTTTTTCACCGGCACTCTTTATAATGTCATTAAACACCCTGGTTGAAATTAACCAGAACGAAAACAGCATCATCGATATTATGAAAAGACCATATATGCTGTCATAGGCCAGGCTTGAAATATCTTGCAAATTCAATGACAGGGATGAGTTGATAATAAGGTCGGAAATAACATCTCCGGCGATTCTAAAGAAACAAAGCAATAAGAAAAGGAGCAGAGAATTTATGAAAAGTTTTTTACCTCGACCATGGGAACTCCGGGATGGATTAATTGCAGCGTCATTATAAATAGCAAGGCAAATGACAAAAAGGAGAATTACGTTGAGGGTGAAGTCGCCCAATGAAGGAAGGAGGGAAGTTGAAGAGTATAAGGCAGGGCTGAATAGTTCAGATTGTGCAAGCTCTTCCGGAAATCTTAACCAGTATTGAAGTCCCCGCAACAGCACAATATCTGCACAAAAGAACAGGACCATCAGGTTCTTCTTCGTCTTAAACCGCGGTAACCTGTTAAATATTCTATAAATGAAATAGAATAAACACAAGGCCCCTACCAGTAAAATCATGAAGAAAAGTGCAACAGGAAAAACTTGTTGCGGGGTGTATTTTGAAAAATTTAAACTGAACAATATTCTTTGATCACCTGAAGTGATGGGAAACTCCCCCTTCTTTGATTCAAGATTGACTGATTCTGGGCAACTGAAAAGAGCAGAAAATTTATTCTTTATAAAGTTATTCTGAAACGGAAATTGGCTTTTTATCAGGTAGAAACCAAGAAATACAAAATGACCAGATTTTCGGACATGGAACCCGTACCAGCCATTTTTTAATTTTACTGCACCGTTGTTCTCCCCGAAATGGCCGCTGACATTTTCGGGTAAAACCATTTTATTATTACTCCAATAACATAGCGAATCATTTTTAAAAACAAATAAATAAATTCCTTTGTCAAAGACGGGAGCCTCCAACCCGTTTTTGATTGCCGGATACCGGCATGATCCGGTATCAAAATGCGTGAATAAAATTTTTAACGATCGATTTGCTTTTTCCTCTGCATTAAAAATTTCCTTTTGAAAAATCCGGGTAATCGTTTCTGGCCTGTTTTGATAGTTGGAATAGATCCTCAGACCAAATATTGAGAGATATAAGAAAATTGCCAATAAGAGGAATGGCAATCCCGGTATTTGGCTATCCTTTAGAACAGATTTCACTAAATTGCTGATTTAGAATGCAATACATTGGGCCATTTAGAAGCCCTCTGCCGGGTCTTCTCTTCAGGGTCGATAAACTTTATTAAAACAGGCTCTGCAATCAATGCAAGGCTTAAAATTAAGAATTTTTAAGAGACAGGATGAAAACCTGACTTGAATGACCCCTGTCTTTCATTCTCGCTCTGAAATTTGACCAGAGACCCAAACACGCGGCATTAAAAAAGTTATTCTTTCCAGATTTATATTTTTCACTTAACATGGAGACATAAAATGCATCCAGTTTCTGTGGATATATTTTCCTTATTTCAAAACCATGTTTTGAAACAAGTTTATCAAAGCTTTTTTCAGTAAAATGATACAAGTGTCTCGGAACATCATAAGCCCCCCAAAATTGCTTATAATGTCCGGCATCCCATGAATTACTGTTTGGCACAGCGACTATAAAAATTCCCCGGGGAGCCAGAAGTTGTTTAACTTGGGTAATCAACTCGTTCAGATTGTGAATATGTTCAAGAACATGCCACATGGTAATACAATTAAACGATCCATTCATTCCTTCTAAAAGCTCAACCTGTTCAAATGTATTGACAGAATTGATGCTTTTTGCAAATCCACGGGCTTTGTCGTTCGGCTCAATCCCTGTCGTATTATATCCCCTTTTCTGGCAATAGGAAAGGAATTCTGCCGTTCCACATCCTATGTCAAGGATCTTTATGCCAGCGGTGTATTTTTCAAGGATTCTGAACTTTCTACGAATGGATACCATTCGGGCAACTTTGTATATCCTGCTTATCAGATCACCTTTGTCAGCTCCATGTGAAATATACTCATCTGATTGATAATACTTGTTTATCTCTGATTTTGCCGGCCGCGGACTGACGAATCTGAATCCACAGGCGTTGCATGACAGTATCGAAAAATCCTCTTTCGATAAAAAATAATCTTTCACAGGAAGAAAAGGAGAAAAGGCAGTATTATCACAAACCGGGCAAATTGAAATAATTTCAGCCATATGAGGTATCTGTTTCACGTGGAACATCAACGTCCAAGATATACAATCAGAACAGAAATATCTGCAGGAGATACCCCGCTGATTCGAGAAGCCTGACCAATCGTTCTTGGTTGAATTTTGTTTAGCTTTTCCCGCGCCTCATTAGACAACGAGGATAATTCAGAATAATTAAATCCCTGGAAAAGGGACAGGTTTTCAAGATTTAGCATTTTATCCGCCACATCCTGTTCCTTTTCAAGATAGCTTTCGTACTTCACCATCAGTTCCACCTCTTCAAGGATATCCTCATCCTGGCATTCTTCAAATTCGGTAAAGTCATTCACTTTTTCAACGGATGCTATCAATCCCTTAATCGTAACTTTTGGTCTTAACAATACGGTGGAAGCCTTTTGCTTTTGCGTTATTTCTCTTTCACCAAGATTCTGAAGCATTTCATTTACCTGCACCGGCAGCAGACTCTCCTTTTTGAGAAATTGGATCATCGCATCAACTTTTTGATATTTCTCCTTCACTCTGATGAGTCTTTCATCAGATGCCAATCCTATGCAGTGTGATAACGCGGTAAGACGTTGATCTGCATTATCCTGACGCAACAACAACCGGTATTCAGCTCTTGAGGTAAACATACGATATGGCTCTTCTGTGCCTTTGGTCACCAGATCATCAAGCAATACCCCAATATATGCTTCCGACCGTTTTAAAACGAATTCCTTTTCCTTATGAATCTTCAAATGTGCATTGATTCCTGCCATCAAACCCTGCGCCGCTGCCTCTTCATATCCTGTCGTTCCGTTAATCTGCCCTGCAAAAAATAAATTTTCAATCAATCTTGTTTCAAGGGTAATTTTTAATTGAAGCGGGGGGAAATAATCATACTCTATGGCATACCCAGGTCTGAAAAATTTTGCTTTTTCAAATCCCTTTACTTTCCTTAATGCTTTAAATTGAATATCCTCCGGTAGCGATGATGAAAATCCGTTTACGTAATATTCCTCAGTTTCCAATCCTTCAGGCTCAATGAAAAGCTGATGCCTCTCCTTGGTTGCAAAACGGTCAATTTTATCCTCTATCGACGGACAATAACGCGGCCCTCTGCCCTGGATTCTTCCGGAATACATCGGAGATTTGTCAAACCCTGTCCGGAGAATATCATGGACTTCGGCACTGGTATAAGTAAGAAAGCAACTTCGCTGTTTCTTTAGAAAAGGAGTTCCGGAAAAAGAAAATTTACCTGGTACCTCATCTCCCGGTTGCTCCTCCATCTTCTTAAAATTAAGAGATCTTCCATCAACACGAACGGGTGTCCCGGTTTTCATTCTGCTCGAATTAAAACCAAGCTTCACCAATCGTTCGGTTAAACTTGTTGCTGCACGCTCTCCTATTCTTCCGCCTGAAAAATGTTTTTCGCCAATGTGTATAATTCCATTTAAAAAGGTTCCATTTGCCAATATAACAGCCTTTCCATGAAAGGTCAATCCCAATCCTGTTTTAACTCCTGCAATTCTGTCGTTCTTTGCTACGATATCTATTACTGTATCCTGCCAGAAATCAACATTATTATTTCTTTCCAACACCTTTCTCCATTCATAGGAAAAAAGGAACCGGTCATTTTGCGCCCGTGGACTCCACATAGCCGGACCTTTTGATTTATTCAGCATCCTGAATTGAATCATGGTCAGATCCGTAATAATGCCTGAACAACCACCCAGTGCGTCAATCTCCCTTACTATCTGCCCCTTTGCAATTCCTCCCATTGACGGGTTACATGACATCTGGGCCATATTCATCATGTTCATGGTAATCAACAGAACTTTGGATCCCATGGAAGCAGCAGATGCAGCGGCTTCACAACCAGCATGACCTGCTCCAACAACAATAATGTCATATTTTAACATGATCCATTTGTTCCACGTGAAACCTGACTCCCGAATATCAGAAATAATTCTAGGAAGAACGCGCTTTGATTTGAAAAAGTCTATCTAAATAATAATCCTCTTTCGAGCTCATTTTTTGTCTCTCTTCAGTTGATATATCCGTATACCCGATTAAATGCAAAACACCATGAATCATTACACGGTGCAATTCATCTATAAACTTTTGATTAAACTTTTTTGCGTTTTCCTTTACTCTTGGTACGCTTATAAAAATATCGCCACTGATTAGACCCTTTTCTTCATTGCTTGGAAAAGTAATAATGTCAGTTAAAGTATTATGCTTTAAATATTTCTGATTTATTCTACCTAAATATTTATCAGAGCAAAAAACAAAACATATCTCTCCTGCTCCCGAATTTTCCGCGCTAGCAGTATCGCTTATCCAAAGTCTGACATTGTTTTTCTCAGGCAGGGTATACCTGATGTCCTCGGTAAAGAAATGAATCCATTTACTCATTTCTTTTGTTTTACATCAACTTTCTTAGTCCAGTATTCCTTTAACTGATTGATTCTCAGTAACGATTTTTCATAATTCATGCTCGATACATAAAAGACCAGTACAATGCTTTTCGCATTAACAGAAATTGTTATCTCGTCAGTCAGTGCTTTAATAATAAAAATATCACGGGCCAATTTATGCTTACGAATTTCAAGTTCTAGAACATCTTCTGTATCGGCTTTAGCATCCTGGGTATTGCCTAACCTAATTTTAAAGATCAATCCCTTGGGGGTTCTGTCGAAGGAAACATAAATTTTCCCATCCGCTTTTGCCTCGTTCAAAGAGAAAAGGATTCCAGCTGCTTCGGTTGTCGCTAAAAGGATATTTCCAAAATACTCATTGTTGATGTTATAGTAGTCGCATATTTCTTCGACAAACCTTTCCAGTTTGTTAATTTCCTTACTGTCGGTAATGACAAGTTCTCTATAATCTTGTTTCATATCAGTATCCTATTTTTAAAATATAACTGCTAATTTTACCTTTATAAAACGAACTAGTGACAGGTAAAGTTAATTGAATATTGTCGACGCCCGCTTTCTTTTTGCTGTTATACTGAAAATATTGATTAGGGTTACCACTATTTGTATTTTTTGCTTCTGTAGATTCTCTTTTTTCTTCCTGGTCTCGCGTTTGTTCCGCTTTGTCTGATTCAAGAAGGCGAGATATGATTTTCTGTTGCCTCAGGATAGTTTCCCGGGTTATTCGTTTATTAACCAAATCTTTCTCAAGTTGCTCCATTTCGTTTCTGGTCTCATTCAAATTTCCCTGTTCTTTTAATCCTTTTGCCCCTGTTTGATTATCGTATTGCTGCATCTGATTCCTGATGGCCTCCTGTTGAGCTGCTAATTTGGCAATTTGCTGATTGACCTCTTTTTCTTGTGACTTGTTTCCTCCCGGTTTCCCGGAATTTGACTCCATCCCCTCTTTCAATTTTTGGAGCTGCTGGCCCAGTTTATCCTGAAGCTCTTTGATTCCCTTTATTGAACTCTTACCTCCCTTTGTTGACGGGTTTGGGCAGGATTTCTTCCCTCCCTTCGATTTCATACTGGAGGCCATCTGCTCATCCATTTTTTCCATAGTCTCATTGAGCAAAAGTGCCAGATTATTTATTGATGTCATAGTGTATTGTTGTTTTGCAACAGCAAGATTAATGTTCCTGCTGTCCAACGCATTCAATGTCATATCTATATTTACTTTTATTGCCGTTATTTCCTTTGAAATATAAGGTTTCAGCGCCATTTGTCTCTTTGCTATCGAATTCAGCGAATCTTCAACGACGGTCAGTTTTTGAATGAATTCCTTTTGGCTTGCAATGATCTCCGTCAATCGCGGATCGCCTCTTGAAATGACTCTGGTTGTTCCAATAAGGTTTTCCTGTTCAAATGACAAACGTATCAGGTTTTCAAGGATCATCCTTATGTTTGAAGCATCCTCAGCCAGCTGATCTTCCTCATTTTCCTGCTGCAAATCATCCAATTGGTCAGAGAGTTCTCTCATTTGCTTTGCAGCATTACGTTGAAATCTTACTGCCTCCCTGGTCTTCTTTTCCTCAATATTTTTCTTTCCTGATTCAAGATTTGCATGGATGCTGTCCTGTTTTTCGTCCGTTTTATCAAGATTTGCAGGAGTTTCCAGAGTTTTGCCCTCAGTTTTAAGTTCACTAAGTTTGCCCGACAGAGAGTCGGTCTGAATGTTAATTCTATTTTGACCTTCTAATAGCTGGTCATTTGTCTTTTTTAATTCGAGTGTTTCTTTCGCAAGAATATCCTGTTTTTCCGCCATTTTTTTTAGCTCCTGGCTTAAAGATTCTAATTTCCTTTCGAATTCAAGTTGTTTCATTAAGGCCAGGTTCCTATCCAATTGCGTTTCCAATTCTTTGTTTGAAATTTTCATTTTTTCCAGAAGTTGATTCAATTTAGCCTTGTCAATCTGTTTTAACATCGCCTGCATCTCTTCTATCATCTTCTTCATTTCGTCCGATAGCAACTGTGCCATCATATCTTCAAGTTGCTTCTGTTTTTGTATGATCCGTTCGCTCGTATTCAAATATTTCTCTTCATTCTCCAGGTTTTCTCTTGAATTCTCAAGTGCACCCTTTATTTTTTGTTCAATCTCAAGGTTCGCTTTTATTAAATCCTCCATTTTCTTTTTTTCCTGCCAGGAGATATTGTTCTGTTCAACCATTTTCCTATTCAACTCATCAACCGTTTTTTCTATCCGGCTGGATTCTTGCATGCTTTGGTTGATTTTATCCTGCATTGATTGTTCGTTCTGCTCGGTACGCTGAGAAAGTTCTTCCAGGGTTGGAGTTGAAATCATTTTAACCTCCGATTTGGTGCATTTTGGATTATGAATGCCGTCATTGTCACATACCTCAAAATAATATCGAAGGCTCATGCCGGTGTTTGGCAGTAGGTTCAGCAGATCTCCCATATAAAAGAATTCCTGATTATTGATCCTTTTATCAATCATTATATTTTCAAAAACGTGGTTTCTTTTTACGGAATCATCCTTACTGCTTATATCCGCGTTAAAAGTTAAGCTTGTAAAACCATAATCATCTTTGATCGTTCCCTTGAAAAAAATTCTTGTATTTAGGAGAGAGTCCTTTGTCTCAGTAACATATATTGTTGGAAATCCATCACTTACCACATTAATATGATATACCAGCGAATCGGGCGCCATTTTAGTTTCATTTAATGGTGATATACAGTAGGATGTTGTCGTGGGACAGGATTCTGCAAAGGTGAAAACATTGCTTTGCTTACGAATCAGTCTGTTCTTCTTGTCTCCAAACCGGAGTTCCAGAACACTAACGTCTTTGGTATAAAAATTCCATTTTAACCCTGTCCCTTCAGGAATTGTTAGATCTCCGATATTTTCAAGCTTTTCAGCTGCTTTGTTTAAATAGAAAGGATAGGTAACTTCAACGTCAAAACTCAATAATGTGGGTTTAGGAAACACCTTGATTTCATAACTTTTAGATGAAAAATCTCCGGCAGTAATGATGAAAGAGGTGTTTTCCTGCAAGGATTTAAAAAGAAAGGTGTAATTAAATCCTCTGCCTTTATTCATTTTAAATAGTCCTGATTTTGTCCTGATATAGATTTCGGACGGAATTTCAATACCCGAAGCAACCACAGCAAGTTCAAAATCCTGCTGTTGAACAACGGATAAATCTTTATTGCGGATTTCTATTTTGAAAGGCAGCTGGGTAGAAAAGGATCTGTTATATTGAATGATCCTGTTTGTCGGATCCGCAATGAAACCTGGTAAAAACAAGGCCAATACTAGGATTATTGCCAATGGAATAAATGCCAGCCGAAGATAACGCAAGTTTTTCCTGAAATCAATCACTTTTGTAAACCGAAACAGTTTCAACGTTTCGGTTTTTTGCCTGATACTGGCTGAAAGCAGATCAGCGTGTTCTCCCGGGTCTTTCCTTTTTCTTATCAATTGCAATGTATTCAGTAACTTGTCCTGAATTTCAGGGAAATGATTCCCGATTATTTCTGCGGCTTTTACATGGGTGATTACCCTTCCAATCTTAATAATCTGCAATAACGGTATGAGAACCAGCCTGGAAAAAAGGAATATGGCTCCGGATAAAAAAGCAAAAAAAAGGACTGTTCTGATGGCTGGGCTAAAATGAAAGTAATATTCACTGATGATAAGGACCAAATAATATGTCGCAAGCAAGGAAAGGGTCCAAAGCAGCCCTTTAATCAACCGGTTTCTATAGTATTTCCGGATGAACTCGTCCAGTTTCCTTATAAGTATGCTTTCTTCTGCCATTCTATGTGCAAAGGGATCATTCGTTTGCAAAAGTACAAATATTAGAGGGGCGCCTGGGCACATAAAGCGCAGAATAGCCTATTTTTGTCTTTCAAAACCCAGCATATGACATCAAATCGTGTTCGTGTAAGATTTGCCCCGAGTCCAACCGGGCCATTGCATATTGGAGGAGTAAGAACTGCACTCTATAATTTTCTTTTTGCCCGAAAGAATGGGGGTACTTTGATTCTACGGGTTGAAGATACGGACCAAAATCGTTTTGTCCCCGGAGCTGAACAATATATTGCAGAATCGCTTGCCTGGTGCGGACTTGAATTTGACGAAAGTCCGGAACGCGGGGGTCCGTATGCGCCTTACCGGCAATCGGAGCGATCTGCCATTTATAAAGAATATATCCAGCGTCTTATAACAAATGGTCATGCCTATTACGCCTTTGACACAGAGGCTGAATTAGAAGCGATGCGGGGCAAGGCAAAATCAGACGGTAATAAAACGTTTCAATATGACCAGCAATCCCGTAAATTCTTAAAAAATTCACTGGTGCTTCCGGAAATTGAAGTCAAAAAAATGATTGACACCGGAACCCCTTATGTTATCAGGATAAAAATTCCCGAAAACCAACAAGTGGCAGTTCAGGACATGATCAGGGGTGAGGTTGTTGTAAATACAGCCAATCTTGATGATAAAGTACTATTCAAATCCGATGGACTGCCAACTTATCATCTCGCTAACGTTGTAGATGACTATTTGATGAAAATCACTCATGTGATCCGGGGTGAAGAGTGGCTTCCCTCTGCTCCCTTACATGTATTGTTGTATCGTTTTTTCGGATGGGAAGATATCATGCCGGAATTTGCCCATCTTCCTCTTATTCTTAAGCCTGATGGAAATGGGAAACTGAGCAAACGGGATGGTGACAGAATGGGCTTCCCGGTTTTTCCAACCGAATGGAAAGATGCTAAAACCAATGAGGTGTATTCGGGTTATCGGGAATCGGGTTATTTACCCGAGGCAGTTGTCAATATCCTGGTTCACCTTGGTTGGAATCCGGGAACCGAACAGGAACTTTTTTCAATGCATGAATTAGTTCAACAGTTTTCGCTTGAACGTGTGGGGAAACATGGTTCAAAATTTGACCCTGAAAAAGCCAAATGGTTCAATCATCAGTATTTGCAAAAAAAATCAATTGAAGAACTTTCTTTGTTACTGAAGCCTTTTCTCGAACAGCATGGGGTACATCCATCAGATGAATACCTGAAAAATGTCCTGAACCTGGTCAGGGAGCGGGCCTTTCTTGTCCCTGATTTGTGGAATACTGCCTGGTTCTTTTTTATCCGGCCTGAAAAATACGATACCCTGGTCTTTCAGAAAATATGGCAGCCGGGAACCACAGGAATGATACAGGACTTTTCAAATGAGATTGAGAAGCTGAATGATTTCAATATCGAAACCCTCCATGCCCTTGTCCAGCAATTTACGGCCAATACCGGGGTTAAAATGGGGCAATTGATGAATCCATTACGCCTGCTTATGGTCGGCTCAAACCAGGGTCCGGGAATGATGGAACTGGCGAGCATTTTAGGGAAAGCTGAATTCCTGGAAAGGATCAGGTTTGGTTTGGAAAAAGTTAATCAGAACCACCTTTTCACAATAAATCCCTAATTATGCTACAGGATGAACAAAACGCTTTTTTGTCTTGGTTTCGCCAAACAGCCTGTTCAACTCATTTAATGGGTTAATAAACATATAAGCTTGAGGACCAAAACCGGGAGAAGGTGGTCAGATGATCTGTTTTTTTCAATTTAACCTCATTTTAAGAATAATACCCTGGTGTCCAAAAGCAAAATAAATTATATTTGTTTAATCGAATTGCCAAACCTCACCATACACGAGAACTTCAATGATAATTAATACCATTCCCCCAATAATGAATCGATTGCGGGGTCTGTTAATTTTCTTTTTTCTTTTTGGATTCTTTAATGCATTCTCTCAGCCAGGTCGGCTATTGCTTGTAGGAGGTGGTGCTGAAAAAGAAGGTGCGGCCAGTTGGAGCACTCCGGCCTACCGTTGGGCAGGGGAAGGTAAAAAAGTTGCAATAGTCGGTATTTCAACCGGAAGTCTTGCCCCTTATTTCATTCAACGTTGCGGGGCCGCTCGGGCAAAGGAATTTGCCATTTCGACTCACGACAGCGCTGACAGCCAGGCCACTTATGATACACTGATCAGTTATGATGTGATCTTTTTCAGGGGTGGCGACCAGTATGACTATTACCGTTTATACCGAAACACAAAACTGCAAGAGGCTGTAAACGATGTTTATATGAGGGGTGGTACCATCTGTGGAACCTCGGCCGGTATGCACATACTTTCTACGGTTGTTTTTACCGCAAAAAATGGCACAGCCTACCCTTATTCCTGTATTGAAAATCCAAATAACACCTCTGTAACGCTTGCAAACGATTTTATGAACTTTTTCCCAGGGTTCATTTTCGATACGCACTTTGCTGAACGTGGGCGGTTCGGACGGCTTGTTGGCTTTCTGGCCAATTACTCTCTGAATATAGGACAGGATATTACCGGGCTCGGAATGGATGACATGACCTGCATGACGGTTGATGAGCAAGGCTTAGGCACTGTATATGGAACGGGATGTGCTAATCTTTATAAATCTGGCAGTAACTATTCACTGAATGGCACCAAATTGCTCGCTGATACTGTTCAAATAATTCAATTGTTGCATGGCAGCACCTTTAATTTCCAAACGGGTCAGATAGTATATGCCGGACTTGATCGTCAGATAAGTACGAACGGACTTGAAGAAACAGGCAATTATACCATTCTGGCCAGTGGAAGTAATCCGGTTTCCGATAATCAAGCCATGCTGAACGACCTGGTAAACAACACAGGATCGCCAAAGGCAGAAATACTTGTTTTAACCGGTGATCAAAACCTGGCAGATGCCTATAAAACAAAACTGCTGGAATTAGGCGTTGAGCAGGTGAATATCTTCATCGTTAACCTTGAATTTGGTAACGATGCCAATCTCGCCAACCAAATAAATCAGGCAACTAAAATACTGTTTCTGAAGAATTGGTATATAATGTTTTCCTCCTTTATGTCGACCCCCAACGGAAAATTGCTTCAAAAACAAATAAAAAAGGACAACATGATCACAGCCTTTGTCGGGGAAGATGCACGACTTGCAGGAAAAACCGTTGTTGATAACTATCTCGCCCCGTATGCTTCCTATTATGCTGAACTCTCTTTCGGTAAAGGCCTTTCACTGCTAAAACACACCGTGCTGATGCCCGACACATATTTGAACTCGGATGTATTTGAGAATACAGCAACGGCTGTTCCTTATGCTATGGCCCGAGATACCCTGAAATATGGAATTTGGCTTACCAACCACAATTACATGAAATATACTCCGGTAGAAGGAAAAGCCACACTCACGGGTTATGGATCCGCACCGGTGATGGTCCTTGCCAATGCCGGAACCCAGGCCGGTTTTTCAAGCCATACTGCATCGGGTAGTACCGGCATGTTGCCCCGTATGGTGGCAGGTTTTGAGCATTTGAACCTTGCATTGATCGATAACACCACTCCCTATGTGATGGGAAATGTTAATTCTTCCGGCATTGATGCCGTTCGTAACAAAAATCCACTGGTGATTTCTCCAAACCCAGTTCAGGACGAATTGACCATAAAATGGAATTCCACCGGATATGAATGGGAAATCATCGACCTGCATGGTCAAATTCTGAAGCGGGGCAAAGCCTGGAACAATCCGGAACGAATTGATGTTTCAATTTTCCGGCCAGGGTTGTATATCGTGATATTTAAAAACGAACAAAAAAACCAGTTAACTGCATTAAAATTCGTAAAAGAATAAATTTTAAATAGATCGCACCCCGTTCTCCTGTATTTCAGCAGATGAAACGACAAATAAAAAACCCAACTAACAAATAATAAGTTAGTTGGGTTTTTCTGTTGTTGTCCGACTAGGGGTCGAACCTAGACTCTAATGATCCAGAATCATTTGTGTTGCCAGTTACACCATCGGACAATCTGCGTGCAAAATTAATACATTTTTTGCAAAATTGTCAAGTTTTATTTAACTTTTTCCACTTTAGACCATGAATCCTTAAGGGGGACAATTCTGTTGAAAACCAGCTTTTGAGCGGTTGAATCATTGTCAACAGAAAAATAGCCGATACGCTCAAACTGGTATTTTTCTAAAACTTGAGCGTTTTTTACAGCAGGCTCAACCATGGCTGTAATAATTTTCAGCGAATCGGGATTCAGATAATTTTTATAGGTTTCTCCCTCTTCCACTTCATCTGGATTTTCTTTGACAAAAAGCCGGTCGTACAGTCTGATCTCGGCCCTAACGGCATATTTTTCGGAAACCCAATGTAACGTTCCCTTCACCTTACGATTGCTTTCCGGCATTCCACTTTTGGTTAGCGGGTCATAGGTGCAATGAATTTCTTCAATTTTGCCCGTTTTCGTGTCTTTAACGACATGATCGCATTTAATGATGTATGCAGCCTTCAAACGGACTTCACGGCCAGGAGCGAGGCGGAAAAACTTATTGGGGGGATCTTCCATGAAATCATCTCGTTCGATCAGGAGTGTTTTAGTAAAAGGAAGTTTGCGTTTTCCTTTTGACTCTTCCTCTGGATTATTTACCGCTTCCATCTCTTCTTCCAGATGATCCGGGAAATTGTCAATGATTACTTTAACCGGATCAAGCACAGCCATAAGCCGGTTGGCACGTCTATTCAGGTCTTCGCGAATGCAAAATTCCAGCAGGCTGACATCAATTATGTTATCACGTTTCGCAACACCAATGGTCTCTGCAAAATTCCGGATTGATTCAGGGGTATATCCCCGTCGCCGTAAACCGCATATCGTCGGCATGCGCGGATCGTCCCATCCGTTCACGTAGCCATCACGGACCAGCTCCAGCAATTTACGCTTACTCATCACGGTGTAGGTCACGTTCAGCCTCGCAAATTCAATCTGTCTTGGGGCATAAATACCAATTTCTCTGATGAACCAGTCATACAGGGGTCTGTGTACTTCGAATTCAAGGGTACAAATGGAGTGTGTGATGCGTTCGATTGAGTCTGATTGACCGTGTGCGAAATCATACATGGGGTAAATGCACCATTGATCTCCTGTTCTGTGATGGTGCGAATGGAGTATCCTGTAAAGTATCGGATCACGCATGTGCATATTCGGTGAAGTCATGTCAATTTTTGCACGCAACACTTTTGAACCATCTGGGAATTCTCCGGCCCGCATGCGGGCAAACAGATTTAGGTTTTCTTCAACCGACCGGGTTCGGAAAGGACTTTCTTTCCCTGGACGAGTCGGAGTACCTCTGGTTTCGCCAATCTCTTCAGCCGTCATATCGCATACATATGCTTTTTCTTTCCTGATCAGGACGATGGCATAGTCATAAAGTTGTTCAAAATAGTCGGATGCGAAGAACAGCCTGTCTTCCCAATCAAAGCCAAGCCATTTAACATCTTCCATAATGGAATCAACATACTCTACATCCTCTTTAACCGGGTTTGTATCGTCGAACCTGAGGTTGGTCTTTCCATTATACTTTTTTCCCAGTCCAAAATTCAGGCAGATTGATTTGGCGTGTCCAATGTGAAGGTAGCCGTTTGGCTCAGGAGGGAATCGGGTATGTACACGGCCATCATTCACTCCGTTTCGTATATCCTCTTCTATAATTTCTTCAATGAAATTCAGTGATCTTATGTTTTTTTCCTCTTCCTTCTTTTCTGATTCTTCCATAAACGCTAATTCAAATGGTTAAAAAAATTTATTGGGCTAGTCCCATTCTATCATTATATCCTAATTCAACTGCAAACTTACTACAATTTAAAAAACAGGAAGTCCGGTTCGCGGGAAATTGATAACTTCACCGTTCAAATGAAAGATAATGGGTACAATTTTACTTGAGGGAATGGAGTTTTTTGCATTTCACGGATGTTTCAGGGAAGAACGGATTATTGGGACAAAATTCATTGTGGATCTTCATGTTGAGTTAGAAACGACACTTGCCGAGGAGTCAGACCACCTAAAAGATACTGTTGATTATTCGGGTCTTTACCGTTGTGTTAAAAAAGAGATGGAAGAAAAATCACATTTATTGGAACACCTGGCCAGGCGTATCATCGTAGCTGTTCAAAATGAATCTCCGGCAATAACATTCATTGAAATTAAACTGGCCAAAATCAATCCTCCCCTGGGAGGTAAAATGCAGCAGGTGAGCTTTAAAACCTACTGGAAGAAATGATTTGGAAATAGTTTCAAAACTTTTAGTAATTTTGCACCGCTAATGCTATGGTTTCGTGGCCGAGTGGCTAGGCAGCGGTCTGCAAAACCGTGTACAGCGGTTCGACTCCGCTCGAAACCTCCAAAACCCGTTTCTTTCGAAGCGGGTTTTTTCATTTTGAACTGGTATTAATGATATATTCACTGATCAGGACAAGCATCAGAGTGAAAAATCCACTTAACAGCACGCGGCTAAAGGTTGCTATTAATTCACTGAAACGAAACACCTCCAGAAAAAAGAGGGCTGTGTGATGAATAAGGATCAGCGTGATTGAATAGTAAAGAAACCATTTTAATCCCTGGCTTCCAAGGGAGGGTGTGTCTCCGAGAAGGGACTCGGGACCGGAAGATATCGCAGAAATTACGAAAGGACGGGCGAATGCCATCAACACGCAGGCAGAGGCATTCAATCCAATGGTGTTGGTAAAGATATCTATGCTGAATCCCAGAACCAGTGACAGCAGCAACAACATCCACCCTGGTGTGGAAAAGGGAAGCAAAAGAATGAAATAAATATAGAAATATGGGTTGATATAACCCCCCAGATTAATGTGATTCAGTATTAAAACCTGTAAGATGATCAGGAAGAAAAAACGTATGATGTTAA
>SESA01000031.1_pt1 | contig 108449 bp, 84 predicted proteins | sample 3171451 | NCBI WGS metagenome assembly SESA01 (sample SAMN06051862, study PRJNA518727) | freshwater metagenome | biome: subpolar coniferous forest; feature: holomictic lake; material: water; isolation source: holomictic Lake 227, 8 m depth | place: Canada: near Kenora, Ontario | collected...
GAAAGCATGTTAATCGCCGGAAGACTGATGGAAGGTTTTAACGGATATTCTTAAATATCGGTTTCGGGCAGTAACATATTGGCCCATTTCTTCTTTTCTTCGTCCTCGAAATTGGCAAGGTAATTCTGGGTAGTCTGCTTATTCCGATGGCCCAGGGATTCACTGATGAACTCGACAGAGGCTCCTGATCGTTTTAATACCGTGGCAAAGCTATGCCGGGCCGTGTAGGTGGTTGCCCTGGCAATCTTAAGCTCGCTGCAGATATTCGTCATGTTTTTATTGATGGTTTGCACCGCCTGCTGGATGGCCCGGTACTCATCATCAGGCGTCATGTCTTTAGTGAGGATGGGAAATATATACTGATCACTGGTACCCGGCTTATTGCCATGCAGATCGATGATGCGGCCGATTTGTTTGGTAATCATGATGTCGATGGTTGTTTCCTCATCGACCGATTCGGCCGTTTTTGCCCTGATCAGGGTGATCTTTTCCCCCTTGATATTCGCGTATTTCAGGCGGGCCATGTCTTTTATGTTGATGCCGTTGCAGAGATAACTGAACAGCCAGTAATCACGGCTCATTTGCTCAATGGTTCCTTTGGCGGCAGGGTAGGAGGCGATCTTCGCAACATCGGCCTGGGTTAAGGCCTTTTTGGTGTTCTTGCCTTTGGGGATGGAATACAGTCCTTGCTTTGACTTTCCAAAGGGATAAAGCACGCCTACCGGCTTAACCAGGTTGAAGACCGTGCGGACATTCCTCAGGTATATTCCAACTGTAGTCCGTCCATTCACTTTCGTGCGGGATTTGGTCTTGCCGGATTTCGTTTTCCATTCAATCACTTTGGGGGTGAGCATCCAACCTTCATAATCTTTCAGAAACTTTACTGTGACACTCTCGAAAGGGAATTTTTCTTTGGCTGTAAACTCCTTAAGAGACCTCAGAGTGCATTCATAGGCAACAGCCGTACTTATACGTCCTTCCTTCCTGATATTCCCAGCTGCGACTTCCAATGCCGAAAACAGATCGTCTTTATCCTTGGGCTTGGAAAAATATTCAGTTTCAAAACCTTCAAACGTGAAAGGCTTAAGATTTTTAATTACATCATCGCCCTTTGTTTTGAATCCGGAAAAGATTGTGTTAATGATCTTGTTTTTAACGCCATTAGGTTTTATACTCATGGCATTGTCAAAATCTTTCTTTGACAGTTGGATTGATTTCCCTGCCAAACCAGCCATTTCAGGTTCATCCCTTTGAGGATATTTCATAACTGCCTGCCAGGATTTGCGTTGATAGATTACCCGAAGATAGACCGGGTAACGTCCGTCTTTTGTTGCTTTTTTCCCGAGAACTAATAAAACGGTTGGATTTTGGATTGCTTTCATAACAGGAATATTTTTCAAGCATTTTTCAAGCAAATATACGAAAAATCACAAAAGTTGCTTTGTAATATTATTAACAACATTGATATAATAGCATGTTATACAGGCTAATACAATATTTTAATAAATTCTACAGAAAATAAAAAAGTTGTAATTTTAGGACTACGGATCAGAAGGTTACAGGTTTGAATCCTGTCGGGGTCACAAGAGAATCAGCCACTTACAAATGAAAATGTTAGTGGCTTTTTTTTATTGGTACCAACAAAGCTACCAACATGGAAAGGAAAAAAATCGTAATGAAATTTTCCTGAAAATCAGCTCTGATCGTTTTCTCCACCCTAACCTGGTGGTTTGATATCTCCATCCTGGAAGAAAGACCGGCCAAAGAAGCATGCTTACTGGTGCGAGAATATCCAAAGTGAACCTTCAAAGAATGCGATAGGGGCTACCCTCTGGTGGATTGTCCCTTTTGCGGGATCGGGGTGGAGTGCAGGAAATTCATAATACTCCACATTCGTTAGTCCCAATTCACTAAAGCGGTTACGGGCCGACTGGTAATTTGAAAAAGGCACACAGTCGTCGTTTACACAATGCCAGAGGTACATCTGTGATTTTGGGGTCCAGCCGGTGTAAGAGTTATTCGCCGAAAAGATATTGAACGCAAGGCTGCCCTGGTTTCTCAGAGTATCTATAAAAGCAAGGGTGAAGATATCTTTCAGCACTTTATTGGCAGGCATATAGGAATTTACCACACTGTCGCTGTAAAACCCTGTGGAGTATTTAGGAAGGTTTGTAAGGTAGGGTTCTTTCAGCACTACATTATATGAAAAGGAATTCGGATAGATTGCATTATACCCTGCAATGGTCATGGGAAGGAAGTATGGCTGGGGAAAAGCGCTGTCGGCAAGCATGACCGGCAGCATAGCCCCGGTGAGGTCGTAAGGACCTTCCATGCAAACCACCCCTTTAAGTGTTACATTTCTTGCCTCGAGTTCACGCTGGGCCGCCATGGTCACAAATCCCCCTTCGGAATAACCCATCAGAAACACCTGTCCGTTCCAGGTCACGTACTGACTGGCAGTACTCCCAAGTGAAGCGATAGCCCCCTGGACCATATCGGCAGTAGCCGCGGCAAGCCTGTCCCTCACGCAGAAGGGATGCATCTCACCTACATCCTGCCCCATCCCCTGGTAATCGGGCATGATAATGATCCAGCCGTAAACAGAGGCCATGATATTTGCAAGCAGGGCCTCGGGGTAGCTTTTATATTCCTCCCAGCTTGCATTCTTCCAGCCCGAAGGAGCAAGTTTTTTCATGATCTGGGTAGCATGGTTGAACGATAAAATTGGGGCGTTGATCTTCCCTGAAATTTTATAAGGATACACAAGAAGTCCGCTCAGTGAGATCTTCCTCCCCTGGTTGTCAGTCGAACTATAAGTCACCACCTCATTAGCGATGAGATAGGGTGCTCCGGTCACCCCATGCTTGTTCACCTCGGTAAGGAAATCATGGTAATCGAATTCTTCATAATCGGGGAAAAGAGCCAGCTTGTTGCTGATGTCCTGCATAGTATATGTGTTATGGTCTACAGTCTGCAGTCCGTTGGTACTGAGAGGGGTGATCTCCCCTGTTGATTTGGAACAGGAGTTTGTGAGCAGAATTCCTGCACCCATGAGAAGTGCAAACAGAATCGGTTTCATTATGCGACTGGTTTTTAGTTGTTTCCCTGTAAATTGATTCATATGACCTCCTTTTTACTTACCCGGAAAATTTCATGTCGCAGGCTGCAGAAACCGGGCCCGGGTCTTGCCCGGGGTTAATACTTGAAAATACCTGCAACATCTCCATGACACATAAGACTCAAATATAATCAAAAAGGTTGTAAGGTTTATAGGATATTCCTTTAATATAAATTTTGGTGAATTGAATTATCGTTATCGAAATGTTCAATTTCCTCAATAAAATTAACTACTTTCAGGTAATCTGCCGACAAAGGGGCAGTTATTCTGCCCAGCCGGGCTTTTTGAAAATCCTGAAGAGCCAGAATGGCAGCATCCAGATCAAGGTACCCACTATCATCATAATAAAATATCCCCAAAACGAAATGTTGGTGACCCCTTCGGGACGGTTCAGCGCCATTATTCCTGCGAATACCGTGGAAATGAATCCAAGCCCTGCCACAATCCAGACCCCTGGTTTACCTCCCATGATCTTAAAAGGACGGGGCGTGTCGGGTTGCTTGTATCGTAATTTGATGACGGCAGCAAAAATAGGCAGGTAATAAATGCATAAGAGCGTCGTAGTGTAGGATGAGAAAACCCAGTAAGCCTCGTTGATTCCCGGGATCACAGCCATGGCGATGGCCAGGAATGTGATTATTATTCCCTGCACAAGCAATGTGCCAGTGGGAGAGCCATGCTTGTTTTCTTTGCGGAAGAATCTTGGCAGTGTACCCGATTTAGAGATCGGCACCATGCTTAACAATGGCCCAAGCATCCAGGCACTCATCAGTGAAATGCCTCCGACAGCCAGGAGAATAGCCATGATGGGAACAGCCCAGCTCATCCCGAAAGCCGAGAACATTGTCTCGGTTACCTGGATCACGCCTCCGCTGAGTGAAATATCCTTGAGGGGGATTACGATCGCAATAGGTAAAGTACCAAGGACGCTGAGTACAAAGATGATAAACGCAGCAAGAAACATGGCCCTTGGATATGATTTCTGGGGATTTGAAACCTGGCTGGCATAATAGCCCGACATTTCGATCCCGGCAAATGTAAGGATGATGGCCGACGAATACACAAGTGCACCCACATCAAGCTTAGGGATAAGACCCGACCAGGTAAAAGGGGGCAACTGGCTTGGCCTCCCTGTAAAAATCCAGGCCATGCCCAGGATTATCAGAACCAGGGAGGGTATAATTGCACCCAGCAGGGTACCCATCGAACTCAATTTAGCAGCAATCACCGGCCCGAGAAAATTGAACAGGGTCAGGCCCCACCAAACGGCCAGCATCACGATAGCCAGGAATACCTGGTTCGGCATTCCGAGGATATGGGCATGTGGGTCGGGACTGAAAATATACGCTACCGAAACTGCAATGAAAGAAAGTACGGTAGGATACCAGGGTATGTTCTCAACTACAACAGCCCAGATTGACATGAACCCGGTTTTTGTATTGAACGCCTTCTCGATCCAGGAATAAATTCCCCCTTCACTGGGCCAGGCTGATGCCAGCTCAGCCGATACAAGAGCCAGGGGCAGCAGGAAAAGAAAAGAGCCTACAAAATACCAGGTGATCAGTTGCCAGCCTTCAGCCGCCATGCTGGGATAATTCCTGACCGAAAGTACGGCAGCGACGCTGATCATCGACAGCATCAGCATGCCGATGGACTTCTTTTTTGTTGTTCCCTGCAAATCACTCATATGTCTTCAATTTACTCTTTTATACCGTATAATTTGTATACACCATTCTCATTTTCAATGCCATGGATATCATGTTCAAAACCAGGAAACCGATTATCGAAATCCTGAAGTGTTTTTAAATATGCTAAAACCGGCTCATCAAGGGATCCTGCACGTTCACCTCCCATCAGTAATGGAATTCCCGGTGGATAGGGTACGATTCCCCCGGCCATTATTCGTCCCTGGGCCTGCTCGAGAGTAAGTCTTTCGACATTGTTTTTCACAAGGTGGCTGTATGCTTCCGCAGGAGTCATAACAGGTTCGGGTAATTCCGAAAATGCTTCATCCAGAAGCTGAAGCTGTCTCGATGCTCTCTTGAACTCATGCATCTCACTTGCAAGTTGGGGAAGTGATTTTCCCTCATAGACTGATGGGTACTTTTGAATGAGGTCAGGAAAAACATCTTCAAGCATGGCATTTTCATCAAATAATGTTTTGAAGCTGAAAAACCTGGTGGTCAGGGTTCCCCATTTCCCTTTTGTTATGCCCATAGAGAAGAGGAATAAAATACTGTAATCTCCTGATTTTTCATTGATGATCCCTTCACAATCAAGGTATTTGACCAGCAAGGCAGCAGGGATTCCCCAGGGCGACAGTGAACCATTGCGTTCAACACCCGGTGTGAGCACTGTTACTTTTATCGGATCCAGCATGGCGTATCCTTCATCAATATCTCCGAACCCATGCCAGCTCTCTCCCGGATGGAGAACCCAGCAGGAGGGCTCCTTTACGAGCATTTCAATTGGTGCATCAGCAAAATTGACACGCTTGCCGGTTGCAGGATTGGCAACTTCATCGGGCTGCCACATCTCGAACCACCAGTCTTTGGTGTTGTCACTGATGATCTTCCTCCGGATCCTGGCCATTGTGGCACGAAAGGTCACGGCTTCATTTATACTTTCATCGGTAAGTGCCTTACCCATCGGCCCGTCCATCATTTTAGCCGAGACATCGCAGGAAGCTATTATAGCATAGGAGGGCGAAGTGGAGGTATGCATCATGAATGATTCATTGAAACGGTTGTGCTCAACCGGATCACGACCGTCCCTCACATGAACCATTGAAGCCTGGGAAATAGCTGCGAGCAGTTTATGCGTCGACTGGGATACGAAAACCGATGGGGCATCCGGATCCCTGGGACCCTCTCTCATTCCAAACCTGTCCCTGTAAATAGGGTTGAATCTGGCATATGCATACCATGCTTCATCAAAATGCAGCCTTGGAACTGCTTTTCCAAGCATTCTTTCAACCTCGGCTGCATTATAACAAACTCCGTCATACGTTGAATTCGTTACTACCGCATATACTGGCATCAATGATTTGTCGGGGACAATAGGGCATTCAAGGATTTTTGAACGAATTGTCTCAAAATTCATCTGGTCCTTGCGGATCGGCCCGATGATGCCAAGGTGATTTCTCACCGGGATCATCCACACAGGCCGGGCTCCCGTGAGTATGGTCGAGTGCTCAAGTGACTTATGGCAGTTCCTGTCAATGAGAACAACATCACCTTCCACTGCACAGGCCATGAAAATTATTTTATTGGCAGTGGAAGTCCCGTTGGTGACGTAATAAGTACGGTCGGCTCCGAATACTTTTGCAGCAAATCGCTCACCAGCTCCAATAGCTCCCGAGTGATCAAGAAGCGACCCCAGTTCCCCTACCGAAATAGAGAGGTCGGAACGGAACAATTGCTCACCAAAGAAATTATAAAAGATCCGGCCGGCGGGAGATTTAAGAAATGCTGTCCCCCCCGTATGTCCCGGTGTATGCCATGAATATTCAAAATCATCTGCAAAATTTACAAGGGCTTCAAAAAATGGCGGCAGCAGGCGGTTGCGGTAGCGGCGGGCGGCCGCTTCAACCCTTCCCGCAATGAAATCACGGGTATCCTCAAGAATCCAGAAATTTTCTGAGATGATCCTTTCTATCTCAAGCGGGATGGTCATCAGCGCATCAGGCCTTATCGATAAGAAAATCGGGATCTCATGATTCCTGTTCCTGATGTTTTGGATCAGTTTCTGTGCCTGGTCCCGGTTCTCGATGACCGCAGGATCCCAGTCAACGATCATGGCATCCAGCTCAGGCAACCTGATAATCCCGGATAATGCTGATTCAAATGATTTCCATTCTACAACATTGATCTCGATCTGATTCATCATTTTGATAAGCTCCTGCATGGCATTGCCGCAAGGTGTGTCCTTCGATAATTCATCATCCACGATGGCGATGTTTAGTTTTTCGTACAAATACATGAAACCTCCTTTAATAAAACCTGATTATTTGTTCCGAGTAAAGTTAGACAAACTACCTTTGCGTTGTATAAAATAAAAATGAAGCTCAGAATAAAGGAATGGATACGAAGATATTTCTGGGCCGAGGTGGTCAGCACTCTGTTTACATACCTCTTTGGATGGAGCGCATCCTGCATTTCAAAGAACCCTGTGGTTATTGCATATGCCGGGACTGTCGGAGCCGCAGCGGGTTTTTACGGCTATATCTTTATCCGTGATATTTATGCCGGTTATGTAAAACATGAACCTGTTACCCTGCGTGCAAAATCCCTACTTGTTATCAGATGTCTGAGAAATATGGGATTTGAATTCGGCCTTGCAGAACTAATCGATTTCTTTATCGTCAGGCCATTCTTCCTCTTATACGGGCCAGTTGTCCTTAAAAATTATTTCTGGGGAATCCTCGCAGGCAAAACAGCAGCTGATGTTATCTTTTTTTCCATCTCAATTCTCATGTTCGAGATCCGCAAAAAACATTTTCACTGGTTCTGAATCATCCGCCCTTATTAATAATCGTTCGAAATTATTTCTTTTTCCTCTCCTTCTTTATTGCTTTCTGCTCCTTGTTGTTGATCCCCACGGTGGATTTCAGCCCGGTGAAAACGCTTTTCCATAGGTAATTGAAAATACTTTTTTCCTGGTCGCGATGCCAGAGTATGATACCTTCCTTGAACTTCCCGTTTGCCCTTGGATTATCAGAGGAAACATAAGTGTTTGCTGCCCATCCAAGAACCGACGATTTGATCGAAGACCAATCGGTTGTGTCTTTTTTTATGAGTTTTATCTCAAGGCTGGAATAATAGAATTTAAGTAAACCCGTTGATTTTTCTTTATTGAACTCAATTGTCGGAATCTCCATTTTAATAAGTTTACCGCTTGTAATCGATATTCCTGCCAATGGTGTGACCACCTGGTTGAACTCTCTGAGGTCCATCGGACCAACCGTTGCTGACAGCGTGAACCGGCTGTTTTTATCGGGGACTTTAAACGCAAAAGACGCCTTGATTTTCCCTTTGCCCATCAGCATTGCAGCCCCGTCGAGATGCATGGTATAGGATTGCTGAAGCATCAGGGAATCGTTGGTTAAAGGATAAAGTTTCCCACTGAGATCATTAAAAAAAACGGTTCCCGGTCCCGCTTTTTTCCGCTCCGAGTAAATCACCTTACTCTTGTCGACACTAACAGTATCGATGAAAAATTTAACCGGAATCTTAGGAATCATATCCTGCGGAAGAGGGGGTTTGAGCCCCGGCTTCCTGGGATAGGACTGGTCCCTGAAATCCTCCAGCTGTAGCCCGTTGACGGCCAGCCTTTTTACAAGAATCTTCCCATTTAGTATTGCAGTATCGAGTTTTAATCCTGATAGAGTAATTGAATCTATAGTAATCGTCATCTGGTCTGTTTGGAAACCGGCCGATTTTGCATACTCCTTACGTCCAAGTAAAGGCTTCAGGCTGAACTTTTTAAGCTTTATCTGAGATTTGCCTGTCGAAACACTGAGTTCTCCAAGTGAGATACTATTCATTCCGTTTGAGGTGTTCATGCTGTAACCGGCTATAATCAGCCTGATATCATCGGCATTGAAAAGCCTGTTGTCTGACAGCCCCGATTGATCAGTATGAATATTATCGACCTCGAAAGTGATGGACGGGAAATACGTTTCCTTCAGAGAATCCCCCTTGTGATCTCTGATTTTAAGGCTCCCTTTCGAAAGACGGATTTCATCAAGGTTCAGGCTTTGGATGGCTGGAGGCAGGTTGATCTGCAACTTCAGTTTCTGTTTGGCTTTGGGTTCTTCCTTTTTCTTATTTATTTTAAACAGGTCTATCTCAATGGCCGGGTCGGCAATGATCACCTGGCCGATTTCAATTTTCTTCTTTCTGACCATCGAAATAAAGTCGACACCCCGAACCTGGATCTTTGAAATTCTTACAGTAAACAAGACAGAACCCGCTGAATCTTCTTCCAACAAATGGCGGTACCTCGCTGTGTCGGGAGTGAGAGTCACTCCCTTGATACTAATCCATCCCGGGATCAAAGTAATATCAAGATCTTTGATATCCATACGATATAAGCCCTTGGTTTGTTTTGCAAGCGTTTCGGTCAGATACTGTTTCAACGCTTTGCTTCCTCCTATATAGGCATAAAGGAATGCGGAGATCAAAGCAAGAAGTATGATCCCTACAATAATCAGCAGGCTGATTTTAATTCGTTTCGAGGTCTTTGTCATCGGAACAGGTTTTTCGACTAAGTTAAGGCAACGGGTTTAAATTCCAGCCATATCATACAACAAATATAATTATTTCAGTAGTGACACGAACATGATTAATCTTACTTGAAACTTGAAAAATTAACTCCCAACACCAAGTGCATGCTGAATGCGGCTGTTGTGTTATGATATGTCAGAGGGGAAACGTATTCCTGCATCGCAGCATCGGTAAAATACCTGCCGGTAAAGGAATTGAAGCTCAGCTCAACCCCAAGCGACATTCCCAGGTCTACCTTGGGTGAAATGTAATATTTACAACCCAGTTCGAGTCCGGCATAGCCGCCTGCTTTTATATTATCAACCTTAAAATAGCGTGCATTTTCAGTTATGGTACCATAAGGGATATCCCCAATGAACATGCCGGTTACTGAGGTGGTAAGGGGGAAACTCAATCCTCCGTCAACCGAAAGAAAGGGAGTGAAACGTTTCTTAAGAAATGTGAATGTGAAATTTAAAAAGACGGGAATATAAGAAACCTCGAAGTAACTGGTTTCATACTTGTTTGGGTGTGTCCAGTCAAAAAGGTTGAAATAGACCCATTTCAGTTTGGTACAATAGCCTGAAATCCCTGACCCCAGGCCAAGAGACAATCTCTGGTTAAAATAATATGCGGCAATGAGTTTGCCGTTAAACACCGAACTGGAATTATTGAATGAAATTCCAGGCTTGAATTGAATGCTTACCGATTGTTTGAAAGGAATATAATAATTGCTGATTTTCTGCGGGTGAAGCGACAACAGCTTTCTATGGCTTACTGAATCGGTTAATGTCGAATCTTTCATCAATTTAAATACCCTGACCGAACAGGAATCAACAATGATTTTCTTTTCAAGTTCCCAGGATTTAGTCCTGAACGTCAGGATATGCTCCCCGGGTTTGGTCCTTACTATCTCAACCTTGTTATTGAGATGCATAACTCCTGCGGTATCTCTGTCATAGAAGAGAGTTAAAGGTATTTCGGTGGTAATGCTCAGGTTTGCAACAGGCGGGATCCTGGGCCTTGTCTTCGGATGAGCAACCTGCTGGCTCAATGGCAGCCTTTTTTCTGTATGTTTTTTAAGAGTGTCTTCTGCGGATGATGATTTGGGGCTGTCTATCTCAGATGGACTGGATTCACTTATTCCCGGTGACAAATTCCGGGCGCCTGCATATCCATAACTCATCATAGTGAGCGCTGAAATGGCGATCAACGATGCCAGGTTTGGTAAATTGATCAAATACTTTGTAAAGGTTTTCATACTGTTGGATTTAATCAGGTTGGTTCATGCTTTCAATTCACGCTGTAAATTTAGGTTCGCGTTGGCTGTGACTAAAACTAAGTTTGGCAGAAGAGGGGAGGTGAGTTGCAGACAGCAGTTGTAACTGCTCGTTATTTTTACTCGCTCATTGATTTTTACTGATTAATGCAAATGGTAAGCCCATGGCTTGCAGAATCTGCAGAATATTTTTCCCGGATTGCTCAATTCTGATAATATTATCAGAACTTCAGACTTCCTCTATTGAATATCTTTATTATCTTTACTAACAAACTTTCTCCTGCATATGAAAAGAGTTCTTCTGCCCTTATTCCAGCTTGGTTTCTTACTTGGACTGGTGTTTATTTTCCATGCCTGCTCCCATAAAAGCGATGATCCCCTGCCGTCTTCATCTCCGTTTGGTTACTGGATCCGCACATTTACTGGAAGCGAGACCTACCATGCGCAGTTAAATATCAGCGTTGACGGTACAATGGCGTGGATTATGCTTGACACCCTTTCGACACATACAAATTCCTACGCAAAGGTCGCGGTAAACGGAGATCAGATCCGGTTTTACGATGACCCGGATTTGCCAGGGGACGGAATTTACAAATGGAGCGCCTTTAACGGGGTTCTAACTTTAACTGTAATCAGCGACAATTATCCGGCCAGGGTTCGTGGTATATCAGGTTCATGGCAGGGGAAAGAGCCTGCCGCAATGCAGATGGTTGAGGGTGCATGGCAAAAAAATATGGTGGTTAATGGTATAAGTTACCGGGTAAAAATGAACCTTACATTTAATGGTGGCCTTAACTGGACCATGACAGATTCAATCCCCGGCCACAGCAATTCATACGTGAGCTTTACTGCAACAGGAAGCACAATGGTAATTTTTAAAGATAAAGATTGTACTGGAAACGGCTACTATTCCTACGTTGTGAATAAAGACGCTCTTGTAATCAGGCTGATTAAGGATGCCTGTGAGCCGAGATCACCTTCATTTGCCGGCGACTGGTTCCGGTGAGAGCATACCAGTCTTCATACAGTTGCACTATGAAAATGATTCGGTTATTGTGTACTGAGATTAAAAAACTCTTGTACATTTGTAATCCTGACTTGACAATAGCATAACCAAAACAGGGTTCCCGATGAAGTCTCAGGATCTGAAATTCTTTCGCTGGGTGAGGCCTGACTTTATGGTTGTTACTCTTTTGCTTTTTATAACAGTCTTTCTGGTCGGTCTTGTTTCGTTCAATCTGAGCTTTTTCAACCCGATTGAAAAAGCCCTGACCGATTTCAACTTCAGCGACCTTCTTTATTCAAAGCTTAGCTCCAGGCAGGAGCTTCTCGATACCAATATTGTTCTCGTAAATATTAGCCACCTCGACCGTAAACAAATTGCCACACAGATCAGGAGGGTGAAAAGTTTTAAACCAAAGATTATCGGGTTTGATGGTTTCTTCTCGGCTTTGCGTGACTCTGCCATAGATTCTGAACTGGAGGGCAGCCTTAAACTTGATCACAATCTTGCAATGGCCTGCTATCTCACAGGTACAAACGCTGCTGATGGGACATATGACAGTCTTGAAACTTCTTTTCGGTTTTTTAACAGTGGCTTACGGGCCTATGTCAACCTGGGAGGCGGCAATCCGGAAACTTCCACTATACGAACATTCAGTCCGTTCCAGGTTTTCAGGGGAGATACAATATATGCAATGGCAGCTGAGATGATAAGAAAATATGATCCGCCGACTTTTAAACGGCTAATAAAACGAAATAATGAGAGGGAGGTGATCAATTACATAGGGAACAGGAATGCCTTTATATGCGTTGATGCAACTGAAGCTCTCGATTCGACATCAGACCTGGGAATGCTCACAAACAAGATTGTTTTTATGGGTTATATCGGCCCGTCATTTAATGCCCCTCCTGATCTTGAAGACATCTATTATACACCTTTGAATCCTGAACTTGCAGGCCGGTCAAGACCTGATATGTACGGGGTTGTGGTCCATGCCAACATTGCCAGCATGATCCTTTCAGAAAATTATATCAATGTCATGCCGGTTTGGTTGCTGATACTTCTGTCTTTTATTTTCTGCTATTTCTACGTTTTGTTTTTCACCTGGTTCGACGATCGCTATCCTAATCTTTTCGACATACTGTTTCCTCTGATTCTGCTTGCTATCAATGTACTTCTCGTTTATACTTTTTTTATTCTTTACAAAAGCTGTGATTACAGTATCAATTCGTCATTTTTCCTGGTGCCTGTTCTGCTCTATAAGACATTTCTTACCTGGTATAAACGGGCAATCATAATTCTTAACAAGCGTATTAATGTTCACCCTTTGTTTCTGCCTCCAAAACATGATCTATGAATAAGTATCTGTTATTCCTGGCTTTTGCATCATTCCCATTCTTTGTTAATGCACAATGTGATGATTTTATCGTCTATCAGACGAAAGGTAAGGTACTTCTTATACAGGGGACTTCATCAGTGCCTGCAAAGAAAAATGCAAAGATCACAACCGAAACGAAACTGTCGGTTTCAGCCGATGCAGTTGTAATCCTTTTAAGCGGTAAAAACAAGGCTCTCAGGATCAATACGCAGGGTACTCTCTCGTTTGCCGACCTGAATGCCATTTGCATGAAGAACCAATCCTCACTTACCAAGGAGTACTTCAATTATGTCGCACAGTCAGCTGTTGCAAAAGGAGAAGCCCCAACGGCAATGGTCGTCAAGGGAGCCGTTTACCGAAGCAGGAATCAGTTTGGAAAACCACTTATGATTTATCCGGCAGATTCATCTATTGTCACAGGAGGAAAGGTAAGCTTTACCTGGCACCGCTATAAGGCAGGCAGTCAAAAATACCTGATCATTTTTGAAAACGGGGTAAAGAAAGTTTATTCTAAACAGACGGCTGATACTAGTATAACTCTCGAATCGTCAATGTTTAAGCATAATGCCCTTTATTTCTGGCTTGTGACTTCCAGTCAGACACCATCAGACAAAGAACCGAGGTTTTCATTTGTTCACACCGACTCTGACTGGCAAAAGAAGTTTCTTGATGAATGGAGTTCCGACATGAAAGAATTTGAGAAAGAATTTGATAAGGGGCAAACAAAGTATAATCAGGAAAAAAAGCAAAAAGACAGCTTGAAGTAATTTTTATTGAAAATCGCAAAATACCGCTATTTCATAATGGCCATATTGTCGCTGTCAACTTCCATATAAATAAAATTACCAAGGGTTTTCAGGTAATCCTGTATCCTTTTGACACCCGAGTGTTTTGATTCCATCATGATCAGAAAATGCGGATGGTCCCTGATGAACATCTTTGCACCTTCAAGAACATCAATTTCCATTCCTTCAGCATCAATCTTAATAAGGAGTTTATCCTCACTGTTGTATTTTATTGATGAAAGAACAGAATCCAGTGTCCTGATTTCTGCTTTCACTTTTATTCCGGTTTCACCCTTGCTCTCAACATAAGTATGAATAGATTCAAGATGAGAAGCACCTGTGTTCATCGATTCAAAAATAAAATTTTCGGTCGAATTCTTTGCCCCTAGCCCAATATTATGAGGAGTGATTTTATTATCCATCCCATTAACCATTATATTCAGGACAATTGACTTATAATTTTCCTTGATCGGTTCAAACGCATGGCAAACCAGCCCTTTATTGGCCATCAGGAAGCTATAGGTTCCCACATTGGCACCGATGTCGAGAAAGAGATTATAGCCTTCCATATTCTCAAGGAAAAATCTTTTTACATTCCATTCGTATGCATAATTAAGAAACTGGAAATCAAGAGTTCCTTTACGGGTTACGAAAGTGCCGAGGCTGCTGTTGTATACCCGCACAGGCGGATTCACTTGCTTCGTAAGAACAAAGATGATCGATGTCCAGAGAAAATAGAATTCACCAAATTTAAGATAATCAGAAACATACCTCAGAAAAGTACTTATCTTGTGCATGCCTGCAGGGATTGATGGCATAAAGATACAAATTATTATATACATCCGGCTTTTGAATGGAAGGGTAAGATGGTTGCCTGATATCGTTGTGCCCCGCTTGTTAATTAATGTGTATAAAGTTTTTATAAAATGGGGATTGTGGGTAATATTTTTATATACCTTTGTACCCGGTTAAATAAATAACAACAGGTGAACGTCAGCCACAGGAATATAAAAATACTCTCAGTTCTGTTTCACAGTCTGGCTATTTCCATTATTGTCTTTGGCTCAATCATCAACTTTCACCAGTATAAGATCTGGGGGAAACCATTGATCCCACAGTTCGTCGGCATCAAGCGCGATGGCGACAAAGCCACTAAAATTCTTTCAGCAGGGAATTTAGGACTTAAAACCGTTTTAATACAGAAATATTCGCATCAGTCACCTGCAATCCTGCCTGTCGAGATCATACGTCACAGCAGCGGTTCAGGCAGCATGATCACTTTTGACCTTTGTTATAAGGTCCCTGAAATTCAGCACCTGACGTCTTCCGGCCTCAGGGCTCCTCCTCTTTCTTAATTATAATCTGGTCTTTATCAGCCAAACCTGGGATATTCATGCCCGTTTGTCTGAATAATTCCATGGACAATTCCTGCCAACAGGGATAATCCCATCCGCAGATTAAATTCAAATTGTTTTACTGTTTTCAATAAACATATAATATTTATATAATGAAAAAGTTAAGTTGCTCAGTTCTCCTGCTATTCACTTTCCTTTTTGTCACTTCAATTAATAATTTAAGCACAGCCCAGGAATCTGCTGTTTCAGACTCTGTAACCATGGGAGCAAATTATGCCAATGAAATTTATTACAGCATTGAAAGCGGATTCGTGCTTTCTTCTCCACGCAGCACCTGGGATATAGCATTCCGCACCAAAAAATTCAGTTCAAGTATTTTAACCAACGACGGAAAAAGTGTGATCCTGTATACGTATCCCAAATCCGATACCAATGGATGGGCAAGTGTTGACACCTCGGGTTTTAATACATGGCGACCCATGTACAATGATCCCAACGACTGGGAAAACGGCGCATTTTCACGAAACGCCAAAGGATATCCCGATTATGGCTGGGCCATATACAACGATGTAACCCATGACCTGGTTGGTGATTCGTTATTTGTCATTCAGCTTAGGGATGGCAGCCTTCGCAAACTCTGGATCAAGGACAAGAGATCAACGCTTGACATTTATCATTTCCGTCTAGCCAACATTGACGGAACTAATGATCATACCGATACCCTTGATCTTTCCAATGACCTTGCGACAGATTTTATCGGATTTTCACTGGAAACCAATCAGAGGGTTGATTTTCAGCCTACACTGGCAAGCTGGGATATACTTTTTACAAGGTATATGTCGATTCAGCCCGATAGCACTCCTTACCTTGTGACAGGTGTATTGAGTAATTCAAACCTGAAAACAAAAAAATGCCATCCGGTTCCGCTTTCATATACCAACTGGCAGGCGAATGCCTGGGATTCGTTAAGATCTTCGATAGGGTACGATTGGAAGTCTTACAACACCGCAACTTCATCATATACCGTCGTTGATTCCCTTGTTTACTTTACACAAAAGCCAAACAAGAATGTACATAAACTTTATTTCACCGGTTATGCCGGTATCGGCAGTGGCAAAATATTTTTCACTAAGGAAAAACTTTTTTCCGCCGGGATTAATAATGACCTTGCTTCATCTGGGTTGAACATTACAGTTTACCCCAACCCGGTGAAGGAGACTTTGCATATTTCTGTTACCGGCAAAACCGGTGACGAAATCCATTTCGTTCTTTCAGATCTGTCGGGCAGACAACTTGGTGCAGATCACCCGGGCAGGCTTGCCGAGGGTCTCAATCAGTTTTCGTTTAATGTTACCGGGTTAACCCCTGGTGTGTATTTCGTGACTGCTTCAACTGCAGCAACGAAAGCAGTTACGAAAGTGATCATTACGCGTTAACATGAAAAGAGGCCCTTTTCGCCTGCTTTCCGGGTTAATAATCAGTCTTCTGGCCATAGCATCAGCTAATGGCCAGAAGGCTTTTATTAAAGTCATTGATAAAAAGAATTCCGAACCTGTTGCTTACGCCCACGTATGCTTTGAAGGACTCAAAACAGGTAAACCCCTCTATACTCTTACATCCATCGACGGCCTGGTTGCCAACGAGGTTCACGAACCTTCCAGGGTAGTCATCAGCTTTATGGGTTATTCGACCTATAAAGACACAATACGGCCCGGACAGTCTTTGGAAATCCACCTGGAACCCTCCATCCTTAATATGAACGAGGTAGTAGTCACAGCGCAATACACTCCCGAGAAAGCTGATAAGTCGATCTACAGGGTCGAAGTGATCAACGCAAGGCAAATCGAGCAGAAAGCAGCCACGAACATGGCCGACCTGCTTAAAGACCAGTCAAGCATGCAGGTTAGCCAGGACGGCGTGCTTGGAACCAGCCTGAGGATACAGGGACTTTCAGGACAAAATGTAAAGTTCCTGCAGGATGGCGTGCCTATGATAGGCAGGATGAACGGGAATTTCGACCTGAACCAGATCAACCTGAACAATGTTGACCATGTTGAACTGATCGAAGGCCCCATGTCGGTGATCTACGGCAGTAATGCCCTCGCCGGTGTAATCAATATTATAACCAGAGAGAATAAAACATCCCTGCTTAATACAACCGCAAATACATACTATGAAAGTGTGGGTGTGTTTAACTTCGACGCTTCGGTTTCGGCCTGCCTTAAACGTCACGGACTGATGGTCGACGGGGGAAGGAATTTCTCACCAGCATATTCTTCTGTAGATACAAGCCGTTCCAAAACCTTCAAACCCAGGCGACAATATTTTTTCGATGGTTACTACACATATAATACGGGCATTTTCAAACTGAAACTGGGAGGGGATTATTTTAATGAACTTCTTGAGGATAAGGGAGCCCTGCAGCCAGTCTATTATATCAATGCCCTGGATAATTATTTCACCACCATCAGGTATTCGGCCAGGGCCGAAGGCTCTATCAAACTTCCCCGCAGTAAATATATCAGTATTCTTGCCTCTTATTCTGCATACCAGAGGATGAAACAATCGTACGATATGGAACTCACAACGGGTGAAAAAATTCCGATCACGAATTCTGATGGAAGCGATACCACGACAATAACATCATGGATTGGCCGTGCAACCTTTGCCACCAATAACCTGGAACATAAACTGAATTATCAGACAGGTATTGATGTTGACCTTGAAACAGGAACAGGTAAACGCATATCAGGGAATACACAACAGATCGGGGATTATGCAGCTTTTTTCAGTCTCAAGTATGACCCGGTTAAAACTCTTTCGATACAGCCGGGATTGCGTTTCATTTATAACACAAAATACAAGGCTCCCGTTGTTTATGCTCTTAGCGCAAAATGGAACATGGCAAGCGAATGGAGCACGAGGTTCTCCTATGCCAGGGGGTTCCGTTCACCAGACCTGAAAGAACTTTATCTTAATTTCCAGGATGTAAATCATGATGTTATCGGCAATCCTGATCTTAAAGCCGAGCAATCCAACAATTTCAACATCGGGATCAACTGGAACCCTGAAACTAAAATGACAGCCTGGAATTTTGATGTTATTGGATTTTACAACATGATTAACAATGTAATCCTTCTTGCACCCACAGGAATTTCCCCAAACCAGTATACTTATGTGAACCTCAGTAAATACAAGACTACTGGAGGGAATGCAAGTGTTGGCTTTAGTCTTTATCCTGCGCTAAAACTTCAGCTTTCTGTTTCGGAAACCGGGGTTACAGGAAGCCTGGATGAAGAATCCAAACCAGGCCCTTTGCAGTGGCTCACCGAAATAAGTTTTAACGGGAGCTACACTCTGGCCAAACCAATGCTGACGTTTGCAGTTTTCTACAAATATACCGGCCGGGCGCCACAGGTCGTGTTCAACGACAAAAGTCTTGACTGGGGATATGTTGATCCCTATAACATCATGGATATTACGGCAACCAAAGGCTTCTGGCAAAACCGCATAAGGATTTCCACCGGGATCAAGAACCTGTTCAATGTAACTACAGTTCCTGCAAGCGGGATGGTTGGGACACATGGCTCCGGAGGAGACGGGATGAACATTGGCTGGGGAAGGACACTATTTTTAAGATTCAGTTTCAACTTTAACAAGTATAAATGAAAAGATTTCTTGTTTTGTGGACCTCCATACTGCTTGCCCTGACACTGAATTCATGTTTTAAAAAGGATTCCACAGTTCCATATCCCGACAGGGGAGATGTAAGGGTTGATACTATCGCCATGACCCCGACTTATTTATACCAGCTCTATTTCCGTCTGGATTCTGCTGTGGTTGTCAGTTCGAATGAAAGAACCATAAGCGACCTCGGATTTGAATGCCGACAGGGAGGGTATCATATCATCCTTAATACTGCTGATTTTATGCGGATTGCAGATATGGGTGTCCGAACATTCGCACAAGCAGTCGATACGTCCGGGGCCAAATGGAAATTCGACAAATCAGACGGAGATCCTGATTCCATTGCAACCGGGCAATGGTTCAGCATTGTGAACGGAGATACCGTTTCAAATGGCCATATCTGGGCTCTTGACATGGGAAAGGATATAGCTGGCCTGCACCTGGGTTTGCGGCAGGTAATTTTTGACAGCCTTAAGCATAATACATATTATTTCCGCTACACAACATTACAGGGTGGAGCGATCACTTCAGCTGTTGTGCCAAAAGATCAATCTGTGGATTACTTGTTTTACGGGATCAGGGCAGGGGGGATTATTGAGCAGCTGGAACCACCGAAAACCGGATATGACCTACTGTTCACTCAATATACCACACTACTTTTCACCGACCTGAAAGAAGCCTACCCGTACCTTGTCACCGGCGTGCTTACCAACCAGAACAATGTTAAGGTTGCCGTTGACACCATTCATCCTTTTTCATCCATTGACCTGTCTGTCGCAAGAAGTTCTATTTACAGTACTTCCCAGGATGCAATCGGATATAACTGGAAGGTGTATAATTCAAAAGCAGATAGTTATACGGTAAGAACAAACCTCGCCTATATCATCCAGGATACCAGGGGATACTACTACAAAATGCGTTTTGTAAGCTTCTACAGTGCCGGCCGCAAAGGATACCCCATCATAGAAACCCAGAAACTGTAATTGGCTGTTGGTTGTTGGTTATTAGTGATTGGTTGTTCGTTTCACTTGTCACGTATCACGATTTCCGGCGGTATTCTCTCTCCAGGACCTTTCGTGTTATAACCCAGTGATGCATCGGAAGGAACAGCTCACATTTCGTATCGAGCAGCAATTTCCAGCTTCTTAGAAGTGCAACAGGGTCGTCGGCCCAGGGAGGAAACGCTCTGCCGGGGAATACCGAAACGCAGGTGTCGCCTGTGATGGCAATCTGATCATCGATAATTAGGCTGCATGAACCTATGCTGTGGCCTGGAGTGTGGATCAGCCTTGCATTGATGCCAAAGGTTGATAAATCCAGCACATCATCCGCCAGTAAATCCGGTTTAACACCTTCTACCTTAAACCAATGCTCAACCCTTGGAGCGCCAAGATTGTACAGGAATTTCGTAAGCATCATGTTCCCGTGAGGTAGCGGACTCAGTCCGGCCTCAAGACAGGAAGCCTCTGAACGGTGCACGATCACAGGCATTCCAAACATTCTTTTGAGGATCGCTGCGCTGCCTGTGTGGTCGAAATGAGTATGCGTGAAAACCAGTGCATCGAGATGTTTCAGCCCAAGTTTTTCAATCTGCTTCATCAGCATCCCCCTCATTGCAGCAGGACCGGTATCGACAAGGATATCATGGTCATTGAATGAGACAAGGTATACGTTTGACGAGCCCCAGTTAAGGCGCTCAACCTGTGTTCCGTATCGGGTTTGCCAATAGCGCATGGATGAATATTTTATGAATAAAGTGTTAGTGGATTAACCTGGCCAGGTCATCACCGATTCCAATCCTGTAACCCTGCGAAAGATAGAGTATTTCTCCATTCTTACTGATCAGGCATACTATTGGAAGGATTGATCCCAGGTTCTGTGATGAAGCTGAAGATACCAGTTTCAGAAGTTCATTCCCGGGAACGGTACAACTTACACCCGAAGGCATTTCCCTGAAAGGTCCTGCAAGGAAGTCTTGTTTTTCTTTTTCATTTCTGAAAAGAAGAAAAATCCTGCATGATGTTTTCTGAAAATCCTTCTTTTTTTCCCTGAGGTCGGCGAAGAAATGCTTTGTAGGCTCTTTGTCAGGTTCAACCCAGGCCAGGATGAGATCTTCCTTTCCTGCCAGGCCTGGCATTGAAAGAGACGACAGGACCTTTGCCTGCTCAACCCTGCCGAGGATTGCGGGAGCTGGCTCTTTTCTGAAGCTGATCATCTGCTTTGCCTCCTTACCCTTTTCAAGGTTGAAGAAGGATAGGCTGGCCAATACAGTCCCGTCTTTTAAACGGTTCCCGGTCACCATCATGTAATTGCCTGCCGACAGATCAAGAGTGCAGGGAAAATTTGCGACCTGGGGATCACCTTCATAATCGAGAGAGTTATAAAAGCCGTCTTCGAATTTCTCAATTGTGAAATGAACATAATATTCAGGTTTCCTGTTGTTTTCCGGGTCGGAAAGCAGGGTGAGCTTAACCCGTTCAGGGGAGACCGGCTTTATCGGATCAAAAAGCGCATCATGCCACTTTGAATTATGATAAAACTGCGGAAGACGTGTACCGGGTTCAAGGCGGGCTGGAATTCCAAGGCTCCTGCATATCGCAACGAAGAATATATCCCTGGAATGAGGATCAGCCACCTTCAGTTCATAAACGCCAACGGGTGTTAATGGAGCCCTGCCGTAATTTGCTTTTGTGTCGATCAGAACATTGGCTGAGACCCAGTCAACAATGCTTGCTGGTTGGGCAAATCCCTTATCCCTGAAACTTTTATCAAATTTTGACTGCAGAAAACCTTTGTATGGCCTTAGCATTTCATTGTCAACCCTGGGGTTCAGAAGGTATCTGCGGAAGAATTCAAGGTCATTGCCTGAATTTCCCCGGTAAACCGAATTGCTTATGTTATCCATTAAAACATCAAAGGAGATGTCCCTGAGATCTTTAGTTGATACAGCCCAAAGCAAGGGGAACACCCAGGATTTCTTCTCTGCCTTAATAGATCCAGCAAAATCGATGATAGTCCTGTAGTTTCCGCGGCTTTCCCTGAGGAAAAGCCAGAGTGTGTCGGAATTTAATTTCAACGTCGATGCAAGCCGGCAGGACTTGGCGCTGTCGATAAATGTGTTCTCATATGCACCCCTGATCTTGTCTTCCAGGGCAAGCATCCGTGAATTTGATTCTTTTACTGAATCGGGAACAGCGTTTGCAGCCGGTCTTTCAGGAGGAGGGATAAAATCTTCCTGCATCGTATATTCCCCGCCTGTTTTCATTGTGAGGTCAAGAACCAGGGTGTCGGTTGTTTTAACGCTGATCTTACGAAATGAGAATTTTCCCGCTTCTGAAGCCCTGATCATAAGATCCCCGAAACCTGTGAGGAAACTGCAAAGCCCTTTCTGATCGGTATGTGTACTGAGCAAGGGATAGAATTCAGCATAATTGTATAGCTGGAATTCAACCCGGGCACTGTCGGCGGGATGACCCGATGAATCCCTCACCATCACGAAAATTCGCCTGGTATCTGCATAATTCGGTAATATATTGATCTTCGTATACCTCTCATCTTTCAGTAAAACATCCTCCGGCCCTTCATAATCACCAAAAACATTGGTGTTCACAAGCATCGCCCGCTTTGCCGGGGCAGTAAACCATGCTGCATCAAGAACGGCTTCAGGCTCGCAGGCACCAATATAATGCCATTTGCCATCCACCCACACTTCTACCCATGCATGATTGTCGTCTGAATGCGCCCAGCGTGGGGTATAGCACTGCCTTGCCGGAATGCAAACCGACCTGAGTGCTGCAACAGTAAAGGTTGATTCTTCCCCGCAACGCCCGTATGCAGTTTTGACGGTCGCCAGGGGAGAGGAGGTTCTTCCATCGGTGCCGCGGTAGGTGACCCTTTCATGACACCAGTGGTTGACTTCCAGCACAGCATCCTTCATGTTTTTTTTCTTTATCCTGTCTTTGAGTTCAGAAAAGAAAACCATTCGGGAACTGTCGAGATTCTCATTGTTAACTCTTACAGGAAGCACAAAATGCCTGAAAATCTCAACAGGGATCAATTTCCCCCATTCAAACGTATCCCTTGCTGCAAATGAAGCCCTGATGTTCTCAAGGAAAAAATCACCGTTGTAATCGGCAATATCACTGAGAGGTGAATATGCAAGAATGAACTTCAGTGCTTCGGCCTCTCTCAGGGGCATCTTCTGGTCGGTAATCTTAAATACCTGCTCCCACCTGTTCTTTCCAAGTTGTTTCTGCTTCTCAAATTGAACTTCAACTTTTTCACGATATGTTTTGTCCCTGAGGAAATGCTCACCCCTCTCACAGGATTGCAGGATCAGAATGATCATGCAACATACCGGCACTATCAGTTTCTTCATAATTCTATGCTTTAAATATTTTTTATACAACAATTTCGACGGTCTTTTGTGCTGATTCATGAACAAAGCCCGACATTGTCTGACATTAATCACATGCCACGTTCCCGGTCCTGCCACATCAGGGTGATCGCGATCCATGTTATGAAGAACATGCAGAACATGGGAACAATAAACCCCATAGCAATCGATATGGAATCAGTAACCGCCCACATGAGTGAACTGAAGAATTCTCCAGGCGGGATTGTCGCTATCATCAAACCGGCAAGAACCCTTGCACTTAACTGAACCCTGTCAAACATAATTGCTAAAAGAACGGGGAAAATGCCGGCCATCCCAAGGCCTGTAATAACTGTCGCAGCCAGTGATAAGGATAACTGTCCCATATATATAGCCGCAATGCCTGAAATGCAAAGCAAGCTGCTGAGCATAAAAACCATACCTGGTTTGATTCCGGATGGGAGAAAAACCCAGGCCAGGCGTCCTGCAAGGAAGGAAAGAAAAAACAAACCAATACCCGGAACTCCGGTCTGCAGTATCCTGAGTCCGAAGGTTTCAGAAAAATAAAATGGAAAGATATCTTTCAAACAAAATTCAGCCCCTGAATAAAGCAAAAGTCCACCGGCAAGCAGGATAAGAAGTTTGTCTGAAATGACTGCCCTGAGACTGAATCCAGTTGGCTGTTCCGGAACGTTTGCCATGGGTGTCGCCAAGGGTATAATGAGCAGCATGGCGATTGCAGTACAGATAAACACTAAGGGCAGGTATATACTCAATGTGCTGTTAGCCTGAAATACTGAGGGAAACATGAAGGGAACACACATTCCTGCTGCAAGGCCTGCGCTTTTCAGCAGGTACAGCCAGGCGATCCTTTTGAAAATATATTTGCTTTCAGTCCCGGGAATTATATGCTGAAGTGAAGCAACCTGCACAAAAAGGCTTCCCGAAAATAAAAATAAGGCACTGAAAAGGATTCCGTTCACCGACTTTCCAAAAAAAAGAAGGATCAGCAAACCTGGAACAATCGTCAGCAGCCCTCCGGCTATTTTCCCTGAGAAAGTTTTAACCTGCCCCGACAACCCGAAAGCAACAGAAAGAAACGAAAGCAGCAGCAGACCCAGGAAAGTCAGAATCCTCACCAGATATGCATCGGCGAAGACCATGCTGATCTGCCAGTTAAGCCTTGGGAACAGGGTTTCGACCATTCCGATGCTGAAAAAAGACAGGTATATTGCCGGGTAATGTCTTTGTGCTGTTTGTGAAGCAATCTTCATTTTTTTATTCGATACGGATGCTAATTTCTTCTGAACGAAACTCTAGTACCTTGCTTTGTATAGTATTACCCGACCTCTTTATAGGCATTTCCTGGCCGTGTACAATAAAACCTTTTAAACTAGGGAACGAATGCAGGATTACCCTGATCTTAGTGAATTTCGAAGTATATACACCTTCTGACTTTCCAATGGTAAGGCTCTTACTCGATGGATCAAAGCGAATCAACCGCCTGCAAAAGGATCCCTTCTCATAATCATAGGTCAGTCCGTCATCCTCATAATACAAATATGAACTTGAAGCCTGACCGTAATAAATATGAAGGTCAAGTGTATCTGATGGTTTTTCAGAAGTACTCTGTACAACCGACTGCATCGGGATCATACCTGATGCTTTGACAAAAACAGGAAGATCTTCCAGCGGGGCATCTACCATCACTTCCTGTTGCCCCTGGTAGAAGTCTCCTGATGACAGCCTGTACCATCCGCCTTCAGGCAAGTAGACCTTTGCATGGTTCTGTGTGCAGGAAACCGGGGCAACGAGAATGTTATCGCCAAAGAGATATTCCTCCTGGTACTTCCACCAGTATATTTTCTTGTCATAGGTATAGTTGATGGCAAGGCTTCTGGCCACAGGAAGTCCGGTCTGGGTGGAAGCATAAAAAGCTGAATAAATGTAAGGAAGCAGCCGGTAGCGCTGAGAAATCAGCTTTACCGAGGAGGATTCCACATCCTCGCCCAGGGCCCATGGTTCTTTCCTGTTTGTCCCTTTAGCTGCATGGTTCCTGAAAAACGGGGTATAAACCCCCAGTGACATCCATCTCACAAACAATTCCTTCGTTGGTGATTCCATAAAGCCTCCCATATCAGGGCCTACAAAAGCCAGGCCCGACAGCCCCATGCTGTTGACCATCCTGGCCGAAAGTAGCATATGCTCGTCACTTGCAACATTATCACCCGTCCACACCGCCGAATACCTCTGTATCCCTGCGTACGCGGCACGGGTAAGGATAAAAGGCCTTCTGCCGTTAAGGAGCTTCTTTGTCCCTTCATAAGTGGCCTTCGACATATTGAGCCCATAAACATTATGGGCCTGTTTCATGCTGCTTCCTTTGCCTTCAAAGCTAAACTGCACAATATCAGGTATGTTCTGCCCCCAGGCCGAAGGTTCATTCATGTCATTCCAGAATCCTTCAACACCGGGATCAGACAGCCTTTTGAAAGAATTTCCCCACCATTGTCTGACCACATCTTTTGTAAAATCCGGGAAATGGCACCTGCCGGGCCATACGCTTCCTATATACCGCTGCCCGTCGGGATATTTGACAAAATAATCATTCTTCACCCCCTCATCATAGGCAAAATATCCGGGTTCTACTTTAATCCCAGGGTCAACAATGGTGGCAACATGAAAGCCCAGGCCATTCAACTCTGTTATAAGAGCTCCCGGATTTGAAAACCCCTTTGGATTCCAGGTAAAGATCTTATAGGCATCCATATAATCGATATCCAGGTAGATCATATCACAGGGGATCTTTTTCATCCTGAACGACTTTGCAATATCAAGGATCTCCTTATCAGGATAATACCCCCAGCGGCTTTGCTGAAACCCGAGGCTCCAGATAGGGGGTAGCCACGAACGGCCGGTGAGCCAGGTGTAATCGCCAAGAATCCCTGCAACCGTCGATGCACCGAAAAAGTAATAATTCAGCTCACCCTCTGCAACAGAGAACCTTGAAAAAAGATTGTCGGTGGAAGCCGCAAAATCAAATTTCGTCCTAGAAGAATTGTCCAGGAATATCCCGTAAACCAGGCTGTCGTGAATTCCCATGAAAAACGGGATGCTCACGTACAAGGGATCAGCGTTGGAAGCATAGGCTGGCACATCTGAATTCCACATCTCGTATTTGCTGTCGCGGCGGTCGAGATTGCCAGTTTTTTCGCCCAGTCCGATAAATTTCTCTCCATTAAAGAGTTTGCGGTAACAACTGATCTCTTCACCCTGCCAGCCTGTACCGAAAGGAGCATATTCCTCAGAAAGCTGTTTGTTTTCATGATTCTTTACCTGTATGCGGATTGGATTTTTCGTGATCTCAATACTGAGTGAGTCGGTGCTGAGTGTTAACTTCTCACCAGATTCCTGCATCCTGAATGACCCGGCCTGTGGTTTTCCGATGACTGCATAAGAAAAATCACCTTCGGCAAGCTGTTTGTTGGCGCTTATCCTGATGATGGTAGGGGAGTAGTATCTCAACCTGACAACAGCATTTTCTGATTTTATGGTAACATCGCTCCCCGATTGTTTTACCGATTTGAAATTCCCCATAAAAAATGTCTGAGCCTGAATCCCCGTCAGGGAAAACAAGACAAGCTGACTCCATACCAGAAGACAGCGTAAGTTCCTGCTGCGTTTGTTCATGATCTTATAAGTTACCGGCTATGGCCGGATGGTTATACTCCTTCGTGTTCAGTCCTGCGGATGATCTCGTTCTGAAGATCTTCTCCCAGGTCGTTGAAATAGTCGCTGTACCCGGCCACTCTTACAATGAGGTTCCTGTGCTTTTCAGGATGCTTCTGGGCATCCCTGAGAGTTGCTGCATTCACGACATTGAACTGGATATGGTGCCCGTCCATCCTGAAATAGGACCTGATAAGGCTGCCTAGTTTCCCAATCGCTTCATCCCCCTCAAAAAATGATGGTGAGAACTTCTGGTTCAGAAGGGTTCCTCCTGTAAGCAGGTGGTCAATTTTGGCAGCTGATTTAAGCACTGCTGTCGGGCCTTTATGGTCGGCTCCCTGGAAAGGGGAAATGCCTTCCGACAAGGGCTCCCCGGCTTTGCGGCCATCGGGCAGAGCGCCAATCACGCTTCCGAAATACACATGTGAAGTCGTAGGCAGCATGTTGATCCTGTGTTTTCCGCCGACCGATGTCGGCCTTCCGTCGACTGATTCGAAAAACAGGCGAAAGACAAGCCGGGATTGCTCATCCGCATAATCATCATCATTGCCGTATTTGGGTGTTTTGTAAACAAGTTCCTTTCTGAACTCCTCGAAATCATTGAAATCGGCCGAAAGGGCTTTCAGCAGGCCCTGCATGGTAATTGTTTTCTTCTCGAAAACATGGTACCTGATGGATGTGAGCGAGTCGGTAATGCTGCCAAGCCCCACACCCTGAATGTATGTAGTATTGTATCTGGCACCACCGGCATTGTAATCAAGTCCGTTTGTGATGCAGTCATCGATGAACAGGCTGAGAAAAGGCACAGGCATATGATCGGCAAAAACCCTGTGAATGATGTTATTGCCTTTCATCTTGATTGAAGTCAGATAATCGAGATGAAGGCGGAAAGCATTGACAAGCTCCGCAAATGAAGTAAAATCCGTCGCTTTGCCTGCTGCTATGCTGACCTGGGTTTGAGTACGGGCGTCAAAGCCGTTGTTAAGGGTAAGCTCAAGCACTTTTGCAAGGTTGAAATACCCAGAAAGGATGTAGGCTTCAGTACCGAAGGCACCGGCTTCAACACAGCCGCTTGCTCCCCCGTTCCTTGCATCGGCCAGAGATTTTCCCTGCCTTACAAGTTCCTGTATGATGGCATCGGTATTGAAGAATGAAGGCTGCCCGAAGCCGGTTTTTGTGATCTGCAAGGTACGGTGGATGAATTTGTCGGGGTTTTTCTTGCTTACCTGGACCATTGAACTGGGCTGTAAAAGCCTCATTTCCTCGATCACATCAAGAAGTATAAACGTAAGTTCATTCACGGCATCTGAGCCGTCCTGTTTGACACCTCCGAGGTTAATCAGGCAGAAATCAGTATATGTGTTGCTTTCAAGAGCCGTAATTCCAACTTTCGGAGGAGCGGGATGATTGTTGAATTTAATCCAGAAACATTGAAGAAGCTCAATCGCCTTCTCCTTTGAAAGGCTGCCATCTTCAATTCCTTTATGGTAGAACGGAAGTAAATGCTGGTCAAGACGGCCAGGGTTGAATGAATCCCATGGATTGAGTTCAGTGATCACTCCCAGGTGGACAAACCAATAGTATTGAAGCGCCTCATGGAAGGTACGGGGAGCGTTTGCGGGGACATGGTGGCAGATCCCAACCATCTCAAGAAGCTCTGCTTTCCTTTTTGGATCGGTTTCCTTTGCTGCCAGGGATTCAAGTTCTCCTGCATGCCTTGCTGCAAACCTGACAAGCGCATTCGCACAGACAGCCATGCCTTTGAGCTCTTCCCGCTTTTCAAAAGCCTTTGGATCATTTATAAAATCAAGGTTGTCGATCTCATCTTTGATCTGGATCAGCAGATCATTCATGCCCATTTTATATATCTTGCCTCCCAGCACTGTATGCCCGGGCGCCCGCTGCTCCTGGAATTCGGTAAATACACCTGCTCTATAGGCATTATGCCATTCAGTCGGAAGGGCGTTCATGATCCGATCGCGGTTGCTGCGGCCAGTCCAGAATGGTATGATCCTGTCGCTGTACACCCTGCGGACTGCCGCATCGACCCTGAAAGATACTTTTTTTCTTGAATCCAGTACGTCCAGGTCCTCCAGGCTGTGAAGGCATATCTCAGGATAAGTCGGACAAGCCTTGGGGGCAGGCCCCCGCTCGCCAACGATCAATTCACCTTCATTGAGGCAGATCGACTTATGTGTGTGCACATGGTCAAAAACCATTGCCCTCATCACAGGGACAGAAACCTCTCTGTCGATACCCGTTTCGTAAAAACCGGTAACAAGCAACCCACGCTCGGCACTGATGCAGTTTACTGCATTCAGGCTCTGCTCCCTCAATCTGTTGATTCTGTCAGTCATAACTGTTTTTCACCATTTCACCATTTCACCATTTCTATTATCCCCCGATCTTAACTTTAAATCCCAGGCTCCCGAGTTCCAGCTTTCTTCCTGCCAGTGCTTCTTTTGGCATATTTGCTGTATTTTCCATGAAATTCCTGATCCCCATCCTTTTATATTTGCTTTCTGCAGACCTGTGGAACGGAAGAAGGTGTATCTCGCTTATCCGGTTCCTGATAGGTTCAAGGTACAATGCCATGGTCCTGAAATTCTCATCTGAATCGCTGATCCCCTGGATGACCGGAATCCGGATGATGATCTCTTTTCCAAGCGCAGCAAGCCTTTTCAGATTTTCAAGGATCAGCTTATTCGAAACCCCTGTGTGCTTAATATGGAGACTCTCATCCATCAGCTTCAGATCATAAAGATACAAATCTACATATTTAGCCGATTTCTCAAGGTTTTCCCATTCGGTATATCCGCAGGTATCCAGTGCTGTATTCAGGCCATTCTGTTTTATTTCTTTAAGAAGGACCGTCAGAAACTCTTGCTGTAAGGTAGGTTCTCCGCCTGATATCGTGATTCCGCCCCCTGATTCATCATAAAAAATCTTATCCTGCATGGCTTCCGTCATGATCTCATCCACAGTCATCCATTTACCTGAAACTTCTTCCTCGGTAAAAATTTTATTCTCAAGTTTCAGTTTTCTTAATGTTGTTTCGGGCAAAGGGTTCCGGCTTTCAGGATTATGACACCAGTGGCAGGAGAGTGGACAGCCTTTTAAAAACACCGTGGTTCGGATTCCCGGACCGTCGTGCACCGTGAACCTTCTGATTTCAAATACAAGTCCTTTAACCATGGTATCGAAAATTACCGTTAAACTCCGCGCTTCAATTACTTCCCGATTGTATCCTGCTCTGTGTAAAACCTGATCATCGTTGTGATCGCCCTCCTGCACGCAGGGCAGAATCCGGCAGCTTCATTTGATTTCATCCTGCAATCCATAGCCGGACTGTATATGCCTTTGCCCATGTATCCTCCACCTTCAAACATTCCTGCCACATCTTTGTATTGAGAAGTCCTTGGCGTAGGCAGAGGCATACCGGCAGGTATCAGGTCCTTCCATTTCGACTGAAAATTCACATTGGTGGTAATATTTGGCTCCCAGGGCTCAACTTTCGTATTATAAAAATCAGAATATGTCACTTCGGCGTTGTAGTATTCGTCGGCAAGCCCGGCAAATGAATGACCGAATTCATGTATTGCCACCTGCTTTGAATACTGGTTGTTTGCTGTCCCTTCGGCATAATGGTTGAAAAATCCTCCGCCTCCGTAGCGTTTTGAATTGACTATGACAAAAATCGCATCATATGGGACATTTGAAGCGATGTCGCAAATTGATTTGGTATCGGAACTGGTGAGGTAACGGTCCATGTCGAAGGTGTAAAACTGGCTGTGGATATTGGTATTCACATAAATCTCCTTGCCTGGGATGGAAACCCCTGACTCATCCGAGGGTGACATTACTGCATAGAAATTGAATTTTGAACTGTCCCGGGAATACGGATCTACACTCATGAAATAATCAGCCATCGATTTTGAATCATTGAGAAATTGAGGCAATTCCTCCTCTGTATAACCTTCGGCCAGGAACGCGATATCAACATGATTGGAAGGATCTCCTGAATACCTTATCCTTTCAACTTTATACCGGTGAATGCTGTCGTTCCTGATAAAGTAATCATCGGGCCTGATGTACATCCCGAAGATACTGGAAAATTCCCCTGTTTCATAGGCTCGTTTTTCTATCACAAAATTCACTGTTTTCCTTGGGAATGGCGTAGTGGCGACCATTGGGAAGGCCCGGTTCAGCTGCTTTGCTTCGGGAGTGCCTTTCCATTCCTGGAACAGGCTGCAGAAGCCCCTGGCAAATATCAGGTTCCCTGTTGCTGAATCATACAGGCAATAACGATATGAACCGTAGTTTTTCATTGCAAGAAGGTTTTTATGAGGCCCGCCATAATAGGGTTCCGCTCTCATCTCCCTGAAGTAAACATTCTCCTGCTTGCTGTTCCCGGCAAGGAAATAATCGACACGCAGGGTTTTGTTGAGAAAAAGTTCATTGAACCCGGCAGCCGAAGGTGATGACGGGTTTTCTCCCTGGGCCGACAGCAGGCAGGGAAAGAGCATGAGAGATAACAGAATAATGTTTTTCATATTAAGTATTTCGCTTTTCGCCATTTCGCTATTTCGCTATTTATGTTGTATTTCCTTTCACCTGCACTACAGCCGTTCCTATTAGCATGAGCACACAACCTGCCGTCATCCTCATAGTCATGGTTTCGCCCAGCAGCAACATTCCTCCGATCACCGCGAAAACTGCCTCAAGCCCCAGAATTATGCTCACGTAGGCGGGATGTGCTGTTTTCTGCGCCATGATCTGAAGAGTATAGGCGACACCCACTGAAAGGATCCCTCCATAACAGATGGGAGCCCAGGCCTGCAATATACCGGCAATTTCCACCACTTCAATTGAAAATGCTACAAGGAGGTTCAGCACTACTGTTACCATAAACTGTATCACTGCAAGCAGGATTGAATCCATCTGAGGGGAAAGCCAGCCTATAATAAGGACATGGAAGGAAAATACAAAAGAGCAAATCAGGACCAGCATATCACCGGGGGCCATGGAAAAACCCCTGGTGATGCTCATGAAATAAAGTCCTGTGATTGAAAGTACGACACCTGCCCAGAGGAAGCGGTTGCTCTTCTGGCCGAAGAACAGGCCGACCAGCGGCACAAAAACCACATACAACTCAGTCAGGAACCCGGCTTTGCCCGCAGTCGTTTTCTGCAGCCCCAGTTGTTGAAGGGCCACCCCTGAAAACAACAGCAGACCGGTGAACAGGCTTCCAATCAGGATTTTCCTTCGCTGCACCGGATCACTGACAAAAATCATTTTGTCACCTTTCCTCAATTTGTTATACAGGAGCGGAAGAAGAACAAAGATTCCAAGGGAAAACCTCACCCCATTATAGGTAAAAGGCCCGACGTAATCCATTCCCATACGCTGGGCAACGAACGCGAAACCCCAGATCGCCGCCGCAAGCAACAGGAGAAGATCACCTTTCACCTTTGCTGCCTTCATTTAATCACGATTTCATCAACAAAGATCCAGGCTTTTTTACCTGCACCGGGATGCCAGTCCGGACAATTTCCCCGATTCACCGCGAGTACCTTGATATATCTTGCGGGCTTCCCATTCAGCTTACTAGAAAAATCGTTTTTTACAATGCCATCGGCCCTTTCATTAACCGTGTTTTTTATCAACGGCAACTCACTGAATGTTTTGCCATCTGAAGAAATTGAAAATCTAACAGCCAGGGGCATAAAAATCCATGCACCCTGGTCCTGGTAACATCCCAGTGAAACTTCCTGTAATTTCTTCACCGAACCCAGGTCTACAAGAGCTTTAACGTCATTGCCTTCATAACCCTGCCAGGCGCCTGTCTTGAAATTATCACCTCCCCTGATGCAGTCAATCAGGGCAAGATCACCACCTGCTGAATATTGTCCGGCAAATTTGCTTGACAATATGATGCTCCTGTCCTTGGGAAGCCTGATGAAGTTAGCATCCATGATGAAACTTTTTTCAAGCCCCTGTCTCTTCGCAAAAGCTTTCAGTGCGGTTTCCTTATTAATATAAAACGGCTTTGTATATACCTGACTGTTTTCTGAAGGAGTTTTACCATCGAGGGTAAAATAAATTATTGAGCCAGGCAGGGGACAGGAAAGGCTCACTAATGTCGAATCAAGGAACGTTCTTTTAGCATTTTCCACAGCCGGAATCGGTGTTATCAGCGAATCGGAGACCATCGAGACAGGGAAACCCCCAGCTGCCGTTCCCCAGGCTTTATCAGGGGTTGACGACATCGTAAATGAAAGAAGTCCTCCCTGCATAATATCCGCATGACTCAGAAAACATTTATTGTAGCTCTTCCCGTTAAGGGTGGCAGAGCTGATGAAATAGTTGTCGCGGCTGCTGTTCTTTGCCTCTATAATAAAGGTTTTTCCATTTTCAAGTTGAATGCTTACCTTCGGAAATACGGGCGAACCGATTGCATAAATTCCTGAAGCAGGAACAACGGGGTAAAAACCTAAAGCGCTGAAAACATACCAGGCGCTCATCTGTCCGCAGTCTTCATTGCCGCATAACCCATCGGGATCATTCCTGTAAAGTTCGCTGCATATCCGGTGTATAAGTTCCTGGGTTTTCCATGGAGTTCCTGCATAATCATATAGGTATGCCATGTGATGACTGGGTTCGTTTCCATGGGCATACTGCCCGATCATCCCTGAAATATCTGCCTGCTCTCGTCCTGAGGTCTTTGAAGATGCGCTGAACATCGAATCCAGCCGGGCCTTAAATGTTTCCCTGCCTCCCATTAGTGCCATCAGTCCGTTAAGATCCTGGGGAACATAAAAACTGTATTGCCAGGCATTTGCTTCGGTATAATTGAAATTTACTTCTGCAGGATCAAAGGGAGAGAACCAGGAAGAATTGTTTTTTGCCCGCATAAACCCTGTTGAAGCATCAAATACGTTTTTATAGTATTGCGCCCTGCGGATGAAAGTTCCGTAATCACTGTCATTACCCAGAGCCTTAGCCATTTGTGCAATACACCAGTCATCAAAGGCATATTCAAGGGTTTTTGACACCGATTCTCCTTCCTTATCCGAAGGTATGTATCCCATTGTCTTATAGTATTTCAACCCGAGTTCATCCATTCCGGCACTATGCTTCATTGCAGCTAATGCCAATGCTGCATCGAATCCCCTGATGCCTTTCAGATATGCATCTGAGATAACAGGTACAGCATGGTAACCGATCATACATCCTGTTTCGTTTGCCGACAATTCCCAAACAGGAAGTTTTCCACCTTCAGCGAACTGCCTTAGAAATGTATTTATAAAGTCATTGCTGCGTTTCTGGTCAATGATAGTAAGCAAGGGATGTTCGGCCCTGTAGGTGTCCCATAAAGAAAAAACCGTATAGTAATCAAAATCCTTTGCCTGATGCGGCTTCTGGTCCCTGCCAAGGTATTGCCCATCGACATCCATATATAGATTGGGGCTTAACATAGCATGGTAAAGTGCAGTATAAAAAACCGTTTTCTGATCCTTGCTTCCGCCTTCAACCTTGATTTTTCCTAGTTCCCGGTTCCAGGTATTCATTGCCTGTTTTGACACCTGGTCAAAATCCCAGCCGGGGTTTTCGCAATCAAGGTTTTTTCTCGCCCCATCGGTACTCACGGCCGAAATTCCGATTTTGATCAGCAGAGGTTCATTGCCCTGTAATCCGAAGCGGAACAGGCCTTTTACGTCGTTTCCCTTTGCCTCCGAAGCATTGTCCGGCATCTTGCCCCCGCTCCTGAGGTGGTATGTTGTAATCGGCTTTGAAAACCTGATGACGAAGTATAATACCTGCCTTGCAGCCCAGGCCTGGGAAATCCTCATTCCTTCCAACTCATCTTTTCCGGTAACTTTAAGCCTGGATTCAAGAACAATATCCCTGTGCTTCAGGTCAATTACAATGCCTGCATCCCTGGCATCACTGAAGGTGTACCGGTGCATCCCTGTCCTTAGTGTAGTGGTAAGTTCAGCCCTTGCACCGGGCTTTTTAAGGTCAACCCTGTAATATCCCGGTACGGCTTTTTCACTTGCCTTATCGAAACCTGATCGAAAACCGTAATTGTCGGGTTCAACCTCCCCTTTAACCGGCATGATCAGGACATCTCCGTAATCGGAACACCCGGTTCCGCTGAGATGGGTGTGACTGAATCCGAAAATCACCGAATCGCTGTTATGATAGCCTGAGCAGCCGTCCCATCCTTCAAGCCTTGTGTCCGGACTGAGCTGTATCATCCCGAAAGGCAGGCTGGCTCCGGGATAGGTATGTCCATGGCCACCTGTGCCAAGGAAAGGGTTCACATATTCTGAAGGTGAACCTGCATGGTTGGCGCAGGTATAGAGAAATAATGACAGGATCAGAATCCCGGGAATTGAGAGTTTCCTCATACAAGTTTCAATATGTATCCTGAAGTGAGCGAATGCTGATCTTATCGAGAAGATCCTTTCCAGTGTATTTGGTCACAAAAAAGATTTCGACAGGCTCCCCGGGGATGATATCCACGAAGTTTTCGATGAATTTACCGCTTACCATTGTTGAAAGGAACACGCTTTTTGCCAGTTTATCAGATGTGAGGGTGATCTTGAATCCTACCGGGATTTCCTTGATCTCCTTCACAATATTGGGTTTTTCAAGAGCCAGGTCCTTGAGTGGAACAAAGTAAAAGGTGTTGCTGAACCGTTCCTCGATCTTTGCTGACGTGATGAACGTTGCCTTCATGACAATGTTTTTCGGGTCAAGTCCTTTTAAGAAAGCAGCAGAATCGGCATCAAAAAAATATTTTGAGTTCAGGTATGGTACCGATATCTCATTCAGTGTATCCCTGAGCACCTTTCCATTAAGGTCTGTTACTTTTACATTCAGATGCCCTGTCATCGCATAATAGCGGTCAGTAACTACGTAAACCCTTAGTCTGCCGTTTTCCATGACAGGGGAGACCAGAACATCCCGGTATTCATTCCTCAGGTAATAATGCAGCGCCTTGGGTGTACCAAAATAATCCCTTGCCGACCAGGACACCACAGGCCAGCAGTCATTATACTGCCAGAACAAAGTTCCCATGCAGTACGGCATAGCCCGGCGGTGCGATTCTATTGCAGTTTTGATCCCTTCGGCCTGGAGTATCTGGCTTACATAGGCATATGATTCGAAATCTTTGGGGCGCTTGAACTCCCTCATCATATATTCATCTATAATTTCATAGCCTGTGGGATGTTTCTGATGAGCTTTCATAACGGCCGAGCCTAACTGAAGGTCTTCAGGCCTGGTAAACCTCCTGAGAGTACTCATATCGGGGAAGGCCTGGAAACCGTATTCCGACATGAACCTGCCTACATTGGTTTTATAACTTGAGAATGGATGCTTTCCCCACCATACACCCCAGTAATGTAAATCACCGGCCCGCCTGCTTTCGGGTTTGCCCCACCCGAACATTGGGGAAGTGGGTATGTATGTCCGGAGTGTGTCGAATTTCCTGACATTGTTCATCAGCAACCCGTTGAAGAGGTTCTTATACCCCTGGTATACAGAGGCAGAGTCGGCCGCAGTGTAATTGTATTGTTTCTGCCAGCCCCAGTTCTTCCATCCCTCGTCGATCTCGTTATTACCGCACCATAAGGCAATACAGGGGTGCCGGCGTAATCTAACAATGTTCTGTATCGACTCAGCATTCACGTTCTGCATGAAATCCATGTCCCTTGGATACATTGCGCAGGCAAACATGAAATCCTGCCATACCATGAGGCCGAGTTCATCGCAAAGGTCATAAAAGACATCTTTCTCATAGATTCCACCGCCCCAGACCCTGACCATGTTCATATTCAGTCCTTTCATGTCGGTAAGAAGATTACGGTATGCAGAATCACTGACCCTGGTTGGAAAATTGTCCTGGGGAATGTAATTCGCTCCCTTGATAAATACAGGGACATTATTGACCAGAAAAAGAAAAGTACGGCCAACGGTATCTCTTTGTTGAATCAGCTCTATAGTTCTCAGGCCTATTTTCTGCTGACCCTTATCCGCAAGCTCTTTCACCAGATAAACATAATAGTTGAGAGGATAGAGGTACGCAGTTCCCAACCCGTTTGGCCACCAGAACTTGGGATCCTTTATAACAAAATCAAAGCGGATCACATTAATCCCTTTTTTTATAGTAGTCGGATAGTTCACGAACCTCACCGAGTCGATATCGATCCTGATACTTGCCGTATCGGTAACGGTTGATGTGATAGTGAAAATTCCCGACATGGTTGCGGCAGTATCGGTTAATTTTTTCTGGATAAACTGAACTCCCAGGAGGTTCACTTTTTTGTAAAGCTTCAGGTAAACAGGCTTCCATATCCCGCTGGTGATCATCTTCGGGCCCCAGTCCCAGCCGAAGTTATACGCAGCTTTACGGCAAACTACCTTTTCATCCCCCGGAAGCTTGTTGTCAAGTTTACCGTAAAGCTCTTTATTCGTTTTCACGATAGAAGGGAACTGTATCCTGAGCTCATTTTTACCGATGATAAGTTTATATTTGGCATTTTCATAATACCATTCCCTGAACATATTATTGGCCGTTACAATGAGGGAATCGTTCAGGTATACATTTGCGTAGGTATCCAGTCCTTCAAGCACGAGATCTATATGCTGGGAAGCAAATACAGACTCATCCATATAAAAAATCCTGCGGTATTCCCATCCGCTTTCACCTATCCACTGAAGACTGTCTTCATTCAGCCTGTAATACGGATCCTTAATAATCCTGTTTCTCATAAGGTCAAGCTGAATACATCCGGGAACTTTCGCCGGGAACCATTTGGTTGTACCGGCTTTTCTGAATTCCCACTGACCGCCAAGGTCGAATTTCAGGGGTAACTGTGCGATTGCAGGGCCAAGCAATCCACAGTAAAAAAGAAGCAGGAGCAGTTTCTTCATCATCATTAATAAATTTATGGAACAAAATTATCAATTTCTCCCGAAAGTTTGGTATTTTCGGTGACTTCAAACACTCATATATCATGCGTCCCGACGAACTCTTCAAACATTTTTATGAATTATACGGAAACCCGGCTGACTTGCCGGGATTCTATTTTGCTCCGGGCAGGGTCAACCTAATAGGTGAGCATACCGATTATAACGGGGGGTTTGTACTGCCCTGCGCACTTCAGTACGGCACTTATCTGATGATCAGACCAAGGACCGATAAGCTGATCAAGCTGGCATCGACCAACTTTGAATTTAAAGCAGAATATGATTCCTCTTCCGGTTTCATAAAACAGGATGGCCACTGGATCAGCTACCCGCTTGGGATTTTTGATCAGTTCCGGAAGCGGAACTATGACTTTCCTGGTTTTGATCTCCTGTATTCGGGTGACATACCTAACAGTGCAGGCTTGTCTTCCTCTGCATCCATTGAGATGGTGACGGCTTATGCCCTTGCTTCTGTTTTAAAAATTACTGATCTTGAAATGATTGACCTTATCAGGCTATCCAAACAGTCTGAGAATGAATTCATAGGTGTGAACTGCGGCATTATGGACATGTTTGCAGTGGGAATGGGGGCTGCCGACCATGCCATCTTCCTGAACTGCCAGACCCTTGAATTTAAACGCATACCGTTTATCCTGAATTCCTTCAAACTCATCATTGCCAACACAAACAAACAAAGAGGGCTGGCCGATTCGAAGTATAATGAAAGAGTAAGGGAATGTAAGGAAGCGGTTGAGATCTTCAACCGGTATATGCCATTGAAGAGTCTTGGGGAAATCGGGTTCATGCAGTTTTTCAAGATCCAGGATGTGATCGCTGATGAAAGGATAAGAAAAAGGGCCAGGCACGTTATCTCTGAAAACCAGAGGGTTCTGAATGCTGTTTCAGCGCTGAATAAATCAGATATCCTTCAGTTCGGAGCACTCATGAATGCATCACATGAATCTTTACGTGACAATTATGAGGTTACCGGACCAGAGCTGGATGCCCTGGTTGAAGAAGCCTGGAAGATCAATGGGGTTGCAGGTTCCAGGATGACTGGAGCCGGATTCGGAGGATGTACCGTCAGCATTGTCAGTGACTATGCAGTTGAAAAGTTCATAATAGAAGTTGGTGAAAAGTATAACCAGAGGACCGGGCTTACCGCTACATTTTATATTGCAGAAGTATCAGACGGACCAAAGGAACTTAAGATCTAACCATCGTTTTGGAAATAGGAACGGCATACTTAAATCTTAACATTATGGGAAAGAAAAAAGAAAAAGCGCCCGAAAAGGAAGCAAGACCACATGAAAAGAAGTCGCCGAAGTATAAGAGCGAAAAAGTTGAAAACCTGAACATCCTGAAGAAGGAAGAGGAGATCGACAGTAAGCTGAAAAAGAAATTCTACGAAGAAGAACTTTCCAAACTGCAACTTGAACTGGTTAAACTGCAGGAATGGATAAAATACAAAGGACTCAGGGCAGTTGTAATCTTTGAAGGCAGGGATGCCGCAGGCAAAGGCGGCACGATCAAACGCATAACAGAGACCCTGAATCCCCGTGTTGTAAGAGTCGTCGCACTGGGTGTTCCCACCGAGAAAGAAAAAAGCCAGTGGTACTTCCAGAGGTATGTCGCCCATCTTCCGGCAGCTGGTGAAATGGTGCTGTTAGACCGGAGCTGGTACAATCGGGCTGGTGTTGAAAAGGTGATGGGGTTCTGTTCTGAAACCGAATACTGGGATTTCCTCCGATCATGTCCGAATTTTGAGAGCATGCTGATACGATCAGGGATTATCCTTATCAAATATTGGTTTTCGGTGAGCGACAAGGAACAGGAGAAGAGATTCCTTCAGAGAATTAATGACCCCACAAGGCGCTGGAAGATAAGTCCAATGGACGTTGAATCACGCTCCAAATGGGTCGATTATTCAAAGGCCAAGGATGATATGTTCGCATATACCGATACCAAGCTGGCTCCCTGGTTCGTGGTCGAAGCCGACGATAAGCGAAAGGCCCGCCTGAACTGTATCGCACACCTGCTTGACCAGATCAAGTACAAGGACGTACCAAGGGAAAAGATCGTTCTTCCTCCTCTTGAAAAAGAAAAATCTTACGTTCGCCCGCCAATGTCGGAGCAGACCTTTGTCCCGAATAAATTCTGAATATGAAGCCGCCCTGGAGGGAAGAGTGACAGGGAAATAATTTTATTCGACAACCGAGAATTTAAAGGTGGTCCTTTCAGAAAAGGGTGTGTTCGGCTTTAAAATGGCTGAAGGAAACCCGGGCTGATTGGGAGAATCGGGAAAATGCTGGGTTTCAAGGCAGAGTCCGTAATGCTGCTTGTATATTTTCCCTCCGATTCCGGTGATGCTCCCGTCAAGAAAATTCCCGCTGTAAAACTGTATTCCCGGCTGGGTGGTTACTATGCTGACTTTGCGTCCCGATTCGGGATCAAATAACACTGCTGCCTCCGTCACTTCACCTTCTTTCTTCCTGAGTACATAATTATGATCATATCCTCCCTTAACCTGCACTATCCTTTTACCTATAGCTGTTGAAGAATTAAAATCCATCGGGGTTCCTTTCACAGGTAACAGCCGGCCGGTTGGGATAAGTTGATCATTTATTTCGGTATACTCATTTGCATTGATGGTCAGTTCATGACCGAGAATATCCGCCTCAGCACCATTCAGGTTGAAATAGGTGTGATTGCAGATGTTGACAGGTGTGGGTTTATCGGCGCTGCCTTCTATGATAATCTGAAGCTCATCACGGTTATTCAGCAAATAGGTAACACCTGTTTTCAGGTTCCCGGGATACCCTTCTTCCCCGTCGGGGCTCATATACCTGAGCGAAAGGCTGGAAACATTGGTATCACAGAACTCCTGAGACTCCCAGATCACCTTGTCGAAACCCTTGATACCGCCATGCAATGCATTATTCCCGTTATTCTTTGCCAGCTTGTATTTCACCCCGTCGAGTGTGAATTCCCCGTTTGCAATACGGTTGGCAAATCGGCCGACAATTGCCCCGAAATACGGATTGTTTGCAACATAGGACTGAAGGTTGTCGTAGCCAAGTACAATGTTGCCCATATTCCCTTTCTTGTCAGGCATCAGTATCTCGGTGATAATTCCCCCGTAATTGGTGATCTTCACAGTTATGCCGTGTTTATTCGTAAGAGTGTAAAGAAATACTTCCCTGTCTCCGATCTTTCCGAAGCTGCTTTTCATAACCGATAATTTTGATACATTCTTTAAGGCTTGTTCTTTTCCGCTGCTCCCCGGTTTGCAGGAACTTATAAAAACAACTGCAGTAAGAAGCAAAATACAAGAGATAATTTGTCGCATAGTTTTTCTACTTTTGAAATCCCGGACAAACGTACTCAATTTTTCTTTTCCCGAAATGGAAATCTTATATCAAAACATGCAATGAGATGAGAAGTGCTATCCCTTTAAAACAAAGACCTGTCGATTACATTTACATCGGTTTTTTCATGATCAATCTGTTTTTTATAACCTATATTGTTGACCTTGAACAGCTGGTAATAGCCGATCCTTCCAACTTCGATTACCCTCTCTGGCCACTTCCTTTCCTCGTGGATATGACACATTGGTGGGGATTGAATTTTGATCCGCTTCAGTGGCTGAGGCCGACCTGGTGGAAAGCAACTATCTGGCTCGATGTGATCCTGTTCGGACCGTTTTATCTTGCCGCCATATACGCGTTCATAAAAGGTAAAGAATGGATCCGCATCCCCACATTCATCATCATGTCGGTATTATTTACGAATGTTTTCATCATTTGCAGCGAGGAAATTTTCGGCCCCACTCCCGCAAAAAACCTTCCACTTGTATTATTTGCCAATGCACCATGGTTTCTCTTCCCCGTATTCCTGATCTGGAAGATGTGGAAGAATGAACATCCATTCACCAAAGAATGAACATGACTATGAACGAATCAAAAAAGTATCGGTACCTGTTTTCAGGAATTATGCTTAAAAACCTGAAGGTAAAGAACCGGATAGTCTTTCCCCCGATGGTTTGTTTCGGCTTTACCGACGACAATGGATTTGTGGGGCTTCAGAATATTGAGCATTATCGTTTAAGGGCCGAAAGCGGGGCCGGCGTTATCATTACCGAGGCCACAGCCGTATTGAAAGAAGGCCGTACAACCAATGTACAGCTTGGTATATGGTCTGATGAACACATTGCAGGGCATATCGAAATCAGCAGCATTGTAAGGGGACATGGAGGCGTTTCGATCCTGCAGCTGCATCATGCCGGTCTTATCACACCCATTGATGTCTCCAAAGTAGCTGCAGGGCCTTCGATGGAAGCAGACAAACCGAATACCCGGGAGTTCAGCAAGGAAGAAGCAGGGGAGGTTGCAGCGGCATTCATCAGGGGAGCGGCGAGGGCAAGAGAAGCCGGCTATGATGGCATTGAACTTCACGGAGCACACGGCTACCTTCTGAACCAGTTCGCCAGCACGCTTTGGAACCACAGGGACGATGAATTCGGAGGAAGTCTTGAAAACAGGATGAGGCTTGCATCAAATATTATTAAAGGTATAAGGACTGTGTGCGGACAGGATTTTATCATAGGTTACAGGATGGGAGCGAATACTCCGACCCTTGAAGACGGGATAGAAGCTGCAGGACTTCTTGAATCACAAGGAGTCGATTACATCCATGTATCGCATGGGGGCAACCTGAAAAACCTCCCCAGGCCTCCGAAGGAATTTGAATACAACTGGATCGTGTATTCGGCTTCTCAGGTAAAAAAAGCCGTAAATATACCAGTCATTGCAGTTAATGAAATTAAAACTGCCGGGAGGGCGGATGAGATTGTTGCCCAAGGCTATGCCGATTTCGTTGCTATCGGCCGGCCCCAGCTTGCCGATCCTTTCTGGGTAAGGAACACCGAATATGGCCAGGAGGTGAATGCATGCCTCAACTGCAAACCCAGGTGCAGATGGTACGAAAGCAGGGAACTATGCCCTGCATACAGGAGATTAAATAAAAAGCTTACTGATTGATCTTATCAAGCTGTGGTTTCCATCGGGATACGACTGCTTTGAACATCGGAAGTGATGATGCCGGGACCGGATCGGCCGGAGGAGATTCCAGGTGAAGGGGATCAACCGGCGCTCCGTTCTTATAAACCCTGAAATCAAGGTGAGCCCCGGTTGACAACCCACTGCTTCCGACAAACCCTATAACCTGTCCCTGGTTCACATGTGCCCCGGGTTTGATGTTCTTTGCATACCCCGACAAATGTGCATAAGAAGTAGAGTACATCGAATTATGCCTTATTGCGATAAACCTGCCGTATCCGCCTTTCCATCCTGCTTCGGTCACTTTCCCCTCTCCAAGGGCCTCAACCGGCGTTCCGTGGGGCGCCGCATAGTCCACGCCGAAATGCGGCCTGGCGATCCTCAGGATCGGATGCATCCTCGATTTTGTAAAACGGGAGCTGATCCTCGAAAACCTGAGAGGTGCTTTAAGAAACGAACGCTGAAGGCTCTGCCCGTTCTCATCAAAATACGATTTCTTTCCCTTGTCTTCCCATAAGAATGCATAATACTCCCTGTCACTGGCGTTAAAGTATGCCGAAAGGATCTTGTCGATACCAATCATCCGGCCATCCACATACATTTCCTCATAAATTACCTTGAAGCGGTCACCCTTCTGCAATCCGTAAAAATCAACAGTCCAGGCGAAAATTTCTGAAAGATCCAGGGCCAGCCTGATATCGAGCTTCTGCTTTTCAAAAGTTGCCCATAAGGATGAGGATATGCTGCCGCTGGCAGTTTTCACGACGACATTCACCTTCTTTTTATCCCTGTAAACCCTTAGTGAGTCCCTGAAATCATACACCACAAACTCTATGCTGCTGATCTCATATATGAAAAACAGGGTGCGGTGCAACGAATCTCTGGAGGTGATCCTCGCAATCGGGTTGCCCGAATGCATTCTCCTCACATCAAACACATCAGATGTATTCCTGGCAATCCTGTCTATAAGTTCAGCATTGATATACGGCGAAAGGATATCAGAAAGGTTCTCGTTATTGCCGACTTTGCCATATACAATCTCAAGACTGTCAAGTTTTATATTATAAGCCCGGCTTATCGCAGCAGGCTTCTCAACGGCCTGCTTGTCCTGCATCCTGAAACGGTAAATGGCTACCCCCAATATAGCCAGTATTGCCAGCATTGCTAAAATAGCAGGCAGGATGATCCACATCTGTGGTTTAAGGTGCAGCCTATTTTTCATTAAAAAGCAGATGAATGATCAGTACTTCCGGCCTGTTTCCCAGCCTGACCGGTGGGCCCCAGGTACCGAAACCACTGGATACATATACATGCGTATTGACTATCTTTTTATATCCCCAGCTAATCTCGTAAATTGCTCTGGTAATATAATTGAACGGCCAGATCTGTCCGTGGTGGGTATGACCCGAGAGCTGCAGATCTACTCCAAGGCCTGCCGCAACTGAAAGTCCGAATGGCTGATGGTCCATCAGGATGACAGGGTAGGAGAGGTCAACATCCTTCATGATATCCGCCAGCTCTTTCCTTGGTTTTCCTGTGAACCTGGGTTTGTCGCGGTCATCCCTTCCAACAAGGTAAAACTGCCCGTTAACAAGAAGGGCAGTATCCCTGAGCATCTTGATGCAATGCTTCTCAAGATAATCCACTGCCGGGCCAGCTCCACCGATGTATTCATGGTTCCCTGTGATCGCGTAAACTCCCATACCTGCACTGAGCTCGCACAAAGCCTCGCCTATATTGTCTTTAATCACTGGCGCGAGGTCTTCGTCAACGACATCCCCGGCTAGCAGGATCAGGTCGGGTTTCGGGGCATTCAGTAATCTCACCAGTTCCTTTGCCTTGGCTTTGCGGATGATAGTACCGAGATGGATGTCGGATGCCATGGATATCGTAAGACTTTTTAGTCCGCGGCCTGATTTTCCTACTTCAAGCGTAATCTCCTTAACCCTGGGATTCCTTGCATTGATGTAGCCGATGGTCACCATAATGGTAGTATATGCCACTGAAACCAACAGTACGATCAGCTTTGTCCTCATGTAATCCGTAAACAGGAAAGATGGAAGAAAATGAAAAAAATGGTTTAACAGCCTCGTCAGGTCCAGCAACATGGCGATCAGGAAAAAGAACAGCATGAACGCGAGCCAGAAGTTGCCGGTCCAGGTGAAGCATTCAGTAATATGCCCGGGATAGGTTCTTTCAAGAAACCTGGCTGCCACAAAAGTCGCAGCGATAAACCAGAACACGAAAATAAACCAAATCCTGAATGACCCGGCAGGTATCGCCTGCATTGCCCTGGTATAGATGTAGAAGTTCACCAGGGTGTAAATTGCAACTACAATAGTTACAAATAAAATCATTGCCGTTGTTTTCAAGGAATTTTTAACTTTGAGATGGCTTTCAGGGGCAAAGATATTCGAAATTTCCCGGCCCCCAAAGGTTGTTATGGTAAACGGAAAATTTTCAAGCCTTAGTATTTACCCGCTTTAACATTAAACGATGAGTTCAGGATTTACATTGTCATGGATTGACTACTCGGTCATGATCATTTATTTTGCCTTTGTCCTTGGCATCGGATGGGCGCTGAAACGTTACATGAAAGATGCAAGCGCATTTCTCGAGGCAGGACGGTCCATGCCGGCATGGGTTGCCGGACTGGCGTTTATTTCAACCAACCTCGGGGCTCTGGAGGTGATGGGGATGACTGGTTCGGGGGTGAAATACGGCATGCTCACAACACATTTTTACTGGATTGGTGCGATCCCGGCCATGGTTTTCCTGGCCATGTTCATGATGCCTTTTTATTATGGATCCAAAGCCAGGTCGGTGCCCGAATATCTCAAACTCAGGTATGATGAGAAGACCAGGGGGCTTAATGCCATCCTCTTTGCTGTGATGACCATACTCGCATCGGGAATCTCCATGTACGCACTGGCTATTTTAATGGAGAAAGTCCTGGGATGGAATTTTCACCTCAGCCTGATACTTTCCGCCGCCATCGTGCTTGCATATACCTACCTGGGCGGACTTTCATCGGCGATCTACAATGAGGTCCTTCAGTTTTTCATCATCGTGGTCGGACTGCTGCCGGTTGTGTTATTAAGTTTAAAGGATGTTGGCGGATGGCATGGTCTTCAGCAAAGCCTTGCCCCGATTGTGAGTTCAAAAGGCTTTGCCCCTGACACCTGGACGACCACCTGGAAATACACCTCCCAGGCGAATATGAATCCAATGGGTGTTCAGTGGTATGGTATTTTTGCGGGGCTTGGCTTCGTGCTATCATTCGGCTACTGGTGTACCAACTTCCTGATCGTGCAAAGGGCTATGTCGGCCAAATCCACTACGGCAGCAAGGAATACTCCCCTTATAGGTGCAATCCCGAAAATGTTCATCCCTTTCCTTATTATCGTTCCGGGTATAGTTGCTCTCGTACTGATGAATACACCTGGCAAGAACTTCGCCCTTCCCCTGAATGCCGCAGGACAACCAATTTATGATTATACCATAATCATGCTTCTCAAGCAATATCTGCCCGCCGGTGTGCTCGGCCTCGGCATTACCGCCCTGCTCGCCTCGTTTATGTCGGGGATGGCAGGTAACGTATCAGCTTTCAACACCGTCTGGACCTACGACATTTATCAGAGTTATATCAGGCCAGTGACCAGTGACAAGAAATCCGACGACCGGCATTACCTTTTTGTCGGCCGTATGGCAACGATCTTTGGGGTCATCGTGAGTATTGCAGCAGCATACCTTGCAAGCCTGTTCGGTAATATCATGGATTTTCTTCAGACTATCTTTTCAATGATCAATGCCCCGCTTTTTGCGGTAATCTTCCTTGGTATGTTCTGGAAGCGAACCACAGGACATGCGGCTTTCACCGGCCTCCTTGCCGGGTTCTTCATTGCCCTGCTGCATCATGGATTAACCTACCCTGCAGGAGCCGACACCCTTGTAAAAGGGGGTTGGATCGCACATCTCCATGCCTACCCGGTTGAAATGGCCCAGAACTTCTGGACCGCCATTTACGCTTTCTCGACCAGCGCGATCCTGACTGTTTTCCTTTCGCTGGTGACAAAACGCAAAAAATCAGACGAAGATCTCAAAGGCCTTGTGTATTCTCTTACACCTAAACTCAGTGAAGAAGCTGTTCCCTGGTATCAGCGCTCTTCGACACTTGCGATCATCGTACTTGTTCTGGCTTCTGTACTTACAATTTTATTCTGGTAAATTCATTGTATATGGGAATAGATATTAAAATCCCTATCGGGCTCATGTTCACAATCCTCGGACTGCTGCTTACTGTTTATGGCTTCATCACCCGGCTCGATGCATCTTTATACACACCCTCCCTCGGGATCAATATTAATCTTTGGTCAGGAGCAGGAATGCTAGTATTTGGAATTTTCATGCTTGCACTGGGACTTAAATCAAGAAAATTTAAATCCTAAAAAAATGAAATCACTTCCCCGGGCATTTCTCAAATCGCCCATTGGTTTTATTGAGATCACAGGTTCTGAAAAAGGACTGAGAAGCCTCTATTTCCTTGACTTCAAGGTCAGGATTCCCCGGGTGCCGCATGAACTGAAAAACGTGGCTGACCAGCTCGGGGAATATTTCACAGGTGACCGAAAGGAATTTTCGGTTGAGCTTGACCTGCAGGGAAGCGCTTTCCAACTGAAAGTCTGGGATGAACTTACCAGGATCCCATACGGAAAAACTATAACCTACCATGAACTTGCCCGAAGGACAGGAAATCCCATTGCCTTCAGAGCGGTCGGAGGAGCCAATGCAACCAACCCTGTTTCAATTGTAATTCCCTGCCACCGGGTGATTGGGACTAGCGGGAGGCTGGTTGGTTATGCCGGCGGACTGAAACGAAAAAAATGGCTGCTTGAGCATGAGCATGCCTTTGCACAGAGAGATCTCTTCTACCGCTGATCAGATCACTTCTTCCTTCAACCTGTGGCCTAATTCCTTAACCGAGGAATAACTTTCCATTAATCCTGGAAGGTACTCTGCAGAACTTATAAACGTCCACAAATAGGCTACAATAGAATAAATGTTACCGGTTGAAAAATTATCCACATCAACGCAAATAAACAGGACCACGATAAAAATACCCATCAGGAAGATCTTCAGTACGCCGTAATTGAATGAATTCCATCTTGCGATCCTGAACTGAGGGCCAACCATGCTGCGGTAGAACTCGTGAATATACTGTGTGTTTTTATTCTCCACCACTTTGTACATATCCTCCTGGGTATCGCGAATTTCCCTCTGGAGAGCCTGTACGTTTTTTCTGTAAAACCTCGAAAAAACAAAGATGGGTCCCACAACGATGAGACAAACTGCAGCAATACGCCAGTCATAAAAAAACATTGCGATGATTGCACCGAATGTGGCGCAAAACTGCCATGATACTTCAGGCAGCCTTTCCTTGAAAAAGATTACGTATTCTTTTGTAAGCTCGGCGCGGATAAGTGTTTTGGAGACAGGGTCACAATTTTTTCTCGAAAGTATGATCACCTTTTCAGCTACATCCGCGAACATCTTTGAATAAATCTTGCCGCTGAGGTAACGGCTAACAGTGCCACCTATCACATTCAGTACGTAAATGAAGATCCAGACAAACAAGGGATACAGGTAATTGACCTTCTCATGATCATAAAAATAATCGATAAGAACGTCGAGAAGCTTTCCGAAATAGCCGGGTTCAATAATCCATGCGACGTTCTCAAGGAGCACAAAAATAAGCACAAGGCCTATCTTGTAACGATATTCAAATGCAAGGTTCTGAATAGTCATGATTAGTAAGGGAAGTGAACACAAAAATACAAAAACGTTTGCTGGAATTACTACTTTTGGAAATCATAAATTTGATAACCATGAAATCAAAGCTGATTTGTTTGTCCTGCTTGATGGTAATTCTGATGTCGTGCAGGGACCAGAAAACCGTTGACGGAGTTTACCGTTATTACTGGGGTGAAAAAGATGGCTATTCGGTCTGGATAGTCGATGGGTACAAAGTGAGGCAGGATATTTACAAGGAGTTTCTTTATGGAGGGAATGAGCAGCGTTATCTCTTCAATCCCAAAGGAGAGATATGGATAGACCATGCCGTTTCATGCGAAGAATTCGAACTTACCCTTGCCCATGAGCTGAATGAAAGGGCTTTGATGGCGAAATTCGGATGGACCTATGAAAAAGCGCATGATTCCTCACTGATGCTGGAGCTGAAGATGAGAAAGAAATTTGATTCGGTTTGCCGTACTCATGAATCCTCATTGCATAAGGTCTGTCCTGAAGATGCGACAAAAATGAGGGAGATCCCGGGCATTGCCGACAGCATAACCATCAGCGGGATCTACCGAGTGCCACTGGGTGTAAGGAACGGGATTTCTGTTTGGGTTGTGGATGGCTACAGGGTAAGGGCTCTGATTTTCCCTGACTTCGGGCTTAGTGGTAACGACATGGCCTACCACTATATACCTGCAAAGGAGATATGGCTTGATGGACAGATGTCATCTGAAGAAACTGAACTATCGATAAAGACCGAACTGCTTGAACGTGAGCTGATGGCCGAAGGGATTTCATATGGAAAGGCTTATGATTCGGCGATCAATCTTAATTCTGCAATGAGGAAGGATATGAGGAAGATCATCGATGCACATCCGCCACTGCTGGTGCCTAAAGTTCTTGCAAGGGATACGGGGGTCGTGAATTAGGGATTGGTTGTTGGTTGTTGGTTGTTGGTTGTTGGTTGTTGGTTGTTGGTGATTGGTGAATATTATCCAGGAAGATCGAAAAATAATCTATTACTCATGAACCGTATAATTATTATTTTCGGCATGCTGATGGCGATCTCTCATGTAAGCCGGCTTGAGGCTCAGATCACATCCGCAGAATTCGACAAACCAGCCTCTTTTACTGTTAAAGGTTTTACGGTTAACCATCAGGATGTTAAGACTGCATATGGGATACCTCTGTTCTCGGTTCTGATCGACAGCAATTTCTATAACTCCTATTGTGCAAAAACCGAATTCAGGGGCGACAGTATTATTTTCTTTCTGGCAGATTCAATTGGAGGCATGATGGTTCAGGATAAATCCTGCCCCTCAGGCATTAAATACCAGCTCAGGTTTACCAACAAGGGTAAAGGGATTCATAAGATCGAGAACCTTGTTCCCCTGGGCGAAGGTCCCGATAAGGTGTATATCACTGCAGGCGGAACAAAGGAATGGCCTCATTATTTGTGCCGCTCACTTTTATTCAGGCCGGGATACGGACCCATCGGCATTATTCTTCCCGACAACGCATGGCACCTGGGATTTTCTGATTTTAAACTGAATGACACCCTTTCGGTTACAGGATTGGCTCGGAGGACAGCTCGCGACAAGGAAAATGCCACACCCGACCGCTGGGCAATCAGTTTGAAGCCTTCGGGATGGGTTGAATACAGTATTTATTTTGACATCCATAAAGGAGAATGGCAGGAGGGCCTTAGGATGATGTTCCAGCAACGCTGGTTATATGACCTTCCGGAGTTTAACAATGCCATGTTTGAACGTTCCGACCTGAAATGGATGAGGGATAAATACATCATGCTGCTGCAGTTTGCATGGGATGACAAATACTATGATTACAGTAAGAAAAAATTTACTTTCTATTCAGAATTGACCCGGTACGACGATCTCACTGGTGGTTATGACATTTTTACTTTATGGCCTACGTGGCCGAGGCTGGGGCTTGACCAGAGGAATCAGTGGGATATGTACCGCGATCTCCCAGGCGGATTGGCAGAACTGAAAAAGCAATCCGCCTTCACTCATAGTAAAGGCAGGTATTATTTCATTTCATACAATCCCTGGGACGAAGGCACGCGTAAGGAGGACCAGATGAACGGGATGGAGGTTCTTCTCAGGGCCACAGATGCCGACGGGGTGGTCCTTGACACCAAGGGCGAATCGAGCCGGGAGCTCCAGGCGGCTGCCGACAAGGTCAGGCCCGGGATCATCATGTACAGTGAAGGCATGGCAGTACCTAAGGACATGCCGGGTATAGTATCTGGCCGTGTGCATGATGCACTGGTTCTTCCGCCCCCTCTGAATATTAATAAATTCATCAAACCTGATTTCGCGATCTTCAGAGTGCTTCAGCTCGCCGATGACAGGCTGCATCGGGAACTCGCCTGTGCATTCTTCAATGGTTATGGCGTGGAGATCAACACCATGAGGCCGGGGAGGCCTTCATGGATGCCCGAAGAATACAGGTACCTGGGCAGAACTACAAGGATACTGCGTGAAAACACCTCAGTATTTCATAACTACCAGTGGATGCTTTTGATCCCGACCCTTACCGACTCCGTTTATGTGAACCGCTGGCAGTCAGGTGATAAAACACTGTATACGATCTACAGCCTGAAACCAGGAGGATGGGACGGACCTTTGTTCGAAGTACCTGTTCTGGTTAAAGGGTATCATTATGTTGATCTTTGGAACCACAATGAATTACAACCTCAGAATTCTGCAAAGGCTTTTAGGGTTCCTGCGAAACTCGAGCCGTTTGACAAAGTTTTTTTAAACACCAGGAGGGAGGGGAATGTTGGTTGTATTGCTTTGCTTCCCGAGCTTTTATGTGTCAAAGACTTTGGAGACGAACTTGTATTCAGCGGCGCAAAGGGGGATAAGGTCAGAATATCGGGAGGGAACCCTTCTTATGATCTTAAATCTTATGAATTTCCTCTGACCGGCAGTTTTAATTACCCTGAGGTCCTTGGAAATTCATGCCCGAAACTAGTGGTTCAGCTGTTTGAAAAAGACCAGCTGCTCGATGAAAAAGTGGTTTATCCTGCATCCGGCATCCCGCATCTTGTATCTTCGGTTAAACCAAGTTCGCGCTCAAAATCAACGCCAGCCGGCATGTGTGAAATACCTGGAGGCAAGTTCAGGTTTTATACCCAGAGGGATCCCCAGGCCCAGTACCCCTTCATTGCCTTTCCCGATTTCAGCGACACCACTAAGGTGGTAATGCAGAAATTCTACATGGATAAATACCCTGTTACCAATAATGAGTACCTCGCATTCATCAGTGCCTCATCATACAAGCCAGCCGATACTTCCTGCTACCTCAGGAAATGGAAGGAGAAGAAACGTCCTGTTGTTTCAGATGAAAACAAACCTGTTGTCTACGTGAGTCCCGAAGATGCTGCCGCCTATTGCAGGCATCAGGGTAAAAGGCTGCCAACCGAAAAGGAATGGCAGTATGCAGCCCAGGGAACAGACATGCTGAAGTTCCCATGGGGTGAAAAAGCAGACTCTGCGCTCTGCAACTTCAACCTTAACCACGAAACCGGGGTCATGGATTTCCCTCGGGGAGCCAGTCCCTTCGGTGTGGAAGATATGATCGGGAATGTATGGCAGATGACCAGCGACGTTTATTATAACGGCGCTTACTATTTTTCAATAATCAAGGGAGGAAGCTATTATCATCCGACACAGAGCATATGGTACGTGAGCGGTGGTCCAATGCCTGCATACCATCCTGAAATGTTATTGCTGATGTCCCCGGGACTTGACAGGAACGCCACGATAGGGTTTCGTTGTGTGAAAGATGCTGATTAGTGTTTCAGGAGCCAGGCTTCCCTGTATTTTGCTTTGATTTCTTTCAGTTTTGCGGTTGCTTCAGCCCTGTTCCTGGTCTCAAAAACTGAAATTCTTGCTTTCCCGTCTTTTTCAAAGCTTTTAACATTGGTAAATCCTTTTTCTGAATAAAGCTTCATGATTTTGGTGGTATCCTTGAGCGGGACATTACTGCGGATGATGATATTATAGGTAAATGCAGCTGCTGCAGTTGAAGCAGTTGAAAGTGCCGGTGCAGGCTGCTCGTTATTCGCAACAGCTTCAGTTTTTGTTTCGGGATTAGCTGCTTGCTGGGGTTTTGGAGCATCAACGGCTTCCTTTTTAACCGGTGACTCCCCAATCAACAGGGGCGCTCCGCTAGGATCAGGCTGCTGTCCGAACCAGGCGCAGGCATAGTTTTCATATACTCCTATACCGATGGCTTCCCATTTGGTTCCCTGCCATTTCCCTGTATTCATCAGGAAACTGTTAAAATAACCGACGGATCTCCAAAGGTTAAAAACACTGTCAATGTCGGCGCTGCTGTTTTCCCAGTAAACTATCTCGTAGCCTTTTCCTTTATAACCTGTGATTTCCCTGGGCTTATCCCATACTGAGTTCTTTTTATTCTCATCACGCGGATAGCAGAAGGCTTTCCACGGGCCTTTGTCAGACCATGAGTGAAAATTGCAGGGATCCTGGTCGGGGTGGTTGAAGAACAGATCCTTCACATGAGTGGAAGCCACATATGAAAGTGAAGATGAAAGCGGAATAGGGGGGAGGTCATACCTCCGGCGATAGTCATTGATCATCCTGTAGAGCCTCATTTCTTCTTCACTTACCCTGAACCCTGCAGGAATCATATTCGGCTGTTTCGCAACAAGCTGGGCGCTTCCAGCAAGTGAAAAAAATAACAGGAACAAGAAAAGAATTAAGGTATTATATCTTGTCATCATACAATACTATCAACAGGGTTATACGCTGGATCTTCAAAATAGTTACCTGCCTGTATAAAGTCCCGGTTATTTTTGCAATGTCTGGTATTCTTCAATCAGGACCCTGGCTATGATTGCATCCCAGATGTAATTCGGCGGACAATTGAGCACTTCGTTATCGGGACTGAACGATTCCCAGTAGTTATGGTTTTTCTTCAGCTGCACCACTGCGGCATTAAGCATTTTTGCCGCAAGTTCCCGTGCAAGAGCTGTGTACCCATAATCCCTCAATCCTTCATAAACCAGGTAATCCCATAAAAGCCATACCGGTCCGTTCCACTTGCAGCAATAATCTACGTACGGACTGAACCAGGGATCCCGGGCCGATAAAGTAGGAACTCCGTACCTTCTCCAGAACTTTGTGGTATCGGTGAGCGTTTCAACCAGTTTTTCAGCCCTATCCTTTGGAGCTGCATCAGCCCATAGGGCAAGAAAAGCAATGATCTCCTGCCGGCGGAGATCCCTGGTCAAGAAATGCCAGCTGTGGTCCTTCCTGTTCACAGAATAGTAAAAACTGCTGCTGTCATCCCACATTCGTTTGTTTACCAGCCTGACGATAGCATCAGAACGTTGTTTCCATATCCTGGAATCTTCCTTCTTTCCGAGAACATCGGCCATATGTGATAAAGACTGCTCCTCCTTGGCAACCATTAATGTAAGGTCGAGGCACTCAAGTTCATCCGAGATATCTTCCTTGTCAACATCCAGGTAGCGCTCGGCGGAGACTTGGAAAACAGCGTTATACCAATCCCTGACATTCTCAATGATGCCATATGGACCCCATTCGAAGGTGCTGTCCTTATCGGTATCCCTGTTCCTGATCAGCCAGTCGGTGTACCTGCATCCCGAAGAATATGCATCTTCGAGAAATTTCGTGTCCTTGCTCACTTTGTATATCTCCCAGTTAATATAACTGAAGAACGGGGCAGAGGTCGTCGGCATGTTCTTATGGGGATAATCCTGCAAACCTCTCGGGCCGTGCCTGTAGGCGATGAAACCGTCTTCTCTCTGCTGTTCCATGTATACTCGCTGAGAACCCTGGGCCGACTGTGGATCCATGTATACATAAGCAAGCATGCTAAGCGATTCATGGAGGACCTGGTGAACATGTCCCCATCCCCATAATGGATTTCTTGAAAAAGCATAGGAATTGTAATTCGTTTTTCCGGTAGGGGGATACATGCATCCCCTTACCAGGTTAAATGCCCCGAGATATGCAATTTTCTCATCCCTTGTTTTAAATGAAATCCGTGGAATCTTTGAAAACAGGATCAGGTCATCCTCATAAAAGGTCTTAAGCAAGGCTGTTTTCATTGTCTCAACATCCTTAATAAGCATCTCACTGTCTTCTTCCTGGCCCTGAAAGCCCCGTAAAATCCTGAAGGAAATTGTCTGCCCGGGCGACAGCCTCTTCTTATAATTCAGAGCAACAAACCGGCAAAGCCCTTTCTTCATCTGGTTCAGAGTATCAGAGCGCTTATCAGTATAGAAATCCGTTTTAATGGTATTGTAAAAGCCTGCAAGATCCCCGAAGTAGGCTCCATAAGTATACGGTGCAGGGCTGGCGGTAAAAACATCCCTGACCCTGGTGGGATAGCCGTATTCGGTTTTCAGACTGCTGATAAGCCTGTAGGAGCTTTCATACCTGTTTGTGACATAAGCCTTATGCAGGGTGTCAAAACCCATGACCTCCATAGAGTCATTATCAGCCTGGAGAACCGGATAAACGGAAATTTCATGGTTGATCTTATCGGTATTCTTTACTTCGATGTCAACAATCGCTATCGTCGAGCTGTAAACAAAAAATGTTTCCTTGACATGGATTCCACGGAAGGGCTCATATTCCATTACGGCCATATCGGGAAATGAAAAATTCACAACCGGCTTCATAAAGTACTCCGACATTTTGCTTATCACAACCTGGTCAACTTTCCACATGCAGTAAACAGTCCCCGCATGATCGCTGGAGTAGTTCACCGGGAGGCAGCAGGAGTAATAGTCCATTTTATAAGCCTTATCCCCGTATAGCCTTGAACGGGCCATCGCTGCTGCATAGGTTGTATACAATGGGTCGTCCTGCCTGGCATTGATCCTCACATAATCTTCAACAGGTTTAAAGTTCTGGCCTGTTCCCTGCATCATCAGCAGGCAAAAAAAGAGTAAACTCAGGTATGTCTTCATTTCACTGAATATTCATCGATTAACATTCGGGCGGCAATCCCGGCCCATATATATGTTTTATTCCAGCCAGCCTGGTGCTCATCGGCACTGTAGAACTCCCAGAACACATGGTCCTGCTTAAGGTGCCAAATCATATTATCGAGCACGCGCTTTACAAGGTCCGAGGCATCATCCTTATAACCATAGTCGTTAAGCCCACGGTAGATAAGGTATTCCCATTGAACCCACACAGGCCCGTTCCAATAACCTATAGGGTTGTAATAATCCGATCTTGCACTTAATGTGGGAATACCGTACGCCCTTCTGAATTCCGCCGGATTCCTGAGTGACCTCATTAAAATCCCTGCACGTTCCCTGCTGCTTACCCCCGACCATAATGGAAGAAATCCAATGATCTCCTTGATCTTGAGATCATCGTTTTTTCTGAATGTGAAGCTTTGGTTGTCTTTTGAAACATTGTAATAAAATCCGCTGACAGTATCCCAGAGATAGCGTTCAAGCAGTGCTGACCTTTGCAGGGCAAGACCTTTATACAATTCTTCTTCAGCCTTATTGTTCAATGCCCCGGCCATAGCCGAAAGTGCCTTCGCTTCCATGACCAGCATCGAATTCACATCGGGTCCTTCGAAATTCATCGGTCTGCCAACCTGATCCCACACAGCCACACGAGCATCTCTCACCGATTCAAGTTCACCTTCGGCTCCCCATTCACATAGCCCGTTCCTGTTGGCATCTCTGTTCCTTACATAAAAAGAGTAAAATTTTTTGCCTGAAGCATAGGCTTCCTGCAAGAATTTCCTGTCCTTCGTAACTTTATACAACTCCCAGTTAATGTAATTATACCAGGGGGCGGATGTGGTTAACTGGTTGGCATATGGTATGGTCTCGTCAAGGTAAGGCCCGGTGCGGTAATTTATATAGCCGTCGGGCTGCTGCCTCTGCATGAAAACCCTCTGGGAGTTCATGGCGCTAACAGGATCCATATATACATAGGCCAGCATGCTCAGGCTTTCATGGAAGACCTGCCCCCCATAACCCCATCCCCATTTGGGCTCTCTTGAGAATACATAATAATTGGTTTTACATTTGCCTTCAGGCGGCATCATGCACTGCCTCATCAGCGAAAAACAGCTCCAGTAAAGCATTTCCATGTCTTTCGATGGCAGGTTCAGCTTCGGTATCCTGCTATAAGCCAGTTCGTCTTCCCTGATAACAGATGCAGGATCAATGGATGCAAGTTTGCTGAGTGACCTGAACCCATCCTGCATCCTGCATCCCGCATCCTGTATCCCGAGCATAACCCTAAACTTTGCCGATTCCCCCGGCTGAAGCCTGATCGTCCTGAACCCGTTACCCAGAGCCCAGTAACCGGAATTATTTTTCTTTAACGCAAGGCTTCGCTGCACATCATCTGCCTTACTCAATGGTCCTGAAAGCTTTGAACCAGGTTTGAAAACTGTGCATACCATGGAATCATTTTCCAGGCTGCTGGAATAAAAAGCCCTGAGATCGGTTTGGATGGGAATACTGTGTTCTTTCATCCAGCTGTCGGCTTTTTTCACAAGTGGATAGGAATATCCGTCAAACAGGTTATCATGAATAATGTTCACAACCGAATCGGCTGAGGGGTAATAATGGTAAGACGATACTATGATCTCTTCCATCGAATTCCCCATATTTTTCACCTCGAAATCCATGAAAGCCTGGGAGGATGAAAAAACGTCAAAACAAACTTCAGTCCTGATGCTCTCAAAGGGATAATAGTAATATTTTAATATATCACTGTAAGAAACAGTTATGACGGGTTCTTTGAATAATTCCTTTAACCTGAACCTGAACTCTTTTCCCATGCCGAATGCAAGTCCGAAATTTGGCCCGTCGGAAGATATAACCTCGACCCCGCTCTCCGGATCATTGAAGAGGAACTGATATCCCTGGTCCAGTTTATAGGCAGACCTTGATAGGGGGGCTGCATAGGTTGTAAACAAAGCATCTGAATGGGTTGCACTGAGGTCAGAAAGAAACGGAATAGTCACTGCCGACTTTGCCTCGCTTTTGCCCTTTAAGCTTGCTGAACCTGATGCGTTTTGATTCGTTTTAATCTGCCCCTGGAGCAGGCATCCGGACAAAAGGAATACCAGGATAATGGATTTTCTCATTTCAGACTGATCTTAAGTTGCACTTCTGAATATTTCTGTCCTGTTGATGGGAACTGAACCTGAATGCTGTAAACCTTACCGGACTGGCCCAGCAGGGTCCCGTTTTCGACATCACCGAGTTCCCGTCCGTTACACCAAACCCTTACGATACCTGTGGATCCTGCAGTGTTCTCGGCCAGCACCTTGTATATATTTCCATCCAGACCTGCATCCAGTATCCTTAATCCTTCAGACTGATAGCCGACCCTGGCTGTACTGATCTCTGGCAACACACTTATTCCTTTTTCATAGCCGATCTCAAGTTTGTCGACCCCGTCGGGCCGGATCTCCAGACTTACCCTATTCCCGTTGCCTGAAACCGTGGTAGTAAAGGGCACGTCCTTTTTATTCAGCCTGCACCAGAGTACGCTTGTTCCGGGAGGAAGCAAAGGGGTAAATTCAATTTTTACCTTTTCACGATATTCTGATGTGAAGCGGTAGGAGAGAACTCCCTCTTTCCGTTTGAATTTCATATGGAGCATCCTGTTGCTGAACCTTATATTCCGAACTTCAAGCGAATCCCAGTCGGCGGGCAATGCAGGGGCAAGCCTGAGTTTTTGCTTTCCGGCATCCACATCCAGTCCCAGGAGTCCTTCAATCACGGGCTGTGTGACCATAGTTTCTGACCAGCACTGGTTTGCACAAACCCCGGAGGGCTTGTAAACTGCCCCGTTCAGCACTTCCTGAACATGGCCATTTGACCAGGCTGTATAAACGTTCAGGTTGTTCATGATGTGAGAGAATCCCTGTATTACATTTCCGTACTTGTATTCAGCCAGGGATGTCCAGCCTGTGAACAGAGGCCATACACTGCCGTAATGATAGCCGGTAGGTTTAAAAAGCCTGCTGTCATCCCTAATTATCCTCACTCCCCAGTTCGTAGTGAACGCATTGGAGGCATACTGCCTCAGCACTAAAGCTGCCTTCACAGGATCAGCCAGCCCGAATCCAAGGGGGACTGCGGGCAATACAGTCGGCTCAGAACGAAAACTGCCATCCGCATTCATTCCATAGTTAAAAAAAGATGTGCCATCATTCCAGAATTTCGTATTGATGAGCTGCTTTAATATCATTACCTCATCCCGCATCCTGTTTCCCGCATCCTGCATCCTGAATCCTGCATCCTGCATCCCGCATCCCGCATCCTGCATCACATCAGCCATATTCGAAGCTTCCTTTAAGGCTTCAGCCCAGCATCCCTGCATATACAAGGTGGCATGCGAACCGTACAGTTCTCCGCCTTCAACCCAGCCGTGCCCTACATTCGTGTTCTCGATCAGGTGGTCCTTATCGGTATCGGTCGAAAAGCAGAAATCAATGGATTTTTTTATGAAAGGCCAGCTCTGCCTGAGGAATGCCGTATCGTTGGTGTACCTGAAATACCGTCCGGCCAGCACAAGATAAAGCGGTGTTGCATCGGATGCATCGTAATGAACAACGCCCGAAGTACTTGCTTCATGAAGGATCTTTCCGTTAAGGTCCTGGTATTTCTGGTAAAATTCAAGTTCTGATTTTACTTTTTCATAATCCCCGGCATCGAGCAACGCCATCCCGCTCCACTGTCCGTCTCTCCCGAAATACCAGGCATAGCCGGGCCTCCCGCTGACCTTCTGTGCTCCGTCCCAACCATGTCTGGTTGTTGCATACCCTGCCACCAGCGACCCTCCCATTCCGGGAGTCCTGACAAAAAACTTATCTCCCGATACAATGGCCCAGGCATAGCCCTTATTAAAATTCTGATCAGGTGAACTCAGTATGAGCCGGGTCTTATATACATTATCGACATGAGCTAATGAACGCCTGAAGATCTCCTCCGGTGCCTCCATGTATTTTTCAAAACAGCTCCTGACCAGTGCCCTTCCTTCACTTCCTGCCGCAAACACTACATCCAGTCCGTCGTTCATCTCCAGCCTGTATTGCATGAAAAATGCCGCCTGGAAAAGATCGGAAGTCACACCAGATGCTTTGAAGTTTTTATCGATGTTAAACCCGTTGAACTGTCCGGCCAGCTTCTGCTTCGCAGGCTTGCTTGCCCCAAGATAAACCTCCATAAGCCCGTTCTTATCTGCGATCCTGAAGGCATCAAGTTCAGGAACCCAGGTGTGGCATATACTCCCGGTCACCCTTTCGGAATAGGGCCACATCATCCGCAGATTGCTCTTAAATTTAATGAACAGCTCAGCCCCGTATACTCCCCTGTACTCATAATGAACAACTCCGGCCGGATCAGAAGGATCGCTGGCGACGATCTCCTTCAGGTAAGCCCTTGGAAATTTATACTGCCGGCAGAAATATGCCGGGTGGGCCATGACTTCCGGCCTCTGGTCGTTAAGCCAGTAAATGCTGTCTTTATAATCGAACTTTATTCCGACCTCGAAATCCCTGAAAGCCATGAAAGGATGAGACCACATTTCCTCTATGCCACCGTTCTCAGTTCCCATTGTCAGCAGCCTTTCACCTGCAGCATCCCAGTATTCGTTTGATGAATACCGGCGTTCCATGGCCAGTGGGTCTTCAGGTGAAGTCCATTCTGTGGAAGCCTTCCTTAAAACCTTACGATCGGTTTCAGGACCGGCGGCACATTCAGCGACGGTATTCGGCGAAGAGTCCCAGTAACGGGGAGCCGGGACATTTAATCCGCCATACAAATAATTTATGCAATTCAGGGTAAATTTTTCAAGATGCATGGAGTTCAGATTGGGCTGGGAAAAATCCATATACCCGCCCACGGCCAGCAATTTTCCTCTCCCTTTCGAATATTCAAGTACTATTTTTGAATCTTCCCGTAAAAAAATGTAGTCCCAGTCTACTGCTACCACTTTCCCTGATAGTAAATCACTGGTGCCGAAGTACCCACAGACCCCGGCAGACTGGTCCTTTAATGGCCGTAAGATGTACGCGCCTCCGTTCATACCTGCAAAAACCGGGTGATCAATGAATGCATGAAAACCCAGCTTACGCCCATAGCCGTCATCGTTGCAGGGTTTTAAGCTGTCGCAGGGTTGCTGCTTTTCGAGCCCAAGCCCAACGAGGTAATGCAAGGCATAGCCCGAAAGCAACATACTACCGCCATTATCCAGGAATTCGCCAACAGCCTTTGTAGTTTTTTCACATACCAGTTCTTCAGGCAATGCACCCGGTTTGTCTTTATAATAGACCAGGGTTTTATAATTTTTGACTGCGGATGGCTTTTTCCCAAGTTCTCCGGCGCTGATATAATCACAGCTGAATGCCTTCTGCCTCCCCAGAAAATGAAAAAATGCTTTTACCGCGGTATCGGCATCTTTCAGGCTGGCATCAGAAACAAACGCAATTCGTTGTTTGCCTTCATCAGGATTGGCTTTTTTGGCCAACCTGATGGTATGGGTTTGAATGCTCTGGCCTTTGATAGCCTGTGCTGCTGAATTGATGCCCGGGAGTAGGCACAGGATCATCAGCCCTGTATACAATCTTAATTTCATATATGCCGTATGAGTTCATTTATCCCTGAGATCACCGGGAAACCGCACTGCCTCAGCCTGTCTTCAGTATGATGCCCATCTGGGATAAGGATGCAGTCTATGCCAATCTCACTTGCGACTTCGGCATCATGCCTGGTGTCGCCGATGAACAGCAGGCGGTTGATAGGAACCCCAAGATCCTTTACGAGCCTTATCCCAACCTCGGTCTTCCCGTGGGCATAATGATCGTCGGTGCCGTACACTTTGTCAAAGAAGGAGTTCACTCCCATGAGGTTTACTTCGGCCCTGAGTTCACCCTGCTCCCTGGCCGACAGTATGGATTGCGCAAACCCCTTGTCGCGGAAAGCCTGCAGCACAGTCAATGCTTCGGAATGCAGTCTGGATTCCTTTTGACGGGCGTTATAGAGAACCATGAACTCCATGCCAACTTTTTCAAACGATTCCTTTTCAAAATCATAACCGAGTTTGTCGTAATAGTCCCTGACCGGAAATGTAAAGACCGAACGGTAGAACTCCAGGCTGACTTGCTTCAGTCCGCGCTTTGCAAGCATCCCGTTCATCACCTCCACGCAAAGCCAGGCATCGTTGAGCAGGGTACCGTTCCAGTCCCAGATGATATGTTTGTAGTCAGAAAATTTTTGAACCATTATTTGTCGAAATTTGCACGATCAAATATACATGAAAAGATCAGCCCTGCAATGAAACGGGAAGAACTGCTAAAGCCTGTTGATGATCTCCTCGACTGCGCTGTTTGTCCACATGAATGTCATGTGAACCGCTTTGAGTCTGCAAACGGCATTTGCCGAAGCGACGCATCTTTCAACATCGCCTCGATTTGCATTCACAAAGGTGAGGAGCCTGTGATCTCAGGACCATTGGGCATTTGCAATATCTTCTTTACAAACTGCAACCTTCAGTGCATGTATTGCCAGAATCACCAGATCAGTGATACGACTATCAGCAGGCAGGCATTCAGAATGGAACTCCCTGAAATTGTCAAAGAGATAACCGGATTACTGGATAAGGGAATAAACCTCGTTGGGTTTGTCTCTCCTTCCCATTTCGTTCCACAGATGAAAGTTGTCATAGAGGCGGTTAAACAGGCAGGGTACTCACCCAAATGGGTTTACAACACCAACGGATATGACCGGGTTGAAACGCTCAGATCTCTTGAAGGAATGATTGATGTCTTTCTTCCCGATTTCAAATACATGGATCCTCTTCTTTCACGGGTGTTTTCGAAAACAGCCAATTACCCTGAAAAGGCTTCAGCCGCTATTAAAGAAATGTACAGGCAGAAAGGAGCTGCCCTCCATCTTTCTGATGAGGGTACGGCAGAATCGGGGATCGTGATCAGGCACCTGGTATTGCCCGGCCAGGTTCAGAACAGCCTGGGAGTACTTCGTTATATCGCGGATGAGATCTCCCCGAAACTTCATATTTCACTCATGTCACAATACTATCCCACAGCCCGGGTCATGGGGCATAAGTCCCTGGGGAGGGTACTTTACCGGGATGAGTATTTACAGGTTGTCAATGAAATGGAAAAGCTTGGGCTGGATTACGGCTGGGTGCAGGGGCTCGACAGCATAGAGCATTACAGGCCCGATTTTGAAAAAGAACACCCGTTTGAGTAGGGATTTACGATTTACGAAGCCCGATTTACGATTTAGGAATGTCAGGAATGAATTAAGTAATTCGTAATTCGTCACTCGTAATTCGTCACTCGTAATTCGTAATTCGTAATTCGTCACTCGTAATTCGTAATTCGTAATTCGTCACTCGTAATTCGTCACTCGTAATTCGTAATTCGTCACTCGTAATTCGTCACTCGTAATTCGTAATTCATTCATGGGTTCTTTCCCCCGTTTCACCCTGTCGATATACCCAATTCACCGATTCCTGCATGCCCTTACAAATATTGTTCATATTTTCGCAACCAGAAACCCAACACTTAAAATTAATGAAACATATTCCTGCACTATTACTCTCTTTGTTCCTCGTTTCAGCCACTGGCTTTACCCAGGAAAAAGAAAAGAAAGCCGATACGGCTTACCAGTTTACTGTTGAAAAACAACTGCCTGCCACCAGGATCAGGAACCAGAATCGTTCGAGTACCTGCTGGAGTTACTCAGCCATTTCATTCCTTGAGTCAGAACTGCTCAGGATGGGGAAAGATACGTTTGATCTTTCTGAAATGTATCCGGTAAGGCAATGCTATGCCGACAAAGCCAGATTGTATGTAAGGTTCCAGGGAAAGCATAATTTTGGTCCGGGAGGAGCAGCACATGATGTGACTTATGTATTGAAAAAGTATGGGATGGTGCCTGAAGAAGCTTATCCGAACTCCGTGATAGGGGAGAAACTTCCTGTGCATGGAGAGATGGACGGGGTCCTCCTGGCTTACCTTGATGCAGTTATAAAAAATCCGAATCGCAAACTTACACCGGTATGGTTTGAGGGTTACCAGGGCATCCTTGATGCCTATCTTGGTAAGAATCCCGCCACTTTCACTTATAAAGGAAAGAGTTATACTCCCCAGACATTCGCCGGTATGCTGGGTCTGAATCCCGATGATTATGTTGAAATCACTTCCTATACACATCACCCGTTTTATTCAAAGTTCGTGATGGAAGTGCAGGACAACTGGCTTATGGATGAGGTATATAATGTTCCTCTTAATGATCTGATTTCGATTATAGACAATTCGATAAATAACGGCTATACCGTGGTTTGGGGAGCCGACATCAGTGAAAAGGGATTCTCATGGAAAAACGGCGTGGCTGTAGTTCCCGACAGGAATATTCCTGAACTTGCCGGCCTGGAACAGGGTAAATGGGAAAAACTGAGTGATGCAGAAAAAGACAAGCTGCTTTACAAATTCGATAAGCCTGTTCCGGAAAAGAAGATCACCCAGGAGATGCGCCAGCTTGAATTCGACAACTACCAGACCACCGACGACCATGGCATGCATTTCACGGGCCTTGCAAAAGACCAGAACGGCAATAAATACTACATTGTTAAGAATTCATGGGGACTTGATGACCACAAATTCAAAGGCTACTTTTATGCCTCTCAGCCTTATGTAATGCTCAAGACCATGGACATCATGGTGAACAGGAATGCTATCCCCCAGGAGATCAGGAAAAAACTTGGATTATAAACTCCATTTACCCCTGAAGCCCTGGTAATTGACTGCCTTCCTGAGGCAATCAAGATATTCCACCCTTGGCACATTGCGGGCCCCGAGGCGTTTTAAAAGATCCGTTTCAATCTGGCAGTCAATCATCATGAACTGCCAGGTTTTTATTTTCAGTACCATATGGCAAAAAGCCGCCTTTGATGCGTCTCTTACCTTATGGAACATACTTTCACCGAAAAAAGCCCGGCCAATGGAAACTCCGTAAAGTCCGCCAACCAGCTCTCCTTCAAACCATGACTCGAAAGAGTGCGCAAATCCCATATTGTGAAGCCTGGTATATCCTTCAATAAAGCTCTCATCGATCCAGCTGCCGTCCTGTCCTGGCCTCGGCGCATCAGCACAGGCACGTATCACCCCAACGAAGTCCTCATCCGCAGTCACTTTAAATTTATTACTGCGGATGACTCTCTGCAATGAATCTGAAATGACCAGTTCATCAGGGTAAAGCACCATCCTCGGATCGGGGGAGAACCAGAAAATATCCTCATCTTCCCTGAACCAGGGGAAAATGCCGCTGGCATATGCATTAAGCAACCTTTCCGGCGAAAGGTCTCCCCCCAAAGCCAGTAAACCGTCGTTTTCGGCTTCAGACGGGTCGGGAAAAACCGGTTTAGGGGAAAGAAGGTAAACAGGCATGCCCGGAGATTACTTTCCTACAACAAGCACTTTGAATGTCCCGGGAGCAACTTTACGCCGGTTGTTTTCCATTGTAACATCGGCCGAAGACATGTAAATCTTTTTAAGTGCTTCGCTGTAAGTGATTGTCCTTGCACTTTGCCTGGTTGCCAGAGTCTGAATCACACTGTAATCGCTGGCGCTCTTCTGGTGAACTACGGTCATAACCCCTTCGCCGCATGAGGCTACAATATTCTGATCTTCTTTAATGAACCAGATACCATCGCAACCGCCACCCATAGGCAGGGATGTGATTATATTTCCGGTGATGGCATCAAGAACGACAATAGTCTTTGAGTCACTACAGGCTGAAAACAGCCTGTTAGTCTTAAGATCTATAGCCAGGCCGCTGGGTTCCTTTCCGGGTTCAAGGGGCCATTCGGCATCGATTTTCAGGGTCTTAGTATCAAATTTCACCACCGTGGATTTATCTTCAATATTTACAAAGATCTTTCCTTTTCCGTCTGACACAGCCGCCTCTGGCTTACCTGAGACCGGCAGGGTGCCAACAACTTCGTTGGTCTTTGCATCTATGGCTGTCACGGAATTTCCCCGGCCATTGAAGGTAAAGATGCGTTTGCTGAAGCTATCATACAAAACCGCATCAGGATTCTTGTCGGTCTTGATCTTTGCAGTAACAGCCAGTGTCGAGAGGTCGAAAACAAAAACTGAATCAAGCCTGCCACAGGTAATGAAACCTTTTCCGAACTCTTTTACCACAGCTATTCCGTGCACACCTGTTGTGCCGGGTATTGTACCCATGAGTTTCTCCGATTTAAGGTCAACCACCTGCACCATGGTCCCATGGGAAACATAAAGCCTTTGTGTGGCATCATCGGCCAAAAGATAATCCCAGCCGCCATCTCCTTCGAGAGAGATCGTACTGATTTGTTTATAATCGGTTTTCTGGGCTTTGGCAGGCTGAATAGCGAGCAAAACAATCAGGATCAGCAGCAGTTTCAATGATTTCATGATTCAGGATTTAAATGTTAAAGATTTGTTTGAGGAAGTCACTGGCTTGTTGAATTGACTTTTAGCAAATGTAGCAATATTGCCTGTAAACCGATTAGCTGAACCGGATTCATAATAATTACTTTATGCCGGGGACTGATTTTTTTTTTAATTTCACAGCATGAAATCAAACACCTTATTCTGCAGAGTATTATTGGTAATGATACTCCTTGTACCTTGTTATTCTTATGCCCAGCAACCAAAGTCAACAGGATCAAAAGCAAGGCTTCACCATGAAACCGAGGACCAGCCTTATATGCCCCCTTCAACCTCTGCGCGTTCAAAAGCCCCTGCAATTAAAAGTGCCACGTTTACAATGGTACAGGTCAATGTCGACGGCAGCGGAAACAACATTGTGGGAGATGCTGCCAATGAACCTTCGATGACGATCGACCCGGTCAATCCGCAGAATATTGTCATTGGCTGGAGGCAGTTTGACAATGTGCTCAGTAATTTCAGGCAGGCCGGTTTTGGTTATTCAACCAATGGAGGACAATCCTGGACTTTCCCAGGTGTTATCAATCCCGGGCTCTTCAGAAGTGACCCTGTCCTGGATTGTGATACGGCAGGTAACTTTTATTATAACAGCCTTACCTCAAATGCCATGGGATACTTTTGCAAGGTATTCAAAAGCAGTACCGGGGGCGCTTCCTGGAATACCGGGACCGATGCTCATGGAGGAGACAAGCAATGGATGGCCATTGACCGTACAAAGGGTGCAGGCAGCGGGAACATGTATGTCGACTGGAACGAGAGCTTCAGTTCATGCCTGCCCGGCGCTTTTACCCGCTCTACTGATGGAAACAGCAGCTATGGGGATTGTATAGAACTCCCGGGAAATCCATACTGGGGGACCGTCGCTGTCGGGAACAACGGCGAAGTGTATATCTCAGGCTGGAGCGATTCATACGGGATGGTTGTCCTGAAATCCATCAACTCCCAGTATGCCGATTCAATACCAACCTGGAGCCTTTCAACAGCATACATGGATGGGCAGGTCACCTATGGTGAACTGATCAATCCCATTGGACTTACAGGGCAGATCAGCATTTCGGTTGATCTTTCAGACAGCCCGGCCAAAGGCAATATTTATCTTCTGGCTTCTGTCTGGAGATACTCAAACAACGACTCAGCTGATGTGATGTTCACCCGTAGCACTAACGGCGGACTGACCTGGACCGAGCCGGTAAAAGTCAGTGATGCCCCGGGAACCAACTCTTACCAGTGGTTCGGAACCATGTCTGTTGCCCCGAACGGAAGAATTGATGCAGTTTGGCTCGACACCCGAGATTCACCGCCCGATTCCCTGCTTTCGGCTTTATATTACTCGTATTCCCTCAACCAGGGAACAAACTGGTCGGCCTCACAGAAACTCACACCGCTTTTCGACTCAAGAGTCGGCTGGCCCCAGCAGGCAAAAATGGGTGATTACATCTCCATGATCTCCGATAACAGCAAAGCCTGTCTTGCATGGACCAACACCCTGAATGGCGAGCAGGACGTCTATTACAGCACCATTACGCCCCCGACTACAGGGATTTCATCAGCCCTTAACGAAACTTCAGTCATGCACATATCGGCCTACCCTAACCCTTTCAGGGAACAGGCAACTATAGAGTATTTTCTTCCCCGAAGTGATTTTGCCAGGGTATCCCTGGTCGACATCTGCGGAAGAGAAGTAAAGACCCTTGTTTCGGGATACCAGGCTAGCGGAAACCACCAGGTAAAACTTGATGGTACAGGAATTCCCAGGGGTTACTATTTTGTGAAAGTAGTTGAAGGGACTCAAAGCAGTTCAGCCGCCCTGGTCAGAATTGACTAATTCCCTTTGTAAACCGAGTTCAGCGCTTCAAGAAGCCTGTCCATGCCTTGTTTTATCTCAGCTTCACTGATCACAAGTGGAGGGGCAATCCTGAATGTTGCCGGTTTGAAGAGGTAGTAATCTATAAGGATACCATATTCTAAACAAGCTTCAAGAAATGCGTTGCGCTTTGAAGGGTCTGCGAGATCGACACCAAGGGCAAGTCCTTTGCGGCGAATGCCCGAGATAAAGCCATTTTTCAGGGCTCCCGACAACATTCCTTCTATTGAACGGCCTTTCATTTCTGCTTTCTGCGGATATTGTCCACCTGTAAGCACATCGATCCCGGCTATTGCTGCAGCACAGCTCACAGGATGGCCTCCGAAAGTGGTGATATGCCCGAGCATGGGATTGGTGGCAAGTGAATCCATAACCGGTTTCGGGGCAATGAAGGCTCCAAGTGGCATGCCGGCTCCCAGCGCTTTTGCTAATACCAGGATGTCAGGCACTATACCGTAAGGTTCAAAGCTAAAAAAGCTTCCTGTTCGGCCAAACCCCATCTGCACATCATCGATAATAAGCAATGTGCCTGTCTCATTGCAGCGTTTCCTCAACTGAAACATGAAGCCTTCGGCCGATGGGATCAGTCCTGCCTCACTCTGGGTAGTTTCTGTAACCACACAGGCTGTATGAGAAGTTATCTTTTCAAGATCGCAGTAATTGTTGAATTCAAGGAAACTCACATCCGGCAAAAGCGGGCGGAAAGCCTGTTTCATACTTTCATTTCCTAAAATACTTAGTGCGCCATGGGTAGAACCATGGTAGGCATCCCTGAATGCAATGATACCCGAACGCCCGGTATACCTCTTTGCCAGTTTCAGGGCACCTTCAATAGCCTCTGCTCCTGAATTGACGAAATACACCGAATCAAGGGCAGAGGGGAGAAGGCCTGCAAGCTTTTCGGCAAGCTTCACCTGGGGCGAATGAATGAACTCCCCATAAACATTAACGTAGAGGTAAGCGTCAAGCTGCTTTTTAATAGCTTCAAGAACCTGCGGATGACGATGCCCGACATTGCTGACAGAGATACCCGAAACCATATCTATGTAGTCCTTCCCGTCACGGTCATATATAAAAACACCTTCTGCTTTCACAATATCAAGGGCCATCGGCCCTAAGGCCGGCAACCCCAGATAGCGGTAAAACAACTCCCTTTCGGTCATGAATGATTTTTTACGAAAATACAGATTTCCTGAAATCTGCTCATTCAAAATTCAACATTCGATATTCGTTATTCGTTATTCACTTTTGATTTCACTTACCTTTGACCAAAATAACGTCATGCAAAACAAGGTCATCATCATCACTGGTGCTTCCTCAGGAATTGGTAAAGCCCTTGCGCTTGAAGCCCATAATCGTGGTGCAAACGTCGTTCTGTCGGCCCGCCGTAAGGAAGTCCTGGATGAATTTACTTCCTCATGGGATTCAGCCGTCTACCTGAATGTCAAGTCAGATGTGACAAGTGAGGAGGATTGCCGCCTCCTTGTCAAAGCCGCTGTTGAAAAATTCGGTCGCATCGACGTTCTTATCAACAATGCCGGGATCTCCATGAGGGCCTTGTTCGAGGTTCTTGACCTTGATGTTATCAGGAAACTAATGGATACGAATTTCTGGGGAACGGTTTACTGCAGCAAATATGCCCTTCCTGAGCTTTTAAAAACCAAAGGCTCCCTGGTTGGAGTTTCATCTGTTGCTGGCTATAAAGGACTTCCGGGGCGCACAGGATATTCTGCATCGAAATTTGCGATGCACGGATTGCTGGAAGTCATCCGCATAGAGAATATGAAAAAAGGGCTTCACGTCCTGATCGCCTGTCCGGGCTTCACCGCAAGCAACATCCGCAGTATAGCCTTATCAAAAGACGGCTCATCACAGGGCGAAACACCTCTTGATGAAAGTAAACTCATGCCTGCCGAAACCGTCGCTGCCCGTATCTGTAATGCCATTGAAAAACGCCGCGACAGGATCGTCCTCACTACCATGGGCAAACTCACGGTATTGCTAAACAAATTCTTCCCGAAATTTATGGATGGCATGGTGTATAATCATATGGCGAAGGAGCCGGACTCGCCGTTTAAATAATTTGAATATCGAATATCGAACAAAGAATGTCGAATATCGAAGTATTTCATCATTAAATATTCAATGTTCAATATTCGAAATTCAACTTTATAAGCTGCGGGGATGGAATTGAATAATTGTGCTACGAAGGTACTCCCTGTCAAGATGTGTATAGATCTCGGTGGTTGTGATAGATTCATGCCCCAGCATTTCCTGCACGGCACGAAGATCGGCCCCGCCTTCGACAAGGTGGGTGGCAAATGAGTGGCGGAAAGTATGTGGACTAATAGTCTTCTTTATTCCTGCTTTGACTGCAAGGTTTTTAATGATGGTAAAGATCATGACCCGGCTGAGCTTTGACCCCCTGCGGTTCAGGAATAAGATGTCGTCATTCCCGGCCCGGATAAGAACACCTGTCCTGATCTCCTTCAGGTAATGCACAATCTCATTTCTTGCGGTGTGGCCAAGGGGGACAAGCCTTTCCTTATTGCCCTTACCAACGATTTTGACAAAGCCTTCGTTGAAATAGATATTTGAAATGCGAAGGCCTACCAGTTCCGAAACCCTTAATCCGCAGCCATACATGACTTCCAGGATGGCTTTATTGCGTTTTCCCCCGGGAGTGCTCAGGTCGATCGCTTCAATGAGCGTATTGATCTCGTCAACTGTCAGAAAAACAGGAAGTTTTCGGCCGGTACGGGGTGATTCAAGCAGTTCAGTGGGATCTTTCTGAATAATGTTCTCAAGCAGAAGGTATTTATAAAACCCCTTCAGGCCCGAAATTATCCTTGCCTGAGATGTAGGTGTCATTCCCAGTTCTGTGATCCACCGTAAAAAATCCTTAAGGTCATTGAGAGAGACTTCTCCGGGAACAGCAGTTTTGCCTGATTGCTCAAAGAACTGGGTCAGTTTCTCTACATCGTGTATATAAGCTTCTATGGAATTGAGTGAAAGGGATTTCTCGAGCCGGAGGTACGACTGATAACCGTGGATGTATGATTTCCAGCTCATCTGAACAGGGTAAAAAAAGGCCAGTGTAGGTTCACAGTCTAAAAGTATTAAAATATTTTTGTTTATTACCGGAAAGTTTGTACTTTTGCAGTCCCTAAATTTATAAGAATAATTTTTCATGGCAAAGAAGAGCAAAGACCAGAGAATTCAAGTGATTCTGGAATGCACTGAGCAGAAAACAAGCGGTGTGCCCGGGATGTCGCGTTACGTCACCAAGAAAAACAAGAAAAACACACCTGAGAGGCTGGAGTTGAAAAAGTTCAACCCTTACCTCAAAAAAGTGACCGTTCATAAAGAAATTAAATAGTTTGAGTTATGGCAAAGAAAGTAGTTGCTTCATTTAAAGGTTCCGCAACCGGTAAAGATTATACCAAGGTAATCCGCATGGTACGTTCAAAGAAAACCGGGGCTTATGTTTTCAAGGAAGCTATGGTTCCCAATGATCAGGTTAAAGATTTCCTTGCAGGAAAGCTCGATTAGACAAATTTAATAATTCATGGGACGCTTATTTCTTCCGGAATAAGCGTTTTTTATATAAGCCCGCACCATGGGACTGTTCAGTTTCCTGAGCAAAGACAAAAAAGAAGACCTCGACAAGGGGTTGGAAAAGACCAAGACCACTATCTTTTCAAGGATTACCAAAGCTGTTGCAGGAAAATCCAGGGTTGATGATGAAGTCCTGGATAATCTTGAAGAGATTCTTGTGACTTCGGATGTGGGAGTGGAAACCACCGTCAGGATAGTTGAGCGCATACAGAAACGCGTTGCCAGAGACAAGTACCTGGGGACAGCCGAACTGAACACCATATTGAAAGAAGAGATCGCCGGGCTGCTCCTCGAAAATACCATTGAAGATCAGAAGGGATTTGATTTTCCGCTTCCCTCGAAACCCTATGTTATCATGGTGGTCGGAGTGAACGGGGTAGGGAAGACGACGACCATTGGCAAACTGGCATACCATTTTAAAAAAGCAGGCAAGTCGGTACTTCTTGGCGCTGCCGACACCTTCAGGGCAGCAGCGGTCGACCAGCTGCAGATCTGGGCTCAGAGAGTCGATGTACCCATCATCACCCAGGGGATGGGAGCAGATCCGGCGTCGGTTGCTTTCGACACGGTAAAGTCAGGGATGTCAAGGAACACAGATGTTGTGATCATTGATACTGCAGGCCGTCTCCACAACAAGATCAACCTGATGAACGAGCTGACCAAGATCAGGAAGGTAATGCAGAAACTTATTCCCGATGCCCCCCATGAAGTGCTGCTCGTGCTGGATGCATCCACAGGACAGAATGCTTTTGAACAGGCAAAGCAGTTTACCACTGCCACTGAAGTCAATGCACTTTGCCTTACCAAACTCGACGGAACAGCCAAAGGAGGTGTGGCCATTGGCATATCCGACCAGTTTAAAATTCCGGTAAAATATATAGGCGTTGGTGAAAAGCTGGAACATCTCCAGATATTCAACAGACTGGAATTTGTCGACAGTCTCTTTAAATAATCCACCGGTTGAAAACCAGAACCCGGCCACATAATATAGGTATCGTTTCGCTTGGCTGTGCCAAGAACCTTATCGATTCCGAACTCCTGCAAAAACAGCTGGATGCCAGCAAACTGAAGATTTCCTTCGATCCCTCTTCCATCGAAGGCCTTGACACCATGATTATAAATACCTGCGGGTTCATTGGCGATGCCAGGCAGGAGTCGGTCGACACCATACTGCAGTATACAAAGGCAAAATCAGAAGGCAAACTCAGGCATGTTTTCGTTATGGGCTGCCTGGCCGAAAGGTACAGGGAGCAGCTAAAGAATGACATCCCCGAAGTAGATGCATTTTACGGTGTGAATGAACTGAAAAAGATCGTCGGTGAACTCGGCGGACATTATAACAGCCACCTCCTGGGTGAACGGATGATCTCCACACCATCACATTACGCTTACTTGAAAATCGCCGAAGGTTGTGACCGGAAATGTTCGTTTTGCGCAATACCAGGAATACGGGGTGCCCACATTTCACGATCATCCGCCGATATTGTAAAAGAAGCTGAAGGACTTGTGGCGCAGGGAGTGAAAGAGATCATAGTTATTTCACAGGATACAACATATTATGGCTTTGATCTTTATAAACGGCGTAAGATAGCTGAATTGCTGACTGAACTTTCAGCAGTGAATCCTGAAGGCTGGATACGCCTTCATTATGCTTATCCTCACGGGTTCCCTCGTGATCTGACATCTGTTATCCGCGATCACTCAAACATATGCAAGTATATTGATATTCCGCTTCAGCATATCAGTGATCGTATCCTCAAATCCATGAAGCGGGGGTTGTCATCATCCGGAACACGCAGCCTTATTGAGAAAATAAGGAAGGAAATACCGGGAGTAGCCATCCGGACCAGTTTCATCGTAGGTTACCCGGGAGAAACTGAAAAAGAATTCAGGGAACTTCTTGATTTCGTGAATGAAGCGAAATTTGACCGTCTTGGTGTATTTACTTATTCACATGAAGAAGACACAGCAGCATTTAAACTGCGGGATACCATCAGCCGGAAGGTAAAACATCAGAGAGCCGATGCGATCATGGAACTGCAGGAGAGAATTTCCCTGGAACGCAACCAGGGTATGATCGGCAAGACTATTAAGGTACTGATCGATAGGAAAGAAGGTGAATATTTTATTGGCCGTTCCGAGAGCGATTCACCTGAAATTGATAATGAAATCCTTATACCGGTTTCTGGCAATAAACTTAAAATGGGAACGTTTTCTGAGGTAAGCATAACAGCTGCTGAAAGTTTCGATCTTTATGCCGGGCTTCCCGAAAAGCCTGGCAGAAGCGGTAAATAATTTTAACTTTGCCATTGTCATACTGTCTTTTCTGCATAAACAACCAAAAAAAAATATCATGAAGAAGTTTTTCATTATCGCATCAGCATTATTCTTTCTGATGCCTTTCGTACTGAAGTCTCAGGTAAATACGGCTGCCAAACCAAACGACACACTGAACCGAACAGATGCTTCTGGCCTTAAAACAGGATTCTGGGAAGAAAAAGCCGGGGATGTCACTTTGAAAGGCTACTTTAAACTGAATAAAAAAGAAGGGTCCTGGGTTGGTTTTTATCCAAGTAATGTTCTTGCCAGGATCGACACATACAAGGACGGACAAAAGGACGGCCCTTATATTCAGCTTGACCGCAGGGGCAAGATCACTTTGTATGAATATTACCGGAATGGTTTGCTCAACGGACAGCAGGTTTCATATGCCCCCAGTGGTGATTTCCCGGTCTCTGAAACCAATTATGTAAATGGGAAAAGGAACGGGCTCTACAGGTTATATTATGATAACGGGAAGATTCAGGAAGAATCTGATTACGTCGAAAACCAGAAAAATGGTTCTTCAAAATGGTTCAACAAGGGAGGGAAACTTCTTGCCGAATATAATTACAAGCTTGGGAATTTTGAAGGCATTCAGAAGACCTTTTATGATAATGACACCTTGCAGATTTTATCGAGTTACACAAACAATGAACTGTCTGGAGATTATAAGGAGTTTTACAGGAATGGGAAACTGAAAATGACCGGAAAATATATTAAAGGTCAGAAAGATGGACCCTGGACTGAGTATGATGAAACCGGGAAGTCAGAAAAAGTTACCAAATTTAAGGCCGGCACAAATCCAAAATAATTCTGCATGCGAAAGGTTGTCAATCCTTTTGTGAAACTTGAAGGGTACAATTGCTTTGGTTGTGCCCCAGGGAATTCCTTCGGCCTCCGTATGAATTTTACTGAAGAAGGGGAGGAGTTGGTATCACTCTGGCAGCCTTCTTCTCATTTTCAGGGTTATCATACTGTTCTTCATGGTGGCATACAGGCAACTCTGATGGACGAGATCGCAAGCTGGTTTGTTTATGCAAAGCTTAAATCGTCAGGGGTCACATCGAAGGCTGAGATCCGCTATATCAAACCCTTGTACGTCGATAGGGGGATGCTGACAATCAGGGCTTCATTATTAAGAATGAGAAGGAACCTGGCCGATATCAGGGTAAGGATCTACGATCATGAAAACATATTATGTGCTGAATCCCTGATGGTGTTTTTTACAGTTTCGGCTGAAAAAGCAAAAGAGACGTTATATTATCCGGGGCCTGAAAGTTTCTTTGAACCTGAATGAGGATAATTCAATGGGATCTACCGTCCATTTTTAAGAACATAATTCTTAGGTACAGGTCTTAATTTAGGACTGTACAAAGCATTGTACCGGCTTTTGTTCTTTTTGATTTTGGTGGAATTTTTTGCATGACTGCCTTCACAGGAAAATTTATTTTTCGAACATCCTGTGAAACAAACCATCAGTGAGAATGCAATGAGCAGAATTGGATACGATAACCCGGAAACTGGATATTTTACACCAAACATACCTGATAATTGATGGTGTAAAGGTATGAAATATCCTGATTCATTAGTTTTTTTGTACTTTTGTAGAAAGTATTTTTTTCAATAAAACCGAACAACCATATCCTTATCAGACTGTCATATATAAATAATCATAACTCATAAACCAATGAATAAATTTACAAAATTTTCTTATCTGGTGATTGCGGCAATGCTGATGGGCATTCAGGCTTATTCCCAGTCCCAGGAATGGGTAAACCAGGTAATCGTGGTCAACAACGGCCGCAATGAAATCACTCCTCCCTACACAGATTACGTAACTGTTCAATCGTTCAATCCAACGACCCATACAGTTAGAGTTTTTGACACTATCTACTCACAGAAGGCCAGCGATATCCTCATTAAGGATAACAAATGTTGGGTTGCCACTCCTGATTCAATTATCCTTTACAACATCGACACTTATCAGCGTTTAAATGCAATTTCTGATTCGGGCGTCAACAAAATGTACATTTACCAGAATCAGTACCTTGTTATTAGCAAAAGGGCTCCGGTTACAAGGTTTTATGTTGAAATCCTGGATCTGAATTCAATGACTCTTGCAGGCCTTGTTGACGGTATAAGTGACCAGTGCGCTGGCATCACTTCAGAATATGATACGGTGTACGTGGCTATCAACGGTGGCACCTACGGTACCGTTGGCAAACTGGCTGTGATCCACGCACCCGATTTCATTAAGATCAGGGAAGTCGATTTTGGCATTCTTGGAACCGGAATAACCGACCTTTACCCGTTTGCAGGAAATATTTTCACCCTGAATTTTTCTCCCACCGGGGCCAATACCGGTAATGTCTGCGCATATAATTTTTACAACGGCACATTCAACATGCATAATTATAATGTCAGGGTTGGGCAAGGTTACGGTATTAAAGACAACCTCCTTTACATGAATTTCAGCGGAGGAGTGGGATCATATAATTTGAGCACCCAGAGTATTCAGGATACAACTATAATACCCGATCCAAGTTCTACCTACAGGATGTCTTTCCTTGGTGGAGCTCTTGATTATGTAAATAGTAGCCTGTATTTGAACCTAGGAACTCAGGTTTCTCCGGGATTAGGATATGTAACTAATCTTACAGGTGATTCACTAACTAGTTTTAACGAGGGCATCAACGCCTATAATATTGCAATAGATTTCAGGACACCTTCAGGCATCAGTGAAACTAAAAAAGGAAGCGACCTTATCCTTGTCAGTCCTAACCCGGCAGGTAACAGATTCGAAGTTAAATATCTTGGACCTGGTGATGTGCAGCAGCTTTCCATTACCGATCTAACAGGCCGTGTTGCCTTTACCCGCAATATTGAAGGACCTGCAAGAAGCTGGGTCATCAACGACGCGAACCTGGTATCGGGGTTGTACATACTTAATGTTAAAACCAGCCAGGGAATGCTTACGACAAAATTTCTCAGGCAATAATTCAAAACAAAAAAAAATTAGTAGCAATCCATCTTCACTGATGGGTTGCTATTTTTATTTATAGGGATCTCTGAAAAAAGGAATTTGTATCTTCGCACTCATGAACATAAAACCTAATAACCTGATACTGGTCATCGCGATGGTCATGATTTCAGGGATTTCATCAGGGCAATATGCTCCTCCTCCCGGCTTCCCGGGAACAACAGCTATTTACCAGGACAGTTCAGCGTTTTATGCATGGGCAAAAAACTGTACTGTAACCAGGGGCTTTGTCAACATCTCCGATACTAACTTTGTATATAACAATTCAAACAGGGCTTCTTATGGAAATGTTTACATGGCTACCGGCAAGCCCGACGGACTAGTCTTAAGCCTTGGTGATGGAGGGGTGGCAACCCTGACGTTTGACACGGTTATTTCAGATCATATCGGCTGGGATTTTGCTGTTTTTGAAAACTCCTTCAGCAACGGGTTTCTTGAACTTGCCTATGTTGAAGTAAGCTCTGACGGGGTCAGGTTTGTGAGATTCCCTTCTGTTTCTCTAACCCAGTCCCAGCAACAGGTGGGTACTTTCGATACTATCGACACCCGGAAAATCAACAATCTTGCAGGCAAATATCGTCTCGGCTATGGTACCCCTTTCGATCTGAACCAGCTTAGCGACAGTTCCGGCCTTGACATCAGCCATATTACTCATATCCGGGTGATTGATGTGGTTGGATGTTTGCAGGATGCATATGTCCGCTTTGATTCTCAGGGCCATAAAATCAACGATCCATGGCCAACGCCTTTTGATACCGGTGGATTCGACCTGGATGGGGTAGGACTGGTCCATAATGCCCTCACTTCTGCCGGTAATAGCCCCGAAATGCCCGGAATATCAATAAATCCGAATCCATCCAGCGGGAAAACCGCTTTTTTCTCTCAAACATCTTCTGTGATTGAATACAGGATTACTAATGTTTCAGGTCTTACCGTTGCAAAATCGTCATTTTCGGCAAGCACTTCCATTGACATATCATATCTTCCTGCGGGAATTTATTTTGTGCATTTCAATTTTCCGGGCGCCTCATCCGGGCTCACAAAAAAGATACTTAAGTATTAAGGATTATTCGAAATACCTTCTCAGAACCTGGATTCTCTTTTGTTTTCTTATCAGGGGTCCTATAGCCATTTTTGCCCAGGAATTGAAGGATACGCTTCAGCTAAAGGAAGCCGAGGTCAGGGCCAGCTTCGTTCCCGATAACAAAGGCTATAAGAAAATTAAGTTTGACACCCTGATGCTGATGCCTTACAAGGCTGCCGATCTGTCAGTCGTTTTATCACAGCTTTCAACTATTTTCATCAAATCATACAGTCCCGGCAGCCTGGCTACTTCCTCCTTCCGCGGAACACCCGCCAACCATACCCAGGTCGAATGGAACGGCATAAGCCTCAGTAATCCCATGCTTGGGCAAACAGACCTTTCCCAGATCCCTGTTTCTGCCTTTAATGAGATTGAGATCCTTTATGGAGCCTCAGGGCTTACCAAGACCAGCGGGGCATTCGGAGGAGTGGTGAACCTGGTCACCAATCCCGACTGGAACAACAAAATACACGCCTCAGTCGCGCAGACCATAGCAAGTTTTGATAATTATACAACCGAAGTAGGTTTCATTGGAGGTACAGCCTCTTTTCAATCTCATTCAAGGTTCAATTACGGCTCGGCGCTAAACAATTTTCCATATTATGATGAATTTACAAATGAAACTGTAAGGCAGCATGACTCCGAAATCAAACAATACGGGATCACCGAGGAGGCCTTCTGGAAAATTAAAGATAAACATTTGCTTACTGCAAGGATTTGGTACAGCTACGATAACAGGGACATTCCTCCGGTTGTCGAAGGAAGTTCAACATACAATCCGCAGAAAATCCTTAACAAAACCCTTCGATCAATCCTCGAATACAAACTGGTTGAGAAGACCTGGAATTTTTCTATCAAATCCTCGCTGGTGAACCAGTTCATGAATTACCGCAGCGACAGCATGTTTATCAATGACAACCATAATTATTATTCCTGGTTCAGTGCGGCAAGGTTCACTTTTACCGGTATAAAAAACCTTATGATCAAGCCCGGCCTTGATTATACCTACGATTATGTGAAATCAGATGCATACGAAGGTTTAAAAACAAGGAATACCCTCGGACTATATCTCGAAGCATCTTATAAATTCAACAGGCACCTCGAATCCCAACTGATCCTGAGGGAGGACTACCTGGACGGGAAATTCATGCCTTTCATTCCTTCACTTGGAATGGAATACAAGCCGTTTAACAGGATAAACCTTTACTTCACTGGCAACATCTCAAGAAATTACAGATACCCTACTCTCAACGACCTCTACTGGTCATTGTGGGGCAACCCTGACCTGAAACCTGAATATGATAACGGAGTGGAAGGAGGTATCACATATAACTTTCCTTCAGTCTCGGGGGCATTTTTCATTGAAACTTCTGTTTCAGGTTACTATTCCTGGATGCACGATATGATTGTATGGAATCCCCTGCCCGAAAACCCATCCATCTGGAAGCCACAGAATGTAAGCGAGGTAAATGCAAGGGGAATAGAGGCAAGCCTGAATTTTAAATGGAAGATCAGCAAACTTCAGATCACATCCGCCAATAATTATACTTTTTGCAAGTCAACCAACCAGAAAACCACTTCAGCCGAAGACAACTCACTGGGGAAGCAGCTTATATATATTCCTGAAAATACCGCCAACGCAACACTCAACCTCAGCTGCTGGCATTTCATCCTGGGGTATAACTTTACATTTGTTGACAAAAGATACACTAGTTCTGACAATCAATCATTTATGCCCGCCTATTCGTTGTCGAATATTATTTTTGGCAAATCATTTTATTTGAATACTTTTGTCATATCTTTACAAGGGAAAGTCAATAATGTGTTTGATGTTGACTACCAATCAGTAAAGAACTGGCCTATGCCGGGAATTAATTATGCATTAACTTTGCGAATTGAATTTAAAAAGTAAGCAGATAAGAAAGGACGTCAGACATACAGGATTTTCGGGCAGCAGATTATTAACTTTTGCTTGCCTGCTTGTGTATTTCCTGTCGGGATGCTCCAAAGATCCCATCCGTGAAGTGGGCAATGACGGGACAAAACCATCGCCGGTCGATACCACTAAAGTCAGTTATGAACATGGGATCTTTGTTGTCAACGAAGGGAATTATTCCTGGGCCAATGCTTCCATAACCTATATTGCAGGCACTTCCGATTCGGTTTACCAGGACATTTTCAAATCAGCAAACAGTCGTGGTCTCGGAGATGTCGCACAGTCAATGAAGGTCCTTGGGAATAAGGGATTTATCGTCGTGAATAATTCGAACAGGATCGAAGTTGTTTCATTAAAAGACTTCAAGACCATCACCTCCATTACCGGTTTCAATTCTCCCCGTTATATAGAATTTGTTGATTCTACAAAAGCTTACGTCACGAACATGAAGAGAAATATTTCGGTTGTTGACCTTAGAAGCATGACTATTGTGAAAAGCATTTCCACTCCATACTGGACCGAAAGCCTTCTTCGTTACGGCAGGTACATGTATGTCACCTGCATCGGAAGTTTCAGCGAGACCAGCGCAAACCGAAAAGCACAGGTCTATATTGTTGATACACAGTCAGATGTAATCGTAGACAGCATCCAGATGGGGAAGGAACCTGTGGGCATTGCAGTTGACCGTAAAGACAAGATCTGGATCTTATGTACGGGCGGATATGACAACTTTGAAGCCCCAACGCTAAGAAGAGTAGACCCGCTTCTGATGTCTGTCGAGAAATCGTTTTCATTCCCGGTTCAGCAGGGAGTACCAAGCCGCTTATGTATGAACCCCACCCGCGATACATTGTATTTCATTTATGGTGGTGTTTTCCAGATGCCTGCAAATGCAACTGAATTGCCGTTTACATCACTGATCCCTTCGAGCGGCCACCTGTTTTACGGACTGGCAGTTCATCCGCAAACAGGTCAAATCTATGTCAGCGATGCTGTAAATTACGTACAGAACGGGAAGGTCTTCAGGTGTAGCCAGTCGAACGGGGCCATTCTCAGTTCATATACCGTTGGCCGGATCCCGGGTTCATTCTGCTTTACAACAACAACCAAAAAATAATCACAGTATTTCGTTCAGTATCACCCTGAACTCACTGAGTATCATCGCAGTTGCTCCCCATATCACGTTTCCGTCTATGTAAAAGCAGGGGAAATTCGCTGCAATCCCCATGAATAATTTTATCCTTTTCGTCTGAACGTGTTTATCGTCGAGGAAATCGTTCAGCTTCACTTCTATGATTTCCTCAACTTCCCTTGGATCCTTTGCAAATTCCGGCCTCCGCTCAGTCCAGGCTACGACTGGCGTCACGATATAATTGCTGGGAGGAATATACAATGGTGTCAAGGTTCCGATGACACTGACTGCGGATGGCTCAACCCCAACCTCCTCATGTGCTTCCCTTATCGCTGTCGCTATAAGGTCCCTGTCGATCTGCTCGAATTTCCCGCCAGGAAGACTTATCTGCTTTGAATGTATCCCTCCGTAATCCGGCCGGCGCATAAGAACGAAACTGGTTTCATCTTTATAAGGGTATAATAAGATCAGCACTCCGCTCGGAGTTGCCTTAAGAACAGAAGCTGTCGCAAAGGGAAAACGAAGCCTCTTCTTTGAAGCCATTACAATCTGCGATTCAAGTCCTGGCAAGGGAAGCGCCAGTCGTTCTCTGAGTTTAACCGATAAATTTCGAAGCTCATTCATTTCATTTGCAAAAGTAATCCACCGGGTAATCGGTTTGATTTTTTATTAGTAATATTGCAGAGGAATTTAAGATTATGACAAAAGAAAAAATTGATCCGGCAAATCAAACACATGAACAGCATGCTGATATCCTGGATCTTGTTTTATATAATGACGACGTTAACACCTTCGATTATGTTATAGAAACACTGATCGATGTTTGCAAGCATGATCCTGAACAGGCTGAGCAATGTGCTATGATCGCTCATATGAAAGGCCGCTGCCCTGTAAAAAACGGAGTGGCTGACCTGCTTGTACCCTTGAAGTCGGAAATGATAGTTCGCGGACTTATTGTAACTATTGAGTAATTAACACTTTTTCAACAGTTTATTAACACTCCCGTTTTTTTTGTTTTTCAAATCACTGATGATCAGACTGTTACCTGGTCAAAGTTATTAACAATTTGTCAATAACTTATGTTCATTTCCTGTTAACATCTTATACTCGAAAAAATTGAAATCAGGCTTAAGGTGATTTTATATTTGTGATGCAGGTGAACGATAAAAGGCCCTCAGCCTCATCATTACGGTTTCGATGCCCCAGGGCAGCATGGCCCAGGTGAAAACCTGGCCGATTAACCGATAAACCGGAGAAGCAGAAGTGGCACATAAACAATAGCCTGGCGTTTTGGGAAGCTACGGTTTCCCAACAGCGTGAAGCGGGAACCATCGGCCAGACGGATCCCGCTTTTGGTTTTCATGGGGGAATTAGGGATTGGGGATTTGGGATTAGGTAAATTTAACCGATGCAAGATACATGATGCAAGATAATTTGATCTTCCATCCTGCATCTTGCATCCAGCATCCTGCATCCTGCATCCTGCATCCTCTACCCCGTACCTATTATTACAGCAGGAAAGGCAGAACCGCCCTGCGTTCTGAAGGATAATCAGGAAAGGTCGCCTGGTACCAGCGATGGTGGTGCAAGGCCCTGGGAAGCAGATTCACAAGCGTCCATACGGCAAAAGCAAGTCCGGGAGAACTCCAGGTCATCAGGGCATAACCAAACCACTCAACGATCTCGCCGAAATGGTTCGGACATGAAATGAACCTGAAAAATCCGCCTGTGGGTATCACATAACCGGTCTCGCCCGGTTTCCTTAGATGGATAAGAATATTGTCGCTCTGCATGTTTATAAACATGCCGGTAAAAAACACCAGGATGCCGCCAATGAAACGCGGGTCCTGAAGCCAGCCAGCGGTATACTGATCTGAAAGATTGCCGAGGTAATACCCGTTAATGAACCCATTGACAAGATTGAAAAAGATAGCCATAAACATGATGGCCAGGGGCATTTTTTTACCTTTGGTCCTCAGCCTGAATGGGAAAATAATGTCCCTGTTAATATAATGAAGAGCATATAGGCTGAAGAAAATCCATGTAGGTGCATTATGCGTTGTTGCCCCTGTAAAGAAAAAACCTGCAAAAACCAGCAGGGCAGGGGCTTCCATTATGATCCATCCCCATCGGTTGCTGATCATGGCTCCCCATTTTGTACTTGTATGCCTTCCGTAAGGAGCTACATATCTGATCACAAAAGGAAAGCTTACCAGTGCAATCGCAATCCACACATAAACAATAAAATAAAACACAGAAGTGGAAATCATCAGCTTACTTGTTTAGATAATTGTTTTCTTTGAACCAGATATAGAGATCGCGGATCGTTTCATCGAGCGGACGGGGTTGCAGCCCAAGTTCAAGCCTTGATTTCGAATTGTCGATATGCCTGCTTCCTTTGGCAATAATCTCAAGAGATTCTTTTGTATATAAAGGTTCCGATCCTGTTAGTTTGCTGTATCCGGTAATAAATGGTAATCCCAGCTTCGCCGACCAGAAAGGGAGAACAGTCTGAACTGTTTTGACTCCTGAATTTTTGCTGATGCATGCCGATAATTCTTTGACACTGTGCCACTTGCCGGCAACTAAATATTTTTGTCCTGATCTCGCCTTTTCGATAGCGGAAATCGCAGTACTCACAACATCCCTCACATCGATCCAGTTATATCCCCCGGGGACAAGAGCAGGAATTTTGTGATTCAGCAGTTGTAAAACAGCTTGTCCTGTGAGACCCGGCTCCGGATCCGCAGGGCCGATTATTGCCGTCGGACTGAGAACGATGGCATCCATACCATTATGGGCGGCTTCCATGACTGCACGTTCACCTTCAGCCTTGCTGCGGTCGTATGCAAAGGCTTCTGAACCTACAAGCGGACGGGTTTCATCAAGTGACTTGTCCTGGGGATCCTGGCGGAAAGCGTGGATGGAACTGAAATGAATAACTCTTTTAACATTCCTGTCTTTGGCTGCGGATAACATATTCCTGGTACCATCCGCATTATTCCTGTAAACAGATCCTGAAGGATCTCCGGTAATTGAAATCTGGGCAGCAAGATGAAACACTACATCTACGCCATCAAGGAGATCAAGAAGGGAGGTTTTATCAGCCAAATCTCCCTTGACCATTGCAAGCTCTAATTTACTTATCGCTTCTGTATTTTTATGGACCAGGGCTTTTACCTGGAATCCTTTGTCAAGCAATGATTTGCAAAGATTATAGCCAACATGTCCGTTGGCACCTGTAACTGCAATTTTCATCAGAAGAATTTAAGTTTGGCTGCAAAAATAGCAATTTAATTCTGGCACTGAAGGTTTAAGCTTTTTTTAGATTAATTTTACATAAAATCTCCCAGGCTGTTATAAAACTGCCCCCGGAGACTCATTTACAAACAATTGACTTATCATATCTGACATATTAAAACAACCACCTATGAAAACATTTAAAAAAATCGTGATCTGGATACTGGGTATCATCCTGGTACTGGTAATTATTGGATTTCTCCTGCCTAAAACTTATAAGGTGGAGCGTTCGGTATACATAAAGGCAAAACCGGAGCTCATCTACGACCTTACAAGTAACTTCAACAAATGGAAGTTATGGATTCCCTGGACCAGGGCTATTGACTCAACTGCCGTTTTCTCATTGGAAGGGAAAGAAGGACAGCTTGGATCGATCTGGAAATGGGAGGGAAAAGTGCTTGGGAACGGACAGATGACAGCAACCGAATTCGTCCCGGCACAGTTATTTGCATATGACCTTGCCTTTGATAAAGGAAAATACAAGAGCAAAGGCCGAATTACAATTGAAACTGCAGCAGACTCCTGCAAAGTTTCCTGGATTGACGAAGGCGACCTCGGATATAATCCCGTGAACAGGTATTTCGGGCTTATGATGGATAAAATGATGGGGCCGGATTTTGAAAAAGGGATGAAAAAGCTGAAAACTGTTTGTGAAGCCCGGGCTTCATGGCCAAGGATAGAAGAAAAAGCTTATCCTGAGCAGGTTGCAATTTTAATCAGGGATTCAGCCGGTCCGAAAACGTATGCCTCGGTAATGGCCAAAGGATTTGGAGAACTTATGGGTTTCGTTAAAGCTGGTAAGCTGAATATTGCTGGTGCACCATTCGCGATCTACGTTAAATTTGACAGTATAACCTTGAATGCAGTGTTTGATATGGGGATCGTGATCAGCAAGGCCGACAAAGGCAAGGGCAGGATCCGGGTTGAAACACTTCCGGCCCACAATGGAGTCGTTGCTCATTACATTGGTCCGTTTGATAAAACAGCTGAAACCTATGGTATCCTTCACCAGTATATCAAAGAAGCCGAACTTCAACCGGTTGGAGGGCCATGGGAGATCTATATCACTGACCCTATGACCGAAAAAGATCCATCTAAACTGGTTACGGATATTGTGTTTCCTGTGAAATAAACTGTCTGGAAACCAATATTCTGCATGATATTATTGTCTTATAATTAATATTATGTTAAGTTGAAATATTAAAAAGAGACTGCCAGATATCTGGCAGCCTTTTTTTGATGCTTTTATCTCCCCTATTTTTTCTGCACTGCTTTAAGTTTCTCCCTCGTTGCTTTAACGTCTTCCGGTTTCTGCATGCGGATATAAATCTGCAATAATGAAGTTAAGGTTGTTTCATCGGTGGGCTGTAATTCGTTGGCCCTCTTCAGGTATGGAATTGCAGCTTCCAGGTACTTATCTGCCTGCGCTCTAAGTGTTTTATACTCAGCTTCAGCACTTAAGGGCAAGTTCTTTGCTTTATCATCATAAACAAGTGCTTTGTTGACATAAAGCGCACTAAGGTTGAATACCGGGTCAAAATAATCGGGTTTCAGTTGTATTGCCCTCTTGTATGAAGTTTCGGAAAGCCCAAACATCTGCTCCCTCATCTCCGGAGTCCTCGTAGTATCATCCGCCAGTTTGCTGTAGATGTTTCCCAGGGCATAATAAATACTTGGATTTGCCGTGTCTTTCTCTGTAGCAGCCCTGAGGTATCTCAAAGCCTTCTCAGTATTGTTGAAAGTCAGGTAAATATTCGTCTCGGCAAGGAATAACTGCATGTTCCCAGGATACATCTTCTGGCCCTCCCGCAAAACTGCCAGGGCTGCGCTGGAATCTTTATCAACACGATATAGATCTGATAATGAAGAATATATAACGACTGACTTCGCCTTTAACTTTAACAAATTAATGTAGTACTTTTTAGCCTGCTCCTTGTCATTTGCAAGAGATGCACAGGTAGCGGCATAGAATAAGGATAATGTATCTGGTATGCTGATTGCTGCCAGAGCTGCATAACTTCTGTCAAAGGAAAGCATAGCGCCTTTGAAGTCTTTCTTTCCGTAAGCATCAACAGCCTGATTGAAATACTGGTCCCTTTGCCATTTGACTTTCAGAAAGATGTCTTCAGCGTATTCCTTTTTCGTATCATATTCGGTAGCTTTTTTATAGGACTCAAGCGCTTTCGCAAGAGGTTCAGCATCAAGAGCCTTGTATTTTTCATCCTTGCTAATGGCAATTTCCGAAAATATGTTGCCACGTATGAACCAGGCTTTTGCGTCCTGCGCGGTGCTCGGATCCTGGATACATTGGTTGATGCTTTCGAGTGCTTTATCCAACTTTCCCTCTTTCAGGTAGTTAGATGCAGTCTGGCGCATAGCTTTCTGGCCAAATGCTAATGAAATGGAGACCACCATTAACACCATTAATACGATCCTTTTCATATGCTAAGTTTAGTTTTCAAATTTGAAGCGGCAAATTTAGGAAAAGCAGGCTGATTAATAAAGACAGATGAAAAATTAATTTTCATCTGTTCCTGACGGATTAGCAGGCTCCTGTGAATCAGTTTCACCCTCAATAACCTGGTCCACATCAGTTGTTTCATCCGGTTCTGCACCTTCTTCGACCTCTACCTTTGCAACAGCTGCGATCGCATCACCTTCGTTGATCTTGATCAACCTGACTCCCTGGGTTGCCCTTCCGACTATCCTCAGATCAGAAATAGCCATCCTGATGATTATTCCAGATTTATTAATGATCATAAGGTCATCATTATCAGTCACATCGCGGACAGCGATCAGCGGACCTGTTTTGTCTGTTATATTTATGGTTTTCACACCCTTACCTCCGCGGTTGGTAACACGGTAGTCATCAATGTCGCTGCGCTTCCCATACCCGTTTTCTGAAACAACAAGTACTTCTCTCTTCTGGTCTTTTGGCAAACAGATCATCCCAACCACTTCATCGTGTTTCCCTGCAAGCGTAATCCCCCTGACACCGGAGGCATTCCGTCCCATAGGCCTTACTTTAATCTCGTTAAACCGGATTGCCCTTCCCGAGCGCAGGGCCATAAGCACTTCATCATCTCCATGGGTCAGTTTGGCCTGCAGCAACTGGTCTCCATCATTGATATTGATGGCAATAATCCCGTTCTGACGAGGCCTGGAGTAGGCCTGCAGCGAGGTCTTCTTAATGGTTCCACGCTTTGTACAAAGTATAATGTAATTGTTTGCACAGTATTCCTCATCCTTCATATCCTTAACATTGATAAAGGCTCTCACCTTATCGTCAGGTTCAATATTTATGAGGTTCTGTATGGCCCTTCCTTTTGATATCTTTGTTCCTTCCGGAATTTCAAACACCCTCAGCCAGAAACATTTACCCTTTTCTGTGAAGAACATCAGGTAATTGTGGTTTGTAGCTACGAACAAGTGTTCAAGGAAATCCTCATCGCGGATGTCGGATCCCCTGAATCCTTTCCCTCCCCTATTCTGCCTGCGGTATTCCGATAGGGGAGTCCGCTTGATATAACCCATATGGGAAATAGTAATCACCACGTTCTCATCCGCAATCATATCCTCCATCCTGAAATCGCTTGCAGCATAGACGATCTGGCTTCTCGACTCATCCCCGTATTTTTCTTTTATCTCCCTCATCTCCTCCTTGATGATATCCATCCGCATAATCTCACTGGCGAGAATATCCTTCAGGTGTTCAATGAGTTTCATGAGTTCCTCATATTCGGCTTTGATCTTGTCACGTTCAAGACCGGTAAGCCTCTGCAGTCTCATATCAAGGATGGCCCTTGCCTGGATCTCGGAAAGCGCGAAAGTTGACATGAGCCCTGCCCTTGCATCATCGGGGGTTCTCGATTCCCTGATAAGCTTTATTACTGCATCAAGGTTATCCAGGGCAATTAACAGTCCTTCAAGAATATGAGCTCTCTTTTCAGCTTCGGCAAGCTCAAACTTGGTCCGGCGAACAATCACACTATGCCTGTGGTCAACATAATGAACGATCATATCCTTCAGGGTAAGCATCATCGGCCTTCCTTTAACCAAGGCTATGTTGTTGATATTGAATGATGTCTGTAAAGGAGTTAACTGATATAGCTTATTGAGGACAACATTTGTTATCGCTTCTTTCTTGAGTTCATATACAATACGGACCCCGTTACGGTCTGATTCGTCGCGGATATCGGTAATTCCCTCAATCTTTTTATCGTTGACGAGTTCGGCTGTCTTTTTTATCATCTCAGCCTTATTCACCTGGTAAGGTACAGAGGTTACAATGATCTTCTCCCTCCCGTTGGGTTCCTGCTCAATATTCGTTTCTCCTCGGATGACCACCCTTCCCCTTCCTGTATGATAGGCTTCCTTAACACCTTCATAGCCGTAGATAACTCCTCCTGTCGGGAAATCAGGGGCTTTGATGAACTTCATGAGTTCGTCGATGGTGATGTCGTGGTTGTCAATGTATGCAATTGTTCCGTCAATGACCTCGCTCAGGTTGTGAGGGGCCATATTGGTTGCCATGCCAACAGCGATCCCTGAAGCTCCGTTGATCAGAAGGTTAGGAATACGACATGGCATCACTGTCGGCTCCTGCAGTGTATCATCGAAATTAAGCTTAAAGTCAACTGTGTCTTTCTCAATATCTGCAACAATTTCTTCGGCTATCTTGCGCATCCTGGCCTCTGTGTACCTCATGGCAGCAGGATTATCCCCGTCCATGGAACCGAAGTTACCCTGTCCGTCGACCAGCGGATACCTCAAACTCCAGTCCTGGGCCATTCGTACCATGGCATCATATACCGACGTGTCGCCATGAGGATGGTATTTCCCAAGGACCTCACCCACGATACGGGCTGATTTCTTATACGGACGGTTCGAAAGAACCCCGAGTTCATACATTCCAAATAATACCCTGCGGTGAACAGGTTTCAATCCATCCCTAACATCAGGTAATGCCCGGGCCACAATAACCGACATTGAATAGTCGATATAAGCAGCTTTCATCTGGTTCTCAATGTTTACCTGGATGATCTTCTCGCCGGATTCCATTTTCTCCATTTTTATTCTATTGATTTACAGGAATATACTAATTTGAATTCCTTTGTACGAAAGTACTGAAAATACCCAAGACGACCATGGAAAAAAGCATTAATATTTCACCCTCTTATGAACACGGAAATGTTAATAATTAAAGGCCTTACATTATGTTTAAATCTATTTCGATCGTATTTTTGACCCGATGCCATTTTTACCGATAAAACAAATCTGGCTTGATTATTGTAAACGCTAATCCGCAGACATAAATAAAGCATAAAGGCATTATTAGACACTCTGCAGCGTTATAAACAGAAAGGAATATATTTCATGGAAGCAAAGTTTTCGCAACGTGTCAAAGACGTTTTAATATACAGCCGTGAAGAAGCGCAGCGGCTTGGGAATGACTATATAGGACTGGAACACCTTGTACTGGGAATAATCCGTGAAGGGGAAGGACTGGCAATCAAAATCCTGCGCAACCTGGGTTCAGATCTCAAAGAAATACGCAGTAAAATTGAAGTTTCAGTTGCAAGCCATAAGGAACGTCCTGTCGGGTCAGAGAATCTCCCTCTGATCAAACAGGCTGAAAGAGCACTTAAGATCACTTACCTTGAAGCCAAGGTATTCAACAGTGAGCTTATTGGCACAGAGCACCTTTTACTTGCAATTCTGAAAGATGAGAACAACCTCGTAACTAAGACCTTCGGCAATTTTGGCATTACTTATGACAGTTTTAAGGAAGAACTTCGCGCCATTGTGAATTCAGGCAAGGAAGAAAAGACCATGCCCCCTCAGAATATTCTGCCGAAAGACGAAGAAGACGAAGAACAGGAAGAAGGCGGGAAGTCTTTTATGGCCTCGCCCAAACGCTCGGGTGAAGCCAAGTCAAAAACACCTGTGCTGGATAACTTTGGAAGGGACATCACACGTGCCGCCGAAGAAGGACGGCTTGACCCGATAGTGGGCAGGGAAAAGGAGTTGCAGCGTATCGCCCAGATCCTGAGCCGGCGCAAAAAGAATAACCCGATTTTAATAGGTGAACCAGGCGTTGGCAAATCGGCTATTGCTGAAGGGCTGGCCTTGAGGATTGTACAGCGGAAAGTTTCCAGGGCATTATTCAATAAGCGTCTTGTTTCGCTTGACCTTGCTTCGCTTGTTGCAGGCACAAAATACCGGGGTCAGTTCGAAGAAAGGATGAAAGCTGTTCTGAATGAACTTGAGAAAAATCCAAATATTATCCTGTTTATCGATGAGATTCATACGATCGTCGGTGCAGGCAACGCATCCGGATCACTCGATGCATCCAATATGTTCAAACCGGCCCTGGCCAGGGGTGAGCTTCAGTGCATCGGGGCTACTACTTTAGATGAATACCGGCAATATATAGAGAAGGACGGGGCCCTTGAAAGACGCTTCGAAAAAGTTCTCGTCGACCCTACGGATCCGGATGAAACGATTGAGATACTTCAGAATATCAAAGAAAAGTATGAAGACCACCACCTGGTAAAATATACTGATGACGCCATAAAAGCCTGTGTCTCTCTAACAAACCGTTACCTGAGTGACAGGTACCTGCCCGACAAAGCTATCGATGCCCTGGATGAAGCAGGGGCAAGAGTGCACATCACTCACATCAATGTTCCACAGGAGATCATCAACATCGAAAGCCAGATAGAAGAAGCCCGGAAGAAGAAGATGCAGGCAATCAACAGCCAGAAATTCGAAGAGGCTGCCGATCTGCGTGATACTGAAAGGAAGCTTCAGGAAAATCTTGAAAAAGCTAAGAAGAGCTGGGAAGAGCAGGCTAAAATTAACCGCGAGACGGTAAGTGAAGAAAACGTCGCCGAGGTCGTGGCCATGATGACCGGCATTCCTGTTCAGCGTATCGCAAAGAATGAAAGTGAGAAGCTGATCAATATGGAAAATGAGCTCGCCAACTCTGTGATCGGACAGAATGAAGCGATCAAAAAAGTTGTTAAAGCAATCCGCCGTAACAGGGCAGGATTAAAAGATCCGAACAAACCCATAGGGACATTTATTTTCTTAGGCCCTACAGGCGTTGGCAAAACCCATCTTGCAAAGGTCCTTTCGAAATATCTCTTCGATACCGAAGATGCACTGGTCCGTATCGACATGAGTGAATACATGGAGAAATTTGCTGTTTCAAGGCTTATCGGGGCTCCCCCGGGATATGTGGGTTATGAGGAAGGCGGACAGCTTACCGAAAAGATTCGCCGCCGGCCATATTCCATTATACTTCTCGATGAAATTGAAAAGGCACATCCCGATGTATTCCACTTGCTTTTGCAGGTCCTTGATGACGGTCAGCTCACCGACAGTTTCGGGAGAAAGGTCGATTTCAAAAATACCATCGTGATCATGACCTCGAACATTGGCTCCAGGCAGCTGAAGGATTTCGGACAAGGTGTAGGATTTATGACCAAAGCGAAAGCCGAAGGCACCTCTGACCATGCCCGGGGAGTGATTGAAAATGCCCTGAAAAAAACTTTTGCACCGGAATTCCTCAACCGTATCGACGATGTGATCATCTTTAACTCCCTTGAGAGGGAAGATATACACAAGATCATCGATATTGAACTGGCTCTCCTTTTCAAGCGTATTAAAACAATCGGTTACCAGGTTTTAATCAGTGATGAGGCGAAAGATTTCATTGCAGAGAAAGGCTGGGATGTACAGTTCGGAGCCAGGCCGCTCAAACGTGCAATTCAGAAGTATATTGAAGATGTTCTCGCTGAAGAAGTAATAAAATCAAAGCTTTCGGCAAACGACATCCTCACACTGGATTTGGATAAGGAAAAAACTGAAGTGTTTGTAACAGTCACCAAGGCCGAGGCAGCTCTTCCACCGCCCGAAACTGTAAGTTAAAAACGGTTCAGCAACTCTTCGTGCTTCATCGTACGGATAAGGGTTTCACCATTGTCATTCACATTCCCGAATACTGAATCCAGTATCTTGTTGACTTCTGCGTCACCCCGGTAAAAGTACCTTATAGTGATGGTGAAACCATTGTGCTCATAATTGATCTTATCTCCCGACTGATCGCTGATGTAAAAATTATCGGATACTATATTCTCGCCTTTAAGGTATTTAACAGCAAGAGGAGCAATAATGTCGGCCGTCTTCAGCTTGTTCAGGTCCATGAACTGGTACTCTCCCATCACAAACCGGTCACCCATGAAATAAAACATGGTTTTCATTTTCATGTTCTGCAAGGTCTCATTGTACCCGATGAGTCTTACCCGCATTGACTGAAATTTCGAAATATTGATGCATTCAGGTTCCCCTTTCAGCTTTGTCATTTTTTTAAACGTTGTAAGAAATGGGGTGTCGCCGAATTCAATCTTGGTTCCTGTATCAAAAAACTGGGAATTCTTTCCAGGCTTATAGAAGGTAAAAAAATGCATTGATATTTCATCCTTAATACAGTTATTATGAGGATTCCTGAGATTATTCTCCTTAAAGAACTCAAGGAATTCAAAGCTGTAGCGCCCATATCTGAGATTGATAATTCCCAGCTTGATGAGGGGAAGCAACCTCGCCCTTGTAAAAACCAGTAAAAGCACGAGAACAAAAAGCCCAACCAGGGCCAGTATCAGGTATAGCATGCTGGGGTCAAAAGACGTACTGTCCTTTGCGGTTCTGGCAAGCAGGATAAAATTCAGAGTGGGGCTGTTCATATCGAAAAGCAATTCAGCACCTTAAAAGCAGGCTCGGAAATTGATGCACAAATGTAGTCTAATTCCAGTTAAATAAGTGTCTGACAGTCTTTAAAATTTATATTGATTGTCTTCTATTAGCTTATTGGCAATTCTCCTGCGGGCTTCTTTTATATTCAATCCTTCAATCTCGCTCAGCTCACTAACTGATTTTACCAGACGTGCGGCATCATCACCGGAGGAAAAGCTGTAAGCCGCATCGCAGCCTGCTTTACGGATCTTATCAGCAGCATCATAAACCAGCACATCAAGAATATCTTTGTATAATGCGACCTCGGATTCACCTTTCATGCCTTCGAGTTTGGCAACTCTGAGGGCTGTCGATTCGGCGATATATACTTCGATAATCATTTCCGAAAGATTATTCAGTACCTCCTGTTCCTGCCCAAGCTTCTTTTCGAAAGTTTTTAATGCCCCGTACAACGCTATGAGGATGGCTTTCTTGAAATTGCGGATGCATCGCATTTTTTCTTCATGGTAGCCTTCAGATGCAGGTTTCGTTTCGGCAATAGAAGATGCTGAGGATACCAGAATTTCAGCATTGCCCATCAGGTCAAAATCGCCTTTCATGGCACGCTTCATAGCAGTATCAACCACCAGCAGGCGGTTGATTTCGTTGGTGCCTTCAAAGATCCTGTTGATCCTTGAATCACGGTATCCCCTTTCGACCGACATCTCAGCCGAATATCCCATGCCACCATGGATCTGCACGGCTTCGTCAATCACATAATCCAGAGCTTCAGACCCATATACTTTGAGAATTGCAGCTTCAACGGCATAATGGCTGATACCTTCAATTGCAGCACGGCCCTTATCCATTCCCTCTGCTTTATTTTTCTGTATCTGGATATCGATATCCCTGCTCACCCTGTAAATGGCTGATTCAAGGGCAAACGTCCTGATCACCTGCTCAGCAAGCTTGAATTTGATTGCCCCGAAAGTTGAGATCAGAACACAGAACTGCTTGCGTTCATTGGCATACTTAACAGAATCATTAATCGCTTTTTTACTTGCGCCAAGAACATTGGCTCCGAGTTTAATACGGCCCATATGAAGGATGCTCAAAGCAATACGGAATCCTTCTCCCCTGCTGCCGATAAGGTTTTCAACAGGTACTTTCACATCAGTATAAAATATCTGGGCTGTTGATGATCCCTTAATTCCCATCTTATGTTCATCAGGATTCACACTGACACCCGGGAACTGGCGCTCAACAATAAAAGCCGACAATACCCTGTCCTTGTCGATCTTAGCGAAAACAACCTGAGAGTCGGCAAAACCGGCATTGGTGATCCACATCTTCTGACCATTCAAAATATAATGTTTCGCGTCTGCAGAAAGAACCGCCTGTGTTTTACCCGAGTTCGCATCACTGCCTGCTCCCGGCTCAGTAAGGCAATATGCCCCTATCATCTCCCCGCTTGCAAGTCTGGTTACATATTTCTGGCGCTGCTCCTCATTGCCGTAATACATGATAGGCAGGGTGCCGATTCCTGTATGAGCCATGAACGCCACCGAAAAAGAATATCCTGCCCCTATAGTTTCCGCAGCAAGCATCTGGGTCACAAAATCCTGTCCGAACCCGCCATATTCCTCCGGAAGGGCGATACCCATAAGCCCCAGTTCACCCGCTTTTTTCAGAGTGCTTTTCATCAGTATGGTATCAGGAGTATCGATCTTGTCGATGATCGGGTATACTTCCGTCTGAAGAAAATCGCGGCAGGTCTGTGCGATCATCAGCTGCTCTTCATTAAATTCTTCGGGAATAAAAATTTCCGCAGGGGTGATCTCGCGAACAAGAAATTCGCCGCTTTTCAATACTTGCTGGTGTTCCATCAGTTTTGGTTTATTGGTTTTATTTTTTCATTTACAGGTTTAATGAATCGGCGATCAGTTCGGCAATATCCAAATTCCTGACCCCGCTTTCGGCATTCTTATATTTTATTCCGTCGGTAAGCATGTTCATACAGAACGGACAAGCGGTAGCAACGACATCCGCCCCCGTCTTCAGAACATCCTCGGTACGTTCCATATACACTTCCTTTTTCCCTGCTTCGGCCTCCTTGAACATCTGGGCCCCGCCGGCTCCGCAGCAGAGTGCTGAACTCCGGTTCCGGTGCATCTCGGTAAACTCTGCACCCAGGGCCCTGAGAATATTCCTGGGTTCCTCGTAAATCCCGTTGGCCCTGCCCAGGTAACAGGGGTCATGAAAAGTCAGGCGGGTCTTGGAAAAAAGGCTTTTATCGGGATTCAATTTCCCCAAATCTATCATCTGGTCAAGGAAATGAAGATAACTCACGACTTCAAAATTACCTCCCAGGTCGGGGTATTCATTTTTGAAGATATTGTAGCAATGCGGACAAATGGTCAGGATCTTTTCAATTCCGTATGATTTGAACAGGCTGATATTCTGCAGAGCCTGCATCTGGTAAAGCATCTCATTACCCGCCCTTCTTGCCGGATCACCTGTACAGGTTTCCTCAAGGCCAAGGACTGCAAAGTTCGTTTTAAGGTATACGAGGATCTTTGCAAACGCCCTGGCTACCTTCCGGTACCTGTCGTCAAATGCACCAGCGCAGCCAACCCAGAATAAATATTCTGGTTTTTCTCCCCGGGCAAAAAGATCGGCCATTAGTGTCATCTGCACAGGTACTGTTTCGCTCATATTCAAAAGTATTCCTAGTTCTTCCTGATTTCAAGATCTTTAGCCCACAACATCCTGTCTCCCTGTGAAAACTGCCATGGAGCCCCGTTGTTCTCAATGTAACTGAACATCGCTTTCAACTGTCCTGGTGCCGAAGCCTCCTCCATTACCAGATACCTTCTCATATCAACGATCAGGCTTGGGTGATTGATATTTATCGGGCATTCCATTGCACAGGCATTGCAGGTCGTACAGCCCCACAATTCTTCTTCCGAAATGTAATCCCGCAGCAATGCCTTGTTGTCTGTAAAATCCCTCCCGTTTTTAATCAGGTGAGGTCCTTTTTCCTTCATCCTGGCCCTGAGATCCATCATAACTTTGCGGGGAGACAGCTTTTTCCCTGTAATATTGGCCGGGCATACCGACGTACATCTTCCGCACTCAGTACATGCAAGGGAATCCAGGTAAGTCTTCCATACTACGTCCTCCACATCCTTAACACCAAAACGCCCTATGGGAACATTTGCAGCAGCTTCGCTTACCAACCCCGGGTCCAGCATCATCCTGACTTCACGTGTAATTTCGTCCATGTTCGTCAGCTTTCCCAGGGGTTCAAGCCTGCTGAGAAATACATTGGGTACCGACATGAACACGTGAAAATGCTTGGAATAAGGTAGTACGTTGGCGAAAATGAAGATCAGGAGAATATGTGACCACCAGAATATCTCATACAAAATAGTTACCACGCCCGATGAGAGTCCGCTTAGCCATCCGCAGAATAAACTGCTTACAGGATAAACCCCAAGGATAGGCTTACCTTCGAGTACCTGCTGCCGGATATAGGCAATATTCATCCCCTGTAAGGATACCATAAGCAGGAAAATAAGGCTGAGGGCGATGTTGGCATCCATATGCGAGATGTGCTTCATCTCAATGCCTTCGAATCGTTTAACATGCAGGAAAACCCTGCGGATGAGGAACACCAGGATTGCAAGGGCGATGATGAGTGCGAAGACATCGCCGCTACCCATGATCAGGTTATAAACCGGGCCAAGGAAAGAAAGGGACTTCTCGGTTCCGAAAAGCCCGTCGATAAGCATCTCGACACTTCCGAAAAGTATCACGCAGAAACCCCAGAAAACCAAAGCATGCAGTATACCTGTCATAGGAAACCTGAAGATCTTTGTTTGACCGATGGCAACCCTGAACATGATGCCGAACCGGCGGCTCAAATCCCTTACCGGAAAGCCTGCCTTTGTGAGCTTGAATAATTTGAGGTAACGAAATGTTGAATAGGTGAAAACACCAAGGGTAAGCAGCAGGGATAAGGAAAATACAATCTGTTTTAACATGATATGTTTATTTCCCTTTGACCTCTCTGAAAGCTTCTACAAGTTTCGGCAAGACTTTCGACGCATCTCCGATTATTCCGTACTGTGCAGCTTCGAAGACAGGAGCATCTTTATCTGTATTGATAGCAACAATAAACTTAGACCCGCTCACACCGGCGAGGTGCTGTGTGGCACCTGAAATACCTATCGCAAAATAAAGGTTTGGTGCGATGATCTTACCGGTTTGTCCGGTATGCTCTTCGTGTCCGCGCCATCCCTCATCTGAAACGGGCCTGGAACAGGCTGTGGCTGCTCCGAGGATGTTTGCAAGCTCAACCAGGGGCCCCCAGTTGTCGGGGGATTTCATTCCACGGCCACCTGAAACAACTATATCTGCATCAGTCAGAAGGATCTTGCCGGTTTGCTTCTGGGTATCCCTGACATGGGTTTTATTAACAACAGATGAAGGAGCAAGTTTTTCAATAACGACCGGCTGTGTCTTTTCAATAACTTCAAACGAATTCTGTGCAAGCGTAAGAACCCTGACATCTGATGTTATGGTAACATTGGCAAAAGCATTGCCGGAAAATACTTTTTTATAAATTATGAACGGGCTAACGGAAACAGGAAGGCGACTAACACCGGCTCCCAGTCCGGCCTTCATTCTGACTGCCACCCTGGGTGCAATAGCTTTCCCCATATTGTTGTTGGAGAGCAGTATTACATTGGCGGATTCCTTCATTGCGATTTCAGAGATCACAGCTGCATAATTCTGGTTGTCAAGAACATTCAACTGATCACCTTCAACACTAACGATCTTTGAAGCCCCGTAATTCGCAAGTATTGCCAACTCCGTGTCGTCAACTTTTCCGATAGAAACAGCAGTAACACCTGAACCCAGCATTTCTGCAACCTTTGTTGCATAGGATACCAATTCAAAAGAAAGTTTCTTAAACCTTCCATCCCAATTTTCAACGAATACTAATACAGACATGGTATGTTTTTAAACGATTGTTAAAGGTTAAATGACTTTTGCTTCGTTCTGAAGCAGCTCAACGAGCTGCTTTGGATTTTCGGCATCAATATATTTACAGGCCGCACGGGGCTTAGGTTTCTCATAATTAAGCAGCTCTGTTTGCGGACTACTTCCCGACGGCTCTGAAACTTTGATTGGTTTGGTACGGGCCATCATGATTCCTCTCATAGCTGCGATCCTCGGTTCCTTTGCAATGCCTTTCTGTACTATGGCAACAAACGGCACATCAACGCTCACAATTTCCTTTCCGCCGTCAATCTCTCTCGTAAGAACTGCCTGACCGTTTTCAATCTTCAGTCCGGATACGGATGAAATAGAAGGAATGTCAAGAAATTCGGCCAGCATCCCTCCTACCATCGAGCCGTTGTAATCACTTGATTCAATTCCGCAAAGTATGATATCATATGGTTCTTTTTTAATAACCCCGGCAAGCTCGGCTGCCACAAAAACTGCATCAGCGGGATCTGCATTCACCCTGATGGCATCGTCGGCTCCGATCGCAAGCGCTTTCCTGATTGTTGGTTCAGAACCTGCAAGTCCTACATGAGCCACCGTGATCTTTTGAATGCTATTGGCAGGATCGTCTTTGAGCTCAAGCGCCCTTGTGAGGGATAATTCATCCCATGGATTTATAACCCATTGAATTCCTGAAGTATCGAGTTTCTTAAAATCATCGATAAACTTCACCTTGGTTGTGGTGTCAGGAACATTGCTGATACATACTAGTATATTCATTCTTCTTTTTTTGCGGTTGCAAAATTAGTATAAATAAAATAATGGGAAAATGGAATTTACTACTCGTCCTCAAGGCATTTCTTATACTGTGTCATCGCTTTGAGACTCATACCCATACTTGAAAATCCCCCGTCATGATAGATGTTCTGCATGGTAATCTTTCTGGAGAGGTCAGAGAAGAGTACAATACAAAAATCGGCACATTCTTCAGCAGTGGCATTGCCCAGGGGCGACATCCTCTCGGTAAAATCAATCAGTGCATCTATGCCTTTTACTCCACTGCCAGCGGTCGTCCTGGTTGGCGACTGGGATATTGTATTGATCCTCACATTCTTTTCCCTGCCATAAATATAGCCGAAACTCCTCGCAATGGATTCCAGCATGGCCTTGGCATCAGCCATATCGTTGTACCTGTACAACGTCCTCTGGGCAGCAATATAAGAAAGTCCGACAATCGACCCCCATTCATTTACCGCGTCAAGTTTTTTTGCGACCTGAATCAATTTATGAAACGACATGGCCGATATATCCACGGTCTTATGATAGTAATCATAATCAAGGTCGTCATACTCCCTGCTTTTGCGAACATTCATCGACATGCCAATCGAATGTAACATAAAGTCGAGCTTTCCCCCCAGTATTTCGGTTGATTTGCTGATCACATTCTCAAGGTCTGAAACACTGGTTGCATCCGCAGGAATAATTTCGGCGCCGCAATGTTCCGACAATGCTTTAATAGTCCCGAACCGAAGTGCGACAGCTGTGTTCGAAAGTGTAAAAACAGCACCTTCCTCATGCGCTTTCAAGGCTACATTCCAGGCAATTGATTTCTCATCAAGCGCTCCGAAAATAATACCTCTTTTTCCTTTAAGTAAATTATATGGCATTTTATATTTTCTTAAATTACAGACAATTAAATAAATTTAACTAAACCTATAGATTAATTTAAATACCAGGGGAAACTGCCTAAGTATTTAGCAATTCCTTTGCAGCTTTCATAGCTGCAGGGGTCACCTTCTCGTTGCTCATCATCCTCGCAATCTCCTCTACCCTCTCATTGTTTTTAAGCTTCCTGATCCTTGTCATTGTGACATGATCACCTTCCGATTTATAGACGCTGAAATGATGCACGCCTTTCCCTGCAATCTGAGGAAGATGAGTGATCACTATCACCTGCATCCCTGCCGACATGGTTTTAAGTATGGTCCCGACTTTTCCTGCTATCTCGCCCGATACGCCGTTGTCAATCTCGTCGAAAATGATAGTGGGCAATAAATTCTTCCTGCTTACCATCGATTTGACTGTCAACATCAAACGAGATAATTCACCTCCGGAGGCCACCTTCGAAACCTCATTCACAGCAATCCCTTTATTGGCTGAAAATAAAAACCTGACATCATCGATCCCTCCGGGTGTTAAATGCTTCATGGGAATGATTTCAATAACAAACTTTGACGAGGGCATACCAAGCTGCGAAAGCCTGTCTTCAACTTCCTTCTCAAACCCGGATTTAACACCTTTGCGAACCTTCGAAATACCTTCAGCCACTTCAGAAAGTGATTTGAAAATTGTTGATATTTCGTCTTCAGCTGATTTAATCTTTAACTCCAGGTAATCATCATCGGTAATCTTATTTTCAATGTCTTGAATAATTTTAAAAAGCTCATTTACTGTTTTAACCTGGTGCTTCTTTTCAAGACGGTAGATAAGATCGAGCCGCTGTGTCAGGCTCTGGATTTCTTCAGGATCAAACTGTATCTTTTCCTCAAGTTGTTCAAGTTCCTTACAGATATCCTTGATGTCAATCTGGTTATTTTTCAGCCTGTCGATTAGTTCCTGAATGGAGGGATGATATTTTGAAGAAGCTGACAGAACCGAAATCACTTCATTTAACAAGGCAAGGATATTAACTTCCGATCTCCCGGTTTTTTCTGAAGCAGCAAATAAACTGCCTTTGATTTCCTCAGAATGTGAGAGAGTCTCCAGTCTTTGTTCAGCCTCTTCCTGCTCACCTTCTTTCAATCCTGTTTTAAGAAGTTCGTCAAGAAGAAAGCGATAATAGTCCAGCTCTCCTTTAGACTTTGCCTCCCGGTGTTTAAGCTCTTCGAGCTCTTTCCGGAGTGACGCATACCGCTGATAATCAAGCTGATAATCTCTAAAAGAAGCAGTCAGCCCGGCATAGCTGTCAAGAATCGCCATCTGGAAATCAGCATCGTTCAGGGTAACGACGGAATTCTGAGAATGGATGTTTACAAGTTTATCTCCAAGTTCCTTCAGAAGCGTTACATTGACAGGGGTATCGTTAATGAATGCTCTTGACTTTCCGTTGTTGTTTATTTCACGCCGGAGTACTGTATTATCTTCGTAATCAAGGTCATTTGAGGTAAAGAATGCTTCCAGTTCATATCCTTTGATCCTGAAACATCCTTCAATAATGCATTTGCGCGTTTTATCAAGAAGTGAAGATGTATCTGCCCTTTGGCCCAGTATGAGGTTCAGTGCGCCGAGCAGTATAGATTTTCCCGAACCTGTCTCCCCTGTTATAACCGACAAACCTGTCGAAAATTCGATTTCCAGGTCATTAATAAGGATATAATTATCAATCGACAGCTTCCTGAGCATTGCCGCAATTAAGAGGTTGAATTTATTTACCGTCCAGTATAACCTGGTATTTTGATCCATTTGAAGGATCAATTTCTTTAAAAATATTCACCACTGTTGCTTTTTCTGAAGGGGGAACCCTTTGGTCGGAATAGACGTTTATGAATTCATCTCGTTTAGCGTCGGTAAGAAGTTGTATTGCAAACAGGTCTGGTTTGGTGTTGAATAAGGTTTTAATCAATTCAAGGCTCTGTGAACAATTTTCCCTGCCGGCATCGAGTTTCTCATACATCTGGTCCAGGCCAAGCCTGTGATATTTATAATAAAATTCCCTCAAAGCCGAGTTGCTGGGGTTCATAAAGTTTTCAATCATCCAGTAACGGTTCCTGGTCCCGTCAAATGCTTTCCACCCTGGTTCATTAGCATTCTGGGCTGTAGTGACGACTCCCTGAGCCTTGACGAGAAATGCCTGTCCGCCTTCTTGAGAGAAGGAATCAAAATACAGGCCCAGATACATATAGGTATAGAAAGCAAGGACTGAAGTCAGGTTTGAAGAAAAAGTTCCATCGGAATAATCAAGCGGCTGAAATTCAACATACCTGAACTGAAAACCTTTATCAATATAATTAAGAAGCACACTATTATAGGCAGTATTCAAGATCGGCCTCCTGAGCACAATATTAATGTTCCCCCTGTATTCATCTGTACCAAGCCGTTCATTTACAGTAAGTAAGATAGTACATTCTACACGTTCTTCGATTTTAAAATTATAGTTACTCCACTTGCGGTTATTCACAAACTCATAAATGGCATTTTGAAGATTTTCGAAAACGCGTTTATCTGTTCCTTCAAGCTGGGTAGCAGAAACCGTGACAATACAGTTCATTTCCTGGGAAAATGAAAACATGCTCAGGAGAAAAAATCCGATGGATATTATAAAACTTTTCATTTCCTGAAGATACTGTCCCAGATATCCTTTGCCACTTCTTCTTTGGGTTTGACTATTCCCCTGTGGATAATGCCTGCAGGGCTGAGAATGCTGATTTTATTTGTTGGAGTACCAAAACCTGCTCCCTTATCCTTGAGAGAGTTCATAATAATGAAATCAAGGTTTTTATTTTTCAGCTTTTTTTCTGCGTTTGCGAGTTCGTCGTTCGTTTCAAGAGCAAACCCAACCAGTACCTGTCCTTTTTTCTTGTCCCTGCCCATTTCCTGAAGGATGTCGGTAGTAGACTGAAGATCGACAGAAAGCTTGGTATTGCTCTTCTTTATCTTGTTTTCAGCTATTTTCACAGGGGCATAGTCTGCCACTGCAGCCGCCATGATTATATAATCGGAATGAGGCATATTTTTCATGCATGCCTTATACATCTCCTTAGCCGATTCGACTTTAATTTCTTTAACTCCACCTGCCACCGTCAATGGATGGCTTGGACCTGTAACCAGTATTACTTCAGCGCCTCTTGACCTGGCTTCATTTGCCAGCGCAACACCCATAAGTCCGGAAGAAAAATTGCTAATGTATCTTACCGGATCGATGCGCTCGACAGTTGGGCCGGCAGTTATAAGGACTTTTTTGCCACTGAGTTGGTTCTGCCTGGCAAAGAAGGTTTTAAAAATTGCCAGGATCTTTTCCGGTTCTTCCATCCTGCCCGGGCCTGAGAGGCCGCTTGCAAGTTCACCAACCTGTGGTTCAATAATGAAATTACCGTAGGATCTTAAAACGTCAATATTCTTTCGCGTTGAAGGGTGGTTGAACATATCCAGGTCCATCGCCGGAGCAATAAAGACAGGGCATTTGGCTGAGAGGTATGCTGTAATTACGAAGTTGTCGGCAATCCCGTTAACCATCTTGCCCAGGGTATTGGCTGTAACGGGTGCAAAGATCATGGCGTCTGCCCAGATCCCAAGTTCAACATGATTGCTCCATTCGCCGCTGGCAGCCCTGAAAGGCTCTACGATCACTGCGTTTCGCGAAAGAGTTGCAAGGGTGAGAGGTGTTACAAAATCCCTGGAAACAGGTGTCATGATGACTCTCACCTCACATCCTTCCTTTACAAGCATCCTTACCAGGAAAGGAGTTTTGTAGGCTGCAATGCTGCCGGTGACCCCGACAACGATCTTTTTACCTTTGAGCATGCTGGGTCAATTTGAAGTCTAGAACTCGTCTGGTCTTTCCTTATGGGGGTTCCTGAAGTAAACCTCGCTGTTAAGGTACTCATGCACGGCAATAAGCGTGGGTTTGGGCAGATGTTCATAATACTTTGCAATCTCAATCTGTTCACGGTTCTCAAAAACCTCTTCAAGATTGTCGGTTGTACTTGCAAATTCGGAGATCTTCTGGTTCAGCTCCTCCTTCATTTCGAGTCCGACCTGGTTTGCGCGTTTCGAAAGGATTGACACCGTTTCATACACGTTTCCTGTACCGTTCGTAAAATCTTCGATGTTACGGGTAACAGCATTGACGTCAGTCTTGATCTTTTTGTAATCCATTAATGTGCTCCTTTATTTATTTCCTTATTAACTTCCTGGTTTAAATGATTCAGTTTTTTCTGATCCCTTGCATAGATTGCCTCAAGCTCTTTCTGGCTTCTGGATTTCAGATCCTTGGCATCGGCGAGAAAATCGCTTTCAGGGTATTGGCTCACGAAATCATTATAAGCCTGTACCGTCTTTGAATGCCTGTCTTTTTTCTTATCTTCAATACTAAGCCTTGCGTACTTGTAATAGGTTTTTATGGTCATAAAAAGGATCTCTTCCTTGTCTTTAGTTTCAGGGAATTCCTTTAAAATATTATTAAAACACTGTATCGCTGCAGCATAATCCTCCATCTTAAAATACATCCTTGCAATACGCATGTCTTTGGCTGCAAGCTTCTCACGCAGTTTGTCGATTAACTCATTACATTCAGGAATCCGTTTACTGGTATGATAAGTATTCACAAAAAGCTGAAGTTCCTTGAGTGCCTCATAGGTATTTGTCTGGTCTAAAGTATATACGGGTGAATTCATATACAGGCAGTATGCACTGAGATAAAAACATTCTTCGGCTTCGGGTGTATTGGGAAAGTTATTGGTATACCTTTTAAAATAATAAGCAGCCAGGGTAAAATCCTTTTGGTTATAATAACAATATGCGTAATAATAATAAATTTTCTGGGATTTGTCGGTTGCCCTTACAACATTAATCAGCTGGTCGAATAACTGAAGGGCACGCGAGTAATCCTTTTCATGATAAAGTTTCAAGGCAGCATCATACTTTTCATCCACAGATCCGCTCTTCAGTACCTTCTGAAAGGAGCATGAATCAAGGGAAAGAAGCAGGATGAGCAGTAAGGGAAAGAATATCCTGTATTTCATGCGGCAAAGGTACGTTTTTTTAGCGAAATATTCTAATTTTGCAGCTTCAAATTACATAACGCTTCATAAACTAAAATCGTATTGCAGTGGACATATTTGATAAAGTAGTTAATAACATGGGTGCCCTCGGACAGTTTGCCGACCTGGGCTATGGCTATTATTTTTTTCCGAAGCTTGAAGGCGAGATCTCGACCCGTATGAAATTCAGGGGCGAAGAAATGCTCGTATGGAGTCTTAACAATTACCTCGGACTAGCAAATCACCCTGAGGTCAGGCAGGCTGATGCTGAAGCCGCAGCGATTTACGGCATGGCATCCCCTATGGGAGCAAGAATGATGTCGGGACAGACCAAGTACCATGAGCAGCTTGAGCAGGAGCTTGCAGCATTCGAGCATAAAGAAGCAGCGTATCTCCTGAATTTTGGCTACCAGGGGATGGTTTCCATCATCGATTCACTGGTCGACCGCCATGATGTGGTTGTTTACGATTCCGAAGCACATGCCTGTATTCTCGACGGTTTGAGGATGCATATGGGTAAAAGGTTTGTTTATCCGCATAACGATTTGGAGAAATTCGAAAACCAGCTGAAGCGGGCAAGGAAAATGGTTGACCAGACGGGAGGAGGAATCCTGGTTATCACCGAAGGCGTATACGGTATGGCCGGCGATTGCGGTAATCTTAAAGGGATTCTCCAGTTCAAAGAAAAATACGGTTTCAGGCTGCTGATCGATGATGCCCACGGTTTCGGCACTATGGGCCATACAGGAGCAGGCACCAGTGAAGAGCAGGCGGTGATGGACCAGGTTGACGTCTATTTCGGAACCTTTGCCAAAGCCATGGCCGGTATCGGCGCTTTTGTTGCTTCAGAAAAGCGGATTGTCAAATCCCTGGCATTTAACATGCGTTCCCAGATCTATGCCAAGTCTCTTCCAATGCCTATGGTCATGGGGTCACTTAAAAGAATGGAACTTATCAGGAACCATCCTGAATTGAAAGATAAGCTCTGGACCATCGTAAACGCCCTGCAGTCAGGCCTGAAGGCCAAAGGCTTTGACCTTGGGAAAACCCAGTCTCCTGTAACACCGGTATACCTGAAAGGTGGGATTGGTGAAGCAACCCAGATCGTTGCCGATCTGAGAGAAAATTACAAGATATTCTGCTCAATGGTTGTTTATCCTGTAGTACCCAAGGGAACGATTATGCTCAGACTCATCCCAACCGCCGGACATACCCTTGAGGACGTCAGCTACACAATAAAAGCATTCTCAGAAGTTAAGCAGAGGCTTGATGCAGGGAAGTACAGTTCGGGGGTTGTTCCGCCCCTGGCCGAAAAGTATTAAACGTTAGGGATTCTTTTTTCTCAATGCCGTACGATGATTTGTCTGCGGTAAACTCCGTTATTGTTCGACAGAACCACAAAGTAGACCCCATCGGGGAAAGCAGACACGGAAAGGGTGTGAACAAGCTGTCCGGAAGTAATTAATTCGGATGAATAAACACTCAATCCCAGCGAATTTACAACATCCAGCCTCCAGCTTCTTGAGTCCGTCTCGGGAAAAACAATATGAATATCGCTCTTTGCAGGCACAGGGTAAATTGTCAGAGAAACGGAGTTCAACTCTCCTGTTCCATATGTAAGTGGCTTGAGCTTGACATCGAGGTAAGTACCGCTGAACCTATTGACCTCCACATTGTTCACAGTCTTTGTGAAGTATCCCGCCCTTGAGAAAGTCAGGTTCCAGCTGCCATGGTCGATAACCCTTTCATAGAACCCGGTCGAAGACCTTGAATAAATAAAGGAGTTGTCAATATCATGGCCGGCAATATTGATTTTTGCAACAAGTGGATCACCTGTGACTGTGTCGCTGACGATCCCATGTATCCCAAACGAAACCTGCTCGATGTAATTGAGGTAAGATCGGTAATTATAGTTCCAGTAATTTACCAGCTGGCTGGCCGGAAGAAGTTTGGTACTCGAAAGCTCAATAGTAACCTCCCGGCAGTAATGCCAGTAATTCATATAATCCTGCCGCCCCCCGGTGATACGGTACCAGGCATATCCGTTTGTAACACCATTCTGCTCATCCCTGAAATAATTCGAAGGGCCATACACATGAACGGTATCGGCATACTCCCTTCCGACAAACTGCCACCAGGAATCATCCGCAGACAGTTTTGACCATGTGTCCCATGGATAGTTGAAAACCTCAGAACCCCCATGGAAGTTGGCCGACATAGTAAATCCCATGACATTGGCATAATTCATGAACGCCATGGTCTCAATCTGCCATGCGTTGCCGTCGGGATGCTGTCCGTCGGCCGGATCAGGATAATTCCTGTTCAGGTCGATACCGTTTGCATTCCCTCTTATAGCCCCGTTCACACTGTTGTTCCCCCCATGATATGTTCCATCGGGGTTGGCCAGGGGATTGATAAATATCTCGATACTGTCGACCATCCTGGTGATCCGCTGATCGGTTCCATAATTCGAAAGAAGGTAATCGATCAGGTGCATCATACCTATATACCCAGTGGTTTCATCCCCATGAATGCTGCTTGTATATAAAAACTGTGGTTTGGCACCGTCTGTATTGACGTCTTTGGAGATTTTGACGACCAGGATAAGCCTTCCTGCCCCTGTGATTCCAATAGTATCAAGTTTACAGAGGGAGGGGTATGCCGAAGCAAAGTAGTGCATGGTGTCAACGTACTGCTGGTATGTCGGGTAAAAGTTCCATGTTGCTGGGCCCTTTGATTTCGGGGTCCCTTCAGGTTTCATCAGTTCCGCATCAGAATACATGCTCCCCGGAGGTGTGAGTATGGTAATATCATAACCAAGCTTTGCAAACCCGGGGAATTCAGAACGGTTTGCATAGGCATAAACCTCATCTCCCCTCACATTGTCAATTGAAATAATCCTGCTCAGTTCATTAATGCTTTCCTTGTCGAAAACATGGAATTTAAAATATACTTCTCCATTTACATTAAGAAGGCTGTCGGCTTTTCGGTGATCAAAGGATTGTGCTGATGAAAAAAAGCATGTAAATACGAGTAACAGAGAGAGTGGGAAAAGTTTTTTCATAATTTAATCAATTGCTTGATAAGGTTATATGTTTCGGTATTTACTGGGACCAGAGGAAGCCTCAGAAAGTTGCCTGCAAGCTTTTTAATTTCCAGAGCAGCTTTGACCCCAGCCGGACTGCCATCGGCAAAGAGGGCGTTCATGAAATCAAGAAGTCTGAAATGAATAGATCTCGCTTTGGCAAAATCGCCTCTTAAACACAGGCGAACCATTTCAGAAAATTCCTGCGG
>SESA01000032.1_pt1 | contig 107450 bp, 95 predicted proteins | sample 3171451 | NCBI WGS metagenome assembly SESA01 (sample SAMN06051862, study PRJNA518727) | freshwater metagenome | biome: subpolar coniferous forest; feature: holomictic lake; material: water; isolation source: holomictic Lake 227, 8 m depth | place: Canada: near Kenora, Ontario | collected...
CCACAACAAGCGGACCATCGCCAAGGCGGATATCATCTACGGCGTCACGATGGAAGAACACGGCGTCTCGAAGCTGGTGAGCGTCAAGTTCACCAAGCGCGAAGGCTCCCAGGAAAGCAACGACATCATGGGCACCGCCAACGCCAACCCCGTCCCGAGCGTCGCCGAGAGCTTCGGCAAAAGCGGCGATTTGCATAGCGAACGGTTGGAAGCCGCGGCGGACGAAGGGCTGCCCGCTTAAAGGAAAGAGGGAATGTTTGTGGGGAATGGGGGCAAGGAATGGTCAACGTTCAACTCTTGACACTTGACAGAATACTTCATTTTGCCCCCTCTACCCTCTCCGCCGCATGGCGCAGCCAGCAAGGCATTTTCCTCAATGAGTCGAGGCACATGGCAGCATCGGGCGGGCAACCTCGCGGCCGTATGCCTCCACCTCGGACAAGGCGCACCAGCCAGGCGGTTTTTCCTGGACCAGATCAGTTAGTTCAACCCAGCTTGCCTTACGTTTTTCAAAGGCAAATGACTGCGGTTCTTTTACCGCGCGCAACGTAATCTTTTCCGTGGATCCGTCGGCGAAGAGCACGGTGGCGCTGGACCAAACCTTGTCGTGCGGAAAGTCGGAGCGGACGGTCAGCACCAGTTTGTCAATCTCCACCAGCCGTCCGAAATCAACTTTCCACCAGAGATCAGCGCGTTGGTCCGGGCCCCAGGATTGGTAGGGCCAGCCGCCGTGGTGGCGGTTCTCCAGCGATCCGTCGATGGCATTGCGCGCAGCGAAAACCGGGTCTTCCCGGCATTCGCTGTTCGAGGTGGCGTGAGGAAAGAACGTCGATAGGCCGCGGACGTCATAAGGGTTGAGGGCGAGATTGCGATCGGCGGCGATCTCTGCGGCGGTAGCCGGTCGGGCGCTTAAAGCAGGCTTTCCACCCGCAAACGCATTGGGAGGATAAGCTTTGACCTCTTTAGGAGAGAGCGGCACAGGAAACTCAATCCGCCCCTCCGGGCTGTAAACAAGGGATTCAGGCAGTTGTGGGCTAAGTCCGAGCATCATGTAAGAAGGACCTGTGATTTCGATCCGATCCCCTTGCTGCAAGGGGCGCTCAAGTGCCACGCTGTTGCCTGCGGCGTCAATGACCTTGAGGCTCACCGGGGGTTGCGGTCCGTTTTGCGCTGTCAGCATGGCTTCGATTCCTGCGCGCTCCAACTCCTGCATCTGTCTGCGTTTCTGCAAATAGCAGTCGTAATTTGAAAACTCGACCGGAGTCCATGCGGCGGCTTCCGTGTACTCGCCGCAATAGGGAACGAGGAGGTCGATCCAACAGGCGATCTTGTCGAATTCTTCCCGGGAGAGTTTCACGTCATGATGGCCCTTTTCCAGCATCCCAAGAAGGGAACTTTTGGCGGACCCCGCGAAGTAAGGCGGGAGCATGGGCGGAATGGATTGGGCGCCGATCCAGTTCACAGAGGCGTTGGACTTCCCGTGATTTGTCAAATAGAGGTAAGCATCGCTCCAGTGGCGTTTTGATTGGTAATACAGAGTGGAGTCGCCCAGAAGACTGAACTTGTCGGCCGAGGCAACTGGCCCGGGCGTTTCGGCAGGCTCGGCCGCGGGGGCGGTGCTGCGATCCCTTTCATAGGTCGGAACTTGCGCAACCGGGGGACGCTCGTTGTGGCAACTGACACACTTCTGGTCGAGGATGGGCTGGATTTCCCGTGAAAAGCTAAAGGGTCGCGCAGGACCGTAGAAAGGCTTCAGGGATTCCGCCCCCGCCAACGTGGCTTGAGTGGTTTTGCGTGTGGCGAGAGCCGGAACGTTTTTGTTTTCATGGCAGCCGACACAGGAGGCATTCTCTCCTGGTTGAAGCGTTGACCAGCTACGCATCGTCTGCACCACGTGCCCATTTTTGTCCAGCGCCTGGAAATAGAGCGGCATACGGGCAGGGGCTCGGAAGAATGCCGAACCGTCTTCGTACACGGTGGCCTCGCCTAGGACAATTTTTGGGTCCCAACTGCCATTATTAATGGAAGGCGGGGTGCTGACCGTACCGGCACCGCCCGGCCCTCCATTGCTGTTGGAACCGACCCCTGCGGCACGGTAGTCAAGGGCCACCACCCGGAGGCGCGTGACGGTGCCTTTCTCCACGCCGGATAACGCCTTGCCCGCGTAGATATTTTGCATGGAATAGGTGCCAAGGTTCTGGCGGTAATCAACCATGCTGGCCCGATCGGGAGGGGGCTGCCGGGAAGCGAGGAGGACGGCCTGATTGCAGGAAATCAAAGGGTCGGCAGCCAGCATCTCTCTGCGCCCGTCTCTTGTCATGAAGTAAACCTTGAAGCGCAGTGTCTTGGCGTCATATCCCAATGGATGGTAGGTAACGAGGAACGTGTCCTCGCTCAGCGGATAGGGATATTGAAATAGTTCTCCCTTCTGTCCGTAGCAGTCGATCCGTTCCGCCACGGTTTTTCGCACGGGCGCGATCAATTGCACCCCGTCTGCCTCCTGCCGCCCTCTGGCAGGGTCGATCTCTGCCAGCTTGCCCACCTGCTTGCAGTGGTGGCCGCTGAGAATCCCCAGAACTTTCTGCGTGCCCGGGATTCCCCGTGCATGGAGAATCGAGGTCGGGAACCACGAATTATTGCCGTAAAACTCCGTCTGTCCCGTTCCATCGGGGTTCATCTGGAAAAGCGGCTGGGGATACATCTGGCCGCGATCGTTGTATTCCCAGCGCGTATAGATCACCCGACCGTCGTCGAGCACCGTGGGAAAGTTGTCGTGCACTTGATCAAAGGTGATGCGGCGCAGAAACTTCCCGTCCTTATTGCAGGTATAAAGATTGCTAACCTCCGTCCACCAGCAATCGACGGTTTGCACGCAGCGGGTGGAGTTAAACAGAATATCGCCGTTGGGCAGGTAGGTCCCCTCGTAGTCGGCGAACCCCAGGCCAAAGGTTAGTTGCCGGGTTTTGCCGCTCTCAACCTCCATTTCATAGAGGTGGTAGTCGTCTTGGCGGTCGGACTTTTTCCAGGCAAAGAGGATGCGCTTGCCATCGTAGGACACAGCCGGGTCGCGGATCACCCCCTGGTCGTCCTTGAGCAAGGTGCGCACCCGGGGACCAGCGCCATCCATCTCCAGGAGGCAAAGCGAGGAGCCCGGGATAAAATGCCGCTCGTGTTGGGCATCGCTTTGGCCTTCGGTGTAGGCGTAGTGGGAGCCACCAAGGTTGTAATGCTTGGTGAAGACGATCGACTGGGGCTTGACGCTAAGTGGCTTGAGACGCAACTCGCGCCGCCGCTGACAGGCTTTCTCGTAAAGATCCAACCACTGCGCGTCCTCGGGCGGCAGCGCCTTTGCGACCAGTCCATTTAGCTCCGACTGAAAGGCTTTCCCCTCGCTGCCCAGTTCCTCAACCACATGACGGATCATGGACCCCGTTATTTCCGCCGTCTTGCTCTTGTCGAACCATTGGCTGGCTCCGCCCCCCGCGTCTTGGAGCAGCCAGTCCCACTGCATCGGGAAATCGTTCTCCATCCTGTCCAAAATATCCTGCGCCGATCCGGTTCCAGACGCCAGAAGCGCCTCGCGCGAGGCCTGCATGGTCAGCCCCCATTGCGGCTTTTTCACATAACACGCGGAACCCGCCGTTTCAGCCGTAGCGTGCACTGGAGCACCAAGAGGCTTAGCGGCGGCGGGAGCGGCAAGAAGCGAACTGCTACAAAGGAACAGGAAGCCCAATCGTAAGATCTGCAATTGCTGGGGGGGCATAAATTGGGTGAAACTGTGTGGAATGAGGGGGGATGCGTTGCGCCAAGGCGGACCTATTTGACACTTCGATGTCGAGTCGCTTGAGGATCAGCTCACTCATGTCCAAAACAGGCTTGAAGGGCAAGAACGGAAAATTGGAACGGGGAACCCCGAACTGGCAGCCTGAAGGTGAAATGAAAAACAGACTTGAGCCAGGAGGCTCCCCATCGTGAAGAAGTTAAACCTAAAAACGGCAATGGATCGGGGCGATCTGCCACAATCTACTGGCCGCGAGTGACTCAGTATCTTGTGTCAGCTCATCCCCTCCCATTACCGTTTTTAGGTTTATCCGCATCTTCCGCCAGTTACTCGGGATTTTTTTCGCGGGCGGATTTTTGGCGGCGGTCAAGAGACACGGCGCGGAGCGAGCCGCCAAGGGCTTCGATTGCTGGACGCAGTTCCGCTATTGCCCCAAGGTAACTATTGGCCCAAGCAGAAACAGCGCCACAAACAGAACAAGAGAAGTCCGCGTCTTGCGCGTGTAATATTGGTGGAGAATCACTCCGAAGAAGCCAACGGTAACCAGAATGGATGCCGGGATAAGCTTCGAAGAAAAGCTCCCCATATGAAAGTCGAATCGCCAAACGGGCAGAAGAAGCTGGTGCCAGCGCCCCAATAATAGCATGTTCCAAATGATTTGGAGAATATAAGCAGTGAAGGCCCATTTAATGAACTGAGACCGCCTGCGAGTCAGAGAACAGAGCGCACTCAGGAACACAACCTGCCGCAGGCAGATCTCCATCTCCTGTAAGGTAACGCTCAAGGACTCACCCCATGGTTCATGGGCAATTACCATCGTTAAGGTTCCATCTGCTACACTCGGCAGCAACACCAGAAAAAATCCCAGAACAATCGCTTTGGCAGCCAGCAAATTGCCGACCCCGATTGGGCGGGTGAGCCAGAATGTCGTCGAAACTGAGGAAGGATGTTCCAGAAGAATTCCCGGCAAAATCAGGAAACCCGCCCAAAGGCTGCAGACGGCAACAGCGCCCATCGCGGTGAATGCCTCCCGCATAGGCATCTGGCCTGTGTTGGCCATCTCATCTAATTGCGGAGTGGACATCGCTAAAAAAGGCCAGAAACAGGCAAACAGCACACCAAGCAATCCAATCCAGAAGAGTAGCAACGAGCGGTTGCGGCGAAGGTCGGTCCAAATCAAATGAGAAATGAGGTTGAGCTGCATAGGTATTAGAGGTTTTGGTTTTTTGAGAGGCTGACAAAGATTTCTTTCAGGCTCATGGGCTTGGCCTCAATCTCTGAGGCCTGCGGATAAATGGCTCGAACCCGCTCGCCCAGCTCGGCCGAATACTGGCTTTCGACAAAGGAAAGCATGGGGAGATCCACCTGCAGATCAAGCCAGCTTGGCAAAGGAGATTGAGTGATGGCGGCATCCTCAATTCGGGCCACCACGCGTCTAAAACGCTGTTGAAGCTCGCTCAGTGATTCTTGAACAATCAACGTTCCCGTTTTCAGAATGCCGATCCGATCAACGATTCGATCGATCTCGGCAATATCATGGGTGGAGATGATGGTGCTGCAATTGCCATCCCCCGCACATGCAAGAATCGCTGAAACCAGTTCCTCACGAACCAGCGGGTCGAGTCCACCAAAGGGTTCATCGATCACCAGGAGGCGAGGCCTGTAGGCCAGCGAGGACACCAACGAGGCCTTCAGCCGGGAACCATGCGACAATTCCTTGAGCTTTCTTCCAAGCGGCAGCTCAAAATTGGCCACCATTTGGTTGCAAAGCTCCTGGTCCCATGACGGATAGAAAGGCTGGCAGAAGGCTAGAAAGTCTTCCACTCTCATCCACTCGGGCATTTCCTGATTTTCCGAGATATAGCCGATCTGCTGCAACTCGGCTCTCCCAATGCGCTGGAGGGGGGCGCCCAGAACGCAGCCAGAGCCCGAAGTCGGCTCGACAAGATTCATGAGCATTTTCAAAGTCGTTGTCTTGCCGGCTCCGTTGGGCCCGAGTAATGCGTAAATGCATCCCTCGGGCAACTGCAAGTTCAATCCTGCCACGGCGGTCTGCTTGCCGTAGCGTTTATGAAGTTGGTGGGTTTCGATGATCATGGTGTTGGTTGTTTAATTTTCTCCAGGCGCAATCGATGGCTTCGTGGATTTGTCCCAAGCCCGTTGAATAACGCATGGACTCCACTACCAAGCGCTCGGCCGCTGCATGGAGTGCTTGACGGCCAGCAGTGGAAGTCGCGCCTTGGTTGCGGGCCACGAGGGTGAAAAGACCCGGCCGGATCTCCAAAAGCCCCTCTTCGGTGAGAGTGGCGACGACCTTCTGTGCGGTATTGGGATTGATGCGCAACTCCTGGCTGAGTTGGCGCACGCTTGGAAAACGGTCGCCAGGCTTCAGGCGTCCGGAGACGATCGCTTTTTTTGCAGCATAGACGACCTGTTCGTAGATGGGGCGATCGGCTGAAAATGACAGGACGAAAGGAAGCATGTGTATGGTGTAACATAATACACGTTACACAAGGCAAGCCTTTTTTTACACTTCATCGTGGATTTGCATTCTGGGGGAGATAGAGCGGGGAAATGCGTTGTGCCAAGGCGGGCCAGCTTGACACTTGTATGTTCGCGGAGACGCGTCTTCCTCAGCCTCAGTATGTCTCCACCGGCGAGCGTTTCCCGTTCTCCGGGCTGCGCTCTTTGGCTTTCTCCTCGCCGAGGGTGTCCACGCGCAGTTGCCAGACCTCCGCATCGCGCCGCTGAAACTCCTCCACGCTGAACGGGTCCGGCGGAGCCAGCTTTGTCTTGAAATGGTGGACGTTCTCCAGTGCCCGGTCGAGGTCCGCCGAGGGGAGGTGGTCGAGCGTCCTCCAGGCGTCTTCCACGGAGGGGACGCGGTGGCAGATCATCGCCATGTCGTTGCCCGCTGTGATCGCCAGCCGGATCGTCTCTTCCAATCCGTAGTGGTTCAAGATCGCCCCCATATCGAGATCGTCGGTCATCACGAGGCCGCTGAAGTGGAACTCCTGGCGCAGCAGGTTCGTGATGATCGCGTGGGAGAGCGACGCCGGGGTACGGCCCGCTTCCAGCGCCGGGTAGTAGGCGTGGCAGATCATCATGGAATCGAGCTTGTCCGCGAAATGCCGGAAGACGGCGAGTTCGTCGGCATCGAGCTGTTCCCGCGTCCGGTCGATGTCTGGCAATTCGTGGTGGGCGTCGATCCTGGCGCACGTGTAGCCGGGGAAATGTTTGCCGCAACTGGCGATTTTCTCCGCACGGAGCCCCTCATTGAAGGCTCCGGCCAGCCGGATCACCTGCTCGACGTTCTTGCCGTAACAGCGCCCGCGCAGGGAGTTGTCGGCGTCGTCGTCAAAGGAGATGTCGAGCACGGGGCAGAGGTCGAGGTTGAACCCGAAAAGCCGTAAAAGCCGCCCGGTGATGTGGCCGTGGCGTTGAATGAGTGCCACGTCCCCCTTGTCCCGCAGTTGCTGGGCGTTGGGCGGTTCGCTGCCGATCTCGCGGAGCCGGGAAACGCGCCCTCCCTCCTGGTCGATGGTGATGACCGGCTCGGTGGAAGAAAGATCGCGCAAATCATCGATCAACTTGCGAAGTTGGGCGGGCGACTTCATGTTGCGCCCGAACAAAATGAAACCGCCCGGCTGCACCCGCCGGAAGATTGCCGCGCTCGCGCTGTCCAGCTCCGGGCCGGGAACCCCCGAGAGCAATAGTTGACCGATTTTCGTACGTTCCATAGCATTGAAACCCTAGATTTTTATGGCCCGCATTCAATTGAAATCCCGTCCGATTTTCCCCGTTTGCCTCGCCCTGTTCTGCCTCTGCCTCGCCACGGGGGCTCGCGCCGAGAAGGTGGAAGTCGGCATCGACGTTCTCAAGCAGCACGGCTTTTCCCTCCTCCAGGGCAAGCGGGTCGGCCTCGTCACCAACCACACGGGAATCGACTCCAATGGCGTGAAAACGCGCAAAATTCTGGCCAAAGCCCCGGGCGTCCGGCTCGTGGCCCTCTTCGCGCCGGAGCACGGCCTCGACGGCGTGGTGGGCGCGGGAAAATATGTCCCCGCCCGCAAGGACCCCCTCACCGGCCTGACGTGCTATTCCCTCTACGGCCCGACGAGGAAACCGACGCCCTCCATGTTGAAGGGGCTGGACGTCCTCGTCTATGATATGCAGGACATCGGAAGCCGCTCCTACACCTACATCTCCACCATGGTCAAGTGCATGGAGGCGGCGGGCGAAGCGGGGATCCCCTTCATCGTCCTGGACCGCCCCAACCCGCTCGGCGGGCTGCGCGTGGAAGGCCCGCCCATGGAGCCCCAGTGGATCTCGTTTGTCGGACAATTGCCCGTCCCCTACGTGCACGGCATGACCGCAGGGGAACTGGCGCAAATGGCCAACGCCAAGGGGTGGGTGCAGCCAAAGTGCGCCCTCACGGTGGTCAAAATGCACCACTGGGAGCGCGGCATGACGTGGAACCAGACGGGGCTCCCCTGGATCGCCACGTCTCCGAATATCCCCTACGCCAACTCCCCTCTCTATTACGTCGCCACCGGGCTGGCCGGGGAAGTGGAGGGGATCGAAACCGGCTGCGGAGGCCCCGCGCCCTTCCAGGTCGCGGCGTGCAAGTGGACCGACGCCCACAGCTTCACCTCCTACCTCCGCTCGTGCGACCTGCCCGGCGTGAGCTTCAGCGAATACGCGAAGAGCGGCTTCCAAGGGGCGCAACTCCGCATCGACACCAATGCCCAGGCCGACCTTTGCGCCATCGGCGTCTATATCCTGGCCGCCGCCCAGAAATCCGCTCCGCGGAGCCTCTTTGCCGGGTCGCCCAGCAAATACGACATTTTCTATAAATGCTACGGCAGCAATTCCATCCGAGGCGCCATCGAGCGGCGCGTGCCCCCCTCCCGCATCATCGCAAGCTGGGCTCCCGCCAACGCCCGTTTCGTGGACGAACGCAAGCCGTACCTGCTCTACCCGTAATTTCTGGCGCAGCCGCCCGGTCTGCGGTAAATTCGTTTCACCGCAGACCCTATGAAACTCGGATTTTACGGAGGCACCTTTGACCCCATCCACAACGGCCATCTCATCCTGGCCCGCGAAGCGGTGGAATCCCTCGGGCTGGACCGGCTTTATTTTATCCCCAACGCCCTCTCTCCCCACAAGGCGGCCACCATTCCCGCCCCGGCCGCGCTACGCGCCGAAATGCTCCGGGCGGCCATCGCCAACGAACCCCGCTTCGACATGGATGAACTGGAAGTGGACCGTTCCGGCGTCTCCTACACCATCGACACCCTGCTTGCCCTGCGGGAACGCTTCGGGCCAAAGGCCAAGTTTTTTTACCTGATCGGCGAGGACAACGTCGCCACCCTTTCCACCTGGCGGCGGGCGGACGAATTGCAGCGGCTGGCCACCTTTGTCGTCCTTTGCCGCAGCGCCCACGCCACGCCCCTCCCCTTCCTCACCCTGCACCGCCGGATCGATATTTCCGCCACGGAAATCCGCAAGCGCATTGCCAACGGCCAGTCCATCCGTTATCTGGTGCCGGACAAAGTCCACGACCTAATCATCCAGAACTCTCTCTACCGATGACCTCCGAAGCCATTGCCCGCCTCTGCGCCGCCTACGCCACCGAAAAAAAAGCCGAAGACGTCGTCGCGCTCGACCTGCGGGGCATCTCCACCTTCACCGACTTCTTTGTCATCTGCTCGGGATCTTCCGAACCGCAGCTCAAGGCCATCGCCGGGGAAATTTCCGACCGGCTTTGCACGGAGCACGGCGTGAAACCGAACGCCGTGGACGGCTACCCGACGAGCCAATGGATCGTCCTCGACTACGGCAGCGTCGTCATTCACGTCTTCCACGAGGTCAAACGCGAGCTTTACAGCCTGGAAGACCTCTGGGGCGACGCGCCGCGGCTGGAACTGGCGGAGACGGCAAAATAATCATCCAAAATCACGGCTCCATCGTCAGCCGCCGGACCACTTCCCCGGCTGCAGCGAAGCCGAACGCGCCGGTGACAAAACAGGCCGCGCCGTAGCCGCTGGCGCAGTCCATGCGCAGGTTTTCCCCGGCCTCCGCCGTGGCGCAGACCGTCCCGTCCCGTTGCGGAAACATCTGCGGTTCGCTGGAATAGACCGCCGGGACGCCAAAATCGCATCCCCCCTTGGCCCAGCCGTAGCCGCGCCGCAGTTCCCGGCGGACCTGCTTTAAAAGCGCGTCGCCCCCGGTGCTCCCGAGATCGCCACAACGGACCCGCGTCCCGTCGCGCCGTCCCCCGGCTCCCCCCGCCGTCACCACCCCGATGCCCCGTTCCCGCGCCTTGGCAATGAGGAGCGCCTTGATGGCGGCCCGGTCCACCGCGTCCACGATCCAGTCATACGGCTGGCCCGCGGGCGAAAGAAGCCGATCCGCCGAACTTTCCAGGAAAAACTCCCCCAGCGGTTCCACCGCGCAGCCGGGGTGAATGAGGCGAGCCCGCTCCGCCAGCACCTCCACCTTGGGAAGTCCCACCGTCCCCTCCCACGCCGGAAGCTGCCGGTTCGTGTTGGTGATGCAAACGTCGTCCATGTCGATGAGCGTCAGCCGCCCCACCCCGGAGCGGGCCAGCGCCTCCACCGTCCAGGAACCCACGCCCCCGACCCCGACCACGGCCACGTGGGCGCGCGCGAGCCGTTCCAGCGCGGCCCGTCCAAAAAGGCGGCCCAGGCCGCCAAAGCGTTCAGCATCAACATTCATCGGCTTATACAGAGAAAAAGTCCCAGAGATTGGCGCAGATTTCCCCCCCGGGCAAGGAGCAACCTCCTCTTCCAAAAAAACAGGAAAGATACGCTTGTGATTTTTTTCACATGCTCTAACTTTCTCAGAGAAAAAAATGATGGGCCGTGAAAAAAACCACGTCCAGCCGTTGAGGACGGCCCGATCCTGTTCCTTCTGACAAACAAGATTTGGCTTGCCCTTGACAACAAATGCGCAGCCGCCCGAGCCAAGATTCTACTATTTTCACTTCTAATAGCAGCTCCACAATGCCTTCCATGAAACCGGTTAAAATCACCAATACCGTCCTGCGCGACGGCCACCAGTCGCTGGCCGCGACGAGAATGAGCACCGAACAAATGATCCCGATTGCCCCCTTGCTGGACAAGATCGGGTTCTATTCGCTCGAAACCTGGGGAGGAGCCACCATCGACGCCTGCCTGCGCTTCCTGGGCGAAAATCCGTTCGACCGCCTCGACACGCTCAAAAAGCTCGCCCCGAAAACTCCGCACCAGATGCTTCTGCGCGGGCAGAACATCGTGCAGTACACCAGCTTCCCCGACGACGTGGTGGAAGCCTTCGTAGCCTGTGCCGCCAAACACGGCATGAACATTTTTCGGATCTTTGACGCCCTCAACGACACGCGCAACCTGGTCACCTGCATCAAGGCGGTCAAGAAGGCCGGGCAGCACGCGCAGGGGACCATCTGCTACACCATCAGCCCCGTCCACACGCTCGAAGCGTTCGTCAACCTCGGCATCGAGTTGGAGAAACTCGGCTGCGACTCCATCTGCATCAAGGACATGGCGGGCCTGATCTCCCCCTCCACCGCGGGCGCTCTCGTCAAGGCCCTCAAGGAGAAGGTCAAAATCCCGATCGTCATCCACACCCACAGCACCGTCGGCTACGGCCCCGCCGCCTACTATGCCGCCATCGAAAACGGCATCGACGCGGTCGATTGCTCCATGGTCCCCTTCGCCAACGGCACGGGCCAGCCGGACATCCTTCTCACGATGGCCATGCTTGACAACAGCGACCGCCGTCCCGACTACGACATGAGCGATTTCCCGCAGATCCGCGAGCACCTGGAGAAGGTCTACAAGGAACTCGGCGCCTTCACGAGCCCGAACAACGAAAAGACCGACGCCGACATCCTCCAATACCAGGTTCCCGGCGGCATGCTCTCCAACTTCCGCAACCAGCTCAAGGAGCAGGGTATGTCGGAGCGCCTCGACGACGTGCTCAAGGAAATCCCCTACGTCCGCGAATGCCTCGGGTGGATCCCGCTCGTCACGCCCACTTCGCAGATCGTCGGCACCCAGGCCATGCTGAACGTCAAGTTCGGCCGCTGGAAGATGTTCTCCCAGCCCGCCATGGACATCGCCCTCAACAAGTACGGCCGTCCTCCGGGTCCCATCGACCCCGAGGTGCTCAAGCTGGCCATCGAGAAAACCGGCCAGCAGCCCGTCCAAGGCCGTCCCGCCGACCTGCTTGAACCCCGCATGCCCAAGCTCAAAGCCGAGCTGAAAGCCAAGGGCTTTGAAGACAGCGACGAAAACGCCGTCCTCTACGCAATGTTCCCGCTGGAACTCGAAAAAGTCCTCAAGGGCGAGAAACCGGCTCCCATCGCCAAGCCCGCCGCCGCCCCCAGCGCCGCGGCTGCCGCAGCCGTGGGCCGCAAATACGTCCTCAACATCGACGGAGCACGCCACGAAGTCGTCGTAGAAGAAGCCAAATAACATGAGCCAAACCAAACCTCTCACCCTAGACGAGTTCCCCATTCCGTCCTATGAGGACTGGAAAGCGGAAGCCGTGGCCAGCCTCAAAGGCGCGCCATTCGAGAAAAAATTAATCACCCGCACCCTGGAAGGCATCGAGATCCAGCCGATCTACCGCAAGGAAGACCTGGAAAAAGTCTCCCACCTCGGCTCCCTGCCGGGCGAGGCCCCCTATGTGCGCGGCACCAAGACCACCAACAAATGGGAAATCTACGGCGACGGCGGCAAATGCACGCCGCCGATGATCGACCCCATCTTCCGGTTCGTGCGTGGCGTCCTGGAAAAACCGCTGGACGCCTCCTTGGACGAAATTGCCACCGCCGAGTCCGTCGGCGTCAACACCCTCATCTACCATAACGCGGGCGGCAACGCCGTGCAGGAACTCGCCTTCGGCCTCGCCACCGGCGTGGAATACCTGCGCCAGGGCGAAAAGCGCGGCGTCAGCATCGACGCCATGGCCCAAAAATTGACCTTCTCGTTCGCCATGGGGGCCGACTTTTTCATGGCCATCGCCAAGCTGCGCGCGGCCCGTCTCCTCTGGTCGAAGATCGTCGCGGCCTGCGGCGGCAACGCCGATTCGCAGAAAATGCGGATTTACGCCACCACATCCCGTTGGAACCAGAGCAAGCTTGACCCCTACGTCAACATGCTGCGCGACACCACGGAAGCCCTCTCCGCCGTCGCTGGCGGAGCCGACATCATTAACGTAAACCCGTTCGACGCCGTCGTGCGCGAACCGGACGAATTTTCCAAGCGCATCGCCCGCAACACGCAACTCATTCTCGCCGAAGAGTGCCACTTCGACCACGTCGTCGATCCCGGCGGCGGTTCCTACTACATCGAGACGCTCACCGCGCAACTCGCCGAGGCCGCGTGGACCCTCTTCCAACAGGTCGAGCAAGCGGGCGGCATGATCAAAGCCCTCGAAGCGGGCATCCCGCAGAAGCAGGTGAAAGCCGTGGCCGCCAAGAAAGCCGAACAGGTCGCCCAGCGCCGCCTCTCCTTGATCGGCGTCAACGTCTACGCCAACGCAACCGAGAAACCGCTCGAAGGCAAAGCCCCGAAATGCTGCTGCGCGGGTGAAGTCCACGTGCCCTCCAACATTGAAACGCTCGCTCCCGTGCGCGGAGCCGAACCGTTCGAGAACCTGCGCGCCGCCGTCAACGCCTCGGCCAAGAAGAAAATCTTCCTCGCCAACATGGGGCCGCTGCGCCAGCACAAAGCGCGCGCCGACTTCTCCACCGGCTTCTTCCAGGCCGGCGGATATGAAGTGCTCGAAAACCGCGGCTTCCAAACCGCCGACGAAGCGGCAGCCGCCGCCATCGCCTCCGGCGCTTCCGTCGCTGTCATCTGCTCGACCGACGACACCTATCCGGAAATCGTCCCGGCCCTGGCTCCCAAGCTCAAAGCGGCGGGCCTCCACGTCGTCCTGGCCGGGTATCCGACCGAACACATCGAAGCCTTCCAACAAGCGGGCGTCGGCGAGTTCATCCACATCCGCGCGAACTGTTTCCAGGTTCTGAGCGGCATCGCAACCAAACTTGGAATTTTCTAGCATGAGCAAGATACCTGATTTTAGCGCGCTCAACCTGACCGAGACCGCAGCCCCCGCCGCTCCGGACAAGTCCGCTCTCCAAAACGCCGTCTGGCGCACCGTGGAGCAGATCGACGTCAACTCCGTCTACACCGCCGACGACCTCGCCGGGAATAACCTCCTCGGCTACACGGCAGGCATCGCCCCCAACCTGCGCGGGCCGTATGCGACCATGTATGTCGCCCGGCCCTGGACCGTCCGGCAATACGCCGGGTTCTCCACCGCCGCGGAATCGAACGCCTTCTACCGGCGCAACCTCGCGGCCGGTCAGCGCGGCCTCTCCGTCGCGTTCGACCTGGCAACCCATCGCGGCTACGACAGCGACCACCCCCGCGTCGTCGGCGACGTGGGCAAGGCCGGTGTCGCCGTGGACAGCGTCCTCGACATGAAGGCGCTCTTCGACCGCATCCCGCTCGACAAAATCTCGGTTTCCATGACCATGAACGGGGCCGTTCTTCCCGTGCTCGCCTTCTACATCATCGCCGCCGAAGAACAGGGCGTGAAACAGGAGCAGCTCACCGGCACCATTCAGAACGACATTCTGAAGGAATACATGGTCCGCAACACCTACATCTATCCGCCGGAGCCCTCCATGCGGATCATCGCGGACATCTTCGAGTTCACCTCGAAGAACATGCCCAAATTCAACAGCATCTCCATCTCCGGCTACCACATGCAGGAAGCCGGGGCCACCGCCGACCTGGAAATGGCATACACCCTCGCCGACGGCCTGGAATACATCCGTACCGGCATCAAGGCGGGCATCGACATCGACGCCTTCGCACCGCGGTTGTCCTTCTTCTGGGCGCAAGGGAAGAACATGTTCATGGAAATCGCCAAGATGCGCGCCGCCCGCGTCATCTGGGCGAAGATCGTCAGCCAGTTCAACCCGAAGAACCCGAAATCCCTGGCCCTGCGCACCCACTCGCAGACCAGCGGCTGGAGCCTCACCGAGCAGGACCCGTTCAACAACGTCGTGCGCACCTGCGTCGAAGCCATGGCCGCCGCGTTTGGGCACACCCAATCACTGCACACCAACTCGCTCGACGAAGCCATCGCCCTGCCGACGGACTTCTCCGCCCGCATCGCCCGCAACACCCAGCTCTACCTCCAGGAAGAAACCGGGATTTGCCGCACCGTCGATCCGTGGGCCGGTTCGTATTACGTCGAAGCCCTCACCAAGGACCTCATGGAAAAAGCCTGGGCGCATATCCAGGAAGTCGAGGCTCTCGGCGGCATGACCAAGGCCATCAACGAAGGCCTCCCCAAGATGCGCATCGAGGAAGCCGCCGCGCGCCGCCAGGCGCAGATCGACAGCGGCCGCGAAACCATCGTCGGCGTCAACAAATACCGGCTGGAAAAAGAAACCGCCATCGAGACGCTCGAAGTGGACAACAGCGCCGTCCGGGACGCCCAGATCGCCCAGCTCCAGAAAATCCGTGCCGAGCGCAACCAGGCCGACGTGGATCACGCCCTGGACGCCCTCACCGACGCCGCCGCCACCGGCAGCGGCAACCTCCTCGACCTCGCCGTCAAAGCCGCCCGCGTGCGCGCCACCCTCGGCGAAATCTCCGACGCCCTGGAAAAAATCTACGGACGTCACCGCGCCGTCATCCGCTCCATCTCGGGCGTCTACGGCAAGGAATTCGGCGAATCTATGGAAGTCACCCGCGTTCGCAAACTCACCGACGCCTTCGCCGAAGCCGAAGGCCGCCGCCCGCGTATCATGATCGCCAAAATGGGCCAGGACGGTCACGACCGGGGCGCGAAAGTCGTCTCCACCGCCTATGCCGACCTCGGCTTTGACGTCGATATCGGGCCGCTCTTCCAGACGCCCGAGGAAACCGCCAAGCAAGCGGTTGAAAACGACGTCCACTGCGTAGGCGTCAGCTCGCTGGCCGCGGGTCACAAGACCCTCGTCCCGCAACTGATCGCCGAGTTGAAGAAACTCGGGCGCGAGGACATCCTCGTGGTCGTCGGCGGCGTCATCCCGCCGCAGGACTACGACTTCCTCTACAAGGCGGGCGCCGTCGCCATCTTCGGCCCCGGCACCGTCATCCCGACCGCTGCGGAGAAAATCCTCGAGGAACTCGCCAAGCGCTCCAAAGCGTAATCGAAAGCGCATGACCGCCGCAGCGCCCGCCCTTCATCCGCCGGCTTCCCACCGCGAGCCCGACCTTAGTATCGAGGCCCGCGCGAGGGAAATCGTCGAAGGCGTGCGCAGCGGCAGCCGGACGCACCTCGGCCGGGCCATCACCCTCATCGAGAGCAACGCGCCCAAGCACGCCGCGCTCGCCGATGAAGTGGTGCGCCAGGCGCTTCCCCACGCTGGGAGGTCCATCCGGGTCGGCATCACCGGCGTCCCCGGCGCGGGGAAGAGCACCTTCATCGAGGCGCTCGGCTGCATGCTCTGCCGCGAGGGAATACGAGTAGCCGTCCTGGCCGTGGACCCGAGCAGCACCCTTTCCCGAGGGTCCGTCCTGGGGGACAAGACCCGCATGGAAATGCTCTGCCGGGAAGAAAATTGCTTTATTCGTCCCTCGCCCTCCAGTGGAACCCTGGGGGGCGTCACCCGCAAGAGCCGGGAAACCATCCTCCTCTGCGAAGCGGCGGGCTACGAAGCCGTCCTTGTCGAAACCGTGGGAGTAGGCCAGAGCGAAACCACCGTCCGCTCCATGGTCGATTTCTTCCTCGTCCTCCTCATCGCGGGCGCGGGGGACGAATTGCAGGGAATCAAAAAAGGGATCATCGAACTCGCCGACACCATCCTCATCACCAAAGCCGACGGGAGCAACATCCCGCGCACCGAAGCGGCGCGCGTCGAGTTTGTCCGCGTCCTCCACTACCTCACCCCCCCCACCCCCGGCTGGAGCCCGAAAGTGCTGACCTGCTCCAGCCTCGAAAACAAAGGCATCCGCGCAGCCTGGGAAGTCGTCGAAGCCTTCCGCGACTTCACCCGGAGCAGCGGCTATTTCGCCGAAAACCGGAACCGCCAGACCCTCGACTGGATCGAAGACATGCTCAGCCAGCAACTCTGGGACGATTTTACCCGGAACCCCGGCACCCGCGCCCTGTGGCCCACCATCGAGCGCGACGTCCTGGGAGGGAATCTCTCCGCCGCCACCGCAGTCAAACAACTCTTTAACGCCTACACAACCCACCATGATTAACAAAATCGATCATCTCGGCATTGCCGTCCACTCCCTCGACGAAACGGTGAAATACTACGAAGAAGCCCTCGGGCTCAAATGCGAACACCGGGAAGAAGTCCCCTCGCAAAAAGTGCGCACCGCCTTCTTCAACGTCGGCGGCACCCATGTCGAGCTGCTCGAACCGATGAGCCCCGACAGCCCCATCGCCAAGTATCTCGAAAAGAACCCCAACGGCGGCATCCACCACGTCGCCTACGCCACCGACGACATCATGGGCCAGCTCGCCCAGGCCAAGAACGCCGGCGTGCGGCTCCTCAACGAAACCCCGGTCCCCGGGGCTCACGGCAAACAAGTCGCCTTCCTCCACCCCAAAAACACCTTCGGCGTGCTCACCGAGCTCTGCACCGAATAGCAACTGCGGCAACGCCCATAATCTGGAATCACCGCATTCTATGAATCTCACACGAAGGCGCGAACAGAAGAGCCGTCCTCTTCCTTCGTGCCTTCGTGCCTTCGTGCCTTCGTGTGAAAACAAGAAGTCGCGGAGGGATAGCCGAGTGCGGAGTTTCTATCGGAACGCCTTGGCAGACAGAGCGGATGAGGTGACCCCTCGCTTTGTTTCTTTGTCTCACGAAGAAATCCGCTTTGTTGGAAATCCCCACGCTGGTTTGCCTTGCCTTGCTTCTATTTCTTCACACGAAGGCACGAAGGCACGAAGGCACGAAGGTAAAGGCAGTTACTGTTCCCGCCTCTCTGCCCTCCCCACCCGCCTCGCGGCATGGGCCTTGGCGGCCTGTTTGCTGATAAGTAGCACCTTCACCGCGCAGGCCAAGCCTCCCACACGGGAAGATTTGGAGCCCGTTTTGCGCACCTTTCAGGACGGAGCCGCCGCCCGCGACTTCCCGAAGGTGAAATCCGCCATGGCAAGCGTCGCCTTCGCCACGATGCACAACATGGCGGTATCCTTCAAACAGCACTTTCCGCCCGCTTCGGCGAGCGACCCTTTCTGGGAGGCTTACGCCCATAACAGCCCCATCCCCTTTGAAAAACTCACCTTTCTCAGCATAAAGGAGAAAGACGGGAAAGCCTTTCTTCTCTACGCTTACGCCTACGCTTGGCCCTCAAGGCCGGACAAGACGCAAAAGGGCTTCCTTAAGGCCGACTTCATCCGCCAAAAAGACGCTTGGAAACTGCTGGGCGCGGGCTTGCAAGTCAATGACAGCCTCACGGCCAAATACGAAGCCGGGGACCGAAGCTTTCTCGACGACCCGCAGCTTGCGCAATTCGCCGACACGCCCGCCATGCCGCCCGAGGCGACCCCAGCCGACTACATCGGGCAGATCCAATGGTATAACCCCAAGGGGAAACTCGTCGTCACGGTCAACGGCATTCCCAACGAGTTGACCTCCATGAGCGGTTTCCAAATCATCGTGGGCGGGCTAAAAAAAGGGGAAAACAAAATCCTTTTCCATTACGACCCCGATGCTAAAACCGCCGGACAAATTGCGCACGGCCCCGAAAGCGACCTCCCCAAAGTGCGCCTCCACGTTTTCACCGGAGAAAAACTGACCCGGGACGCCGACCGCCAACTGCTGCTTTACCACTGGAGCGCGGACACCGCCGACCACGAAGAAACCGTCCGGCTGGACGATCAAACCCTGGCCGGTCTTCCCAAGCCGGAGATGGATTACTGAACCGCAAAAAACCGAAGAATATTGATCTCGTTTTACAACCAACCTCTAATCTAAGTTTACCATCAAACACACCATGGCCATCGAAAAACACCTCGTAGATGAGCTGAGAAAACGGCGCGAAGCCGCAATCAATCTCGGCGGCAAAGACAAAATCGAAAAACGCCACGCGAAGGGCCTCATGTCCGCGCGCGACCGTCTGGACAACCTTTTCGCCAAAGGCACCTTCCAGGAATTCGGTCAACACGCCACCCACCGCGCCACCCTCTTTGGCATGATCGACAAAGTCCTCCCCGCCGACGGCGTCGTCACCGGCGTGGGTGAAGTGGACGGCCGCCCCGTCGCCGCCTTCAGCCAGGACTTCACCACCGCGGGCGGATCGCTCGGCAACATGCACGCCGAGAAAATCTGCGACGCCATCGAATACGCCATCAAGAACGGCATGCCCGTCCTCTCCTTCAACGATTCGGGTGGCGCGCGCATCCAGGAGGGCATCAGCTCCCTCTCCGGCTACGGCAAAGTCTTCTTCAAGAACGTCGAAGCCTCCGGCGTCGTGCCGCAGATCACCATCATCGCCGGCCCGTGCGCGGGCGGCGCGGCCTATTCCCCGGCATTGACCGACTTCCAGATCATGGTCAACAAGCAGGCCAACATGTTCATCTGCGGGCCTGAAGTCATCAAGGCCGCCACCGGCGAAGTCGTCACCATGGACGAAGTCGGCAGCGCGGCGGCCAACGCCAGCGTCAGCGGCAACATCCACTTCGTCGCCAACGACGACGCCCACGCCATCGCGCTGGCCAAGAAGCTCCTCAGCTTCCTGCCGTCCAACAACATCATGGACCCGCCCCACCACCTCGGCGCGCCGCTGGACCTCACCAACGACCCCGGCATGGACGAACTCGTCCCGGCGGACGGTAAGCAGCCCCTCAACGTCCTCGACGTCATCAAGCGCCTCGTGGACGGCGGCGACTTCTTTGAAGTCCAGATGGACTGGGCCAAGAACCTCGTCATCGGCTTCGCCCGCATCCAGGGCATCGTCGTCGGCATCGTCGGCAACCAGCCCGCCTACAAGGCCGGGACGCTCGACATCGACGCCTCCGACAAGGGAGCGCGCTTCATCCGCTTTTGCAACATCTTCAACATCCCGCTCGTCACCCTCGTGGACACCGGCGGGTTCCTCCCCGGCAAAGCCCAGGAGCGCGGCGGCATCATCCGCCACGGCGCGAAGATGCTCTTCGCCTACGCCTCCACCACCGTGCCGAAGATCACCGTCATCATGCGCAAGTCCTACGGCGGCGCTTACATCGCCATGTGCTCCAAGGAACTGGGAGCGGACGCCGTCTTCGCCTGGCCGACCGCCGAAATCGCCGTCATGGGCGCCGAAGGAGCCGTCGGCATCCTGTATAAGGATGAAATCAAGAACGCCGCCGACCCCAAAGCCCGCCGGGCCGAACTGATCGCCGAATACCGCGCCCAGTTCGCCTCGCCCTACCAGGCCGCCGGCATGGGCAGCGTCACCGACGTCATCGAGCCCTCCGAAACGCGGGCCGTCGTCGCACGGGCCCTGCGCAACACGCTCAGCAAACGCGAGATCCGCCCGGCCAAAAAACACGGCAACATCCCGCTTTAAAGCGCTGGAAACTCCGGCCGGTTTCCGCCATATTGTTCTCTTTATGGCGGAACCGGCCCGCTTCCAACAGCCACGCCACCTATTTTTATGAGTCAAGCGACACCCACCAAGATTTCGGCCGAAAACGCCGCGCTGGTCGCCGTCATCACGGCCGCCATCCACGCTGCGATTGAAGCCCCCGCCAAAATTCTCTCCATCCGCCAAATCAACCCTGGCCAATCCCCCGAGGCAGCGCGCATGGCGTGGGCCCTCGAAGGCCGCCGCCACATCTTCGCCTCCCACAAACTTCGCTAATTCCCATGAAACGCTTACGCATTACCGTCGAAGGTAAAACCTACGAAGTCACCGTCGAACTGCCCAACGAAGCCGCCGGTTCGGCTCCCGTGGCCTCCGCCGCTGTCTCCGCTCCCGCTTCCTCCCCCGTCTCCGCAGCCTCCGCCCTCACCGCGGCGGGCCCCGGCGTCATCGTCAGCCCGCTGGGCGGCAACGTCGTCGGCATCAACGTCAAAGTCGGCCAGGAAGTCAAAGCGGGCGAGCAAGTCGCCACCCTGGAAGCGATGAAGATGAACACCTTCATCAACGCCCCGGCGGACGGCAAAGTCGCCGAAGTGCTTGTCACCGTCGGCACCGCCGTCCAGGAAGGCCAGGGCCTTATCCGCATCGAATAACCGATTCCCGTCAACCCACGCCTTTCGATCACCGAAAACCAACTCACCATCCATTCACATGACCGGGTTGATCGCCTTTCACCGAACCGCGACGATCATTCCGTCAACCCGGCACGGCAGGTAAATCCTCCGTGCCGGTTTTGTTTTTATGTCCAACCCACTGCCTAGACTCACAGCCGCCGAAGCGGCTTCTCTTATCAACAACGGCGACACCATCGCCTTCAGCGGGTTTACCCCCGCTGGCTCGCCCAAAGCCGTCCCCTTCGCCCTCGCCGAACGCGCCAAGGCAATCCACGCCGAGGGTAAACCGTTCAAAGTCGGCGTCGTCACCGGCGCCTCCACCGGCAAATCCCTCGACGGCGCGCTCGCCCAGGCCGACGCCATCTCCTTCCGCACGCCCTACCAAGCCAACGCGGACCTGCGCAAAAGCATCAACGCCGGGAAAACCCGCTACTTTGACATGCACCTCTCCGTCGTCGCGCAAAACCTGCGCTACGGCTTCCTGGGCAAAGTCCAGTGGGCCATCGTCGAAGCGTGCGACGTGACCCCGGAAGGCGAAATCGTCGTCACCTCCGGCGTCGGCATCGTCCCGACCGCCTGCCGCCTGGCCGACAAAATCATCATCGAACTCAACAGCAACCATCCGAAGGCGCTGCGCGGCTTCCACGACATCTACGAGCCGCTCGACCCGCCCCACCGGCGCGAAATCCCGGTCTACAAACCTTCGGACCGCATCGGCTCAGCAACCATCAAAGTCGATCCGTCGAAAATCGTCGGCATCGTGGAAACCAACCAGCCGGACGAAACCGGCGGCTTTGACGAGCCCTCCGAGGTCACCAAGCAAATCGGCCAGAACGTCGCCGACTTCCTCGCCTCCGAGATGAAAGCGGGGCGCATTCCCGCCGAATTCCTGCCCATCCAATCCGGCGTCGGCAACATTGCCAACGCCGTCCTGGGGGCCATGGGCGTCCACCCCGGCATCCCGGCATTTGAGATGTACACCGAAGTCATCCAGGACGCCGTCATCGGGCTGATCCGCAACGGCAAAGTCAAGTTTGCCAGCGGCTCCTCGCTCACGGTGAGCAACGAAATCCTGCAATCCATCTACGCCGACCTCGAGTTCTTCCGCTCGCACATCCTCCTGCGCCCGCAGGAAATCTCCAACAACCCGGAAGTCGTCCGGCGATTGGGGCTCATCACCATCAACACCGCCATCGAGGCCGACGTCTTCGGCAACATCAACAGCACCCACATCATGGGCAAGCAGCTCATGAACGGCATCGGCGGCTCCGGCGACTTCACCCGCAGCGCCTACCTGTCGATCTTCACCTGCCCGTCCATCGCCAAAGGCGGGGCCATCAGCGCCATCGTCCCCTTCGCCAGCCACCTGGACCACAGCGAGCACTCCGTCTCGGCCATCATCACCGAGCAGGGCATCGCCGACCTCCGGGGCAAGTGCCCGGAGGAACGCGCCCGCCTCATCATCGACAAGTGCGCGCACCCGGAATACAAGGCCCAGCTCAACGCCTACATCGACGCCTTCCCGTCCAGCCACACCCCGCAAGCCTTGAGCGCGGCGTTTGCCATGCACCAGCAGTTCCTCAAAACCGGAGACATGCGCGGCGTCGATTGGTCGCAGTTCCTCAAATAGGCAGCGAAACAATCCCAACAACAATCCAGGGCGCGGGAAATTCATCCCGCGCCCTTTTTCGTTGCACTTCCGCATTGAATCCGGGCGCACTCCCCGCGAAACTGCCATTTATGACCGATGAAATGATCCTTGTCGTGCGGCGTTCCCTTTTCGAAGAGCTTGGCGCTTTCCAGGGCTTGAACTTCAACGTGGAACACTACCTCCCGGCACTGCTGGCCCGCGAACACAACTTCTTTACCCCGCGCCCCGCCGCCGAGACGAACCCGGACCTCAAGCAGATCATCCCCTACGTCCTCCTCGTCCACAACGGGCGGGTGCTCCACTACGTGCGCGGCAAAAAGGCGGGCGAACAGCGCCTCGCCGCCAAAGGCTCCATCGGCATCGGCGGCCACATGAACGACGGCGACGAACATCTCTTCGCCCTCGACCGCGACGCCTACCTCGCCGGGGTCCAGCGCGAAGTCACCGAAGAAATCAACGTCCTGAGCCCTTACACCAACCACATTGTCGCCCTGCTCAATGACGACTCCAACGCCGTGGGCCAGGTCCACCTCGGCGTCGTCCACGTCTTTCACCTCGAAACCGACCAGGTTACCAAGCGCGAACAGATGATCACCCAACTCGACTTCCTCACCCGCGAGGAATTGCTTGCCCGGCGCGACCGCCTGGAGAGCTGGTCGCAAATCTGCGCCGACAACCTCGGCTGCCTTTTGGAGAAACTGTAAGCTTTTCTTTCCCGCGCGCACGGGCCTTCCGCAATCCGATACCTCTATCAGAAGCGAGCCCCCGCAACCAGGCACACCCATGGAGTTTGGAAGTCCAGCGTTCCCCCGGCCATATCGGCGGGTTTCCGTCGTCACGGTGCTCATCGCCCTGAACGTGGCGGTAACGCTTCTGCAATGGAGCATCGACTTCCTTTTCCCCGGGTGGCCGGAATCCGTCTTCGCCCTCAGCCGCGAGGGGGTTCTTTCCGACCACTACTACTGGCAATTTTTGACCTACATGTTCCTGCACGGCGGGAGCGTGGCGCAAGGCGGCCTCGGCATGGGGATTCTCCACCTGGCGGTCAACTGCCTCGGGCTCTACTTCGTCGGGCCGGAAGTGGAAACCGTTTGCGGGCCCAAGCACCTGCTGGGGGTTTACTTCCTGGGCGGGCTCTTCGGCGGGATCGTGCAACTGCTCCTCGGCCCCGCGGACATCCAGCTTTTGGGCGCATCCGCTGGCGTCTGCGCCGTGCTCCTCGCCTTCACCACCATGCTCCCCGAGCTGGAAATCACCGCGCTCATCTACTTTGTCATCCCCGTCCGGATGCGGGCCAAATGGCTTGGGCGGGCGGTCATCCTCAGCTCCGTTCTCTTCGCCGCCACCGGCTGGGGCGGCCAGATCGGCCACCTGGCCCACCTGGGCGGCGCGCTCACCGGCTGGTTCTACACCCGGCGGCTCGGCTTCGGCGGCCCCTTCTGGTTTCAACGCCTGTGGCGGGAGCGCCGCCGGCTGCGCGAACGGCAGGAACGGATGGGGCCCACCGAGTTCATCAGCCAGGAGATCGACCCGATCCTGGACAAAATCGCCCGGGAAGGCATCCAGAGCCTCACGCGCTCCGAACGCCACATCCTGGAGATGGGCCGCGAGAAAATCGCCAAAAAGACCAGCCCGCCGTCCTATCACTGAGCTGGGCTTAATTTCCCCAACCAAATCCTTTTCAGGCCCCGGCACCGGTGCTTTAATTTGGGGAAACCATGCAAAATTCGGACATCGGGATCATCGGGGGCAGCGGCCTGTATCAAATCGAAGGTCTCGCCAACCCCACCGAACTGCGCGTGGAAACCCCGTGGGGCGCCCCCAGTGACGTCATCGTCCGGGGCGAACTCAAAGGGCGGACCGTCTATTTCCTGCCCCGCCACGGCCGCGGCCACCGCATCCTGCCCAGCGAGATCAACCACCGGGCCAATATCTACGCGCTACGTTCCCTGGGGGTGCGCTGGCTCATTTCCGTCTCCGCCGTCGGCAGCCTGCAACCCCAGTATGCCCCGCGCCACATCGTCCTGCCGGACCAATTCTACGACCGCACCAGCCGGCGCGACACGCACACCTTCTTTGGCGGCGGCATCGTCGCCCACATCGCCTTTGCCCACCCGACCAGCGCCCCGTTGCGCACCTTGATCGCCCAGGCCGCCCGCGAAACCGGAATCACCTGCCACAACGGCGGCATCTACGTCAACATCGACGGCCCCGCCTTCTCCACCCGGGCGGAAAGTGAAACCAACCGGCGGCTCGGCTTCGATATCGTCGGCATGACCAACCTGGCCGAAGCCAAACTCGCGCGGGAAGCGGAAATCGCCTTCGCCACCCTTTCCCTCGTCACCGACTTCGACTGTTGGCGCGAGGAAGAGGAGCCGGTCACAGCGCAGACCGTCATGGGGCACGTCGCCCACAATGCCGCCACCGCAAAGGCCCTCCTCGCCCGGCTCATCCCCCAGATGCCCACCGTTGCCGATTGGCCCGAACATTTTGCCCTGGATAACGCCCTCGCCACGGACAAGGTAGTTTGGCCCCCGCAAACCGTCCAAAAACTGGGCATCCTTCTGGAACGTTTTTTGTAATTCTCAACCACCAACCCAATGATCCGTTCGTTTCTCGCATTTGCCGCCCTCTCCGCTCTCATGCCCCTCGGCGCTGAAGCCCAATACGCCGAATCCACCCCCGCCGCGAAAATGGAAACCCCCGCAGCACCTCACGCCGGTCCGCGTCTTTCCTACAGTTCCGTCCACACCGACGGCCCTTACATCGCCCTCACCTTCGACGACGGCCCCGGCAAAGCCACCACCCCGCGCCTGCTGGACATGCTGGCCAAGCGGAACATCAAAGTGACCTTCTTCGTCCTCGGCGAAAACGCGAAGGACAACCCCGAAATCCTGAAACGGGAAGTCGCCGAAGGCCACGAAATCGGCAACCACTCGTGGAACCACCCCGATCTTTCCAAGAAATCCGACGACGCCGTTCGCAGCCAGCTCCAGCAAACCCAGGACACCGTCTTCGAGATCACGGGCATCAAGCCGAAGATCCTGCGTCCACCTTACGGCGCTTTCACCGAACGCCAGAAAAAATGGGCGAACGAACAATTCGGCTTCAAAGTCATTCTCTGGGAAGTGGACCCGAACGACTGGAAGAAACCGGGCGCTTCCGTCATCGCCCACCGCATCCTGGAGGGGACGCGCCCCGGCGCCATCATCCTTTCCCATGACATCCACGCCCAAACCGTGGACGCCATGGCGGAGGTCCTCGACGGCTTGCTGGCCAAGGGATACAAATTTGTCACCGTCAGCGAGTTGATCGCCATGGACCACCCGGTGGCAAAGCCGAGCCCCGCCGCATCCGCCACCCCCGCGCCCGTTGCCTCCGTGGCGCACCCGGCGAAAAAGAAAGCGAACTAATACCTTGTAACAAGGAAAATGGCGCCAACCTACCGAAGCGGCGCGCGATAGCCGCCGCAACGCGCGGTAGCGCGAAGCGCGCCCCAAGCGGCACGCTTGTTTGCTCTTGCCATTCCTTGGCTATTCCCGGATTGTCGCCGGAGTTTTTCGGCATGACCCCTGTTTTCCTCTCCCGCCTCGCCAGCACCCTCGTCCTCTGGACGGTGGTGTTGTGGACCATCTTTTCCGGCTACGAAGTCGGCTTCTTCGCCATGCTCTCCGCCGTCGCGCTCGCCGGATTGTGGGAGTTTTACCGGATGCTCGACCACAAGGGGCTGCCTAACTTCAAAATCGTCGGCATGATCTGCGGCGCCGTCCTGCTGGGGGGCTCCTTCCACTATTACCGCTCCGTGGGGCCCTCCCAGTCCTACGACTGGGAAATGATTTCGCTCCTCGGCTTCCTGCTCACCGTCTTCACCCGGCAGATCTTCAAGGGATTGCGCGACGTGGAGCCGCTGCCCACCATGGCCTTTACCCTCTTCGGGCTCCTCTACGTCATCTGGATGTTCAACTTCATGAACAAAATCGTGTATATCCTGCCGCGCTCGGTGGATCATCACGTCACCGGCCAGTTCTACGTCCTCTACCTGATCGTCGTCACCAAATTCAGCGACATGGGGGCCTACCTCACCGGAAGCCTTATCGGGCGGCACAAAATGGTCCCCCTCATCAGCCCCAAGAAAACCTGGGAAGGCTTCGTGGGCGCAATGGCCTTTTCGCTATTGGGGAGTTACGGCATGTTTGGGCTCATGCCCCACCATCTGAGCCGTCTGAACTGGACCCATGCCACCCTCCTGGGCCTCCTGCTCGGCTTTGCCGCCATCGTGGGCGACCTGGCTGAATCCATTCTCAAGCGGAGCACCGACACCAAAGACTCCGGGAGCTTCCTTCCCGGCATCGGCGGCGCGCTCGACCTGATCGACAGCCTGCTCTTTACCGCGCCGCTATTATTCTTCTATCTTAGAGCCGTTATCAGAGTGGGATGAAAAACGTCGTTGTCTTAGGAGCCACCGGATCCATCGGCCAGAGCGCCGTCAAAGTCGCCCGCGACATTCCGCAGCGGATGCGGATCGTCGGGCTCTCCGCGCACCGCAACCTGGCCAAATTGAGCGAACTTGCCCGGGAGTTCCCCGAGGCCGCCCTATGCGTCACCGGCGAGGAGGTTCCCGCCGCTTTGGACCCGTGCCGCAAGATTCTACGTGGCGAGGGCGGGCTCGTGGAACTGGCCACGCTGCCGGAAGCGGACATGGTTCTCATCGCCATCGTCGGCACCGGCGGCCTGCGCCCGGCCCTGGCCGCCATTGAAGCGGGCAAGGACCTCGCCATCGCCAGCAAGGAAATTCTGGTGATGGCGGGCGAGATCGTCATGGAAGCCGCCCGGCGCAAGGGGGTCAACGTGCTCCCCGTGGACAGCGAGCACAACGCCATCTTCCAATGCCTGGAAGGGCGCGATCCCGCCCATGTGCGCCGCCTGCTTCTCACCGCCAGTGGCGGCCCCTTCCGCAAAAGCACCCCCGAGAGCCTGGAAAGCGTGACTCCCGCCCAGGCGCTCAAGCACCCCACCTGGTCCATGGGATCGAAAATCACCATCGACAGCGCCACCCTCTTCAACAAAGGGCTGGAAATGATCGAGGCTCGCTGGCTCTTCAACGTCGGCATCGAGCGCATCGACGTCGTCGTCCACCCGCAAAGCGTCGTCCATTCCATGGTCGAATTTATCGACAGCTCGATCCTCGCCCAGTTGAGCCGCTCGGACATGTGTTTCCCGATCCAATACGCCGTCACCTGGCCCGAGCGCGTCGCCAACAGCCTGCCCGCGCTCGATTTTACGACCCTTTCCCGGCTGGAATTTGAAGCCCCCCGCCCCGAAGTCTTCCCCGCCTTGGTCCTCGCCCGGCAGGCGGGCGCGGCCGGCGGCACCCTCCCCGCCGTCTTGAACGCCGCCAACGAAGTCGCCGTCGCCGCCTTCCTGGAGCGCCGCCTCTCCTTCCCCGGCATCTGGAAAACGGTCGCCGCCGTCATGGACGCCCACCGGACCGTTGCAACCCCGGCGCTCGATGCTATTCTCGAAGCTGACCACTGGGCGCGCGCGTGCGCGATGGAACGCATCGCCCAATCCGCCTAACTTTTTCTATGTCCACCTTGCTCTACCTGTTGAACTTTCTCTTCGTCCTGCTGGAAGTTGTCGTCCTCTTCAACGCCATCATCATCGCTCACGAGTGGGGCCACTTCCTCGCCGCCCGGTGGCGCGGCCTCAAAATCGAGGAATTCGGCGTCTGGTTTGGCAAACCGCTCTGGAAAAAGGAAATCAACGGCGTCCTCTATTCCCTCGGAACCATCCCCGCGGGCGGTTTTGTGAAACTGCCCCAGCTTGCCCCCATGGACATCATCGAGGGGGAAGCCGATGTGCCGCGCGAAACGCTTCCCTCCATCAGCGCGCTCGATAAAACGATTGTCGCCTTTGCCGGGCCGCTCTTCAGCTTCCTGCTCGCCGTTGTCCTCGCCTGCGGCGTCTACTGGGTTGGCAAACCCGTCTCCGAACAGGAGAAGACCACCACCATCGGGTATGTCGAGCCGGGCTCGCCCGCCGAAAAGGCCGGGCTTCAACCGGGCGACCGCATCCTCGCCGTGGATGGCCACAAAGTCCGCCGCTTCGTCGGCATGATCAACAGCGTCGTCTGGTTCGTAGTCCGCAGCGAGGGAGACAAGATTCCCTTCCAGATCGAACGGAACGGGCAGACTTTGACCCTGGAATCCGGCTGGACCAAGGAAACCCGCAAAGGCTGGCAGCGGTCGGGCCTGCGCGAAGTGCAAATTCTCCCGGCGCTCCCCACCCAAATCAAGAGCGTCGAACCCGGCTCCCCGGCCGCCGAAGCTGGGCTCCGCCCCGGGGACACCATCTCCTACGTCAACGGCCAGCGCATTTTCACCCCGGCCGTTCTTGCGTTAGCCATCGAGAAAGCCCCCACGGCACCCGTGCAACTGACCATCGAGCGCGGCGCCCAGAGGCTCAACTTCTCCATCCAGCCCCGCCCCCTTCCCTCGGAAGAAGGAGCGCAAAGGCCGCGCATCGGCATCGAGTGGGACCGCAAAATCACCCTGGCCCACCCCACGCCCACGCAACAAATCGTGGATAGCGCCACCTCCATCGTCAACATGATCGACGCCCTCATCTCGCCCAAGAGCGACGTCAAGGCGCAGCACTTCAGCGGTCCCGTCGGCATCGGGCGCATCTATTATGCCATGTTCCAGAGCGAGCACGGCTGGCGCATGGCCCTGGCCTTCAGCGTCTTCTTCAACGTCAACCTCGCCCTCCTCAACTTGCTCCCCTTCCCCGTCCTGGACGGCGGCCACATCGTCATCGCCATCATCGAGAGCATCCGCCGCAAGCCGGTGAATCTGCGGGTCCTGGAAACCGTCCAGAGCGCCTGCGCCCTGCTGCTCATCGGCTTCATCCTCTACGTCACCTTCTTCGACGTCCAGGATCTGCCCTGGCGGAAACTCGTCCACGAGAAAGAGGCCCCGGCGGCAACCGGGAAATAGAGCGTTTTTGGGTTATTTTGTCGCAATGATCTGAGAGCGCCGAGGGTTGATGCGGGGCTTTTTGAGCGCAGCGGCTGTATTTGTAAATACAGCCCAAGCGCAAAAAGACGCACAGCGACTCTCGCCGCCGAAGAGCATACGACAAAATAAACCGAAACCGCTCTAGCGTCCCGGCTTAAAACTTCCGGTTCCACGCCTCCGTGGCGTATTTCGCCTGCGCCAGCCGCTCCGCCTCGGCCTGTTCCTCCGGGCTGAACCCGCGCGAAATGACCGTGGGGGCAAGCGTCCGCGCCAGGCGCTCCGCAAATCCCGGCGGCAAGGCGACCCCCTGCACGCTCCCCTGGTGCAGCATCCCAAAGCGCGAGCGCCGTTGCGCCGCCCCGGCGATCTTGTGCCCCGCCGAGAGCAAATCGTATTGCGCCGGGTTTTCAAAACACGCTTGAGATACCTTCGGCGCGGCCTGGGGCGTCACCAGCGTCTCCACCCCCGCCTCCCGCATCGCCACGCCAAGCAGCTCGTGGATCACGCGGTAGGACTCCCCCGGAGCCACCCGCGCAAAGGCTTCCCCGCGCGGCACGATCAGCGAGTATGTCCAATCCTCCCCGTGTGGCACCACGCCCCCCCCCGTCCAGCGGCGCACCCATTCCCTGCCCGGGAACGCGGCCCGGACCGGCTCCCAGCGCTCGAAATACCCGAATGTCACCGCCGAACGCGCCCACCCGTACACGCGCAAAACCGGCCGGAGCGCGTGCAAAAGGAGCACCTCGTCCACCGCCATATTCACCGCCGCCCCCTGGGCGGGCCCGGTTTCCACCAAAAGTTCCAAATGCGTCAAAATCACCCCGCCATCCTGCCACGTTCCACAAAAATGCGAAGTCCCCTTTTTGCCCATTGGCATCCCGGCAAAGCAGTGTCATAATTGCCGCCTTATGTCCAAAGTCGCTCTCGGCAAAGGTCTCGGGGCCCTCATCCAGCCCCGCGTTGCCACCCCCCAGCCCGAACCCGGCGAGCGGGTGCAGAAAATTCCCACCAGCGAAATCATCGCCAGTCCCCTCCAGCCTCGCTCCGACTTCCGTGGGGAACGCCTCTTGGAACTGGTCGAGTCAATCCGCGAACACGGCATCATCCAGCCGCTCATCGTCCGCAAGCGCAACGACAAATACGAGCTCATCGCCGGGGAACGGCGTTGGCGCGCCGCCGAACAGCTCGGCCTCAAGGAAGCGCCCGTCATTGTCCGCGAAGCCGCCGACCAGGAAGTGCTCGAACTTGCGCTCATCGAAAACATCCAGCGCGAAGATTTGAACCCCATTGAAGAAGCCGTCGCCTACCAGCGGCTCTCCAAGGAATTCGGGCTCAAGCAGGAAGACATTGCCCAAAAAGTGGGCAAGAGCCGCGCCGCCATCGCCAACAGCATGCGCCTCCTGGAACTGGCCCCCAGCGTCCAGAGCTGGCTCACCCAGGGGAGGATCTCCGTTGGCCATGCCAAAGTCCTCCTCGGTGCCAAGACTCACGAGGAACAGACCCTCCTGGCCGATGCCATCCTGCGCGGCAACCTGACCGTCCGCGCCACGGAGAAAATCCTCGCCAGCCACCTTGCCCAGCGCGCCAACCCGCGCGCCTCCAGCCGGACCGCCGGGAGTGGCACAGGCGGCGGCCTCACCCCGGCCCTCCTCCATTTGCAGAACCGTCTCCAACAATATTTTTCCACCCATGTCGCCTTGAGCCACGGCGAAAAGCGCGGGAAAATCGAAATTGAGTATTATGGCAACGATGATCTGCAACGCCTCCTCGGGCTCCTCGGCCTGGCCAATGAGTAGACAAGTCCTGGCAGCCGCCCTGGCGCTCCTCCTCGCGTTCGGGACCGGCTGTAAACGCAGCGTTCCCAACGCCGAACCCGGCCAGGCGGGTGCGTATGTCCCCCCGTCCGGCCCGCCGCCCGCCGAAATCTGGAAAGAGTTTTCCGGCGAAAAAGCCCTGGCCCACGCCAAGGCGCAGTGCGACCTCGGCCCCCGGCCCTCCGGCTCGGCCGAACTGGAAAAAGCGCGCGCCCTCATTACCGCTGAGCTAACCCGCAATGGCTGGAACGTCGAGCGCCAGACCTTCGCCGATACCACCCCGCGCGGCCCCGTCACCTTCGTCAACTTGATCGCCCGGTATGGCGGCTCGCGGAAAACCCAGCAGTGGGTCGTCTGTTCCCATTACGACACCAAGATTTTCGACACCATCCGGTTCGTCGGAGCCAGCGACGGGGCCTCCAGCACCGGCGCCCTGATGGAACTCGCGCGCGTCCTTTCCCTCGACCCGGGCCTGGCCCGGCGCGTGGAACTCGTTTTCTTTGACGGCGAGGAAGCCGTCGTCCAATACCGGCAAACCAACGGCGTCCTCACCGACGGCCTCTACGGCAGCCGCCATTACGCCAAGGATCTGGCCGCTACCGGCCGCGCCAAGCAGCTCCGAGAGGGCGTCCTGTGGGACATGATCGGCAACAGCCGCCTCAATGTGACCCTCTCGCCCGACTCTCCCGCTCCCCTCATGCAGGAGATTTTCGCCGCGGCTGACGCCTTGGGCCTGCGTGGCATCTTCTCCCTCTCCGAGCGGACGATCCTGGACGACCACTCGCCCCTCAACGAAGCGGGCATCTCCACGATCGACCTGATCGGGTTTGACTATCCCTACTGGCACACCGCCGACGACACCTTCGACAAACTCAGCCCGCAGAGCCTCCAAAGCGTGGGGGCTGTCACCTTGCGCTGGCTGAAAACCGCGTCGGGGCAACCAGCCCCGAAATACGCTGGGCAGAACTCCGATTAGCCCAGGCGGTAGACGATCCGGGCTTTGTCCAAATCGTAGGGGGACATTTCGATTTTAACGCGGTCGCCCATGGTCAGGCGGATAAAGCGTTTGCGCATCCGGCCCGAAATGTGGGCGAGGACAACGTGTTTATTGGCCAGCTCGACCCGGAACATGGTTCCGGCAAGCACGGCGACGATTTTTCCGTCGGTTTCAATGGCAGTTTCAGCAGGCATGATTGGATTTGCGTCTCTAAAAGGGTTGCGTCTCTCTAAAGTCTTACGGGGCGTCCCCGCCTCCAGGCCGCTTCGGCTCGTAAAAAAACCGGAGAAAGCCATCCAACGTCCCGGCGTTGGCCAAAACTTCTTCCCCTTCCAGGCGGGTGGAACAGGAAGCCAAAAGGCGGAGTCTCCGCGAAAGAGACTCCGCCCCGTGGACAAAAGCAACGAAAGATTAGTACCGGCGGCTGTTGCCACCGCTGCGAGGACGCTCTTCGCGGGGACGGGCTTCGTTGACGGTCAACTTGCGGCCCTGGTATTCTTTCCCATGGAGGCCTTCGATGGCCGCCTGGCCTTCCGCCGAGGTGCCCATGGTGACAAAGGCGAAGCCGCGGGAACGGCCCGTGGCGCGGTCGGTCACAAGAGCCGCTTCGGTCACAGCGCCGAACTGCTCGAAGAGTTCCTGAAGATCGTTTTCAATGGTGTCGAAGGAGAGATTTCCTACGTATAATTTCATGATGATTTGGATTTATAAACGAATGCCAGCTACAGAGCCGTTCCCGAGAACCGGGTTTCAAATCACCAGATGAGGAGTCCCAACCTGCGATCTTCCGCGCTACGAAACATTAACAATCGAAGGAGTCCAATGTGGACCCCCGGAAGGGGAATGCAAGCTAAAGTTTTGGAATCTTGCGGCTGCGGGGATGCGCCATGGCGCGGAAAAGGGGAACCAACGGTTCGAGAAGGTCGAGGTCGCGCCCGGTGAGAGGGGCGGCGGCGCGGCGCTGGGGAGGGCTTCCGACGGCTTCGGCGTAGGCGTCCATCTGGGTTTGGATCAATCGCGCGAGGGCGTTGGCCTGGGCTGGCGAGAGGCGGGCGGATTGGGCTTCAAGGCGCAAAACGGTGCGCCGTCCGTCCGGGGAATACGGGCGTTCAGGGAACTCAGATTCGATCATGGGGTGCACTTCCTTGTGGTTTTACCGAGCGGAGTCCGGTTCCTTCCGGACGCTCGCGCAGTTTTTTACAACGATTTTTGGGCCCTGCGGTGCGCCAGCCCTGTTTTGGGGCGTTGGAGGCCGGAAGTGGGGCAATTTGGATCTTCTTGAAGATTGACACCCAGCGGACCGCTCCGATGGGCATCGATTTCTCCCCGCGCTTTCATTCCACGAAGCGTTTTGCGGTTAACCCCTCGCAGAATGGCTTCCTCCTGCTGCGAGAGCACCACGTAAGGGTTGATGAGTTTGACGAGCAAGAGTCCGATTTGCTCGTCCGATAAATGACGATGAACCACCTCCAGCACCCTTGGGGTGATGCGTGGACGGATGATCTCGTAGAGTTCCTGAATCATGGATCAGTGATGGACCGCGCAGGGATGATGCACGGGTGTGCGAAAAGAAGCACGCGGGATCGAGAAAGCAATCCCCCATGCAAAACCGCCATGCGCCGCTTTTTACGCCGCCTTTTTCTTGCGCGCGGGCCGTTTGCGCTGCTCAAAGGCCCGGCGGGCGAGCGCATCGAGATCCAGCCCGGCGGGGTTGCCGGCGTCGTCGAGGGTAAAGCCCATTTTGTCGGCGAGCGCTTCCAGGATGTAGCGCGTCATGGTGGTATCGCTGACTTTGGTGACAATGCCCAGGGCGGTGTAGATGTCCTTGTGCATCCAAAAGGAGGCCAAGGCTTTGTTGGGATCGCGTACGCCGGGCATAAGGCGGCTTCATACACCCGGGGCGGGCGAAGTTCAATGGCGGAATGCGGGATGGTTTTTGCGGGAATCGCTCTGGAATTTGCCGGAAGGCGCTTCTACTATAGCCGACTCCCATGCCGGAACCCCTTTCCATCCCTCGTATTGCCCAAGCCTTTGTATTGGGAGCCGGGCTCGGCACCCGCCTGAAGGCGCTCACCCGCGCCCGCCCCAAACCGCTCATCCCGGTGGCGGGGAAACCGCTCATCACCTACGCCTTCGACCACCTCATCCAAGCGGGCGTGGAGCGGCTCGTGGTGAACACGCACCATTGCGCGGAAGCCTATGCGCGGGCGTTCCCCGGCGGCGTTTACCGGCAAGCTGCCCTGACGTTCCGGCACGAACCGGAACTGCTGGAAACCGGCGGAGGCATCAAGAACGCCGAGGACCTCTTGGGCGGCGCGCCGTTCCTGGTCTACAACGGCGATATCCTGGCGACGCTCCCGCTCGCGCCCGCCCTTGCGCGCCACTTCGCGGCGGGCAACGAGGTGACGCTGGTTTTACGCAGCCATGGCGGCCCCCTGCAGGTGGCCTTCGACGCCGCCTCGGAGCGGATCGTGGACATCGGCAACCGGCTGGGACGCGCGCCGGGCACGCACCTTTTCACCGGCATCTACGTGGTCAGCCCCGCCTTCTTCCGGCGGCTGCGGCGGGAAAAACGCTCGGTCGTCCCGGCGTTCCTGGAAATGATCGGGCAGGAGGCGGCGCTGGGAGCCATAGTCATCGACGAAGGGGAATGGTGGGACCTCGGCACGCGGGAGCAATACCTGGCGGTCCACCAGCGCCTGCGGGAGCAATCGCCCACGGCCTGCTGGGTCGATCCCAGCGCGCGGGTCGATCCCGGCGCGCGGCTCACCGGGGCGACCTTCGTGGGCGCGGGCGCCCACGTGGGCGCGGGCGCGCAATTGCACGATTGCGTCCTGTGGGACGGCACGGGCATTGCTCCTCAAGCCCATCTCTCCCGCTGCATTGTGACCGAACCCCGGATCGTCCAAGGCCACCACGCCGACGCCGATTTCTAAAATCCCCCCCATGATCCCCGACGCCCTCCTCGACCAGACCGCCGCCCGTTTCCCCCGCTTCCTGCGCGACCGCATCCGCATCGAACCGCTCGAAAAAGGGGGGTCTGATCGGAAATACTACCGCATTGCGCTGTGCGGCGAGGGGTCCCTTATCCTTGTCAAATATGGCAGCCAGCGGGAAGAGAACCGCCATTATTGCGACATCGCCGCGTTTTTGAGCGCGCTGGGCGTGCGCGTTCCCGCTATTTATCACCACGACACCCAGGAAGGGCTGATCTGGATGGAAGACCTTGGCGGGGCCGATCTGTGGCAGTTCCGCGGCGAGCCGTGGGAAGTCCGGCGGCCGCTCTACCAGAGCGCCCTTGAGCAAATGGCCCGCTTGCACACGCGCGGGCACCGCGTCACCGGCCCCACTATCCCCCGCTTCGAGCTCGCCTTTGACACGGAACTCTACCGCTGGGAACAGCGTTATTTCTTTGAAAACTGCGCGGGAAGGTACTTCGGTATTCCGCCCGCCGTCCTGGATGCCGGGTGCGGCAGGGATGCCCTGGATGCCATCGCCGTGCGGCTCGCCGCGCTGCCGCGCGTGCTGGTGCACCGCGATTTCCAGTCGCAAAACATCATGATCCTGGAGAGCCAGGCCTGCCTCATCGACTTCCAGGGGATGCGGCCCGGCCTGGGGGCCTACGACCTCGCCTCGCTGCTCTACGACCCGTATGTGACGCTCTCCGCCGCTGAACGCGAGGAGTTGCTGGACGCCGCCGAGGGCCTCTATGCGCTGGCGGACGCGCCCGTGGGAGCCAGCTTCCGGGAAATCGTGGACCTTTGTGCGCTCCAGCGCCTGATGCAGGCGCTCGGGGCCTACGGGTTTTTGGGGCTCGTCAAAGCGCATCCGCATTTTCTCGCGCACATCCCCCCCGCCCTCGCCTCCTTGCGCGAGGTCGCCGAGCGCATTCCAGGCCTGGAGCAGTTCCAACGCTTGTTGGACCGCCTCGCCATTGTTGATTAGAACGCTGGCTCTGCCTTGGAAAGGCCGCCAAAACTTCTTGTCGGCTCCCCATCCCTTTGATTAGCGTTCGCGGAGGGGTGGGGATGCCTGCCCCTCCTTTTTTGCTTCACGCTATCCTTATGGGTAAATGGTTCCGGCGTGCCAAAACACGGCTGGCGGGGGTTCTCGAACTCCTCCTCAACGCGGCCGCGCAGGCCGCCCCCGCCCCGGCCATAAGGCAAAAAGGGGCGACGAGATTCCATGCAACTTCCAACGATGACCAATAAAAGCAGCACCATACACCCCGGAATCGAGGCGGCGCGGACGGTTCCCTCCCTCACGCAGCGGCAGCAATGGCTCGGGGGGCTGATTGTGGCGTTCGCGCTCGCGCTCCGCCTTCTTTGGCTGGGGATCAAGCCGCCGCACTTTGACGAGGGCGTCAACGGCTGGTTCGTGGACCAAATCACCAAGCAGGGCTATTTCGCCTACGACCCCACCAACTACCATGGGCCGTTCCATTTCTACGTCCTCTTCCTCGTACAGTCGCTCTTTGGCCGGAACATTGAGGCGCTGCGGATGCCTCTCATCCTCATCAACACGGCCAATGTCTGGCTCCTCCTGCAATTTCGCCGCTTCCTGCCCTGGCGGGCGTGCGTCTTCGCGGCGCTGGCGTTCGCCGTTTCGCCCGGCATGCTTTTCTATTCCCGCTATGCGATTCACGAATCGTGGGTGGTCTTTGGCATGACGCTGGGCCTCTGGGGCGCGGCCGAACTTTGGACGCGCGGCACGGCACGCGGCCTTTGGGCGGCGGCGGGCGGGATCTTGCTGATGCTCTTGAACAAGGAGACGCACCTCCTGCACTTCGCAGCGTTCGGGCTCGCCCTGGCGGCGCTCGCCGCGCTGGAACGGATTTTTCCCTCCGCCAATGAGGGGGTGCCCCCGCTCCCCGCGGCGCGCCAGTGGTCCTGGAAAACGCTCTTGGACACAACGGCGGGCTGCCTGTTCCTGCTGGCGTTTTTCTTTTCCGGAGGATTCCTCAATCCGGCTCCCCGTGGAGAGCTCATCGCGCATTTCTTCAGCGCCTTCGCCGCATGGTCCCACACCGGCCTGCACAGCGCGGACCACGCCAAGCCGTGGTATTACTGGCTCCAGCTTTTCGCCCGTTATGAATGGCCTGTGGTCGTCGGGCTCCTCTGGAGCCTTCGCGCTCTCTGGCCGGGGATGAACCGGCTCGCGCGCTTCCTGGCCATCTATGGCTGCGGCGCGCTGGCGGGATACAGTCTCGTGCCTTACAAAACGCCGTGGTGCGTGATCTCGGTGATCTGGCCGTTCCTGCTCCTCTTCGGCTGCGCGGTGGATTCCGGGATCGGCTTTTTGCAAAAGCGGGGAAGCCGCCCTCCCGTGGCGTGGCTGCCCGGCGCGGCGGCTTTGGCGCTCTGGGGGCTCTCCCTTGCCGCCGCGGTGAACCTGAACTACCGCCACCCAACGGAGCCGGGCGAAGCGGAACTCCCCGCCTGGGCCACGCAACGGCTTTCGCCCCGGTTGCAGACCGTCTGTTCTCTGCCAACCTATGTCTACGTGCAAACCACGAACGACTATTTCAAGCTCACGCGCCCGCTGAAGACGCTCCTTCTTCTGGACCGGCGCGCACGGCACATGCCGGTGCACATCCTCCTTTCCAGCTACCATCCGCTGCCGTGGGCGCTGGGCGAGCTGACGCATGTCGGCTATTACGACAAAGGTCTTCCGCCGCTGATGGACGGAGGGATCATCGTAGCCGAGGAGAACCGGACGGCGGAGGTGGAAGCGCTACTGAAAGAGGCATATTTTGTGGAGCCGTTCCAACTGCGCGACGCGATGGATGGCGGGAAATTGTATTTGAACGCCGCCCGTTTTGCCCCGGTGTTCCCCGGCCGCGCGCCCGAGTTCACACCCCGGGCCGGCGCGTCTCCGCTCCCCAGCCCGGCGCCATGAGAGCCACGATCGCAGGATTGACCGCCGTTTGCGCGGCGACAATGGCGGGGCTGCTCCTGGGCTTCGCCGGAGGGCTCGACACCTTGCGCGCATGGAGCGCGCTGGCGGCTGGCGGATTTGCGGGCTGGATGGCGTGGTGGTCCGTGGCGGATCTCCCCAAGGGGGAAGCGCCGAGGGGTTGGGCCGCGTGGGGAGTGGGCGTTGTTTTCGCGCTCTTTGCCTTGCGGGCCTTTTGCTGGCTGTTATTTGCGCAAGAGGGGGAACTCTTTTTTCTCTCGCCCAACAACCTCGGCGATCTCTCCTTGCACCTGACCTATATTCGCGCGTTTGCCCACGGCGCCCCCTTTTGGCCGGAGAACCCGATCTACGCGGGAACGCCGCTCCATTACCCCTTTGGCGTCGATCTGTGGAACGCCCTCCTCCTGCTTGCCGGGGCGGATTTGCAGCGCGGCCTCGTCTGGACGGGGCTGCTCGGATCGCTCGCGGCCGCCGTCGCGCTCTGGCGCTGGGGCGGCGCGTTCGCCATGGGGGGATTTCTGTTCAACGGCGGCATCGCCGGATTCGCTTTCCTTTCCACCCACAAGCTGGCCGATTACCAGGAGAAGCTCGATTGGAAAAACATTCCGCTCGCGCTGTTTGTCACGCAACGCGGCCTGCTCTATGCCGTCCCGGCCGGGTTGATCCTCCTCTGGAGTTGGCGCGCGCGCTTGCTTGAGGGGCGGCGCGGGTTGCCGTTCTGGATCGAGTGCCTCCTCTACGCCACGCTCCCCCTCTTCCACCTGCACACGTTTCTCTTTCTCTCGGCGCTGCTCGGCTGCTGGCTCTGCCTCCCGGCGGGAGGGGGAGTCCCCTCGCCCCGGGGCGCGATCTTCCGCCTCGGGCTCTGCGCGTTCCTCCCGGCCTCGGCGCTGGTCTGGCTGCTCACCGGCGGCGGCGTCAGCGGCGGGATGATCCACGTCACCGGCGGCTGGATGCAGGCCGACGACGGGGTGTTCCGCTGCGCTGTGGAGAACTTCGGGGCGCTGCCCCTGGCCGTGGGGGCATTGCTGGCGTGGCTGTGGCGGCGGCGCGGGGAGCCGGAAACGCGGGCGCTGGCGGTGGTGGCGCTCCCTTCGTTGCTGCTATTCGGCATCACCTGCTTTGTGGTCCTCGCCGAGTGGGCGTGGGATAATACCAAGCTGATGCTCTGGGCTTACCTGGCCGTGCTTCCGGCCCTCTGGGCGATGCTGCGGGAGCAGGCGCTCTGGCTGCGGGCCGCCGCGATCGGCCTCCTCTTTTTTTCCGGCGCGGTGTCGCTGCTGGGAGGGCTCGACGGCAGCCACACCGGCTACACGCTGGCGCGGGAGGAGGAGTTGGACCAACTGGAAGCCGCTCTCACCCCCTTCCCCATCACGGCCACGTTCGCCTGTATGCCGACGTACAACCATCCGCTCCTTCTGCTGGGCCACAAGGTGGTGGCCGGATACGAAGGCCACCTCTCCAGCCACGGCATCCCTTACCAAGCCCGCTTCGCGGCTCTGGAAAGCGTGCTGCGGGGCGAACCGGGCTGGGAATCGCGCGCGCGCACCCTTGGCGCGGACTATCTTTTCTGGGGACCACGGGAGCGGGAAAAATACGGCGGCGCGTCGCCCTGGCAATCGCCCGCCACCGCCGGAGCCCCCGTCGCGGCCGAGGGGCCATGGGGGCGCCTGTATGCCTTGACACCCCCGCATCCCGCGCAAAGATAAAGGGCGCCGTGCCCACCCGCTCCCCGCATTCCGCATGACCCCGCTGCTTTTCACGCTGCTCATCGCCCTCATTTCCGTGGCGGCCGGATTGCTCGGCGCGCTCGTGGGCGTGGGGGGCGGCGTGATCGTCGTGCCCGCTCTCACGCTGCTGATGGGCGTGGATATTCGCGCCGCCATCGCTGCCTCCATCATCGCCGTGATTGCGACCTCCAGCGGCGCGGCCTCCGGCTACGTGCGCCAGCGGCTCACCAATCTGCGGCTGGCCATGTTACTGGAAACGGCCACCGCGGCGGGCGCGCTCTGCGGCGCGTTTCTGGCGGCGTTGATCTCCGGGCGCTGGCTCTATCTGCTCTTTGGGCTGGTCCTCCTTTACACGGCATGGTCGATGTCCCGGAAGTCCCCGCACGCCGCCCGGACGTTCCCGGACGATCCGTGGGCCGACCGGCTCGGCCTGCACGCTTCGTATTTTGACAAAGCGCTCAACCGTCAGATTTCCTACCGCGTCTCGCGCACCCCCTGGGGCCTGGCGGTGAGCTACGTGGCGGGCGTGCTGAGCGGGCTCCTGGGCATCGGCGGCGGCGTGCTCAAGGTGCCGGTGATGAACCTGGCCATGGGCGTCCCGCTGAAAGTCTGCACGGCCACGAGCAATTTCATGATCGGCGTGACGGCGGCCACCGGGGCGGCTGTCTATTTCACGCGCGGCGACGTGCAGCCGTTTATCGCCGCGCCGGTCGCGGTGGGCGTGCTGCTGGGGGCGAAGCTCGGCTCCCGCCTGCTGGGCCATTTGCACAGCCACTGGATCCGCAACGCGTTTGTCGTGGCGCTCCTGGCAACCTCCCTCCAAATGCTTTTGAAAGCCATCCGATGAGCGCGCCCTCTTCCCCAACGCCCTCCGCGTTCCGTGTCGAGTTGATCATCAGCGAGCTGCTCCGCTGGGGGGTCGCCATGAGCCTCGTCTTGCTGACCGCCGGCACGATCCTCTGCTTTGTCCGCACCTGCGATTACGGGCAGGCGGGCGGCACGGCGGCCGATTTCCACCGGCTGCTGGCGCAACGTCACGCGCCTCCGGCGACGCTGCACGCGACCGTGCGGGGCATCCTGCGCCTTCAAGGCGAGGCGCTCCTTCTCTCCGGGCTCTTCCTCTTAATTGCAACGCCGGTGCTGCGCGTCGCCGTCTCCATCGTGGCGTTCGCCTGCGAGAAAGACCGGGCTTTCGTGTGCATCACCACGGTCGTCTTGCTGCTCCTCCTGCTTTCCTTTGCGCTCGGCAAGGCGGGTTGAGGGACACGCCCGATTTTCCGCTTGGCCTGCGCCTTGAACGGGGCAACATGGAGTGCTCCCATGAGTGCCTCTTCTCTTCCGCCGGGCCGCACCCGGTTTGAAACCGAACTGTCCGTCCGGCCCGATGACATCGACATGAACAGCCATGTCCACAACAGCCGCTACTTCGACTACGTGATGGCGGCCCGCTACGACCAGATGGCCCGCTGCTACGGCATGTCGATGGAGGAATTCCTCAAGGCGGGCTTTGGCTGGGTGGTCCGCACGGCCCATGTGGAATACAAGCGGCCGCTCACCATGGGCGACGCGGCGCTCGTCACCACCTGGGTCGATCAAATCCACCCCGACGGCGTGACCGTCGGGTTCGAGATCCGCAAAAAATCCAACGGCAAACTCGCCAGCGACGGTTCTTTTCACTACACAATGATCGACATCCACACCGGACGGGCGGCAAAAATCCCCGCCCCCATCGCCGCCAAATACGCCGTCTAGCCTTCCGGGATACCGCACGCCATGGAACTCCAGCCCATCCAGCACCTCAAAGATACGCAGAGCGAACCCGACCACCGGCAGATCCCCATCGACCGCGTGGGGGTGAAAAACCTGCGTTATCCGATCCAGATCCGCGACAAGGCCCGGGCCGTCCAAAGCACGGTTGCCCAGTTCACGCTGACCGTCGATCTCCCCCACCAATACAAAGGGACCCACATGAGCCGCTTTGTGGAGGCGCTCAACGAACACGGCCCGGTCATCCACATCGACAACGTGCGCGAGATCCTGGTGCGCCTGCGGCAAAAGTTGCATTCCCAGAAAGCCCATCTCGCCTTCGAGTTCCCGTTTTTCCTGGAGAAAAAAGCGCCCGTGACCCACGCCGTCGGCATGATGGACTACACCGTCCGCTTCGCCGCCACGGACGACGGGGAGACGTTCGACTTCGTCGCCACCGTCATCGTCCCCGTCACCACCCTCTGCCCGTGTTCCAAGGCGATCAGCGACTACGGCGCGCACAACCAGCGGGGCCAGGTGACCTATTCCGTCCGCTTCCACAAGCCGATCTGGATCGAAGACTTGATCCAACTCGTCGAAGGGTGCGCCAGTTGCGAGCTCTATTCCCTGCTCAAGCGGCCGGATGAAAAAGCCGTCACCGAGCGCGCCTACAGGAACCCGGTCTTTGTGGAAGACCTCGTGCGCAACGTCGCCGCCCATTCCGACCGGGAACCCAACATCCGCTGGTACCGCGTGGAAGCGGAGAACTTCGAGTCCATCCACAACCACAACGCCTACGCGGTGATCGAAAGGGCGCGGTAGGCCGCGCGGGATTTGCTTGCCTCGCGCAAAAGCCCCGGATATGACCTTGCCCCACGGTTTTTCCGCGGGCAGTTAGCTCAGTGGTAGAGCGGTAGTTTTACACACTATTGGTCGGGGGTTCGAATCCCTCACTGCCCACTCCCCCCTGGATTGACGCTGCCGCCCCCGTGCCTTATCAATAAAAGGATCTATGCCTGACTCACATGCGATGGCGGTCTTCAGCGACGTGCACTCCAACCTGGAAGCCCTGGAAGCGGTGCTTGCCGACATGGATGAGCTGCGGATTCGCCGCCGCGTTTGCCTGGGCGACATCGTCGGATACGGCGCGGACCCCGTCGCATGCCTGGAAAAAATCCGCTCCTTGAACTGCCCCGTCCTCCAGGGCAACCACGATGCCGCCGCCAGCGAGGAAACCGATTTTGAGGAAATGAACGCCTCCGCCGTCGCAGGCGTCGAATTTTCCCGCCAAAAACTGTCGCAAGAGCAACGCGACTGGCTGGGACATCTGCCGCTGACGCTTGCGCAGGACAGTTGCGAATTTGTCCACGGCTCCCTCGACGCTCCGGACGAATGGTGGTACGTGCTGAGCCCCGAAGACGCCTCCATCCACTTCGAGTCGCAAACACAGCCTCTTTGCTTCTGCGGGCATACCCATGACCCGATGGTCTGGCAGTCCAGCGGCCCGCACCAACTCTCCATCCGGCATGGCGAAGGGCGCATCCAGCTCCCGCAAACCGGCAAAATCCTCATCAATGTCGGCTCCGTGGGCCAACCCCGGGACCGCAACCCCGACGCCTGCTACGCCATCTTTCATCCCGAAGCCCATTGGGTGCAATTTCGCCGGGTTCCCTATGATCTTGCGAAAGCGAAACGGAAAATTGCCCGGGCCGGTCTGCCCCAGTACTCCGCCGAAAGGCTTTCGGAGGGAAGGTAACCTCTTCCCCCCGCGCCCAGGCGACGCCCAGGAAGGCCGCCGCGTACAGCTGTAAAGACGGGATCTGGAAGGGGAAATCCACCAGCGCGTGGAGCGCCATCGCCCCCAACGCCAGCCCACAGGCAAACCGAAGGCGCGGATCCTGCTCGGGATGCTCCCCCAACAGCCGCGCCATGCCGCCAAAAAGCAGCACCGCCCAAAAGCCCGCCCCGATCCAGCCCCATTCGATGACCGTCTGGAGATAATCCTGGTGGGCAAAACGCCAGACGCCGCGAATCGTATCGCCCAGGCGTTCCGTGTAGTGAGGGAAGGCGATTTCGAACGTTCCCGGCCCGAATCCGCACCCTTCGGCATCCCTCGCCATCTCCCAGCAAACGGAGGTGACAAGGTAGCGGGGGTTTTCCTCATCGTGGAGCTGGCCGTTCAACATGCCCCATTTTGCCCATGCATCCGCGGCCCCGGTCGATAGAGCCAACGCCGCCAATGCGCCGCAGACCGCGAGGGCGGCGGCAGCAGCCGAGAGCCATGAGGAGAGCCGGCGCCGCGCCGCGCACAGCTCGAACAGCGCAATCGCCACTGCCAGCAACGCGCTGAGAAGAGAGCCCGCGCGGGAAACATTGACCGCCGCCGCCCCCAGGCAGAGCAGGAATGCCGGGATCCACAGCGCCCGCCCGGCTTCCGCGCCCGGCCGGCACAACGCACGGCCCCCAAACGCGGCGCACAACGGCAGGACGGCATTGATAAACGCCCCGGCATTGCCGTGGTAATAAAAGGTGCCAAAAAACGGGCTCCCTGCCGGACCCGGCTGCCAGAAAATCATGGACGCCGCCGTTACCCGCTGGAGCAACCCCAGGAGCAGGATCGACGCGCCGTTCAAAGCCATCACGGCGAGCAGACGCCGCCGCCAGAGCCTGCCGCGCGCCGTGTCGCAGACACAGAGAAGGAAGCCCAGGAGGGCGGCCGCATGGGCCGTCGCAGCCAAGGCGCGGCTTCGGTCAATCGCCCCCGGAAGCCGCCACTCGGCCCCGCCCACAATCGCAAAGCATTGGGTCGCTGGATCGTAGCGGAAATGGGCGTTCCAGGCCATGAACGTGCCCAGGCCGAGCAAAGCCACCGCACAAACCAGGGGGACCACCGGGAGCACCGGCCCCTTTCTCCCGAAAGCGCAACCGGCCAGCCAAAGCAGAACGACCGCCGCCAGCAGATCGTCCAGCAGCGCCGCCGTCCACGGAAGCGTGCAACCGTAAGCCCACGGAGCATAAACCAAGCTGCCGAGCAACAAATAACGGCTGCTTTCCTTCAAGGTATGGCGCAGGGGATCCATGGCAGGAGCAAGGGGCGCCCATTGCATCGTTGGCCGGTGGAATCCGGGCCGTCAGACATGCGCCTACAGGATGGCTCGCACGGTCCTATGCCAGGAAAGGAAAGCCTCCGATAGACCCGGCGCCCCATTGCAACTAGGCTTGGCAGCGTTCTCCAAAGGCCGGTCCACCCGGCTGGAGGAAAACCGCCGAGGCTTGCCTTTCCAGGATTCACAGAGGGATTCCAGGGGGCCGGATCGGACGAAAATGAGACGCCGTTCCTGAGAGGTTTGACGGGGAGAACAGCCCGGCCAGCCAAGGGCGGCAGCTTGTTTGAAGGGGAAAACGCATCACATCATGGACGAAACATCCAGGCATTGGTTTTGTATCCGCAGCCGCCCGAAGCAGGAACACATCGCGGCGGCCTATCTCCGGCAATGGGAGGACGTCGAGGTTTTCTGCCCGCGCATCCGCTTCCGCCGCGCCACCCGCAGCGGCGCGGCGTGGGTGACGGAGGCGCTCTTTCCCGGCTACTTTTTCGCGCGGTTCGAGCCGCGCGCTTCGCTCTGCCTCGTCCGCTCCGGGCGGGGCGTCAGCGGCATCGTCCGTTTCGGCACAAAATACCCGCTCGTTGCCGAGGCGACGATTGCCCAATTGCGCGAAAGCGTGGGGCGCGAGGAGATGGAAACGGTTTCCCCTGTGCTGGAAATTGGCGATGGCGCGATGATCGCAGGCGGCGCGTTCCACGGCCTGCAATGCGTGGTCCATCGGCTGCTTCCCGCGCGGCAGCGCGTAGCCGTGCTGCTGGAGATGCTGGGGCAGACAATGCTCGTGGAATTAAACCTGCGCGACCTCCTGCCTCCGCGCAATCACCCCCTCGCCGCTTAACAATGGACTCCCTTCCTTTTGTGCGCATCCGCCCGGCCTCTGGCTGGAAACCGCTGGATCTGCGCCAGCTCTGGCAATACCGGGAACTGCTTTCCACGCTGGGCCGGCGCGACCTGACGCTGCGCTACCGGCAAACGGTTCTCGGCGCGTTCTGGGTCATTGCGCAACCGCTCATGGCGGCCGGCATTTTCTCGTTCGTTTTCGGCAAGGTGGCCAACATGCCCAGCGACGGCGTGCCTTACTTTCTCTTTGCCTACGCCGGGCTGCTCTGCTGGAACGCTTTTAGCAACACGCTCGCGAAGGTCAGCGCGTCGTTGGTGGGCAATTCCAACCTGATTTCGAAAGTTTATTTTCCGCGCCTGATCCTTCCGCTTTCCACGCTCTATTCCACGCTCATCGACTTTGCCGTGGCGTTCGCCATGATGCTGGTGCTCCTGGGCGCAAACCATGTTCCGATCGGGCCGCGTTTGCTGCTTTTGCCTGTGTGGATGGCGTTTCTCCTGATGCTCGCTCTCGGCACAGGCCTCTATGTATCGGCGCTGATGGTGAGCTACCGCGACGTGCAATACATTCTGCCGGTCTTTGTTCAATTGCTGCTCTATGCAAGCCCCGTGGCCTATGCGGTGGTGGCCGTGCCCGCGTCATTGCAACTGTTCTATCACTTGAATCCCCTCACCGGGCTGCTGGAGGCGTTTCGCTGGTCTCTGCTCGGATGCGGCACCCTCTCGCCCTGGGTGCTGGCCTACTCGGCTGGCATTTCCTGCGCGTGGCTGGTGCTCGGCGCGTTTGCGTTCAAGCGGATGGAGCGGCTCTTCTCGGATGTCATCTAAACTTATGAGACTGAATGCCTATGTCATGGCCGCCGACCCGGCGTGGATCGAAGCCAGCGTGCTTTCCTATTACGATCTCGTGCGGGAGATCGTGGTTTCCTACGATGAGGACGGATTGAGTTGGTCCGGCACGCCGCTGGATGTGGAGCAATGTCTCAGCCGGTTGCGGCGCATCGACTCCGGGGGAAAGTTGCGGTTCCACCCCGGCCGTTTTTCGCACCCCGGCCGCCATCCGATGGAAAACGATACCGCCCAGCGCCAGTGCGCCCTTGATCTCGCCGGACGCAATGCGGATTGGGTGCTGCAACTGGACACCGACGAGGTGATCGCCGATCCCGCGCAATTTATGGCCTGCCTGGCGGAAGCCGAGTGCCGCGGGTTCGCCGCCATGGATTATCCCGCACGCTGGCTTTACCGGGACATAGGGGGCGACCGCTACCTCGAACGCTGCTCCCGGTTCTGGCGCACCATCGCCGGATTTACCGGCTCGGTGGCCGTCCGCCCCGGTGTTCGGTTGCGCAACGCGCGCCAATGCGACATCCCGCTCTTCCGGGTGGACTTCCGGGAACGAAACACCGATCCGTGGCGCAGCCGGGACGTGCCGGTGCACCGCGCCATCAGCCCCATGCAGGGCATCTTTCACTATTCCTGGGTGCGCGAGGAGGAGGAACTTTTGCGCAAGACCGGCGCTTGGGGCCATTCGCAGGAAAACTGGGCTCCCGAAATCAGGTATTGGCAATGGGCGGGCAGGCATCCACGGCTTGCCACGCTGGCGACCCCTTTCATGCGCTTTCCCCGCCGAATGCGCATAGCGACCATCCCCAGGCCATTGTCCGCCCCCGCGCCAATGGACCCGATATCCCGCCGGTAAACACCATGGAAACAGCCATTACCGTGAGAGGTCTTTCAAAGGCCTTCACCATCCGCCACCAATCGGAGTGCCACACGACCCTGTACGAGGCGATTCTGCACTGGGCGCGCCATCCCTTCAGCCTTTCGGCCAAGGAAACGTTTTGGGCGCTTCGGGACATCTCCTTTGAACTCAAACGCGGCGAGGTCGTCGGCATTATCGGCCGCAATGGAGCGGGCAAAAGCACGCTGCTAAAGGTGCTAAGCCAGATTACCGAACCGACTCGGGGCGAGATCGATCTCCATGGGCGCGTGGGCAGCCTGCTGGAGGTTGGCACGGGGTTCCACCCCGAGTTGACGGGCCGCGAGAACATTTTCTTGAACGGCGCAATCCTCGGCATGAACCGGCGCGAGATCATCTCGCAGTTCGACGCGATTGTGGAGTTTGCCGGGATCGAAAAATTCCTGGACACGCCGGTGAAGCGCTATTCCAGCGGAATGTATGTGCGGCTGGCGTTCGCGGTGGCCGCCCATCTCAATCCCGAGATTCTGATTGTGGACGAGGTATTAGCCGTGGGCGACGCGGAGTTTCAAAAGAAGTGCCTGGGCAAAATGCAGGACGTCGCCCATAGCGGCCGCACGGTCATTTTCGTAAGCCACAATATGCAAGCCGTGTCGCTGCTGTGCACCAAGGGCATCCTGCTTTCGCAAGGCAAGCTTGTCTATTGCGGCGGCGTGGGGGAAGCCATCGACCGCTATGTAAGCAGTTGGACGACGGGCGGCGGCGAGCAGCCCGGCGATCTGCGGCGGCCGGGAAGCGGGGAGATGCGCTTTGTTTCCGTCCAGCTCGAAAAGGGGCTGTTCGACAGCGCAGAACCCAAGGCATTTCATTTCAGCATCGAGCGGCAGCGGCCCGGGAACGAGATTTTCTATCTCTCGGCCCACGTGGTCAACCAGCAGGGAATCGTCGTGGCCCAGGCCGATTCGCGCCTGGTGGACTATTGGCTGCCGCAGGGGAGGAAAGTCGAGGGGACGTTCCGCCTGCTTTCGCCGTGGCTCAAGCCGGGTTCTTACCGGCTCGATCTCTACATCTGCGCCGCGGCCATCGGCATCGTGGACGCGTGGGAAGGCGCGGCGACCATGCACATCTCCCCGTTGCTGCCCTACCCGCAACACGTCTCGGAAGAAGGCACCGCCCTCGGGTTGGTCTTCGCCGATTTCCAGTGGAAATCTCCCACGCCCCACGCCGATGCCTCTAAGCCTCCCCAACTTGCCCCGATCTCATAAAACAAACCGCCTCAGGAATCACTAAAACTCATGACCGCAACGGTTATTATTGTGACGTTAAACCGGCCTGATTGCTTGAGCCGCGCCCTGGAGGCGCTGCTGGCGCAGGAGCATCGGCCCGAGCAGGTGGTCGTGGTGGATTCGTCGCGCGACGATCGGACCCGCCGCGTCATGGAGCGATTTCCCGACGTTCTTTACCTCTCGGTTCCCGAGTTTTTTGGGCGCATGACCACGGCGCGCAACGCCGGGTTGTTCTATGCCAGGGGCGAAATCATCGCGTTCCTGGACGACGACGCTTACCCCCATCCCGGATGGCTCAAAAACCTCCTCGCGGCTTACGATTCCCCCAAGATCGGCGCGGTGGGAGGCCGCGCCCTCAATGGGCAACTGGATGAGGAACGGCGCGGACGGGACAATATTGGACGGTTGAAGCCCAACGGCTTCCTGACCGGCAACTTTGCCGCCGACCCCGGGCACATGATCGAGGTGGATCACCTCATCGGCTGCAATCTTTCGATACGCCGCGAAGCGCTGGCGCGCCTGGGCGGGTTTCGGGATGATTTCCGGGGGATTTCCGGCCTTTGCGAAGACACGGACATGTGCCTGCGTGTCAAAATGCTTGGCTACACACTGCGCTTTCAACCGGCCGCTTGCGTGGACCACGTCGGAGCGCCCCAGGCCATCGGCAAGCGCTTTGACAGCCGCTACCAATACTTTCACCGGCGCAACGGCCTGGTGCTGCTGGTGCGAAATTTCGGATGCTCCCCCATCGTGCTCCGGTTCCTCTTCGCCACAGGAGCGCAGATGGTGCGGGAATGTTTCCGGAACGTCGGCGGAGCCTTCGCGCGCCTGGCCGCCTCGGCGGCCGGGATGGCGGCAGGAATGGCCTATTCGCTCCTCGTGTTCCGCCCGAAAGGCATGGACCCCGTCCGCCGCGACCCGGCAGGGCAGGCCATCCGGGCAGCCCTGGAAACGCGCGCCGAGGCGCCTCCCTGCGCCTCCTCCATGCCTGCCCTCTTCAAAGACTAAATGAACATCGCCATCACTTCCTTCTACCTGCCGAGCGAAAGCAAGATCGGCGTGGGTTACATGGTCCACTATCTTGCCAACGCCCTGGTGGAGCGCGGCCACACGGTAACGGTCTTCAGCGCCTGCCGCGCCTGCGAAGATGCGCGGTATACGAGCGTTTGCGTTCCGTGCGGGCGGCGGCGGCGGACGTTCCGCTTTGCCTGGAACCTGCGCCACATCGACTTCACCCGCTTCGACGTGCTCAATGCCCATGGCGACGACTGGTTTCTTTGGGGACGCCCGCTCCCCCGCCATGTCCACACCTACCACGGCGCGTGCCTCGCGGAGATGCTCCACGCCACCTCGCTGCCGGTGCGGGCGCGCATGGGGGCGCTGGCGCTCTGCGAGCTCGGCTCCACCTTCCTCGCCGGGGAACGGGTGGCCGTCTCCGAAGCCACGCGCCGCTGGCTCCCGCGCATTGGATCGGTGATCCCCAACGGCATCGATCCCTCCCTCTTTACGCCGGGCTGCGAGCCGAAATCGGAACGCCCCAGCATTCTCTTTGTGGGCACACTCTTCGGGCGCAAGCGGGGGGCGTTTTTGATGGATCTCTTCCAACGCGAAATCCGCCCGGCCTTGCCGGATGCGGAATTATGGGCCGTCTGCGAGGACCGCGTGGAGGGATGCGGGGTGCGCGGGTTCGGCCGCGTGCCGACGGAGCGCCTGGTAGAGCTGTACCGCCGCGCCTGGGTCTTCTGCCTGCCGAGCACGTACGAAGGCTTCGGCGTCCCTTATCTGGAAGCGATGGCCTGCGGCACGCCGGTGGTGGCCACTCCGAACCCCGGCGCGTGCGAGGTGACGTGCGAAGGGAGGTGCGGTTGGATCGCCCCCGAGGCAGGCCTCGGTTTCGCCCTGCTGCGCGTGCTCAGTGAACCGGGCCTTCGCCAAAGCATGCGCGAGGCGGGGCTGCGGCGCGCGCGCGATTTCACCTGGGATGCCGTTTGCCGCCGCTATGAGCGTCTTTACCAACCGGACGCTTCCCCGGGCGAGGAGGTGCACTCGTGAATATCGCCCATTTTGCCAGCGCCTTTTACCCCAGCCTTGGCGGCGTGCAGGAGTTTGTCCGGCAGCTTGCGCTCCAGCAACGCCTGGACGGCGACGCACCGCTGCTTTTGACCAACCGCTGGCCCAAGACGCTCCCGGCCCAGGAGCTTTACGAGGGCGTTCCCCTGCGGCGCTTTGTCTTCCGGGTGCCGGAGCCGAACTGGCGGCAGTTCGCCGGGGCGGCCGTGTGGGCGCCGCCGACGCTGCTGCGCATCGTGCAGGTGTTGCGGGCGCACCACACCGAATTGATCCATATCCAATGCGTCAGCTCCAACGCCTACTACGCACTGCACGCCAGCCGCCTCTTGAAACTGCCGCTCGTGGCGACGCTGCACGGCGAACTGACGGTCGATGCGGGCGGCGTCTTCCAGCGTTCCGCTTTCGCGCGGCGGCTTCTGCGCGCGGTCCTGGAGCGCGCGGACGCCATCACCGCCTGTTCCAGCGCCACGCTGCACGATGCGGAGGCGTTTTACGGAAAACCGTTCGGCCCGCGCGGACAGGCGATCCACAACGGCGTGCGCCTGGAGGAATTTTGCGGCATCGCACCGCACCCCCACCCCCGCCCCTACCTGCTGGCCCTGGGCCGGCATGTCCGCCAAAAAGGGTTTGATGTGCTGCTGCGCTCCTTCCGTATCGCGGTGCACAACGGCTTGAGGGAGCACGATCTCTTGCTGGCCGGGGACGGGCAGGAACGGGACGCCCTGGGGCGGTTGGCGCAAGCGCTCGGCCTGGAGGGCCGCGTCCATTTCCTGGGGGGGACGGACCGCGCCACCACGGCGCGGCTTTTCGCCGGATGCGCCTTCTTTGTCCTCCCCTCCCGGCAGGAACCCCTCGGCATCGTGAATCTGGAAGCCATGGCCTCCGGCAAAGCGGTGCTTGCGACGCGGGTCGGCGGCGTGCCGGAAATCGTGGAGAACGGACGCACCGGCTTCCTGGTGGAACCCAACGACGCGGAGGCGCTCGCGCGCGGCATCCTGCGCCTGGCCGCAGCCCCCCATCTCTGCGCCCGCCTGGGGGCCGCGGGCAGGGAGGCCGCCGCGCGGCTGAACTGGCCCGCCATCGCCGCGTCCTACGCCTGCCTTTACCATTCAGTGCGCGGCTCCTTTGCGCCCCGCGCTTTGTAACCCTTTCCCTATGAAACACCCCGCTCTTTCCGAAATCCGCACCCAGTGGCAAAGCCTTCTTTTGCTGGCGCTCATTGCCTGGTTTTTGCTTGCCAGCGCCTACCACTCCGCGCTCGCGCCCAGCCCCGGCGTCACCGGCATCGATTTCCAGATTTACTACGAAGCCTCCAACCGCCTGGCGCGCGGGGAACCGCTGTATATCAACCACCCGGAGGGCTCCACTTACGTCTATTCGCCCGCGCTTGCGCTGCTGCTGCGCCCGTTGGCACGCCTGGATTACCCGTACGCATTGCGCGTCTGGTTTTTCATCAGCGCGCTCTGTCTCGGCGGCGGCGTGGCGCTCTACGCCCTCTCTGCCCGCTTCACCTGGCGCGACCTGAATCTTGCCGGCATCATCCTCATCATTGGGTGCCGCTTCTGGCCAACGACGATGAACTTCAGCCTCGGGCAGGTCAATTTCCTCATTCTGCTGCTCCTGTGCGGAGTCTTCCTGGCAGATAGCCTGGAGCGACCCAAGACCGCTGCGCTGCTCATCGCGTCCGCCGCTCTCCTCAAGACATGGATGCTCGGGCTGCTCGTTTATTTGATCCTGCGGCGCAAATGGAGGGAAGCCGCCCTGGGCGCCTGCCTCTACGCGCTGCTGCTGGCGGCCTGTTTCACCGCCACCGGCTGGCGGGAGTTGCCGCGTTTTTTTCAGATCACCGGCGGCTACGCCCATCAAAACACCGGCCAATTCGCCGGCATGCAATCCATCTCCGGCTTCGCCTATCTCCATTTCCAAAAAAATCCACTGGTCGATCCGATCGCGGCGAACCCGCTTCTTTTCTACGGATTCATCGGCGGCGGGTTCGTCTTGATCCTGGCGGGCTGCGCTCTGATTTGGAAACGCACGCCGCCGCGCTCCCTGTATGAAGCGCGGCTCCAGCTTGGGTTCGTTATGCTCTCGCTGCTCCTGGTGCTGCCGATGTGCCAGAGCGAATATTCCCTCTTCTGCCTGCCGCTTCTCTGGACGCTCATCGCCCCGCCGCCGGAGCGCCCCCGCTCTCCGCTGGTCATCGCCGGGAGTTTCCTGGTCTACCTCCTCTTCACGCGGGGATGGCCCGGCACCCGTTCGATCCCGGAGATCTACCGGCACGGCGCGGCCTCGCTCGTGGTCTCTGCCAACTTCTGCGCGGCATTCGCGCTCTGGCTGATCGCGCTGCTCGCGCTGCACACCCTGCGGCGCGCCGCCGTGCAAATGGCCCCCGCCGCGTCCTCGCCCGTTTCTGTCACATGAACCCGCCGACCCTCTGCATGATCCACGAAGGCGTGGGCAACCAAAGCGCCATCGCCAAGGTCGCCATGGACGGCGTCCGGCACGCCCTGCGCGCAGGCTGGCAAGTGAGCGTGGTGGCAAAGATCCTGGAGCCCTCGCTGCGGGCCGAGGTGGAGTGGCTGCCTCTCTTCGTGCCGCCCCGAGGGTTCCTGCTCAAGTGGCTCACGGCGGAACATTTCATCCGGGCGGCTCTGGGAACCCGCGCTTTTGACGTCATCCACGCGCACCAGCCGCAGGCCGCCGCGCTTTCCGACGTCTTCACCTGCCATTACCTGACGCGTTCGGTGCATGAGCGCAATGGCCTCCCGCCCTGGCGCGGCGGGCGTTCCGCACTCGCGCGGCTGCAACAGCTTGGCGCGCTCCCCGCCGAGGACCATTATTACCGGCGCTGGAACCCACGGACGCGCATGCTTTTTTGCAGCCAACTGCTGCGGGAGGAATTTCTCCGGTTCTATCCGCCGCCAGAGCGGCAGGAAGTCATGGACAACGCCTGCCCCGCGCCGGACATCCCCAGCGAAGCCGAGCGGCGCGCGGCCCGCGCCAAAATCGTTGGGCGCGATTGGGCGGGTCCCGTCCTTGGCTACCTGGGAGGGATCGACGAGCGGAAAGGCTACCGGCAACTCGTGCGGGCGTTGGAGCCGGAATCCGACATTTTCCTGCTCTTGGGCGGCCCATCCTCCGAGACTTTTCCCCCGGACCGGCTCCCCGGCCATTGCAAGCCGCTCGGGTGGATCACCAATCCGGCGGAATTTTTTGCCGCCTGCGACGTCTTGATCGTGCCGAGCCTCTTCGACCCTTGCGCTCTCGTCGCGCTCGAAGCCGTGGCGCGCGGCGTTCCCGTCATCGCCACCGGCGGCGTTGGCGCTCTCGCGGCGCTTCTGCAATACAGCGCAGGCGCGGTCTGGGAACCGGGCGCTCCGCTGGGGAATCTCGTGCGCGGCGTCGCCGCCCGGCGCGACGCTTTCCAGGCGGGCGCGCTCCGTATGGCCGACGCTCTGAGCGAAGCGCGCCAATCCGCCCGCTTGTTGGCCATTTACGAAACGGCCAGGTGCGAAAAGAGCCGCCGCCGCGTTGCCGCCGCTTCCTGATGTCATTCCATGCGCATCCTCTGCTCTATCAGTTATGCCAATAACCTGCCCCTCGCACCGGGCCGCTACGGCCCCCACGAAGTGGACGTGCTTGCGCGCACCTCGGATTGGGGCAAAGCCGGGCTCTCAAAATACGCCCACTATACGAATGAGGCGTTCCGGCTTCTGCGGCAGGCGCGCGGCTACGATGCCCTGGCTCTCTTCACGGTGAGCATGGAGGCGTTCCTTCTGGGCCGCATCAAGCGCCTCCTGCGCGGCGGTCCCCGGTTGGTTTGCGCCGATTTCCTGATCCCCCGCCCCAGGCGCTGGCTTGAGCCGCTCCGCAGTGGGTTGCAGGCTTTTGACGCGTTCATCTGCATCCGCAGAGGCGACGCCGCAACGCTGGAGCGCCGGTTTGGGATCTCCCCCGCGCGCTGCCTTTTCGCTCCCTTCCCGTGCGATCCCTCCGTGCAGGAATTGCCCGCCCGCGAGACGGGATATGTTTACGCCGCGGGCTGGGCGCACCGCGATTGGCCGACGCTCCTGCGCGCGCTGGAGGCCGTGGATGTCCCGGCCGTCCTGAGCGTGGGAGGGGATCTGCCACTTGCTCCCGCACTCCGCTCCCGGGTGCGCGTCCTCCCCCAGCAGAGCCCCGGTGCGGGACGCGCGCTGCTGGCCGATGCATCGCTGGTTGTTTTGCCGCTACGGGAAACCGAGTTGCCCAGCGGGCCGCTCGTGCTCTTGGACGCGATGGTCATGGGCAAGGCGGTGATTGTAACGGACGTGAACGGAAGCCGCGATTACGTAACCCACGGATGCACCGCCTGGGTTGTCCCGCCGGGCGACCCGCAAGCCCTGAAATCCGCCATCACCGAGCTGATGCAAAACCCAAAATTGCGCCGCCGCCTCGGCCAGGCCGCACGCCGGGATATCCTGAACCGCTGCACGACGGACGCTTTTTTAAAGCCTGTCCTCGCCGCATGCGTCCGGGCATGAGCCCCCTCCCCGGGGAATAACTGCGCACGCGGCACCGGCCCGAAAATCGAACCTAGCCCCGTATGCCCGTTGACAACGACATCCTGTTTGTGGCGATGGAGGATTGGGACGAAGTCTGGCGGCGCAACCAGCCCATCGCGGCAGAGTTTGCCCGGCGCGTCCCGAGCCGCAAGGTGCTCTACGAGGGGCTCCCCATCGACGTCTCCCATGGGTTGCGCAGGCTTTCGCTCCGTCCGCTTTGGCGCGCCCTTCGGAGTTCCCTTGGGCCCGTTTCGCCACGGGGGTTCTCCAACATTTATCTCTTCAACCCCGTGAAATGGCTCCCCTCCTCGCTTCCGCTGGGCCAGCGGTTCAACCGTTGGGTGGAACGCCGCCAGCTTCGGCGGCTCTCCCGGCGGCTGGGGCTGCGGCGGCCTATCCTCTGGCTCAACCCGCACTATGCGCTTCACCTGGTGGGGCGCATGGACGAATCGCTTGTGGTGTACGACATCGGCGACGACTGGTCGCAAATCAAACAAGCCGCCTGGGTGCAACGCCAGACCCTCGCCGAAGACGCGGAGCTCTGCCGGCGCGCCGATGTGCTCATCGTCGTTTCCGAACGGCTCCGGCAGTTGAAAAGCCCCTTCGCTCCTAATCTCCACGTCATCCCCAACGGCGTTTATCTCGAGCGGTATCGCGGGATCGCCGACGGCGCGCTGGCCCCGCATCCGGCGACCGCCGCGTGGCGGCACCCGGTGCTCGCCTACACCGGGACGATCCACGAGGAGCGCGTGGATTTGCCGCTGGTCGAACAGATTGCCGACGCCTTCCCGCAAGCGACCGTCGCCCTCATCGGCCCTTCCCTCCTTGATGCGCGCGCCGAGCGCCGCCTGAAAGCGCACCCAAACCTACTCCTCACCGGCCCGTTCCCTTTTGAGGAAATGCCCGGGATCATGCGCGCCTTCGACGTCTGCATCGTGCCGCACGTCGTCTCGGCGTTCACCGAGAGCCTCTGCCCCCTCAAGCTCTACGAGTATCTTGCCAGCGGCCTGCCCATCGCCGCCACGCCGGTGCCAGGGTTCCGCGATTTTCCCCAATGGGTTCGCCTCGGACGGAATGCGCGGGAGATGATCGCCGCGATCCGCGATGCGCTCGGCGAACCGCGTTCCCAGCGGAGAGATCGGGCATCCGCAGCGCGCAGCCACACGTGGGACGCCCGCATGGACGCCATCGAAGCCGCACTAGAAGAAGCCATACAAGCCAACCGCCGCCTATGCCAGGACCCGCTCTCATCACCGTCATCATCGTCAGCTACAACACCTCCGCCATCACGCTAAAGTGCCTGTGCCATCTCTACAACGGGACGCGGATCCCCCTGGAAGTCATCGTCGTGGACAACGCCTCGACCGACGGGAGCCCGCAGGCGATCCGCCAGGCGTTCCCGGAAGTGCGCGTGATCCGCAACGACCGGAACGTCGGGTTCAGCTCGGCCAACAACCAGGCAATGAGGATCGCCCATGGGGAATATTTTCTACTCCTCAACAGCGACGCCTACCTGCTCCCGGGAGCCCTTGAGAAATTGACGGCTTTTCTTCAAGCGCACCCACAAGCGGGCGTGGCGGGCCCCCGTTTGCTCAATGCCGACGGTTCCCTGCAGCCTTCCTGCCACCACTTCCCCTCGCCCAAGCGCGCCTGGATTGAAAATCTGTGGATCTCCACGCTGCTTCCCAATCACCCCGGCCTGGGGAACTACTGGAACTGGGCTCACGACCGGGAACGGTTCGTCGATTTTGTCAGCGGCGCTTGCATGTTGGTGCGCCGCGCAACCTACGAACAAATCGGCGGCTTCGACGAAATGTTTTTCATGTACGCGGAGGAAACCGACTGGCAACGCCGGATGCGCACCAAAGGCTGGCTGACGGGCTTCACGCCGGCTGGGGAGGCGATCCACCTGGGCGGCTCAAGCGGCGTCGCGTCCGGCATCCGCCGACGCGTATTTGAAAGCCTGGACCGCTACCAATACAAGCACCATGGATTCTCCGGGCTGATTTCCCTGCGGCTCGCCATGGCCGCAGGCAATCTTCTGCGCACGTGCGCATGGACGTTTGTTCTGTTGGTGAGGCCCGCGCGCCGAAGACAGGCGCTGGCAAAACTGAAACTGGCCGCCTGGCTGCTGCTGCGCCAAACCACGCACTGGCGCGGCGTCTTCTTCAAATAATGTTCCTCCTTGCCGCATTTCTCTACGCGACGCTCTTCTGGGTTTGCACCTGGAAGCGCCCCGCGCTCGCCCTGTTGTCCATCTTTGCTCTGGCTCCCTTCCAGAACGATCTCTCCATGGGCGGCGCTTTCCGGTTCTCCATCGCCGAAGTGAACCTTCTGCTAACCTTGCCCATCTTCATCGCACACGGTCGTCCGGCGCGTCTCGGCCCGCTCGCCTTTCCGGTGGCGGCGTATTTGGCTCTCTGCCTCTTTTCCTCCGCCTTGCACTGGCGCGATACGACGCTGGTTTCGCTGATCCAAATCGCCGTGTATCTCGTGATCGCCGTGATGGTCTTTCGTTCGCTGCCGCGCCGGGTGGAGGAATACCGCGGTTCGCTTTTCGCGCTTATCGCCGTCTGCTGTCTTCTCGCCGGGCTGGTGCTCGTGAAACAATCCGGCTACGTGCTCGGTCTTCACAAAAACGGCGCGGGCGGATCGCTCGCTAGCGGCCTGATCGTCTGCGCGGAACTCTGGTTCGCCGAACGGGACGCCCTCCGCAAGCAATGGCTGCTCGCCGCCATGATCCTGATTGCCTCCGGCCTCGTCTTCACGCTTTCGCGCGGAGCCTGGCTGACGGCCGTCACCGGCCTCGCCGTCATCCTCCTGCTTCGCAGGCAGTTTCACCTTCTGCTGCGGGCGGCGTTCGTCTTCGCCATCCTGGCGGCCGTCTGCTGGGGACGGCTCCCTTCCGAGGCGCGGACTTACGCCACGGCGTTCGAGCGCGGGAACTACAATATTCAAGCGCGCTACGAGGCGATGGATTACGCGCTGGACGAGTTTTGGAAAAACCCGTTCACCGGCGCTGGCGTGGGGCTTCGCAAGGAATACGACGCCACCAACGTCTTTTTGCTCACACTTGCCGAAACGGGCGTCCCCGGCCTCGTTGCGCTGGTCGCCATCCACCTTGCCTTCCTGCGAATGGCCTGGCGCAGCCGCCGCTATTTGACGCGTTCCACCCCCGAGGCGTCGCTGGTCGCGCTCGCCGCCGCGCTCATGATCGGCAAACTGATGCACGGCACGGTGGATCATTATTGGAGCCGGGGCGACCTGATGTTGACGTGGGCAGCCGCCGGCATGGCCATCCGGGCGTGCGCCGCCGGGCGAAGGCGCTCCAAACACCCCGCCGCCCCCGCTCACCGCGCGGCCATCCCCATGTCCAGCCATTCCATCACACCATGAAGATCGCCCTCACTTTTCCCGGATGCCACGGACGCGGCGGCGTCGAGCGCATTCTCCTGGAAACCGCCAACTATCTTGCCGGGCGCGGGCATGACGTCCACGTGTACGCGGCGGAGTTCGACGACGACGCCCTGCACCCGGGCGTCGTCCGCCACCCCGTTTCCGTTGCCGCGCGCCCTTCCCTGCTACGAATGTTCACCTATGCCCGCAACTGCCGCGCGGCGATGGGCAGCCTTGGCGAGGAAGCGCACGGCGCATTCGGCGTCCTGTCGCCGCCCGGAGGCGTCTTCAACGTCCAAAGCGTCCACCGGGCCTGGATCGAGGCGAGCCGGCGCGTGCGCGATTCCGCAGGGCGCCTGCGGCAGGCGTGCAACCCCCTCCATCCGTTTCTCCTGGCCATGGAACGCAAGCACTTCGGCGAACGCCGCTACCGGAAATTGATCGCCCCCAGCGAGCAAGTGCGGGCCGACTTGATGCGCTTTTACCAAGTGCCGGAGCGCGACATCGTCCTTGTTCCCAACGGATACTCTCCCGAAGGGTTCAACCCGGCGCGCAGCCGGACGCTCCGCCCGGAAATGCGCGGGAAGTTCGGATACACTCCCGGTGATTTCGTCGTCCTCTTCGCCGCGAACGAACTCGAACGGAAAGGGTTCTTCCCCCTCCTGCGGGCCATCGCTTCCCTCGGAAATCCCCGCATTCAACTCCTGGCCGTTACCGGGCGCGCGAACGTGCGCCCTTGCTTCGGCGCGATCCGGCGGCTCGGCCTGGAGGGACGCGTGCGAATCGTGGGAGCCCAAAACGACATCGCCCCCTATTACGCCGCGGCGGACGTGTTCGCATTGCCAACGCAATATGAAGCCTGGGGGCTCGTGATTGTGGAAGCCCTGGCTTGCGGAACGCCGGTCTTGACGAGCCGCCTGGCCGGAGCCGCCGTGGCGGTGCGCGAGGGAAGCACCGGCGCGCTGCTGGACGATCCGTGCGACGTGGCGGAGATCGCTGCAAAGCTGGACAGTCTCTCTCTCGCCGCGCAACCCGAACGGGCGGCCGTGGCCGCAACGGTGGAACGCTTCACCTGGGCCAACGTGCTTGAGCATTACGAGCGAGCGCTAAAATGTTCACTGGATGCAAACTAGTCTTTTGTTTCTCTGATAAATAATATTGTGTTTCTCACCCTGTATTCTTAAAACTGCGAGCCGCTTTTTCGGACGCTCGCGACGGCGGAAGGCGCGGCCTGTGGGGTGAAAATTTTTCCGCTATAACCCCTCTTCTTTTTCCAACGTGGCATGAACGGTGCGATGCAAAGCAGCCTGCCCGGCCCGCATATGGCCGGGTGCGTCCTGGAACCCCCCGGACGCCACATCCACCATTCGCATGAGCCCCTGTTTCAAAAAATCGATTCTCCCCGCACTCCTCTGTTGTTTTGCCATGGCCCTCCTCGCGCCTCCGTCGCGCGGCGATTGGCTGTGGGACATGCCCCCCAATACCGTGTGGCTTGATTCCGGCAAACGGAACAATGTCTTTTATGTGGGCGACACCGTGAGCTTCACCCCGAGCGCCGCGGGTGCCGCCACTTATGACGTGCGCGACTACTGGGGCAACGTGGTGGACCAGGGAACTGTCGGCGCAACGATCACCCCGAAAGTCACCCAGCCCGGCTGGTATAAACTCCATCTCCACGGCAGCGCGGTGCAGGCCCCCTGGGGCGACAGCGTCGGTGACGCCATCTTCACGATCCTGCGGCGCAACCCCAATTTTCCGACGCTCCCCACACCGGATGTTTCCGGCGGAGCCGATCCGCTCCTGGATCTGGTCATGCGCGGCGCGGCCGGCATCGGGCCGGAACGCCACAGTGTCCCGGACGTGACCGACCCCGCTGGGGCCATCGCCAAGATTGACGCCGAAATTGCCATCGAAAAACAGTGGTATGCGAACACGGACGCCGCACGGCCCCGCCCGCTCATGATCGCTTTCCCCAACGGGACCGCGCAGAACCTCGACGGCGTGAAGCAGATCGTCGCGCATTTCATGAACGACGTGAAGTATTGGGAACCGCGCAATGAGCCGAACGACATTCCCGGCGACCAGTTCGCCATCAACGAAATGCAACCGTTCTACGCCGCTGTGAAAAGCGTGGACCCGACCGCGAAGGTTCTCGGCCCCGGCGTGGTCAGCCTTTCGCTGTTGACGTGGATCGATCAATTCTTCCAAGGGGGAGGCGGCCAGTACATCGACGCCTTCTCCTTTCACGCCTACAACAACGTGAACGGCGATATCTGGCTGGCGCGCAAGTGCCTTGATGATCTGAACACGCTGCTGGCAAAGTACGGGCTGCAAGGGATCGAAAAATGGCAGACGGAACAAGGATACTTCGCCGCCTCCTACGGCGTTTATCAACCGCGCCTCAATGGCCGCTGGACGATGGACCAAATGATGACTTTTGAGCAATATGGCATCCCGAAGGAGCACAATAACTACTGGTACGACCGGAGCGGCGGCTTCTGGGACTTCCCGGCCTGGTGGTCCAACGAAGACGACAGCCTGAACCCGGGCGGGGTGCTGATGCGCGTCTGGTCGGAGGAACTCTATGGAACGAAGTTCGTGAAGGCGCTCGACTTCGGGACGCCCGGCAACCAGCTCTACATCGGCAGCCAGTTCGCCGGTTCCGGCAAGCAGGTCTATGCGCTGATGAGCGCCGGTTCCACTGACGGCAGCGTGGAAATCAACGCCTCGGGCGTCAGCTCCGTGCACGTCGTCTCCGCGTTCGGCGGCGAGCAGGATGTGGCGCTCGTCAACGGCAAGGTCACGCTCGCGGTCCCGGAAATCCCGGTCTATATCGAAACGGCGGCGGCGCTCACCGTGACGCCCATCAACTACGGGCCGAACCTGACGCAAACCGCCGGGGTCACAGCCAGCGCGAATTCTGCCGGCGGGCCTCCGCCCGTCGATCCCGCCAACGATCCCGCCCTGCTGATCAACGGCTATCTGGAAAGCTCCTACTACGGCACGAATGATGTCTGGCGTTGCAATACCCAAACTTTCCCGGTCTGGGTGGACATCAGCTTCCCCGCGCCAACAACCATGGATCACGTCATCATCTACGCGGCCCCACCGTGGAGCCTGCGCGGCTCGCTGCTCGATTACGATCTGCAATATCAGAATGCCGCGGGGCAATGGGTAACGCTGCAAACCGTCACGGAACCGGCCAAAACCTTCCAGTCCTACAGCCCCACCAACCGCACCAACGAAGACAGTTTTTATAGCGACCGCTGGATCTTCCAACACGCCTTCGCCCCCATCACCACGCAAAAACTGCGCGTCTACGTGCGCGATGTCACGTGCGGCGGCGAGCCCACGCAAGAAGCGCTCCTCACCGGCGGACAAGGCGGGGAACACCAGATGACGCTGCGCGAGATCGAGGTGTACAATAGTGGAACGACCGTCACAACGACGCCTCCGACCACCACTCCTCCACCCACCACCCCCCCGGCCCCAACGGTTGGCACCGGCACGGGTCTGAGAGGCGATTACTTCAGCGACCAGAATTTGACCACTCTCGCGCTCACGCGCACCGACGCCACCCTCAACTTCAATTGGGGCAACGGCTCGCCCGCCACCGCGATTCCTGTCGATCACTTCTCCGCCCGCTGGACGGGGCAGGTGCAACCGCAGTATTCGGAGACGTATACGTTCACGACAACCTCCGACGACGGCATCCGCCTCTGGGTCAACGGCCAGCAACTCATCAACAACTGGACCGATCACGCGCCGACCGCCAACAGCGGCACCATCACCCTCGTTGCCGGGCAGAAATACGACCTGAAAGTGGAGTATTACGAAGCGACAGGCGGCGCGACGGCCAGCCTCACCTGGTCCAGCCCCAGCCAGGCGATGCAGGTCATCCCGCAAACGCAGCTCTACCCTTCCCCGGCCCCAACGGTGGGCACCGGCACGGGTCTGAGAGGCGATTACTTCAGCGACCAGAATTTGACCACTCTCGCGCTCACGCGCACCGACGCCACCCTCAACTTCAATTGGGGCAACGGCTCGCCCGCCACCGCGATTCCTGTCGATCACTTCTCCGCCCGCTGGACGGGGCAGGTGCAACCGCAGTATTCGGAGACGTATACGTTCACGACAACCTCCGACGACGGCATCCGCCTCTGGGTCAACGGCCAGCAACTCATCAACAACTGGACCGATCACGCGCCGACCGCCAACAGCGGCACCATCACCCTCGTTGCCGGGCAGAAATACGACCTGAAAGTGGAGTATTACGAAGCGACAGGCGGCGCGACGGCCAGCCTCACCTGGTCCAGCCCCAGCCAGGCGATGCAGGTCATCCCGCAAACGCAGCTCTACCCGGCGACTTCCGTCCCCGCGGCGAATATCCCGCCCGTGGCGGTCAATGATACGGCCACGACGAACGAATCGACCGCCGTTACCATCAACGCGCTGGCCAATGACAGCGACCCGGATAATGGCCCCAACGCGCTGGTCGTCAGCGCGGCGGGTCCGGCCTCCAACGGAACGGCCGCTCTTTCCAACGGAAAGATCGTTTATACGCCAAACGCCGGTTTCGTCGGCACCGATGCCTTCCCCTACACCATCAGCGATGGGGCCGCGACCGCGGCGGCGACCGTCACCGTTACGGTGAATAGCACGGCGCTCGCCACGAACCTGAGCGGTGTGGGATTAACCGGGACGAATATCGGCACGAACACCACCGGCTCCAGCCGCATTCTGGCCGACAACTCCTGGGAACTCAACAGCGCCAGCGCCGGGGTCACCGGCACCAGCGACGCCTTCCACTGGGAGGCGCAATCCCAGACGGGCGATTTCCAGGTCACCGCGAAGGTCAACAGCCTCACCAGCACTGGCACGGCAGCGCGCGCCGGAGTCATGATCCGGGAGTCCGCCGCGCCGAATGCGCGCTGCGTCTTCCTCGCCGCGACCACCGGCACCGCCTACCGGTATGGCGCGCGCGTCGCCGCCGGGGGCACGGTCACCGAAGCCCAGGCCGCCGATGCCTATGCCTTCCCGAACGCCTGGATCATGCTGCAACGCCAAGGCGACACAATCACCGTTACGGAATCGAGCGACGACGTGACCTACCGCCAGGCTGGCACGTTCACGTTGGCCGGTCTTCCCGCCACGGTGAATACCGGGCTCTTCTGCACCAGCGGCCAGCAAGGCACCGCCGCGCGCGCCGTTGTCACGAACTACGAAGTCGTGCCCATTACCGCCACATCCGGCACCGCCGCAATGGTTCCGGGGTTGCTGGGGCAATACTTCGACGCCACCTCGGGCACGCCGCAACTGACGCTGCAACGCACCGATCCCACGGTCAACTTCGACTGGGGCAACGGCTCCCCGGATCCGTCGCTCCCGGTCGACCATTTCTCCGCCCGCTGGACGGGGCAGGTGCAACCGCTCTATTCGGAGACGTATACATTCACAACGACCTCCGACGACGGCGTGCGCCTCTGGGTCAACAGCCAGCTCATCGTGGACAACTGGACCGTGCACGCGCCCACGAGCAACAGCGGCACCATCAGCCTTGTTGCCGGGCAGAAATATGGCCTCGCGCTCGAATACTATGAATCCACGGGCGGCGCGGTGGCGAAACTCCTCTGGTCCAGCCCCAGCCAGGCCAGCCAGATTATCCCGCAGAACTGTCTCTTCTCGACGCCGGTCGCGCCGGCCGGCCTGAGAGGCGATTATTTCAGCGACCAGAATCTGACCACGCTCGCGCTCACGCGCACCGACGCCAACGTCAACTTCAACTGGGGCAACGGTTCGCCGGCATCCGGGATTCCTGTCGATCACTTCTCCGCCCGCTGGACGGGCCAGGTGTGGCCCACAGTCTCCGGCACCTACACGTTCACGACGACATCGGATGACGGCGTGCGGCTCTGGGTCAACGGCCAGCAACTCATCAACAACTGGACCAACCACGCACCAACCAACAACAGCGGCACGATCTCCCTGCAAGCGGGGCAGTCCTACAGCATCCGCCTGGAGTATTACGAGAACACCGGGGGAGCCGTTTCCAAGCTCTTCTGGACTCCGCCAGGGCAGGCGCAGCAGGTCGTCCCGTCCGCCGTCCTCACGCCGCAGTAACAGACTTCAAAAGGCTGCAATCAATATCCAACCAAGGAGGGATGGAATGAAACCGCTTCGCGTTGCTCTTTTCACCGATGCCGATGTCTTCGCCGGAACGGAGCGGCATCTGGCCGATCTTGCCTGGGGCCTGAAGCAATGCGGCGTGGATGTCTGCGTTGCGTGCCCGCCGCACTCCCCCGTCGCGCGGCTGTCGGCTTCCAACGGGATTCGCACTCTCGCCATCGAAAAAAGCGGAAGCGCGGATTGGCGGGGCGTCGCCACCATGGCCAGGCGGTTGCGCTCCGGCGAACTCGACCTCGTCCACGCCCACAATGGCCGCACCGCCTTGCTCGCCGCCATCGCCAAAACCATGGCATCGCGCGGGCGGCTCGTATTCACCCAACATTTCCTCGCTCCCGCCCATCTCGCCCGCACGGGGCTACGCGGCGGCGTCTCGCGGCTGGCACATCGGCGGGTAGCCCGCGCGTGCGACCGCATCCTGGCCATCTCCGAGGCGGTGCGGGACGCCATGGTGGAACAGGATGGCGGCGTCGCGGAAAAAATCGTCGTCGTTCCCAACGGCATCCGCGAGCCTGACGCCAGCAGCCTGCTTCCTGCCGCATCTGTTCGTGCCAGGCTCGGAATCGGCGCGGACCGCTTCCTCCTCGTCTGCGTCGCGCGGCTCGAACCGGAGAAAGACCTCGGGTCGTTGATCGCCGCGATGGAAATCGTCGCCGCTCGATTGCCAGGCGCCTTCTGCACCATCGCGGGCGAAGGCTCGCAAAACGCGCTGCTCCAGGCGGAAATCGCGCGCCGGGGATTGAGCAAATCCGTCGCCCTCCTAGGCTTCCAAGAGGACACCGCATCGCTCGTTCACGCCGCCGATCTCTTCGTGTTGCCAAGCCCTGCCGAACCGTTCGGACTGGCGATTCTGGAAGCCATGGCGCTGGGCAAGCCGGTCGTCGCCACCCGCGCTGGCGGCCCTTTGGAAATCGTGCAGGATGCCGTGACGGGGCTTCTGTGCACCCCGCGCGCCCCGGCAGCATTGGCGGAAGACATCCTGCGCCTGGCAGGCGATCCCTGCCTTGCGGCCCACATGGGCGCGTGCGGAAAAAACCGTTTTCTGGAAGCGTTCACCGTGGAACGCATGGTGCGTTCCACCCTCGCCGCCTACTCCGTTCGCTGACATGCGCGGCGGCTGCGAGGGCCGATTTCACCAACGTCCGCAGCGTTGGTGATTTCACTGCATGAAAGTTCTTCTCATCTCGCACACCTGCCAGTCTGCCACGGAGGGGCAGCCGAAAGCGGCGGAGATTTCCGCGCGGCTCGACGGCAAATTGCTCGTGCTCGTCCCTGACCGCTGGAAGCACTATGGAAGTTGGCGGCGCGCCCAATCGCCGCCGCGCGCCGCCTATCACTATGTCACCGGAAAAACAGCGCTTTCCTGGACGGGGCCAGGCCAGTCTTATCTTCATTTCTATCCGCGCCTCGCGGCGCTGCTTCGGGCGTTCCGCCCCGATGTCATCGACATCTGGGAGGAACCGTGGAGCCTCGTGAGCGCGCAAGTCTGCCACATCCGCAACCGCTTCCTCCCGCAAACCCGCGTCATCTCGGAAACCGAACAGAACCTTTCCAAAACCTATCCGCCGCCGTTCGGCTGGTTGCGCGCGTATACGCTGCGTCATGCCGACTTCGCCGTCGCGCGCAGCGAAGGCGCGCTGCAAACCCTGCGCATCCAGGGCTACTCAGGACCCGCCGAGGTGGTACCCAACGCCGTCGATCCAGCGCTCTTCCATCCGATGGACCGCGGCGCGTGCCGCCAGGCGCTCGGCATGGAAGGGTTCGTCATCGGATACGCCGGGCGGATGGTTGAACAAAAGGGGCTCATGGATCTTGTCAACGCGCTGCCGCTGCTCCCCGCCTGCGCGCGCCTTGCCTTCGCGGGCTCGGGCGATTTCACCAAGGCGCTTCAAAAACGCCTGTGCGCCTTGGGGCTGGAAGCGCGCGCCCGGTTCTTCCCAGAGCAACCGCCGCAAGCGCTTCCGCAGTGGATGAACGCCATCGACGTGCTCGCGCTCCCCTCCCACACCACGCCGCGTTGGAAAGAGCAATTCGGTCGCGTCATCATTGAAGCGCACGCATGCGGCACGCCTGTGGCCGGGTCCTGCTCCGGGGCTATTCCAAGTATCATTGATCGGGGAGGCGTCCTCTTTCTCGAACACAACGCCGCCGCCCTGGCGGCTGCCATCGCCCCTCTTTGCCTGGACCCGGAGCGCCGCCACGCGCTCGGCGCCGTGGGGCGGCGGCAGGTTTTAACACACTACACTTGGAGCAAGGTGGGCGAACAGATGCACCGCATCTACCAAAGCGTCGAGCGCCGCCCCCCGGCCTCTTTTCCATCATGAAAAGGAAGACCATTCTGTTTCTCGACCACACCGCCCGGATGGGCGGCGGGGAAATCGCCTTGCTGCGCCTTATCACGGCGCTCGACCGGCAGCGCTTCACCCCGGTGGTGGCGCTCGGAATGGAGGGTCCCCTCTCCGTTGCCCTCGCGGAAGCCGGGATCGAGACGCACCACTTTCCGCTGGCTCCGTGCGTGAGGGAGACGCGCAAGGAGACGCTAGGATGGCGGTGTGTTTTCCGGTTCGCAGCGGTTTTCCAGCTGCTTGCCTCCGTTTGGTGCCTCGCCCGGTTCCTGAAGAAGCGTCGCGTCGATGCCGTGCACACCAACTCGTTGAAAGCCGATATGATCGGCGGGCTCGCCGCACGGCTTTGCCGCGTTCCTCTGGTATGGCATGTCCGCGACCGGATCGCCCCGGACTATCTCCCCGAAGCCGCCGTCCACGGCTTCCGCTTCCTGTGCCGGACCTTGCCGGACCGCGTCATCACAAACTCCGCCGCGACGCTGCACACCCTCGGGAAAAATCCGCGCGCCAACCAGGTCGTCATCCACGACGGCGTTCCGTCCTCTTGCCGGCTCCCCTCCACGTCTCCGCCCCCCCGGCCGATTGCCGGGTTGCTCGGGCGGATCGCCCCCTGGAAAGGCCAGCACGTCTTTGTGCTCGCCGCCCATCTCCTGCGCTGCCGCTTTCCCGAGGCGCGCTACCGGATCATCGGCTGCGCCTTGTTTGGCGAGGAAGCCTACGAAGAACAAGTCCGAAGGCTGGTCCAAACGCTCCGCCTGCAAGACGTGATCACGTTCACCGGCTTCCAGGAAGACGTCCCGGCGGCGCTCGCTCCGCTGGCCTGCGTGGTGCATGCCTCCACGCTTGCGGAACCGTTTGGGCAAATCGTCGCCGAAGCGATGGCCTGCGGAAAGCCGGTCGTAGCCACCAACGGCGGCGGCATCCGGGAAATCGTCGTGCCTCGCCGCACGGGGCTCCTTGTGCCAATGGGCGACGCCGAGGCCATGGCCGCCGCGATGGAAACCCTCCTGCGCAATCCCCCCCTTGCGCGCCGGATGGGCCGGGCTGGGCAAGCGCGCATCGCGCGGCGCTTCACCATCGAACAGACCGCCCGGAAAGTGGAAGCCGTTTACGACGGATTGGGGAGGACTGCGCATGCAAGCTGAACGATGCCCGCAAGAAGCCACGGCAGAGAGGCTGTGCGCCCGCAAGCGGGTGGCCGTCGTGCACGACTGGCTCCCGCTTTACGGTGGAGCGGAGCGCGTGCTGGAGCAAATGTTGAGCCTCTTTCCGCAGGCGGACCTCTTCACCCTGATGGAATCGCTTCCGCCCGGGGAGCGCGGGTTCCTGCACGGCAAAAATCCGCACACCTCGCTCATCCAGCGCCTCCCCTTCTGCGCCAAAGTCTATAGGCACTATTTCGCACTGATGCCGTTTGCCATCGAGCAATTCGACCTCTCCTCCTACGACATCGTGATCTCCAGCAGCTACGCCTTTGCCAAAGGCGTCCTGACGGGGCCAGACCAACTCCACGTCTGCTACTGCCACTCGCCGATCCGCTACGCGTGGGATTTGCAACACCAGTATCTGGCCCGGCGCGGCCGCGTATCCAGCGGGATCGCGCGGCTCCTCCTGCACTACATTCGGCTGTGGGACACGCGCACGGCCAACGGCGTGGATGCCTTCCTCGCCAACTCCCGATTCATTGCCCGGCGCATCCGCAAGACGTATGGGCGCGAGGCTCAAGTCGTCTTTCCGCCCGTGGATGTGGAGAACTTCACGCCGTGCGCGGACAAGGACGACTACTACCTGGCCGCCGCACGCTTCGTCCCCTACAAGCGCATCGACCTGCTGGTGCAAGCGTTCGCCAGGATGCCGCATCAGAGACTTATTGTCGTCGGCGACGGACCAGAATTCGCGCGCATCCGCTCCCGCGCCACGCCGAATACCACACTCGTCGGACACCAATCCCAAGCATGCCTCCGAGCTTATCTGGAGCGGGCGCGCGGCTTTGTCTTTGCCGGAGAGGAAGACTTCGGCATCACGCTGGTGGAAGCGCAAGCCTGCGGCACCCCCGTGATCGCCTTCGGCCGCGGCGGCGCGCGCGAGATCGTCCAGGACGGGAAGACCGGCGTGCTTTTTCCGGAGCAAACCGAGGCCAGCATCCTGCAAGCCATCCAACGGTTCGAGGCGTGCCGGTTTGCAACAGAAACGCTCCGCCGGAATGCCGATCGGTTTTCGATTCCCGTCTTCCGCCGCCATTTTGCGGAAGCCGTGGAGAGCGCCTACGCACAGTTTGCGGCAAGTCTTTAAAAAAAGGGGGGAAGCATGATTTCGTATCGCGCCCAAGGATTGGGAATGCTCCATAGTGCTATTCAGTACCTGGCTGTCTCCGGGCTGCTCTGGGCCTGGCACGCCACCCTTGACCGGCTCTATTGCCCCTCCTCCTTCGCCGCTGAAAAACTCGCCACCTGTGCGCTCATCATGGCGTTCGCATTCGCTCTCCATCCTCAGCGGCGTTTTCTCCATCTCTTGAAAGCCACCCGGAAAGGACAGCTCCGGTTCACATTCCGCCAGACGGTTGTTGTATTCAGCATCCTCCCCCTCTTTGTGGCCGCCATCAAAGACCAGTCCATCTCGCGCGCCTTTCTCTTCTCCTACTTTCCCCTTCTTTTCGGCCTCCTTTATTGGACCAATACCCGGCTGCACCGGTTCCTTTCCGCCTTCGCCTTTCGCGGCCCCCATCAGCAACCGACCCTCGTCGTCGGATCGCCTGCGCAGGTCAGCCAAACCGCCATGTGGCTGAGCCGGAAGGGAGCGTATGGGCTGCGCATGGTCGGGTGCGTTGCACTCCCCGGCGAACCGTTTCCACCAGCGTCAGCCGACGTTCGGTTGCCCTATCTTGGGACGTTTTGCGACATGGAATGCCTCCTCAAAACGCACCGCATCACGCAGCTCATCGTGCTGGAATTGCCACAGGATGACGAGATCCATTTCCTCGCCGCGCTATGCGACCGCCTGGGCGTGCGCCTGTTGATGGTCAACGACCTCTGCGCCCGGCTGCAAATGCCACTGGCGTTCATGGAAGAGGACGGCTTGCAACTCATCGGGCTGCGCCAGGAACCGCTGGAATGCCCCGTAAACCGGCTCATGAAGCGCGCGCTGGACCTTGCCATCGCCCTTCCCGTGGTCCTCTTCATCCTCCCCGTGGCCAATCTCGCCGTCTGGCTTCTCCAGCGTTGGCAGGCACCGGGGCCCCTCTTCTTTTTCCAACGGCGCACCGGGTTCTGCAATGAGGAGTTTCTCATTTGCAAATACCGCACCATGCGTGTGGACAGCGGGAACGAGGCGGAGCAAGCCACGATCGACGATCCCCGCGTCTTCGCGGCGGGCCGGTGGCTGCGCAGCCACAGCCTCGACGAACTCCCGCAATTCCTCAACGTCCTCAAAGGAGAAATGAGCATCGTCGGCCCGCGGCCGCACCTCCCGGAGCATTCCCACACCTTTAACAACACAGCCCTCGGCTTCAAGGTACGCGCGTTCATCAAGCCGGGCATCACCGGGCTCGCGCAGGTGGAAGGCCACCGGGGCGAGGTGAGGGAACTCAAGAACCTGACGGACCGCGTCCGCTCCGATCTCTATTACCTGGAAAACTGGTCCCTCGCCCTCGAATGGAAGATCATCGTCAAGACCGCACGCCAGTTGATCCGTCCGCCAAAGTCCGCCTACTAGTACCTTGTTACAAGGCACTAGGTGTCCTGAGCGGTTAATGCGTTCACAAAGTGAATTGACCTTTCCCAGGATAAGGTCGGCGGTAGCCGTCCAAACAAACGGCTTCGGATTTTTGTTATTGGCTGCGATGTAGCCAAGGATCGCCTTCTCCAGATCAGCCACGCACTTGAACGCGCTTCGGCGTATCCGTTCATCGGTGATTTTGGCAAACCAACGCTCGGCTTGATTGAGCCATGGACTGCTGGTGGGCGTAAAGTGCAGGTGGTAGCGCGGGCGCTTCTTGAACCAAGCTGCTACTTTGGGCGCCTTGTGGGTGGCTAATTATCCATGACCAAATGCACGTCAAGTTCCGCAGGAACCTCCCGGTCAATCTGATTGAACCCATCAAACTTTTCCCACCACTTCCCGCGTGACAACCCACTGGAATTGCGATTCCAGCGCAACACTCTACCCCTTGTGGCTATGCTCCGTTTCCTTCGCACCGTAGCCCTCTTCCCCGTAGTGGCCGGGGGAATAGTAATAGTAATAGCCGAAGCCGCCGTCTTTTGGGAGCTGGTTGAGCACCAGCCCCACCACCTTCGCACCGGCCATCTCCAATTGCTGGCGCGCCCGAATCACCGCATTCGCCGAGGTCGATCCGGCCTTGGCTACCAGGCACACCCAATCGGCGTGTTCCACCAAAAGCAGGGTATCGCTCACGGCATGAATCGGCGCGGAATCCACGATCACTGCGTCAAAATCCGCCGCCGCCCTGCGCAGCAGCTTGCCGAAGCCCGGCCCGGAGAGAATCTCCGCGGGATTCAATATCCGCGTCCCCGCGGAAAGCACAAAGAGGTTGTCAATCTCCGTCGCGTGCGAATCCGGGCGCACCGGCTCGTCTCGGGAGATCAGGTCTGAGACGCCTGGGGTCCGCCGCCCGCACGCGAAGATGTCGCCAATTTTCGGTGCGCGCAGATCCGCGTCAATCAGCAGCGTCCGCAACCCCTGTTGCGCAAACGCAACCGCCATGTGGATGGAGGTGAACGTCTTGCCCTCGGAGGGGACGGCGCTGGTGAACAGGAAGACGCCCCCGTCCTTGCGGTGCGCCGCCAGTTCCAGCGAAGCCCGCAGCGAGCGGAAGGCTTCCGCGATCATCGACTTCGGGTCGCTGAGCAGAAAAATATCGTCCTTCGTCTTGATCCGCCTTCCGCTGCGCGGAATGGCCCCGATGACCGAGAGCCCCGTGAGCCGCTCGGTTTGATCGACGGTCTTGAGGGAGCTGTCCACCAGATGGAGCGCGAAACTCAACCCCACGCCCAGCACCAACCCGGAGAAGATCCCCAGCGCCGCAAGCTTCATTCTCCCGGGATTGACCGGCCCCGACGGCAGCGTGGCCGATTCGAAAATGTGAATGTTCGTCAGCTCCACCCCCTTGGCGATATCCGCCTGCTTGAGCCGCTTCAAGATCGCCTCATAGAGCGCACGGTCCGTCTCCACGTCACGGTAGAGCACGTTGTAGGGAATGGCCTGGCGGTTGAGCGCCTGCGCCGCCTGCTCCTGCTCGCGCAGGGCGGTTTCAAAATTGTGCTCCGTCTCGATTGCCGCCTCATACGTGGACCGCAGCAACGCGGGAATCTTCAATACCGTGGCATTGAGGAGCGCATTGGCGTCGGCAAGCTGCGCCCGCGCCTGGATCATCTTCGGATGCTTTTCCGTATAGCGGACCCCCAGTACGGAGATCTTCGACTCCAGGGTGGAAATCTGCTGTTTGCATTCGGCCACCGCCGGATGATTGGAAACGCACGCCATCGAGAGAAGCGCGTTCACGTCGCCCGCATGCTCCATCACCTTGCTGCAATCAGCCTCCAGCCGGAGCCGCGCCGCTTTCGCCTCCGTCCACTGGGCGTTTTGGTTCTTCAACTTGGAGACGACGGTATCCTGCTTCTCCTCCAGCGAAACGGAGCGGTTGTTTTCCCTGTATTCCTGGAGCGCCTCCTCAGAATGCTGCAACTTCGCCTTGAGCGCCGCGGCCTCGTCCATCAGGAATTTGACCGCCAGCTTGGACGTGGAGGCCCGCTGCTCCATCTGCAAGGCAAAAAACTCCGCGGCCAGCCCATTGGCCAGGGTTTGCGCCGTCTGCGGATCGCTGGATTCCCCGGTGATATCGATCAGGCGCGTCCCCTTGCGCACCTCCACCTTCGTGGCGCGCAAGACCCGCTCCACCGCCTGTTCATCGGAAGGGTTCCATCCCTGCCCGCTGAAGGCGCGGTTATGCCGCAGGTCGCATTTTTCCACGACGTTTTTCAAAAGCGTCCGGCTGCGAAAGCAGGCGACGGTGGTATTCAAGGCATCCAGGTTGGTGAAATCCTGAGAGCGCCCCTCCTCGAACCTCAAAACATTGGGCTCCTCCGAAGCCACCTCCAGCACGGTTTTCGCGCGGAATATTTTCGACTGCCTGGCCGCATACCCCAGCCCCACAAAAAGCCCCGCGATCACACAAACCACAATCAGCCAAGCCCTCTCTCGAAGGAGATAGAGCACTTCCAGAAAGGAGAATTTTCGGTTATCGCCGTCATCTTCCCGCAGATCGCTTTCCTTCATAAAATGCTTTCTCCGACCAGAATGGTGTCGCCCGGGAGGACGTCAAAACGCTTGTTCTCGCCATCGGTGGCCATGGTTTTTGCGTTGAGTTTAAAGATGGTTTCCGCGCCATTGACTTTCCGTTTGAGGATCACCTTGGCCGGATTGGCAATCCGCGTGTAGCCGCCGGCGATGCCGATGGCCTCCAGCAAATTCATCGCTTGATCCTCCGGCATTTCATAGGCCCCCGGCTTCATCACCTGGCCCAGCACCGTGAAGCGCCGCTTGGAATACTCCATCACACGAATCGCCACCTGCGGCCTTGTCAAGTATTCCCGAAGCGCCGCTTCCATCGTCAGGGCGGCCTCCTGCACCGTCCTGCCGCCGATTCTCGCGCTGCCGATCAGCGGAAACTGGATCGTTCCATCCTTGGAAATCCGCAACGTCGCGTCCAGGTCGTCTTCCTGAAACACTTTGACTTGCACCAGATCGTTCGCACTCAGCCGGTAATTGCTGGAAGGGGCGGAACCCGGCGAGGCATCCTTGGGCGTTTGCCCAAGGAGCGGCAGCGCGTACACAATGCACAGGAGGAGGAGAAGCGGTGTTTTCATCCGGCGGCAGGGTGGAACGTCAAAACGCGAAGTTCGCCTGAATCCCCACACGGTCGCGCGTGAAGCTCCGGCTTCCGATGCCGCTGGAGGCGTTGTTGCTGAACTCGTAGAAGGAGCTCAGGTGCCACCATTGCCGGACCTGCCAATCCGGCCCGACGCGCACGTAAACATAGTTATCCACGCGATCCGCTGCGATCCCGCTTTCCACGGCATAGTACGAGGCGTTCTCATACCCGACGTCCAGGAACGCCGACAGGTTCTCGAACAGCTCCTGTTTGAGGCCCGCCATGACGCCCGTCGCCCGGTAGTTCTGCCCATCCAAAGCCGCCGACCCGTAGATGCGCTCGTGGAGATCCAACGTGATCGTCGTCCTTGCAAAGGGCGAATAAGCCCCTCCCACGGAAAAAACGGGCGCCACGGTGGTCTTGTCGGACTGCCGGAAATCGACGCCGCCGGTGGCATAGAGGACGAGTTTCCCCGTCGCGTCGTAATTCGCCCGCACCAGCAATTCCTCATAGGTCTGGCCGGGGCCATTCTGGACGTCCAGATAGCCGCCCCCGAGCCCCGCGCCGAGCTTCAATTTGCCCGTCGCCTGGTAGTTCAACCAGGCTTGCACGCGCGTCTCGTTGGAATCATCGAGGCCCTTGTAATCGGCCACCGTTTCGTCGGCATCCAAGTCCACCGAAAATTTTTCATCCAACACGTAGTTGGACGTCAGGCCCGCATAATAAACCTGCCGCCGGACGCGGTCGCCCACGTCCACGCTCGCGCCGGAGAGCGACTGAAAACCAAGGTTCAGCCCGAGCGTCAGCTTTGGCAACGCATAGCTCACCTGCAACAACGCATTCTGATCCACGGTGTCCTCGGAACTGTTCTTCATGAACACCAGGAAGCTCGCCGTGTAATCCGCGCGAATTTTGAGCGGGCTTTCCTCCGCCCCGTAGGCGGCTCCCAGGCCGGGCGAAAGCGCAAAATAGAAGTCCGAAACCTTATGGCTGGAATCCAAATAAATATTGTCGTCAAAAATGCCGCTGACGCCCGCGTGCGGATAAAGCCGCCACTTCGATCCCGGCAGCGTGTGCCCCAGGGAGAAGTCCGTAATTTCGCCAAAAGGGGCCATCAAACCCGGAACGTCCGCAGCCATGGGCGGCGTGGAATCCCCGGTCGCCTGGGACGCCTGGCTCCTGGCCGCCAGCACGTTGAGCTTCGCGTTTCCCCCATTCTGCGCGACCGCCGCCGGCTCCGGTTCTGTCACCACGATGGGCGGAGTTTTCAAAACCTCGCCCGCCATTGCGGGCTGCGCGGCGGGAGTGGCCGCTTCCGCATCCGCGGCATCCGGCGCTTCCACGGCGGCCTGCTGCATTTCCGCCACGGGGGTTGCGTTCTGCCCTTTCGGCGCGCTGGCGGCGGGGGCCGCCAGCGGCTGCAAAGCCAGCAAGAGCATGGAGGGGACGCAAACGATGAATCGATTGGATATGTACAACATAGGGTAGGATAGGTATCAGGGTTGTTCAGGGGATTGCACCGGCCCCTTGGTGTTTGCTTGGTTCGGAGCAGATAAAATGCGAGGGTTGGCGAGATCAAAGGGCACCGACGGGCCCGTGCCGACACCGGGCGCGGACGCTGTCGCCGGAGCGACGCCAACGCCCGGATCGCCCAGCCTTTCGCCCACGGGCTGCGGCTCCTTGGATGGATCCGTGCGCTCGCCGACCGGCGCGAGCCGTCCAGCCTGCCCGAGACGGAGCGCCGTCGCGTCCGCCAGAGCCAGATCGTTCCCGGCAATCTTGCGCGGCGCGGAAGCGCACGCGCCGCCCGCCTCGTCCGCTTTCAAGAGCGTGAACTCGCCCGCGGTGACGGGAAACGCGGCCGTCAGCCCCGGGCCTACCGTCACCTCCCCTTGCGCCACCGTAAGCCGGGCGTTGCCGGGCGAAACAACGGTCACGGCAAACCGCGCATCGGCGGAACGCAGCGTCTGTCGCAGCACCTGCACATCCATCGTCGCGTCTCTCTGGTCGGCGATCAACGCGCCGGACTGAAGCGTCAGCACATCGCGGGCGGCGACCAGTTCCGCTTGATTGCGAGCGCGCTGCGAGTTGCGCTGCGTCAAAATCGACTTCACCGCCGAAGTCTCATTGGGCGCCTCCACGGGCGCTTCCAGCGGCGGATTGGCGTGCACGCCGCCGGACAAAGCGAACAGGCTTCCCGGCGCGAGCCGGATGCGCGTGCCGTCCGGGAAAAGCAGGATCGCCCCGGTGGCCCCCGCTCTCAGGGGAGTCCCCACGGGCGCCGGCGCATTCTTGCCGATCACGGCGGCACCGGCTCCCTCGCCCATTTCCACGCGCCCGAGCCCCACCAACGGTTGCGCCACGGCGCAGGTCCCCACAAGCGCCAGCCCTATTCCAAACATTAAAATATTTTTCATTGTGGTCTCCATACCTCCCGATCCTATTCCATGCGCGTTGCGCCGCCTAGCCAGCCAATCTGCCATCCTGGTATAGGACGCGAATCCACCTTCCGTAGGACGGCGTCCCACATCCCCGGCAAAAGCCGGCCGTATTTTTTGAGAGATCAATGGTTGCATAAAAATATTCAGGGAAACGCCACCCGGCAGACCACCGTGGTTCCATGCCCGGGGGCGGACTCGATTTTGAGCATCCCGCCGATCAGCCCGGCGCGGTATTTCATCGTCTCCAGGCCGATGCCGCAGTTCCGCTCGGCGTGCGGCGCGAAGCCGTGGCCGTTGTCCGAAACGAACAATGCAAACGCCTCCCGCGAAGCGCGCAGCCGCACGGTAATATAATTTCCCCCGCTGTGCCGGGCAGCATTGTGCATCGCCTCATGCGCGATGCGATATAAGTGGACCGCCACGGTGTCGTCCTTCAAGCGCTCCGGCCAATCTCCTTCGATGCCGCATTGCAGCGGGAACGCCGCGCAGAGATTCGCCGCCACGCGCCGCAGGTTCTCCACAAAATATTCGCCGCAAAGGCGGGGCGGCGCGAGGCTTTGCACCAGGTTGCGAGCTGACACCGCCAGATTCTTCGTCAGGTCGGCGATATGCCCGGCGATCTTCCCCTGCGCGCGGTCCGCCTCGCCGAGCCTCTTTTCCAAGAGCCGCGCGATCAACGAAACCGCCGCCAGTTCCTGGCAGAGCCCGTCGTGCAAATCCATGGCGATGCGGCGCTTCTCGCACTCGCCTGCTTCCACAATCGCCTGCTCCAGACGCTTGCGGTCGGCGAGATCGCGGAGCCGCCCAAAGACTCCCGCCACCTCGCCGGAGCCGTCACGGTGCACCCCGAGCGTCACGCCATAGGAGCGCCGCCCCTGCGCGGTTTCCAGCGTCAGTTCGCATTCCCGCTGCGTCCCATCGGCCAGGGTCGTCTCCTCCTGGCGTCCGATCGCGATGGCAGTGGCGGGCGGCAGGGCCTGCGCCAACGGGCAGCCCACGATCCGCTCCCTCGGCGCGCCAAACACCCGCGCAAAACTTAAATTCGCCATCCGGCACACCCCTGCCGTATCGCGCAAATAAACCGCGTCCGTGTCCGCGTCCGCCAGAGCCGACAACAGGGCGAGCCGGTCCAGGCGGTGCGTTGCATCCTCCCGGCCATCGCCCGCTGGCTTCCCCTCGCGGGGAACCGTTTCCATCGTGTTGCTCATTTGTGGTGGCTGATTCGCACTCCGGGCCACCGCCGTTCGCCGCCCGACTGGACCAACCATGGATTCCCTCCCTGCCCCCCCAACATTCCGCCGATGGAAACGCACAGACCGCAGGCACCGGCCCAAACAGATGAACCCTGATTCTCCCCCGCCGCGTCTCGTGCCATAATGAGCGCATGGAGAATGAGGAGGGGGCTGAGGCATGAGGGCACTGATTGTTGATGATCACGGCGTGGTAAGGCGGGGGTTGAAGGAGATTCTCGCGGAGGGTTTCCCCGGGCTGGAAACCGGCGAGGCCGCCAACCAGGCGGAAGCCCTGGAAAAAGCGTGGGCGCAGGAATGGGATATCGTGCTGCTCGACATCGGCCTGCCAGGGCGCAGCGGATTCGACCTGCTGGTGGACTTGAAGCAAGCCAAGCCGCACCTGCCCGTCATTGTCATCAGCATGTACCCCGAGGAACATTGCGCCGTGCGCGCCCTCCAGTGCGGCGCGTCCAGCTACCTCACGAAAGAAGCGGCATCGGACGAGCTGCTCAAGGCGGTGCGGCGCGTGCTCGGCGGCTCAAAATACATCACCGCCACGTTGGGCGAAAAACTGGCGCGCGACGTGGAATCCCGTGAGCGCAAGCCGCACGAGTCCCTCTCCAACCGCGAATATCAAGTCCTCTGCATGCTCGCCTGCGGGCGGACCGTCAAGGAAATCGCCGGCAGCCTCTGCCTGAGCGTGAAAACCATCAGCACCTACCGGACGCGCATTCTCGAAAAAATGGGACTCACCAGCAATGCCGAGCTGATGCACTACGCGGCGCGCCACAAGCTCATCAACCTCCAGGACGACGGCCCGGGCGTCCCGCCGCTCCCGGTGTAGCGGAGGAAGAAGACGCGGAGAGCGGCGCTCATTGCGTTCTCGCGCCCAAACTTGCTCTATTTGGGCACGCACTTGTTCCGGCAACTCCATTGCCGGAAAGGGAACGACGCGCAACTCCCGGCCAGGGCAATATAAATCTATATCCGCACGCTCGCGGTCCGCTCCGTTTGCACCGGCGGGACGGTCAGATTACGGCGGCGCGCCAGCGTCAACACCAGCGTCGGATCTTCCGCGCGGTATTGATGGAGCTTGTTGCGCAGCGTCCGCACGCTGATTTTCAAGAGATTGGCGGCCCGCGTCCGGTTCTGGTTTGTCACCTCCAGCGCGCGCAACACCTGCCGTTTTTCCAGTTCCTCAAGCGTCAGGAGCGGCTCCGGCTGCGCGGCCGCATGGCGCGACGCCTCGGGCAACAGTCCCGCGTCCGCTCCGTCGTGGCGCCCGGCCCCATGACGGCTGGCGCAGAGCCCCTCGAACGCCTCCGCCTCCATCCTCGCCCCCCCCTGCGCGAGAAGCGCCGCCCGTTCGAGCACATTCTCCAGCTCCCGCAAATTCCCCGGCCAGGAATAGGCCATCAAATGGCGCAGGGCCTCCTCAGAGATGCCCGGGGGACGGCCTCCGGCGCATCCCCCGTGCCGCTCCAGCCAGTCGGCGGCCAGCACCGGCAAATCGGCGATCCGTTCCCGCAACGTCGGCACATGCAAAACGGCCCTGTTGAGATACGCATACAACTCCGGCAAAAAGGTTCCGCGCTCCACGCAAGCGGCCAGGTCGCGCTGCGTCGTCGCCATCACGCGGACGTCCAGGCCCACCCGGCGTTCCCCGCCGGGGCGCACCCACGCCCCTTCCCGCAACACGTCCAACAGCTTGATCTGAAGGCAGGGGGGCAGTTCGGAAACCTCCTCCAGCACCAGCGTCCCGCCTTCGGCGAGCTCCAGCCGCCCCCCTTTCAGCACCAGGCGTCCGCCCCCCTCCTCGCACGTCTCCGTGATCCGGCCAAAAAGTTCGTTTTCCAGCCGCTTCTCATCGCCCCCGGAGCAAGGCACCCACACCAGCGGCCCCCGGGCTCGTGCGCTTGAGCGATGAATCATCCCCGCCACGCGGCGCTTCCCCGTCCCCGGTTCGCCGGAAATCAGCACCGGCGTCTCGGCCGCCGCCGCCCGCGCCACCAGCAGGCGCAGATGGCGAATCGCCTGGGAATCGCCGGACATCTCTCCGGCGTTGCCAGCCTCGCCCGCCAAATACCGGCACACCAGGAGCGCGTGGCGATAGACCGCCGCCCGTTCCATCGCCGCCGTGAGAGTTTCCAGCGCATACGGCTTGGCGAGGTAATCGAACGCTCCGGCGCGCAGGCAGCGGGCTGCGGATTCCCCGTTGCCATTGCCGCTGATCACCAGCGCGATGGGCCGGGAATCGGCCCAGTCCGCCCGCTGCAGCCACTCGCACCCGTCGCCGTCGGGCAGGTCGAGATCCACCAGGAGCAGGTCAAAACATTCCTGTTGCATCAGCCGGTCGGCTTCGGCAAGGGTCCCCGCGGTGGAAACCGAGAAGTGCTGCGAACGCAGGTAGACTTCCAGCACTCTGCGCCCCGACGGCTCATCATCGACAATTAAAATTTTCTCGAAATTCATGGGGCGGCCAGAATACCCCACCGGAAAAAAGCGGCAATCGGGTCACGGCACGTTGCGCGCGTGGGTCTTTCCCTGAACGCCCGCGCAAGAACGTCGGGGGAGCGAAAGTGAACGCACCACAGAGGACACGGAGAACACGGAGGAAGACAAAAGTTTAAAAACTCTTTTTCCCTTCCTTCGTGCCCTGTAGTGAAATGTTTTCCCTCCCTGCTTCAGACCTTGCGCCCGAACTTTTTTTCCAGCTCCGCATAGGAGATCTGGATCATCGTCGGGCGGCCGTGGGGGCAGCAATAGGGCAGGTCGCATTGCAAGAGATCGTCGATCAAGCGGACCAGCTCCGGCTCGCGCAGCGTGTCGTGGGCTTTGACGGCGTGGCGGCAGACCGTCTTTGCGATGACGTCCTCCCCCAGGCGCAGCTTGGAGCTTTGCGAGCTGACTTCCCGAAGTTCGTCGATCATATCGTGGAGCAACTGTTGCGGCTCCTCGGCCTGGACAAATTGCGGGATGCTGTCGAGCTTCCACGTTCCCGCACCGAAGCCCTCCATGCCGATCCCCATTTTTTGCAGCGTCTCCAGGTTTTGCGCCACCCAATCGCTGTCGCGCGGCCCCAGTTGGAGCGTCAGCGGCATGAGAAGGCGCTGGCTCGGCACGCCCGCGTCTTCCATCCGGCGGCGCAGTTCCTCAAACAAAATCCGTTCGTGCGCGGCATGCTGGTCCACCAGAACGAGCCCGTTCGCGTTTTCCATCACCACGTAAAGCCGCCCCAGCACCCCCAGCAGGCGGAATCGCTGGCTGGGCGGAGCATCCTGGGACACGGGCCCCATCGGCACCGGCAGCATGGGGGCAGGCGCGATGGCATCCGGCGAGCGCAGCGCGGGCGGCAGATTCCCCGGCAGCGGCGCGGAAAGATGCGGGCGCTCAAACGGCGTCACGGCGGACGGAACCAGGGATTGCCGCGGCGCTTGGAACGCCGCCATCCCCGGCAGCGGGAGTGGTTCCGGCGCGGCGGAAGCGGGCGTCTCCCCCGCGGCGGCAGGCGCCTTTGGGAGATCCGCCCCGGGAGCCACAAAAGCGCGGCTCCACCCCGCGCGGTCGCTCTCCAGCGCGCGCGTCACGGCTTCCACCAGCGCCTCGCGCACGGCGGACGGGTCGCGGAAGCGGACCTCGCGCTTGGCCGGATGGACGTTCACGTCCACCGCCGCCGGGTCCATCTCGATAAAAAGGAAGGTGACCGGGAATTGCCCCTTCATCAACGCCGTGTGGTAGCCCTCGCGCAGCCCGTAATTGAGCGTCGTGTTTTCCACCGCCCGGCCGTTGACAAAAACGACTTGCTGCGCCCGCGAGGAACGGCTGACGCCTGGTTTACCGATAAACCCGTGGATTTTGAGCCCCAGGATCTCCGTCTCGGGAACCTCCAGCAATTCCTCCACCAGCGCCGCGCTGTTCAAGTCGCGGATGCGGTCGCGCAAATGGGCGGCGGGCGGAAGCTGGAAGACAGTCCTGTCGTCCGTCCGCAGCACAAAGCCGACCTCCGGGTGCCCGAGGGCCTGCATCTGGAGCTGGTGTTCCACGTGGCTTGCCTCGGTATTCTCCGTCCGCAGGAATTTCCGCCGGGCGGGAAGATTGAAAAAAAGCGAGCGGACTTCAATTTGCGTCCCCGGGGCGTCGCCGCCATCGCAAACGGACTCAATCTTCCCCCCCGTAATGAGAATCTCCGTCCCGGCCACCGCCCCGCGCTCGCGGGTGGAAAGCCGGAAGCGGGAAACGCTGGCAATGCTGGGGAGCGCTTCTCCGCGAAACCCGAGCGTGCGGATCGCCGCCAGATCCGCCCCGGTGCGGATTTTGCTCGTTGCATGGCGTTCCAGGCAGAGCAGCGCGTCGTCCCGGTCCATCCCGCAGCCGTCGTCCACCACCCGGATCAGCGAAATGCCGCCCCGGCGCATCATCACCTCGATCCGGCGCGCCCCCGCGTCCAGGGAGTTCTCCACCAGTTCCTTGACTACGGACGCGGGCCGCTCGACGACTTCGCCCGCCGCCACCTGGCTGGCCACCTCTTCGGATAACAGTTGGATGCGACTCATGGGGCCGCAGATTACCCTGAAAGCGAAACAGAGTCCGCAGATTTTTTGCTTGGAGGGCGGTTTGACTTCCCCCCCATGACTCGATAATTTTCCAAAGCAGCACCGCTTGTCGCCCGCCATTCATGAACGAAGACCTCTTCAGACGCGAATTTCGCACCGTCCCCACCCCGCCCAAGAAGGACAACCTTTTCGTCTGGACCGTTGTCATCATCCTCTTGATTGGCGTTGCGCTGACCTGCTGGCTGGGAAGCTATTACCTCTTTGGCCACCCGGAAAAGCCGGACAGCTACCACATCCTCAAGGACGTGCTCCACAAGATCGAGCCGCCCAAGCGCTTCCCGCTGACGGCCGCCCCTCCCGGCAACTTCCTCACCCCGCAAAAAGCCCTGGAACTCTACAGCGGCATGTCGCGCTATGACATGGAGCGCAAAAACGAGGAACTCCTGCGCGACTACATCCGCAACTACCAGAACACCAAGAACCTGGTCCCCTACATGACCGGCCGCTACAGCATCCTGAGTTCCTACGAACTCAAAGCCAGCGATTTCATGGGCGTCGGCCTCGTCGCGCTCGCCCAGGCGGCCGAGACCCCGCAAGTAGTCATCGAACACCTCTACCCGGCCACCCCCCAAACGTTGCCCATCCTGGAGCAGATGCTCCGCACCGGCCTCGACATCAAGCTCGAAAGATCGCTCGACCTCTCCGCCGTCATCCATGTCGCCCGCACCCCGGACGGCCGGCTCCAGTTCACCGTCGTCCCGCTCCTGTACGGCTCCTACGCCCTCAAACAAGGGAGCGGCAGCTTCAGCCTGGAGCCGCCTCCGCAGTTGAACCCGGCGGCAGGCCTCCCCGTCATCCGCGGGCAGCTTTACGATGACGCGCTCAAAAACTACCTCGCCTACACCCGCAAATACGGCATCCCCTCCGGGATCACTCCCTCCGTTCCCGTAGCCCAGCCTGCGGCGCAAACCACCATCGTCCAGATCGAAACGGCATCCCCCACCCCTTCGCCGACGCCAGCCGCCGCCATCGCCCAAGCCACCCCTTCGCCGGCTCCACAGCCCACGCCCGCGCCTGCCGCCACACCAACCCACGCCATCGCCCAGGCCACCCCCGCTCCCGTTCCGTCCGCCACCCCTACGCCTGTCGCCGCCACCAGCGGCACCTCGAAAGTTCCCCTCAAGCCGTTCCTCGTCTCCGCTCCCACCCCCACCCCGGGCGTCGCCACCGGCGGCGGCAACTGGCACCTCTACACCCCGGGCCGGATGCCGCGCGGCCGCCTCGTCACGCTCTCCGAAGCCAGCGAACTCGCCGACCAGGGCACCGGCGGCGAACGGCTCTATCTGCGGGGCAATTTCGTCGTCTCGGTGAGCACCGAAACCCGCGCCGTACTCCGCGCCAGCAGTTCGATAAGCACCGCCCTCTCCGCCGTCACCAACTCCCCGCCCCCGCGCGTCGTCGTGGAATACCCGGCCGGCAGCCAGGCCCCGGCCAAAAACAAGACATTCTCCCGCGACGACCAGCGCCCCTTTGAAGTCACCAGCATCCGGCGCGAAAGCAACGGCCAAATCACCATCTTCGCCCGCGAAATCACCGCGGAGTAAAAACCGGGGTGAGCCAGTGGGCAGGATGCAGGCCGTTGCCCGGCCTTTCCTTGCCTACTGGTTCGTCACGGGGGTTACCTGATTATTCACAGGCCCCGGCGTGGGCGTGGGAGTGGGCGTAGCCGCCGGAGGCGGGAAGACGAACTGGGAACCGGGAAGCTGAGAACCCGGAAGCTGGGAACCGGGCAGTCCAGAAACACCAGTAGGCGACTGGGTGCCACCCTGGTTGGACTGGGCGGTGGCAAGGAGGTTTGTGATCGCCGTGGTGTCGATATTGGCGGTTCCCTGGTTCACAGCCGTCGTGATGGAGGTGATTTGGGTCTTGATCGTCGGGTCGCTGATGGCATCTCCGAAAGTGGCGCTGAAGCTGTTAATGACAGAAGAAACATCGACGCCGCCCGCGGCGGCCCTCAACGCGCTCGCGGTCACTCCGACGATGGCGGGCGCCAGGCTGGAGTATTGGTCAGAGATCACGGCGGCAACATCCCTGCCAATTTCGACAATCAACGCCTGGTTGGAAGCGACAGAACCCGGCAGAAGGACCGTCAATGCCGCGATGGTATCGGAGACTTGCTTACCCAATTGAGTGATATCCCCCCCCTTGGCAATGATCTCGCGTGTCATGCTGGTGGCGATCAGGGGCGCTTCCTTCGTGAGCGTGTCATTGCCGGCCAAGGAGATGCCGATGGCGCTGGCGATGGCGCTGGCGCGGGAAAGGGGGGCGGCCGCCGTCACTTCGCCCGCAATCCCCGGAGCATTGGCGATGGTGGCGGAATTCGCGTTGATCACGGCGGCGGTAATCTGCGGAAGGTGAACGGGATCGGTCTGGCTCGCGCCGATGACGATGCTTCCGGCCAGCGACGAGGCGAGAGAAGCAGGCAGATCGTTGGCAAGAAGGGCGGCAAATATCGCCGTATCGGCGCTCCCTGTGGCAAGAATCTGGGCCACCCGGCGCGCGGCCTCTTTTTGGTCAGCGGGAGCGACGGACTGGATCAAAGCGGCGCCCAGGGCCGCCTTGTCGTTGTCACTCAGGCCGGTGGCGGTATTTTGAAGCACTGTCAGTTTGCCATCGAGCGAAGAGATGGTGGCAAGCTGGGCCGTTATCGCGCTCACATCCGCCGCGGGCAGGGGAGAGATGCCCATCGCCAGGAGCACGGCAGCGCCAAGGATCGGCGTCATTCTGAAAAGAAAGGGAGAGGTGGTCATAGGAGGATTGGGAGAAGGATTTTGGGCATTCTGGCTGGCCTGTGTGGAACCGTTGTCTTCCGCGAACGAGGGTCTCTTTGAGACGAGGAAACCGCCATCAGGCGATTGACTCCCCCAACCCCTCGCCGGTTCTCTCACAAATCAGTAATGGAATTCCGCCTTTTATTCAATACTTCCCTTACTTTTTTCTGGGGCGTTTTCGAGGATGGAACGCACTTCGCCCATGCCAATGGTATCCGCATCGAAAATTCTCAACTGGCGGGCTTTATCGAAATTCTTTTTGGCGGCGTCGGCCTGCCCGGTCAGATGCAGGTGGGAACCATAATAGGCGTAAAGGACGCCCAGGTTGGGGTCCGAGCGGATGGCGTTCACGTAAAACGGCTCGGCTTCGTCGAACCGCAGCGCTCCATCGAACGACTGCCCCAGCCGGACCATAAGGTTTTCGTCCTGTGGAAAATGCTTCAAGCCGCCGCGATAGGCGTCGATGGCTTTTTCAAACAAGACGGCGCGCAGGGGGGGCACTCTCATGCCAAAAGCGGTCATCCGGTAGGCTTCGCCCAGATAAAAATAGGGATTGGGATTGGAAGCATCGGCAGCAATGGCGCCGAGGGCTCGTTCAATGCAGACTTTGTAATCCAGGTTGCGCAAGGCGACCCGCGCTTGTTCGGCCAGCCTTTCCCCCTTGTACTTGAGGCCAACCCCCGTCAGCAGGCCGATCCCCAAAAGACACAGGCCGCCGCCGCGAACCAGCATTTCGGGTGAAAACCGCTCCGCGGCAGGCTGCGGGCGCTCCAGCCCCGGATCGGAAAGAATGCCAAAGAGAAAGGCAAAGAGCAGGGCGTTGGCCGGGATGTGCATGTTAAAATCAACCACCGAATGCGCCGCCAGGGCAGTCACGGCGGCAAGCGCACCGACCGTCAGGGCCAGGGAATCACTCCGCGCCGTAGTCAACGAGTTACAGAGGCGGCGCAGGGTGATCTCCCGCGCGGTGCGGATGCCATGGGAGAGGTGGGCGGCCAAAAAGAGTCCCGCCAGCAATTCCCCGATCAGCCCGTATTCCGCGAGCATTTCCAGGTAATCGCCATGGGAATGGACCGGGTCGGCCTGGATTTGCGGGCGGCGGTATTGGCGTCCGTAGTAAAGATGCGTGCCCGCACCGGTGCCCACCAGGGGGCGGAGCTTCCATTGGTCGAGGGTCGCCAGCCACATGTAAACGCGGGCGTCCTTGGTGGCTTGGCTAAAACGATCCACCCGGCCGCTGAGAAAATGGTTGCGCGTGATCAAATACCCGGCGCTCCCCAGAGCCAACACCCCCCCGGCCAAAATCGCCACCAGCGCGACCGGCAGAATGCGGTGGTTGTACATTTGGATGATCCAGACCGTCAGCGCGCTGAAAGCCACCAGCGACAGCACGCTACTCAAGTAGCCGCCCCGGCTGCCGCTCAAAATCACGCCGAAGTAAAAAAACACCACGAGGTAGCCGGTAAGAATCTTCGTCCAGGGGCGCAGACGGCTCCAGACCGTGAGCCCCAGCGCCATGGCCGCGATCGCTTCCAGATACCCGGCCAGGTGATTGCCGGAGATCAACATCCCGCTGGCCCGCCGCGACACATCCCTCCGCAGGAAGCCAAACAGCATAAAGCCCTCCTGCCCCTGGAACTGTGCGATGCCGACCAACACATGCACCACCCCCACCCCCAGCAACACTCCCAGCACCCAGAGCCGGGCACGCGAGGTGTTCAGATAAAAAGCGCTCAGCAGATAAACCGCCAGCGCCGCCGGGGCCAGAAAGAGATCCTGCCGCGCCAGATACGGAACCGGCGAAGCCCAGGCCCGAAGCATCACATAACCCGCCAGCAAAAGCGCGGAAGCCACGCAGAGCGCCGCCGGTCTGGCAACCGTCCGCCGCAGGGAAAAAACCGACAGGATCGCCGCCACGCCCACCAGCGCATACGACGGAAAGCTGAAGACCAGCCGCGTGCCCCCAATGAGACACTGGATCAAGACCAAAGAAACCATCAAAAGAGCGCCGAGGAGGATGTTCACGCGGCCACTCTCTCAAAAGAAACCCCTGCATGCAACGGCAAGAGTTTTCGAGAAACGCTCTAGACGAACCTGCCGTTTCCTGCCTAAGTTACATCTCATTTTTTCCGGGGAACCGGATTCCTTTTTGTCCACAACGCAAACCACCATGATCGCTCCACTTTTTTTCACCCTCGCCGACGCCGCCGCGCAGCCGCAGGCCCCCAACTCTTTTTTCTTTCTCCAGCTCCTCGCGCTCGGGGCCATTTTCTACTTCCTCTTGATCCGGCCCCAGCAAAAGCGCCAGAAGGAGCAAGCCGCGCTGATCGCCTCCGTCAAAACGGGCGATAAAGTCGTCACCGGCAGCGGCATCCACGGCATCGTCGCCAACGTGAAGGAAACCACCGTCCTCGTGAAAGTGGCCGATAACGTGAAAATCGAGTTCGACAAAGCCGCCATCGCCGCCATCGTCAAAGCACCGGAAGCGTAAGCCTTCCCCCCTCCCCTGATTCGCCTCCTTCCCTGTTTCCCATCTTTTTTCCCATGAGCGCCACCCTGACTTTCTTTGCCGGTCTTCTCATCCTGGTCGTTTTCTTCTGGTATTTCGCCACCGACTCCGCGCGGCGGCAGCGCATCCTCGGCACCGTGCTGACGCTCCTGATTGTGGCCCTTTGCCTGGAATCCTTCTGGCCGGAGCGGGTCGTCAAGCAGCCGGAAGGCGCATCCGCCATCCCGGTAATCTCCGACGCCTCCAAAGCCCCCGCCCCCGCCAAGCCGCTGCAATACACCTACAAGCAGAAAATCAATCTCGGCCTCGACCTCAAAGGCGGCACCTCGTTCCTGATCCGGCTGGAGAAAGAAACCGGGCGCGAAGCCAACAAGCAGGTCCTGGATCAAGCCGTGGAAGTCATCCGCAAGCGCGTGGATAAATTCGGCGTCAGCGAACCGGTCATCACCCCCGAGGGAACGGACCGCATCCTGGTGCAGATCCCCGGCCTCGACGCGGAAAAAATCGCCGACGCCCGCGAACAGCTCAAAAAAGTGGCCAAGCTCGAATTCCGGCTCGTCCATCCACAGAGCGACCAATTGATGCAGGCCATCGAAGCGGGCCAGGCCCCCATCCCGCCCGGCTACCGGATCGAAACGGAAGAAAGCACCCGGGACGGGCAGACCGTGCAGAGCAAACTCCTCGTGAAAACGAAAGTGGACATTGAGGGCAAATATGTCTCGCGCGGCTTCCCCACCTTTGACCAACAAGGCTGGGGCGTGGCCCTGCGATTCACCTCCGAGGGGGCCAACCTCTTCGGCGAGTTGACCTCCAAACACGTCGGCGAACGCTTCGCCATCCTCCTGGACGGCAAAGTGCAAAGCGCCCCCGTCATCAAAGACGCCATCTGGGGCGGAAGCGCCTCCATCACCGGACGCTTCACGCAGAAAGAAGCGCAGAACCTGGCCAGCGTGCTCGAAAACCCGCTCGCAGTCCCCGTCGTCATCGAGGAAGAGCGCAGCGCGTCGAGCACCCTCGGCGAAGACTCCATCCGCAGCGGCATCTACGCCGGGCTCGGCGGCCTGGCCCTCGTGCTGCTGGTGGTCGCCCTCTACTACCGGCTGGCCGGGTTGATCGCCATTCTCGCGCTCCTGGTCAACGTCATCATCCTGCTCGGCATCATGGCGATGTTCAACTTCGTCCTCACCCTGCCCGGCATCGCGGGCATCATCCTGACCATCGGCCTCGCCGTGGACGCCAACGTGCTCATTTTCGAGCGCCTGCGCGAGGAACTTGCCACGGACAAGTCGTTCCCCGCCGCCATCCAGGGAGCGTATTCCAAAGCGTTCTCCGTCATTTTTGACGCCAACGTCACCACGCTGATCACCGCGGGCATCCTCTTCTGGTATGCCGCCGGGCCGGTCAAAGGCTTCTCCATCACGCTGATCGTCGGCGTCATCGCCTCCGTCTTCACCGCCATGATCGTCGGGCGCAACTGCTTTGACTGGGGCATCAGCAATTTCGGGTTGAAAGGCGTGCGGATGCACCACCTCATCTCCGACAAGATGAACATCGACTTCCTGGGCAAGCGGCGGCTGTGGATCTCGATTTCCCTCACCGTCATCGTCATCAGCATCGCGGCCTTCATCCACCGGGGCGAAAAGAACTTCGGCATCGACTTCAAGGGGGGCGACCTGCTGGTGCTCCAGGCAAAACCGAACGTGTCCGAACACGAAGTGCGCACGGAACTCGAAAAAATCGGCCTGCACCCCGTCATCCAAAAAGAGCAGGAAGCGGGCGGCGGCAATTACATCTCCATCCGCAGCGAGACGGACACCGCCGAGAAAATCAAAACCCAACTCCTCAAGGCTATGCCTGACGCCGGGTTCAAGGAACACAAGCGCGACCACGTCGGCACGCTGGTGGGCAGCGAACTCGCCCGCAACTCGGCCATTGCGCTCTGCCTGGGCATCCTCGGCATCCTGATCTACGTCACCGCCCGGTTTGAATTCTCCTTCGCCATCGGCGCGGTGGTGGCCTTGCTGCACGATGTCATCATCACCATCGGCGTCTTCTCCCTCTTCCACCGCGAGCTTTCGCTCGTGATCGTGGGGGCCATCCTGACCATCGCGGGGTACTCCATCAACGACACCATCGTGGTCTACGACCGCATCCGGGAAGGGCTCCATAGCGGCCGCAAGGGGACCATCCAGGAGATCATGAACGCCTCCATCAACGAGACGCTCTCCCGCACGCTCCTGACCAGCGGTTGCACCTTCCTCTCCGTGGCGGCCCTCTTCTTCTGGGGAGGCGCGACGCTGCACGATTTCGCCTTCGCCATCCTGGTGGGCGTCATCGTCGGCACCTACTCCTCCATCTTCATCGCCGCGCCCATCGTCCTCTGGTCCAGCCGCCGTTCCGGCGTCAACCTGGTCAAGGAGCTGAAGAAAAAAGGGGGAGCTCCCGCCGTCGGGGCATAGGAGAAGACGCGGAGAAACAGCGCGCCGCCCGGTGGTCGAGCGTTAGAGCGTTTTAAATTGAAGTGTTTACAATGATGCGCGGGCTCTTAAAGCGAAGCGGCTGTATTTTTCAATACTGCCCGAGCTTGAAAGACCGCGCAACAGCCCGCGCCCCCGAGCAGCGTGTAAACAACAAAATTTAAACCGCTCTAAAATCCCGCGTTTTCTCTGCTGCTACCCTTTGAATGTTTCACACGAAGGCACGAAACCATGAAGTTTTTTGTTCTTTGATTTCACTCTTCTCCCCCCCTTCTCCTCCCATGACCGCACTATAAGCCAAACTCTGGGAGCCTCCCCGGCAAAGCCGGGGGATCTCCTATTGGCATTAGGATGAGACCACCCTCAGAGCCGGTCCACGCTTCCCAGCGAAAACGCCGCCACCCCGGGCGCTTCCTCCCCACAGTGGAGACGGGCGCCTTCGTCCCTCCCTGCCGCCTCCCGAATCCTGGCAAACAGCCGCGCCTTGGTCCGCGGGTCCGGCGCACACGGGCGAAGGCTGAGCGCAAACACCGCATTGAGCTTGCGGCACTCCTTCAAAAAACGCTCTGCTTCCATCCCGAACGCGCGGCGTCCCGCCTCAAACTGCGCCTGCTCCCGGGCGTCGAGCGCTCCGACCACGGAGAGACGGGCCAAGTGTTGGAACTCTTCAAATAGCATTTTCTTCGGTTTGGGTTGATGTTGAAAGGGGAACACTCCGGTTCTCCCCTATTGCTGATTCGTGCATCACCCCCCAGCCGCGCGGGTTACAAAAAGCGGAAAATCCAAAAAAAGGCGCTTGGGTATGCCCCAAGCGCCTCGAAATCCATCGGATGAAATCGGAATTTACGCGACCACGGGAATCGGGTCCACATTCACCCGGCGGCCTTCCCGGTCGAAACGGACGGTGCCGTCGATCATCGCGAAGATGGTGTAATCCCGGCCAAGCCCGACGCCGCGGCCCGGCACGAACTTCGTCCCGCGCTGGCGGACGATGATGTTGCCGGCGACCACCGACTGGCTGCCGAATTTCTTGACGCCGAGGCGCTTGCTTACGCTGTCGCGCCCGTTCTTAACACTGCCTTGACCTTTTTTATGAGCCATATTGAGTCGAAAAATTAAGCGTTGATGGCGGTGATCTTGACCTTCGTCAGCTTCTGACGATGGCCGACCGTGCGGTGATACCCCTTGCGGCGGCGATATTTGAAAGCGATCACCTTGTCGCCCTTGGTTTGGGCGACCACTTCTGCTGCGACCGTGGCTCCCTTGAGGGCAGCCGCGTCGGACTTGATCTCCGCGCCATTGGAGTAGAAAAGAACGTCCGCGAAGTGGGTTTCGGAGCCCGGTTGGACCTCCAACTTCTCCACTTCAATCACATCGCCCATGGCGACCTTATACTGTTTGCCGCCGGTTTTTATAATTGCGTAAGCCATAGTCGTCTCGAAAAGAAAGGCGGAAAAAGTGCCATGGCTTGCCCCCATTGACAAGGTTTTCTTCATAAAACTTCACATTTTCACCCATCCGGCTCCGTGGCGTGCCGCCATGCCTGCCTCTCCAACGCCTCCTGAAAAGCCGAAAAATCGACCACTTCACGCTGGACGCCGCGCACTTCGCACACCCGCACCTCCTCCGCGTCGTCCGGCTCCAGCGGCGCACCGCTGGCGTCGCGCGCCCCCCGGCGGCGGGGAAAATAGACCGCCGCCACCTCCAGCGCCTCCCCCGTCCCGGGATGCACCGTCCGAAACCAGAACATCCCTACAACAGCTTGATCTTCCAGAGTTCCGTGCGCCAGATGCTCCCCTTCCAGCGCTCGCAGGTTCCGGCAATCGTCACGTAGGAACCGATCTGCGCCTCATACGCGGCCCGGCTGGGATTACTCGTGGGAACCGTCACCGACACCGTCTCCGTTTTCACCGCATACTCGAAGTGCTCCCCATTGGTCAGCACCTCGCTCACATTAAAACTGAGCGGGTAACTCCACGAAACCGGCACAGTGACAAACAGCACCGGCTCCACCGCATCATAACCAAAGCTGACCTCCACCCGCGCCGCCACCGTCCGGCTGAACGCATCCCGCTTCGTGACCCCGCCGCCCCCCGTCGCGTCAAACCCGTAAAACAGCCCCGGGAAGCGGTAGGAACGTTCCTTGTACTCCGCATACGCCGCCGGGAGCGCGTCCAGACTCGTGACAACCTGAATGCTGCGCCACTTGTTCACCTCCTCCACCTTCCGGTCCAGCGTCAGGGGGGCGGCTTCCGGTAACGGCGCATTGGCCGCCACCATCTGGCGCGTCACCGTCAGCGGCGTCCCTGTCTGCGGCTCCAGCGCCCGGCCCACCAGCACCGGCCACTCCACGGTCATCGTCCGCTTGCGGGCCACCTGCGCGTCCTTGGGCTCCACCACGCTTTCCAGCACATTCAGCCCCGTATCCGCCGGCGTGCCCGTCGGGACATCCTGCGCCGTCGTCACCGCCGCCGCCCCCCAAGAATTGGCGCGCACCGCCTCGCCCGCCAGCTCCACCCCCGGCAACTGGCGGTAAGTCCGGCGCATCAAGAGCGCCCCGTCGCGCCCCAGCACCGGCTCCTGCCAAATAAGACGGTGCCCGGGAGCCCTCGGATGCGGCGCGCCATACGCCGCCTCCAGTTCGGAAGCCCCCGTCACCGCCAAGCCGGCGCGAACGGGCACATCCTCCACCAATTCAACATCCAGCGCACACTGCGTCGGAAACCGGAACGGAACAGATTGAGAAGCCATTTAAAAAAGAGGATAGAAAAATAGAGGATAGAATTTAGAGCGGTTTAAATTGAAGTGTTTACAATGATGCGAGAGCGTCGTGGGCTGATGCGCGGGCTCTTCAAGCGAAGCGGCTCTATTTTTCAATACTGCCCGAGCTTGAAAGACCGCGCATCGGCCCGCGCCGCCGAGCAGCGTGTAAACAACAAAATTTAAACCGCTCTAGAGAGAAGGAGAGCGGATCAGCGAAAGCGCGTCCCCAGTGACGCCGCCTCAGGCCGTCCGCCACCCAGGCCCAGAATGATCCGCACCGCCCAGGCCGCCTGGCGCTCGATCTCGGGCTTGGCCAACTCGGGCACGAAATTAGGGTGCGTCGACAGTCGCCGCAACGCCAGCGGCAGCAGCACCGATTCCTCCCATCCCGCCGGGAGCAACAGCGTCACGCCGGGGTCATTCACCGCCCCCACCTCCGCCGCGGTCACAGCAGGGCACCCCCCGGGGTACAAAGCCCGCACCCCGCGCGGAGCCAGTTCCCAGAACTCCTGCAACGCCCCGTTGAGGCAAGCCACCACGTCGTCCAGATCACCCGGGCGAAGCGCCGGTTGCAACAGCGGATCCGTATTGGACGGATCGCCCGGATCGAATGCCGTCACGCCGAGATATTTAGCCAGGCGCAAAGCCAGTTCATGCATCGTTAAAGCCATAAATTTAATCCTCCTCCCTTGCCTTGCCCGGCGCATTCCGGCCCCGGCGCTTCGGCGCGGCGGGTTCGGGCGCGGATTCGCTGGAACGGCCCGGCGTCTCCGCGAACACGTGTGGTTCAATCTTCTCCGCCGGGAGCAGATTCCCCAGCAGCGGCCAGATATTGGCCGCCTTATGCACATCCACCCGCTCCGCCAGATAATCCTCCAGACAGCGGTAGGCGCGCAGATGCGAACGCGTGGGCCGGTTATAGCGGAAAACATACGCCCGTCCGCTCCAGCCCGACTGGACGAGGTATTTGTGAAAGGCGCTTTCGCCCAAAATTTCGAGACAGAAAAACATGAGGAATTGCGAATTTTAAAAAAAAGAAAAAAGAAGGGGCGGCAGGCCCTTGCGAGGCGGGGACATCCCTTTCCCCGCCCCGCGTTGGGCTCACTCCACCCCCCATCAAACAAAGCGCACCACCTGCGTAGCGCCGCGAAGCACGCTGCTTCGCGCGGTAGCGCGAACCGCATCCAGCCTCACAGGCTGGCGCGCGGCGGCATTAAGCCAGCGTAGGAGCGTTGGCCACGCTCACCGCATGTTCCACCAGCACATAACCGCGGGGCTGATTGCTCCCCGTGATCCCCGAATCGCGCCGCACCTGCTGGCCATAGATCGACTGGTAAGCCCAGCCCATCCGGTGGCCATAGTCCGACGTATTCTGCACCAGCTCATGGCGCAGCGAACCGTAAGCGCGCAGCCCGGCGCCAGCGCCCAGGCAGACACTGTAGCCCACGGGCACGCCGTTCTTGTTCGCCTGGAGCACCACCGACCCCGTCGGATGCACATCCGTGTGCTTCGCGGCGTCCCACGTCACCCCACCCAGTGTCGCCACCCGGGCGCCGGAAGCCGCCGCGCCAAGCCGGTTCGTGATCGTGATCTTGTTGCCGTCGTTCGCCGAGCCCGTGTAACTGTAGAAGCCCCACTTGCCCTTGTCCGGTCCGCTCACATTCACCACGACAAAGTAATAAGTGTTCGCATCGCTGCTCGTCACACTATCCGTCTCCAGATAGCGGTAAGGCGCGCCGCCGAAGCACTCGAAAAACTTGTTCGCCGTGCCCGAACCCGCGCGGCCGCCGCCCGTCACCGCAATAGCCGCCGTGCCGGCCGCAATCGCGTCACCCAGCAGTGCCTTCGGCAGGAGCGGGCTGCCGATCGGCCCCGGCGTATCGGCATCCACCACCTTGTGGTGCAGAATCGTCGAACCGTTCCAGCGCGTATAACCGCCCCGGAAGAGCACATTCTCATCGCCGCGCGCCCCGGCATTCTGCTGCGCCTGGAGCCAGCTCGAACTGTTCGCCAGCGGCGCGAGCGAGTCCTCCGACGCAAGGAACAGATACTCAAACACCTTCGAATAACCCGTCGCCATGATATTGACCGGCCGCGCGCCGATGGACGTCGCGATCGCATTGGCCTGCGCGATGAGGCCGGTGGAAAGCGCGTCATCCTCCGTCAAATCGTCACGGGTCGCCTTGTTGTTTGGGCGGATCGTATTGAGCCCCACGGCGGAAGTGATAAAGCGCATCAGCATATCGCGCTGGCGCTTGCGGCCCAGCCACTTCGCCACCAACGGCGCGGCGGCGGCCTCAATGCTCCGCCCGGCGGCCAGGAACTCGATATCCTTCTTCGTCAGGCCCACCGCGTGCCGGATAAAATCGACCTGGCAGGCGTAACTGCCAATCGTGAGCGCCTCCTCGTTCCCCTCCAGCACCTCGTCGCCGTGCACCCCGTCGCCGCCGAGAGACGCAATCGTATTGAAGAACACCTTGTCTCCGCCGCCCTTCGTCAGGTCAGTCTTGATCCAGATCGGGCGATCCGAATTTTCATCCCCCTCCAACAGCGAAAAGAGATCCTCCTCCTCCACCGCCAGGTCGATGAACCTGGAAAAAAGCTGACCGACATTGCTTGCGGCAACCGCCCGGTAAGTTTCCAGTCCGGCCGCCGTGATTTGATTTCTAGTAGGCATGTATCCTTTGTCTTTTTTGGTTGTTCACTCACCGGACGAGCGCCCGGCATTCCTTGAAAAATTAGTGCCGCCGCAAGAGCGCCTCAAAAGGCGTGCCGATCTCCCGCATCAGGTCCAGCATCTCCCCCGTCGACTTCGCCCCAGCCACCCGGCGTTCCAGCGTCGTCGCGGGCGGCTCCACCGGCGCGTTTCCCGCCGGCATCGGCCGAACCTTCCGGCGCGGAGCCGCTTTGGGGGGCTCGGGAACCGGCGGGCGCTGCGGCTGCCCCAACAACCGCGCCATCCGGCGGGCGATCTTGTATTCCGCCTGGGGATCCTCCGCCAGCGGGCTTTGCGCCTCGCGCAAATATTCCAGTTCCTCCCGGCACGCCTCGAACAGCTCGCTGCCCTGCGTGAGCGCCTCCGGGAACTCGCGCGCCACCGCTTGGCGAGCCTCGGTGCGAGCCGCCTCCAGCGTCAACTCCATCGCCGCCGCTTCCTCCTCCTCCGAGGAGACCTCGGGTTCCGGCTCCGCCTCCTCCGGTTCCACGGTTCCATCCATCCGGGTCAAAAGCGCCGACTTCTCGCGTTCCTTCTCATTCCCCGCACCCGCGACGGGTGCGGCCTGCATTGTTTCCACGGCCTCCGGGGCCGCCACTTCGGGTTCCATTGACGCCATCGTTGGCATCCCCACGCCCGGACCGCAAGACCCGGCAGCACCCACCGCGTCAAATCTCCCTACTTCACCCGGAACCGCACCTGGCGCGAAAGCAGCCAGCGCACGCCAAACATATCCACCGTCGCCTTGATCGCCCGGTTGCCGAGCCCATATTTACTCACCCCCGCCGTCCGGGGCCGGTGGTTCACCGGGATCTCCACGATACGGTAGCCCGCCCCCTTCACCAGCGCCGGGATAAACCGGTGCATACCGTAAAAGAGCACCAGCGCCTCGCGGCACTCGCGGCGCATCGCCTTGAGCGTGCACCCCGTATCCCGCACCCCGTCCTTGGTGAACCGGCTCCGCACCGCATTCGCCACGCGGCTCGTGATTCGCTTCACCACCGTATCGCGGCGCTTGGCCCGGTAGCCGCACACCAAGTCCGCTCCCCGCTCAATCTCCGCGAGCAGGAGCGGAATATCCGCCGGATCGTTCTGCAAATCGCCGTCCAGCAGCGCGATCACCCTGCCGCGCGCCGCATGGATTCCCGCGTACATCGCCGCGCTCTGGCCCGCGTTTTTTTCAAACTCCAGGAGCCGCACCTCCGGCCGCGCCTCCACGCGCCGCACCGTCTCATCCCGCGAGCCGTCGTCCACAAACACAATCTCGTAATCCAGCCCCCGCAACGCCGCGTGCAGCTCGCATTGCAGCGTTTCCATATTATCCTGTTCGTTGAAAAGCGGGATCACAACGGACACCGCGGGCTCGGCTTGGGTCATAAAGGGATGCTGCGGTAATTATGGCAGGCGAACGCCCAAATCAAGCGCAATGGGAGCCCGCGACGCTCCTCCTTCCAGACCCCCACCAACTCCACCTTCTCAAACCCCTTGCGAATGGATTGCGGCACGCGATGGGATTGATCGGTGACAAACAGCGCGTCGCGCCCCTGGAAAAGACTGACCCCCCAATCCTCGCTCGCATATTCGTCCAGCGGCAGCGCCGGGTTCACCAGCAGCAGCGCCCGGATCAACGCCTGCCGCCGCTCCACCCGCAACTCCTCGCTCGCCTTCGCCATCTCCGGCGCGGCGAGATCCTTCAGCGCCGCCTCCAGGCTCCCACGCAACGCCGGATCGGCCACCTTCGGCAGCATCGCCCGGGCCAGCCCGACCGGCTCCTCCATCTCGTCATAACGGCCCCAGAAGGAATACTGGTTCTCAATCGCCTGCGACTCCGGGATGTAAACCGGCGGATGCCCCGGCCCGTCCACGCGCTTCTCGGGCAGGTAAAACGCGAGACTCGAAGCCGTCTGGTACTTGTTCGCGATCAAAAACAGCGGTTTGCCCGACTTCGCCTCCAGCTTGTGCCGCAGATCGTTCACCGCCAGCGCCACCGTCTCCCAGCCGCGCAGCCGCGCCCCGGGATCGTTGTCATAAGACCACCGCACCCCCAGCCGCCGCACCACATCCGTGTTCACAATCCCCACACTCATCACCAGCCCCAGCGCCAGCGCCGCCACCACAAATCGGCGCGCCCATAAATGCCCTTGCGCCAGCCGATGCCAGAACGCCACCGTCAAAATCCCGAGACTCACAAACGCCGGAGCCGTCCAGTTCGCCTCCCCCGCATGCTTGATCGAAAGCGCGCCATACATCACCAAGAGCGGCAGCGCAAAGAGCACCAGGAACCGGACGCGGAAATTCTGCCAGCCCGCCGCGCGGCACCCCTGCCAAAGCGCCGCCAGCATCCCCGCGAAAATCAGCGGCGAATAAACCCCAAAATGCACCCCCACAAACGCGAGCAACTCCTCCGGGTGAAACCCAAACTTGCTGTCCAGCCCACCCCGCGCGCGCAAATGCTCCAGCGTAATCCAGTCATGCCCCGCGTTCCAAGCCACCGGCGGGATCACCGCCAGCGCGAACACCCCCAGCAGCGCCCAGAACCCCGGCCGCGCAAACTCCCGGCGCAGCTTCGGCGTCAGCACCAGCACCAGCACCACCGAAAGCAGCTCCATCGCATTCGTATACTTCGCCAGGAACCCCAGCCCAATCAGCCCCCCCGCCAGCAGCCAAAATCCCGAAAACCGCGGCGACCGCTCCAGCGCCGCCCAAAAGGCCCACAGCGCCGCCGCCCAAAAGAAAATCGAGAGGGCGTCAATCGTCATCAACAGCGCCCCCACATTAAAAATCGGCGTCACATTCAGCATCAGCACCGTCCACGCCGCCACCGACTCCCCGTATAGCCGCCGCGACAGCCCGAAAAGCACCAGACTCGTCCCCAGCGCCAGCAGCGGGCTCAACAGCCGCACCCCGGCGGCCGTCGGCCCCAAGAGAGCCGTCCCAGCGCGAATCGCCAGCGCCACCCCCGGCCCCTTGGAATAATAGGCCCAGTCCAACCGCTGCGACCACTGGTAATAATACGCCTCATCCGGCGACACCTCCATCCGCGCGCCCAACGCCAGGCGCAACCCCGTCAACACCACCAAAAACAACAAAAGCCAGCGATTCATACAACAATCCCCTCCCGTGAAAATGCCACGCACCCCGCCAGGCTTGGGTGCCGCCGCCGCCATTCCGGTGCCAGCCGCCCGCCCCAACAGCGCCAGGCCCCCTCCGCCGCCGTGAAGCCAAGCACCCCCAGCCCCGTCCCCAGGAAAGCCGAAGCCAGCACATCACTCGGCCAGTGCGCCCCCGTGTAAATCCGCGAATAGCCAATCGCCGCCGCCACCAGAAAATAAAGCCAGCCCCGCCGCCGGTAAAACAACGCCAGCACCGCCGCCACGGCGAAATTATCCGACGTGTGCCCCGACGGGAACGAACGTCCCGCGATCGGCCCCGGCAGCGGCTTGGAAATCCACACCACCACCGGCTTGGCAACCGCCAGCAGCCGGGGCTTCGTTTTGGCGAGGTCCACCACGCGCGCCTCCTCCACCTGGTGCGGACGCGGCCGGTTCGCCCAATGCTTCAGCCCATTTACCACCACCCCATCCGTCAGCCCCACCGTCACCAGCAGCACCAACAACAGCGCCCGCGCCTTGAAGCCGCCCCATACCGCCGTCCCCGCCAGCGCCAGCGCCAACAGCGGCTTCCAGAAGTCGAAACAGGAGAGCACCGCCATCCAACGGTCGAGCGCCGGGGTAATCCCCTGCGAATTTATCAATGAAAAAAGGAATTGATCCATGTGAGAGTGGGAGGAAACATCACATCATGTTGACCCGCAACTCGCAAGTAGCAACAAAACCCCGCGCCGGCGCCCGCTTCCTCCCTGCCCTCCTGGCCGTCCTCCTCTGCGCGCCCCCCCTGCACGCCGCCCTCTCCGAGAACCCCAGCGCCCGGGAACTCCTCGGCCTCGTGCGCGCCAACCAGGCCAGCCAGAACCGCGACTTGAGCGGGCGGTTGCGCATGTCCACCAGCGAAGAGAAAATCATCATCCCCTTCCGGCTCCTCCTGCGGGGCGACACCATCGTCTACCAATTCACCGACCGCCCGGAATCCCTCATCCTGCGCCTGGGCGAAAGCGGCTCCCGGCTCGACCGCGCCACCGGCAGCGGCAAAACCGAAAAAATCACCGGAGCCAAACTCGACGCCCCCGTGCGTGGCACCGACATCAGCTACGAAGACCTCTCCCTGAAATTCCTCTACTGGAACAACGCCATCGTCGAGAAAGAGAAAGAGCACCTCATGACGCGCCCCTGCTGGATCGTCCGGGCCGTACCCTCGCGCAAAGACGACTCCCAGTATGACATGGCGCGCCTCTGGATCGAGCCTACCGGCGGCCTTCTCCAGGCCGAGTGCTACGCTGGCGGCAAACTCATCCGGCGCTTCTCCGTCCGCAACGTCCAGAGCGCGGGCACCGGCGGCTACATCCTCAAATCCATGAGCATCCAGCGCATGGACGAGAGCGGCAAAGACCACTACCCCACCTACCTGGAAATCCGGCAGGACTGAGACCGGCCCCCAGAGCCACGCACCAGCCCCTCTCCGCGTCTTCCTACCCAGCGTGCTTGCGGTTAAAATTTGCCTTTTCGCGGTCCATTTCCCGCTTCACCGCGCGATTTTTGAGATCCTCGCGCTTATCGCGCGCCTCCTTGCCCTTGGCGATTCCGATCTCCACCTTCACCTTCCCGCCCTTCCAGTACATCCGCAGAGCCACCAGCGTGTGGCCCGCCACCAAAGTTGCCTCCTGGAGCTTTGCAATCTCCGTCTTGTGCAGCAGCAACTTGCGGGAGCGCTTGGCCACGTGCTGCTCAAAACTAGCCCGCACATACGGCTGGATATCCGAGTCGTACAAAAACACCTGGCCGTTCTCCACCCGGGCAAACGCCTGGTTGAGATTGGCATAGCCGCCACGGATCGACTTCACCTCCGTCCCCTTCAAGGCGATGCCCGCCTCGAAACGTTCGAGAATATGATAATCGTGAAGCGCCCGGCGATTGACTGAAATTTCGTCAGACATGCTGTCTGGAGCCCCGCGCAAAGGCGGGAGAAGGCGCTTTAAGCCGCTTCCTCTTCGGAGAAGAACTCGTAGGTGATCTTGCCCTCGATAATCTCGCGCAATGCAATATCGGCATAATCCAGGCGCGCCCCTACCTCCACCATCGGCCGATGCCCCTGGGTGAGCTGACGCACGCGCTTCGAGACAACGTTGATCAGAACCTGATGGTTCGGAATCACTTTAATAGCTTCGTCCAGAAGAGATGTGGTCATAATTTTTTGAGAAAAAAGGAGCAAAAAGGTAACACTACCACCCCACTTGTCAAAGCAAGATTACGGATCCCCCGCGGCGCGGCCCCGGCGGCATGGCGAGCCCCCACCCACGCACCGGCGCGGCCGCCTCCGAACCCGCTTCCAGAGGCCCTGTAAAAAGAGGGGAACCCATATATGCATCAAGCCATCGTCTTGCTCATCGTTTGCAGTCTCGGAGTTGCATTCCCGTTTTCGGGATGCCGGCGCGCGCCCCAGCCCTCTCCCCAAAAGCCGTCCGATGCCGCAAAAACCACCGAACCCGTCGGCGAGCAAAAAACAGCTCCCGAAGCCACCCCGGTTCCGATCAACCGAAACGCCCAAGTCATCGTGCTGGGCTACCACCGCATCGTCGACACCGTGCGCCACCCCGACACCGAAATCACCAAAGCCGACTTCGAAGCCCAAATGCAGCAATTGAAAGACCAGGAGATCACCGTCATCCCCCTGCACGACCTGCTCGCCTGGAAGCGGGGCGAAAAGGATATCCCCGCCAAGAGCGCCGTCATCACCCTCGACGACGGCTGGAAGTCTCAATACGAAGCCGCCTGGCCCATCCTCCAGAAATTCGGCTACCCCTTCACCCTCTTCATCTACACCGACTACGTCAAAGGCGGCCCCAAATCGGGCGGCGAATCCATCACCTGGGAACAAATCGCCGAACTGCGCGATGCCGGAGCCGACATCCAGGGCCACACCGTCTCCCACAAAGACCTCCGAGGCGCGCGCCGCGGCAGCGCACCCACGGCGGAATACGACACCTGGCTCTGGCACGAACTCAGCGACTCCAAACAAATCCTCGAACAGCGCCTCGGCGTCAAAGTCGACGCCCTCGCCCTCCCCTACGGCTTCTACAACGCCCACGTTCAGGAAATGGCGAAAAAAGCGGGCTACGAAGCCATCTTCACCGTCTACGGGCAAAAAATCAGCCACGGCTCCTCCAACGACGCCCTCGGCCGGTACATGATCGACGCCCACAAACCGCAAATCTTCGCCAGCGCCCTCCGCTTCGGCGGCAGCCCCGGGGCAAACGCCCCCGAAACCGTGGCCGAATACACCCCTGACAAACTCGCCACCGAGCCCGGAGACAACGCCACCATAGCGAACCCCCGCCCGCTCATCAAAGCCGACGTCAGCGCCTTTGGCGGCATCGATCCCGCCACCCTCTCCATGCGCGTCAGCAGCCTTGGGGCCGTCAACGCCAAATACGATCCGGCAACCCACACCTACACCTTCCAAACCCCGCGCAAGCTCGCCGACAGCCGCTACACCGTCATCATCACCGGCAAAGCCGGGGGCAAAAGAGTCGAAGCCCGCTGGGGCTTCACCGTCAACACCAAAGAAGCCCCCCAACCCGCCCGGTAACGCGCGGCCTTCGCCTCTCCCCGCCCCCCATCTCTCTTATCCCGGTCCCAAACTCCATTGGAGACCGCACTTGTCCCCGCAACTCCATTGCGGCTCTTCCATCCACCACCACCTCCTCCGCTCTTGAACCACTCCCGCCGCTGGTGTAATCCTTCCGGCCCTCGAAACACCGCATGGAATCCTCCTCTTCTCCGCTGTCACCCCTGCCGCCCAAGCATCTAGAAATCCTCACCCGCGAGTTGACCCTCCAGCCGCGCCAGGTCATGGCCACGGCCCTCCTGCTCAAGGAAGGCGCCACCGTCCCCTTCATCGCCCGCTACCGCAAAGAAGTCACCGGCACCCTCGACGAAGTCGCCATCGCGGCCATCCGCGACCGGATGGAGAGCCTGGCCACCCTCGACGCCCGGCGCGACGCCATCGTCAAATCGCTCGACGAAAGAAAACTCCTCACGGCGGAACTCCAAAAAGCCGTCGCCGCCGCCGAAACGCTCACCGCCCTGGAGGACATCTACCTCCCCTACCGGCCCAAGAAGCGAACCCGCGCCACCATCGCCAAAGAACAGGGCCTTGAGCCGCTGGCCGACCTCCTCTTCACCCAGGCCCCCGATCTCGACCCACGCGCCGCCGCCGAACCGTTCCTGGAAAAAGCCAAAACCGCCGAGCCGCCGCTGACGACCCCCGAAGCCGCGCTGGCCGGGGCGCGCGACATCCTGGCCGAACGCTTCTCCGACGACAAGGAAGCCCGCGCCCGGCTGCGCGCAGTGTATCAGAGCGAGTCGACCCTCACCTCCAAGGTCTTCCCCGGCAAGGAGACGGAAGGGGCGAAGTTCAGCGATTACTTTGACTGGAGCGAACCGGCTTCGAAATCCCCCTCCCACCGCATCCTGGCCATCCGGCGGGGCGAAAAAGAGGGGTTCCTCATGATGCGCGTCCATCCGCCCGAAACCGCCTCCCTTGGCACGCTGGAACCGATGTTTGTGAAAGGCCGCAACCCGGCGGCGGACCAAGTCCGGCTCGCCGTCCAGGAAAGCTATAAGCGGCTGCTCGGGCCCGCCATGGAAACGGAAATCCGCCTGGAACTCAAGCGCCGCGCCGACGAGGAAGCCATCCGCGTCTTCGCCGACAACCTGCGCGAACTGCTGCTGGCCTCCCCGCTCGGCCAAAAAAGCGTGCTGGCCATCGACCCCGGCTTCCGCACCGGCTGCAAGGTGGTCCTCCTGGATGCCCAGGGGAAACTCCTCCACCACGACGTCGTTTTCCCGGAGCAGGGGTCCCGCTCCGCCTCCGAAGCCGCCGAGAAAGTCCGCGCCTTCGTCCAGCATTTCAAGGTGGAAGCCATCGCCATCGGCAACGGCACCGCCGGACGCGAAACCGAAAGCTTCGTGCGCGCCCTCGGCCTCCCGGCCAGCATCCCGGTCGTCATGGTCAACGAAAGCGGCGCCTCCATCTACTCCGCCTCCGAAGCCGCCCGCGAGGAATTTCCCGACCAGGACATCACCGTCCGCGGCGCCGTCTCCATCGGCCGCCGGTTGATGGACCCGCTGGCCGAACTCGTCAAAATCGACCCAAAATCCATCGGCGTCGGCCAGTACCAGCACGACGTGGATCAGAGCGCCCTCAAAAAGAGCCTCGATGACGTCGTGGTAAGCAGCGTCAACCGCGTCGGCGTGGAACTGAACACCGCCTCCAAGCAACTCCTTGCTTACGTCTCCGGCATCGGCCCCTCCATCGCGGACGCCATCGTCGCCTACCGCAACGCCCACGGCGCGTTTCCCTCGCGCCAGGAACTCCTCAAAGTTCCCCGCCTCGGGCCGAAGGCGTTTGAGCAAGCAGCGGGCTTCCTGCGCGTCCGCAACGCCGCCAACCCGCTCGACGAAAGCGCCGTCCACCCGGAAAGCTACGGCATCGTCGACGCCATGGCGCGCGACCTCGGGTGCACCGTGCGCGACCTCATCAAAAACGAGGTCCTGCGCAAAAAAATCGTCCTCAAAACCTACGTCACCGAGAAAGTGGGGCTCCCCACCCTCACCGACATCCTCGCCGAGCTGGCCAAGCCGGGCCGCGACCCGCGCCAGCAATTTGAAGCCTTCTCCTTCACCGAAGGGGTGTCCAAAATCACCGACCTGCAAGTTGGCATGAAGCTGCCGGGCATCGTCACCAACGTCGCCGCCTTCGGGGCGTTCGTCGATATCGGCGTCCACCAGGACGGGCTCATCCACGTCAGCCAGCTCTCCGACCATTTTGTAAAAGACCCGGCAGACGTAGTGAAGGTGCAGCAGCGCGTGAGTGTCACCGTGATGGAAATCGACCTGGAGCGCAAACGCATCGCACTTTCCATGAAAAGCAAGCCCGACCTCACCCCGCGTGCCTCCGGCGGCGGCTCGCGTCCGGGAAACCCGCGCCCTGGCGGCACCTTTGGCAACGCGCGCCCCGCCCAAAACCGGAACTCCGGCGGCAACGGCGGCGGCGGCATGGACTGGTTCACCGCCGCGATGAACAAAGGCGGAAAGAAGTAAAGCAAGCTCCTTCGCTCCCAAGTTGCACTTGGGACTGCCCTGACGCGAAGCGGCTTATATCAACGCAAAGCGCACTTTGCAGAGCCCCATGGGGATAATGCCCACCCTTGCGAGCCCCGCAACTACACCGTCTTCAAATACGCATCAATCGCCTTGGCGGCGTTCTTGCCGTCGCCCATGGCCAGGATAACCGTCGCCGCGCCGCGCACGATGTCGCCGCCCGCAAAGACGCCGGGGATGCTCGTCATGCCCTGCGCATCGGCCTCGATATTCCCCCACTTGTTGAGCTTCAGCTCGGGGCAGGTGGCGGTCAGCAGCGGGTTGGCCTTGGTGCCGATGGCAACCACGACCACGTCGGAGTCCAGGATAAACTCGGAGCCCTGGATGGGCCGGGGACGGCGGCGGCCAGAGGCATCGGGCTCGCCCAACTCCATCCGCTCGCATTTGAGGCCTGTGACCCACCGTTTTTCGTCGCCGATCACTTCCACCGGCGCGACAAGCAATTGAAAATCAACCCCTTCCTGCCCGGCGTGGTGCACCTCTTCGACGCGGGCGGGCATCTCCTCCTTCGTGCGGCGGTAGACAATCATCGCCTTCTCCGCGCCGAGCCGCTTCGCCGTGCGAACGGCGTCCATGGCGACATTGCCGCCGCCGACGACCGCCACACGCTGGCCTTTCAGCACGGGCGTATTGGCGCTCTCCGCGTTGTAGGCCTCCATCAAATTCACGCGCGTAAGATATTCGTTGGCCGCGTAGACCCCTTTGAAATTCTCGCCCGGGACGTTCATGAAGACCGGCAGCCCCGCGCCGTTGGCGATAAAGATGGCGTCAAAGCGCGCGCGCAATTCGGGGAGCGTGTACGTGCGCCCGATCACCACGTTGCACTCAATTTTGACGCCCGCCTTCGTCAGGCGATCCACTTCGGCGGCGACGATTTTCTTCGGCAACCGGAACTCCGGGATGCCGTAAACCAGCACGCCGCCCGGCTTGTGCAGAGCCTCGTAGAGCGTCACGTCGTGGCCCTTTTTGACCAGTTCCCCTGCGGCGGTCAACCCGGCGGGGCCGCCCCCGATGACAGCCACTTTCTTGCCGCTCGGGACCGGTTGCTCATCCTCCCCTGTCATACCATGATTGCGGGCCCAGTCGGCGACAAAGCGTTCCAGGTAGCCGATGGCCACCGGTTGCCCCTTGACGCCCCGGATACACGAACCCTCGCACTGTTCCTCCTGCGGACAGACGCGGCCGGAAACACTCGGCAGCGCGTTGTCACCCAGGAGGCTGCGGGCGGCGCCGTCGAGATCCCCCCGCGCGACAAATCCCACAAAGCGCGGGATGTTCACCATCACGGGGCAGCCCTGGATACATTTGGCGGCCTTGCACTCAAGACAGCGCTGGGCTTCCATCAGGGCGATCTGCTCGGAAAAGCCGAGGTTAACCTCCTGGAAGTTGCCGCTGCGTTCGAGGGCGTCCTGTTCCGGCATCGACTGCCGGGCGATTTGCATCCGTTCTTTGGCGCTAAGGGTGGACATGGGAAAAGGAGAGGTGAGGGTGAAAAGATTACCGGCGGATGCGGCACTGGCCGTCCGCGCAGGCGTTGGCGCGCTGCTCGAAATCGCGGTAGGTTTGCAGTCGGTCGGCGAGGAGATCAAAATCGACCTTGTGGCCGTCAAACTCCGGGCCGTCCACGCAGGCGAACTTGGTTTCGCCGCCGACATCCACGCGGCACCCGCCGCACATGCCGGTGCCATCCACCATCACCGGGTTGAGCGAGACGATGGTGTGAACGCCAAAGGGGCGCGTCAGGTTGGCGCACGCCCGCATCATCGGCACGGGGCCGACGGCGTAAACGATGTCGATGCCGCCCGCTTCCAGGACTTCCTTCGCGGCGTCGGTAACAAAGCCCTTGCGGCCATGGCTGCCGTCGTCCGTGCAGACGATCACGTCGCCGCATTTCTGGAGTTCCTCTTCAAAAATCACCCATTCCTTGGCGCGGCCGCCGATCACACTCGTGACCTGCACGCCCTTGGCATGGAGCGCCTTGGCGATGGGGTGGACCACTGCCGTTCCAACGCCGCCGCCGATGCACAAGGCGCGGCCGGAGGCGACCAACTCGGTGGGATGCCCCAATGGGCCGGAAATGTCGCGGATGCCGCCGCAGACCTCCAGGGCCACCAGTTCCCGGGTGGACTTGCCGACCGCCTGGATCACCAGCGCAATGGTCCCCTGCGTGGGATCGGCATCGGCAATCGTGAGCGGAATGCGTTCGTCCCCCTCGCGGGCGCGAACGATCACGAATTGCCCCGGCTGCTTGATCTCCGCAATGCGCGGAGCAAGCACGTCCAAGCGCGTGACGTTGGGACTGAGCTGCTTTTTGGCCAGGATCGTATGCATAAAGGGTGGTACAACTAAC